>Ga0208565_1000413_pt1 | contig 32150 bp, 27 predicted proteins | sample Sb_taG_7_FD_187706 | JGI IMG/M metagenome (GOLD analysis project Ga0208565, IMG submission 187706) | Peat soil microbial communities from Weissenstadt, Germany - Sb_50d_2_FS metaG (SPAdes) (version 2) | ecosystem: Environmental > Terrestrial > Soil > Wetlands > Peat | place: Germany...
CCCTGGGACCGATGGCCGCACCGCCCTCCGGCACAGGCGCAGCGTCCGCGCCGGCCGCCCCGGCCAGCGCGGCACCCGTCTGCTATTCCGGGTCCTGGCAGAACGTCATGCTGGCCGACGGCGTCGCGAGATAGTATTGCCTGTCCGTTTCGCCGCGGCGAGGCCAGGAACTACGGTGGCCAGGGGGCAGGGTAATGCCGATTCGCAGGGCTAAGGACAAGGCCAAGGCGACCGCGAAGCTGTCCAGCATCGTCCCGCCCGGCGAGCGGTTCATCACCTGCCTGCAAGCTGAGACCGGTCCGAGGTCACGGTTCTACTCGCAGGTTCTCGATCCCATCCCGGGCCTGGGACTGGCTATGGTGCTGACCCGCAAGTTCTACTTCTTCACGCTGACCGGCAGCTCGGTCGTGGTGAACCCGGCGACCCGATGGACTAACCAGCCCGGAGATGTCATCGCCGTGTTCCCGCGCGATGCCTTTCCCGCCAGCAATTACGACCGCACCGCCGCGTGGAGAACATTCCACGTCCACTTCCCGAACGCGCCGCAGCCGGTCAAGCTCAGCGTGCACCCGATGTGGGACAGCGAGCTCGACCAGCTTGCCGCCGCGTTCCCGGTTCAGCAGAACCTCGCGCCGGCAACCGAAGGCCGCGCCGCAGCCGACCTCGGGGAGCTGCCGGAGCTGGTCGACAAGGGCCTGCGCATGGTCCGCGAGCGGCTGCAAACCTCCCCCGGCTACCGGCTCTACGTGTCGATCGAACGCCAGCTGGAGTACCTGAAGCAGACGATCACCGCCGGCCAGGTGCCCACCGAGGAAAAGCGCCGTAGCCTCACCCTCGGGGTCTACGCCGCCAAAGAGTTCGAGACAACCGATCCCGGCTTCGCCGACGTGCTGTTCAAGGTCAACTACCTGGCCAACAGGATGTCGTGATCACGGCCGCCTGGTAGTGCCGCCACCCCCAGGGCGGTCCGCGCCCCCGTTGCCGCGCAGACCGATTACCCGAATACGCGAGTGCGCCAGAGTAAGGTGACGGCACCCGTCCGCTATTGCCGCATAGAGCGCGCACCAAGTCGAAGACAATCTAGGCACCGGACAGCGGGGCGACCGCTCCCTGAGAGTCACCGTCGGCTTGCCGACGTGCCTGGCGAGTCAGACCGCTACGCGCCGCGCTGACAGCCTCGGCAGCATGCCGATCGCTTCTATCGTTACGCTGAGCGACGGCCAGTGCCAGGAAGAGCACGCGCCGAGCCGCCGTTATGGTCGGATGCCCGCTCAATGCCGATCACGAGGATGGCCGTCCAGATGCGGGCGTTCTGCGCGGTCGCGGTCGAAGGTCGGAGCGGGTATGTACGGCAGCCGGAGGCCCGAGCGGGCGTCGGCCTGGTGATCACTGACCGGCCCTGGCGCCGATGCGGCACACTGGGATCGTGGGGGAAGTGCTGTGCCCAGTCCTGGTGGGGCGGCGGGCCGAGATCCAGGCGCTGGAGTCGGCCCTTGCCGGAGTGCTCGCCGGCCGGGGCGGCTGTGCCGTCATCACGGGTGAGGCCGGCATCGGCAAGTCCCGCCTGATCCGGGAGCTGGCGCAGATGGCGGCCGGCCGGCAGGTGCCGGTCGTGATGGGCCGGGCCGTCCCTGCCTCTGCCAGCGCCCCGTACCGGCCTGTGACTGAGGCGCTGCTGCAGCTGCTGCGCAGACGTCCGCTGCCCGATGACCTGTCGCTGGCGCCATGGCTGCCTCACCTGGCCGTCCTGCTGCCGGAAGCAGTGGCTGACGACCGGGCGACTCACCCGAGCGGGTGGGTGGACTCGCAGGCCGTCAGGGGGGAGGCGGTGCTGCGGCTGCTGCGCCGCCTGGGGCCTGATGGGCTGGTGGTCGCCATGGAGGACCTGCACTGGGCGGACCCCGACACGGTGTCCCTGGTGGAGTACCTGGCCGATAACGCCGTCGGCCAGCCTATCCTGTTCGCCTGCTCCCTCCGCACCGAGCCGCCGTCCCCGGCATCGGAGCTGGCCCGGCGGCAGCGGGGAAGGGCGGGCATCGTGCACCTCCCGCTCGGCCGCCTCGCTGAGCGCGAGGTGGTGGAGATGATCGCCGCTTGCTCGCCCGATGCCGACGCCGAAGAGCACTCCCGGGTTGGGCGGGCGTCGGAGGGCGTACCCCTCTTCGTCGAGGAACTCCTGGCCTCGTCCGGCATCCCGGAGTCCATCAGCGAGACGGTACGGGAACGGCTGGCCGAGTTCCCCGACCGCGAGCGCGCCGTTCTCGAGGCAGCCGCGGTGCTGGGGCATCACTTCGACTGGGAGATCCTGCCGGCGGCCAGCGGACGGCCCCCGGAGGTGGTGTCCCGGGCCCTGGCCCGGGCGGTCGACCGCGTTCTCGTCACCGCCGACGGGGCGGGATTCCAGTTCCGCCACGCACTCACCCGTGAAGCGGTGCTGATGTCCACGCTCCCGCCCCGGCTGCGCCAGGCGGCGACGAACGCGCTCGCGGCCGTCGACGCCGCCCACCCAGACCTGGGAGGCTGGTGGCGGGACGTGGCCGCCGACCTGGCGGCCCGGTCGGGAGACCGGACCCGGGCCGGCCGGCTCCTCCGGGACTCCGGCCGCTACTCGCTGGAGGTCGGGGCGCTGGCGACCGCCGCCGGCACCCTGCGCCGAGCCGCTGACCTGCTCGAGGGTAGTCCGGACCGGGCCGAGGCCGAGCTCATGCTCATCGAGGCGCTGGCCCTGGCGGGCCGGGTCGACGAGGCAGCCGCCGCCGGCACCCGGCTCATCGGGCGGCTGGGCGATGACCCGGCGACCAGGGAAACCCGGGTCGAGGCCCACCTGCGCCTGGCCCAGGCGGCGGTATCGGCGTCGCGGTGGCCGATGGCCCGCCATCACATCGAGGCGGCCGTCCGCCTGACCGCAGGCCATACGGACCCGGACCTCTCCGCCCGGGCCGTCGTCCTGTCTTCCGAGATGGCCTTGGCCGACGATGACCTGGACGGGGCGCGGCGCACGGCGGAGCAGGTCCTGGCCACAGACGGCGCGGGCCTGGACGTACGCTGCCACGCCTTCGAGATCGTCGGCCGGAGCCGGCGGCTGCACGACCTGCCCGCCGCCGCCACCGCCTTCGGGGCGGCCCTGGCCACCGCCGAGCAGGCCGGCCTGCCGGTGTGGCGGCTGCGAGCCCTGCACGAGCTGGGCACCGTCGACATGTTCGAGCGGATGGATGTGGACCGCCTGATCGAGGCCCGCAGGCTCGGTGAGCAGATGGGGGCGCTCAGCACGGTGGCGGTGCTGGATCTGCAGCTGTCGGCCGCCTTCACCGGCCGGTGGGACCTGGAGCGCTGCGACGCTCACGCCGGATCGGCGTTCGAACTCGCCGGTCATCTGCGGCTCGATCAGGTGGCGGCCAAGTCGCTGGCCCTGATGGCCGGCAGCGCCAGCATGCGGGCCGATCTGAAGGTGACCGAAGAACTGGCGGCCCGGGCACTGGATGCCGATCCGGCCGACCCCGCGCTCGCAGGGTTCTGCCGGGCCAGCGTGGGCATGGCCTGGTTCATGGCCGGCGACACCGCCGCGGCGCTGCTCCCGTTCGCCGAGGGCACCGCGGCCCTGTCCCGGCTCCCGAACGCCGAGCCGATATCGATCCGGGCGCTGTGGCCGCTGATCCAGGCCGCGCGGGGCGACCGCCGGGCGGCGGCGACCCTGGACGAGGTCCGCCGGCTCGGCGTGGAGGCCTTCCGCCTCAACCGCGGCCTCATCGCCTTCGCCCAGGCGGTGCTCGAGGGCCGCTCGGGCCGTCCCGGGCGGGCCGACGCCATCGTCACCGGGCACGCCACGGCGTTCGTCAACTGCGAGGCATGGGCCGACCTGGCCCGTTTCATCGCCGCTCCCCGGGCCCTGGCCGACGGCTGGGGGGAGCCGGTCCGCTGGCTGACCGCCGCCCGGGACCGGTTCACCAGCCTGGGACTCGGCCGGCTGGCCGCGCGCTGCACCGAGCTGCTCCGGGATGTCTCCCCTAACCCGTGGGCCGGCGAGGGAGTGACCGACCGGGAGGCCGAGGTGCTCCGGCTGGTCATCGCAGGCCTGGCCAACAAGGAGATTGCCGCTGCCCTGCGCCTGTCACCGCGGACGGTGGAAAAGCACGTCGAGAACCTGCTGCGCAAGACCGGGGCCCGCTCCCGCACCGAGCTGGCCGTCACGTCCCGCCACCCTGCTACGTAGGCGCGGTTCGGCGCTACGTGTTCTCCCCGATGCGCCCGGCTCGCCGGCTGGCGCATCCTCGTCCCAGCGTTCCCGAGACGGGTCGGGACACAGGGAAGGGGAGAACTGATGCTGGAGTCCAAGAACATAGCCAACCCGGACGACAAGAGGAGCTTCGAGCATGGCGAGGTCAGCCTGGTCAATCTCACCGGGTTCACCGTGGGCCGGGCCGACTTCCGGCCCGGCTGGCGGTGGTCCACCGACGTGAAACCGCTCGTCGGGACCGACAGCTGCCAGCTCGCCCACAGCTCCTACGTTGTCTCCGGCCGGTTCCACGTAGTGATGGACGACGGCCGGGAGCTGGAGCTCGGGCCGGGCGACGCCCACCTGGTCGGCCCCGGCCACGACGCCTGGGTGGTCGGCGATGAGCCGTGCGTGACCATCGATTTCATCCCGGCCGGCGACACCGCAGGCGGCCGGGTCGGCCGCTGCCCGTGCGGGGTGGAGTTCCGGGTCGCCACCGACGACCAGCTCGACCACCTGGTGGCGGCCATCCGGGAGCACGCCAAGGGGTCGCACGACCACGAGGTGACCCGTGAGCAGGTGCTCGCCGAGCTCGGCGTCAGCGAAACAGCCTGACATGCCAGGGACACCGAGCCCGAGGCGGTGGCTGTTCCTCGGGGTGCTGATCGACGTGCTGACCGAGGCCGGCGCCCCGGTCACGGTGGCCGAGGGCATCCTGCCCGAGGGTGCCTCCCCGCCGGCGCACGTCCACGCGGACCTCGACGACAGCTTCTACATCCTCGACGGCCGCATGGTAATCCGCTGCGGCGACGACGTGTGGCAGGCCGGTTCCGGGAGCTGGGTGCAGTTCCCGGCCGGCGTCCCCCACACCTTCCGGGTGCTGGGCGGGCCGGCCCGGGTTCTGATGGTCCACGCCGACGACAGCTTCCTGGCCGCGGTGCGAGATATCGGCCTTCCGGTCACCGGCACCGACGTCACGGAAGCCCCGCAGGGCCTCACCATAGAGGAACTGGACCGGGCGTTCGCCGTCCACGGCATCACCAATGTTGGCCCGCCGGTGGAACAGGCAGAGGCCGAGCGCCTGATCGGCCAACTGGCCTAAGCGGCCATCCCCAACTGACGTAACTCAACCGCCGGCACGTCACAAGCGGGCTGCCTGCATCGGCCAGGTAGCCCGTACGGCACCGGCATCAGCAATCCCCATGCGTGCAAACCGCTGCAAGGGCGGTCGGCCAGGCTGACCGAGACGACATCACCCGATCTGGAGGACGACATGGCCGGACGCGGTACCGCCAAGACCGTCGATGAGCTGCTCGCCCAGGCCAGGGCCATGCTGCCGCACCGTCCCTCGCCCGCCGAAGCCCTGCACGCGCAGGCCCGCGGCGCTCTGCTGGTCGACATCCGCGGCGACGACCAGCGGCGCGACGGCCTGATCCCCGGCGCCATCGTCGTGCCCCGCAACTCCCTGGAATGGCGCTGCGATCCCGCGTCGCAGTGGCTGCACCCCGCCATCACCCGCCGGGAGCTGCACATCATCCTCATCTGCGACCAGGGCTACCAATCCAGCCTGGCTGCGGCGACCCTGCAGCAACTCGGCCTGATCCACGCCACTGACCTGGACGGAGGATTCACCGCCTGGGCCGCAGCCGGCCTGCCTGTGATCGCCCCGTCGGCAGTCGGCCAGGACCGATCGGTAAACCGTCACCTTGACACATCACCGCGCTGATTCTGGCCCAGCGACGTGCACGATAATGAATGATCTGTACGAGCCAGGCGCTTGGTCGGCTTGGTTCATCGGGCGCTCCGAGTCGGCGATCTGCGCTAAATGGGCGGTACTGGTGTTTGCTTTCGTGCTTACTCTGCGTGGCTGCCCGCTGGGCGCTCCCGCTTTTCGCCTGCGGCGGAGTTCCTGTGCGCCACCACTGCGCCCGGCCCGGTGATTGCGTTGAGCTTCCCGACGTCATCTGCCCGGCGCTGCCTGCCCGTGACGGCCCGGGCCCGGGCTGGTGTGCTGGTCTTGCGGTACGGCGCGACGGGCTGCCGCGAGGGGGGAATCATGAACGGTTTTGATGTCCGGGTTTATGCGATCCGCCGCCGGCAGAACCGCCGCCGCCCGTTCGAGGTGCGCTGGCATGCCGCCGTCCGGGCCTGGTCGCGGTCGTCTATCACCCGGGGCTGGCCGATAGTTACCGGGCCGAACTCATCCGTGCCGCCCGCCGCGGCCTGGAATTCAGCGCCGGAACCGGGGAACCCGCCCGCTGGGGCGCGCGGGCCGCTGGCACCGTGACCTGGCTGGAGCACGCGGCCGCGTACGCGGCCATGAAGTGGCCGCAGGCGGCCGCGCACACCCGGGCGGGGATCGCTGACTCACCAGCACGGGCGGGGGCAGGCCACCAGCGGCGGTGCTGCGCGCTGCCCTCTACCAGCAGGCGTTCAACCCTGGCCGGGCCGGCACTGATCCCGGCCCGGCGGCCACCGGAGCGCTGGCCTGGGCGCGGCATCACTCGCTGCCGCTGGCCGCCCTGGCTGACCCGCAGGTGACCCGGCGCGCTCTGGAGGCCCTGGCCGTGCGCCTGGACGGGACCCGTGCGGCGGCCACTACCATCACCCGCAAGCGGGCCGTCTTCCGCACCTGCCTCGGCTACGCGGCAGAACTCGGCCTGCTGGCCGCCGATCCTGTGGACCGCATCTCCTGGCGGCCCCCGAGATCCTCCCGCACCGTGGACCCACGGTCCGCCGCCACACCCGCCCAGGTGCAGGCGATCCTGGCCGAGGTCACCAGGATCCGCCCGGAGCTGACCGCGTTCTTCGGCTGCCTGTACTACGCGGCGCTGCGCACCGCCGAAGCCATCGCCCTGCACGCCGATTCCTGCGACCTGCCGCCGGCTGGCTGGGGACAGCTCACGCTGACCGCGTCTCTTCCCCGCTCCGCGCGTGCCTGGACCGGTAACGGCACGCCACGCGAGCCGCGCCGCCGCGGCCCTCCCGGCCTGGCCGACCACCCCGCCGGCCCGCCGCCCCTACGATCTCCGCCATGCCGCACTGTCACTATGGCTGGCCTCCGGCGCCCCGCCCGCCGAGGTCGCCGCCCGCGCCGGGCACAGCGTGCGAGTCCTGCTCACCATCTACGCCCACTGCATACCGGGCCATGACCTGATCGCCGGCCAGCAAATCGAGCAAGCCCTTCACACGCAGCCCAGTGGCCCCCGGATGGCCCGCAAATATCGGCGTCGCACCGGCGGATCCTGTCCGTCATGCGTCCGCGTCACAGCGGGACCCTGCCGGACACAGCTGGACCATACACCGGCGGCCAGCACCGGCAAATCCGCCCGTGACCTGCAACGACGCCCGGAGGAAACCGGTTCCGCCGATCATCCGCCAGCGGACGCGCAGCCCCGGGCACCGATCCCGCGCAAGCCGCTGACCAGGCCAGATCTGGCCCACAACTGGCCCACAGCGACCGTGAACGGTCTGCCGGACCGCCCCCGGACACACCACAGGCCCGGCAGCCGGCAACACCGGCACCATGCCTGACCTGGGATTATGTGTGGCAGGTGTTGGGTTCGAACCAACGTAGGCTGAGCCGACGGTTTTACAGGCATCTCCGAAACATGCCCTAGCCTGCGGTTATACGCACGACTTCTAGATTTCTCCGGCTATTCTCCGCGCGAACCGAGACCCACCCTGTCTCGCTCTAGGCTTGGCCGTGGGCAGCCGCAGCTACGATCCCCAGACGCGCTAGCGCTGGCGGCAGCAGGCCCGCTGCCCGGATCGAGATCATGGTGGACCCGGCACCAGCCGCGGCAGGGCGCCGGGCCGGCCGGGACGGGCAGGAAGTGCGGATCGGATGTTCGTGGGGCCCGGCCGGACTGGCGTTGCGGAGGCTACCGCCTAGTGCCACCAGAAGCTCCACGTGCTGGCGCCGGTGAGTGCCTCGGCGTACTCGTCGAACTCGACCAGGCCGACTAGGTCGTGGCAGAACGCGAGGTGCTCGGCGGCGACGCGGCGGGCGTGCTCACTGGTCACCGGCGGCCAGGCAACCGACAGGACGAGGGTGTCGATCCCCAGCGAGCACAGCCGGGCGCCGAACCTGTCCTGCCACGACCGGACCACCGCGGCGGTCTCCGCCGCCCCGCCGGCCGGGGACAGCCAGCCGCACGCCGCGATCGCCGCCGCCCCGTCCGAGGCCGGAACCAGGCCGAGGTACGGCGGCTCGCCGCAGCCGGTCAGCTCGCTCACGCCACCCGGCGCCCGGGCCAGCCGGGCGGCGTGTTCGTCCGGGTCAGCGCCCGGCGTGGCCGGATCGGCCAGGCCAGGCCAGGACCGGTACGGTAGCGCCGGAACAGCGTCCTGGCCGAAGTCCACGCCCTCGCCGGACACCAGGTGCCAGCCGCTGGCCAGCACCTCCCCCGCGTCCACGCCGGCGACCGCGCCGGTCGGCACCGGGGCCAGCTCCCCGGTCTGCCACGGCCCGGCCCCCGGCGCTGGTCATCGCGACCCCGCTGGGCTCACCGGACATCGCGGCCAGATCCGGCGCTTCTACCGCGGTCAGCAGCAGCGGCCAGAACCCGGTCGCGTGGTGCTCGCCCAGCAGCTGGGCCCACGGCGGCCCGGAGTCGGGCACCGGCTCGTCACTGACCCACAGCACCGGCTCGGTCACCGGATCACCATCGGCGAACCGCGGGTCAGGAACGACCAGCCGTCCCGGCGGCAGCCCGGCAGACAGCCGATCCGCCGCCAGCGACGCGATCACCAGCGGTTGCCCGCCCGCCGGAGCGGCAGGCCGCGCCGCACCGGCCGGGCCAGGCTGCTCACCCGCCGACGCAGACACTGGAACCGGCGCCGGGCCGGCTGCTGGTAGTCCGCGGCATCGACGCCTTCCACCGGCCGGGGCTGGAAGCCGAACAAGAATTTGGTCCGGCCGGTGACCAGGACCGGCGCCAGCACCTCGAACACCCGGCGGACGGCATCCGGGCTCGCCCCGCGTCGCAGCGAAGCCAGCCGCCCATGCGTCGCCGGCACTCACGACGGCGACGCTCTGCATCACCACGATCCTCCCGGGCATGAAGTCGCGATTTTGAGATGGAATTTCACCTTACTTGCCAGTTACATATAGGTGACGTGGCCGGTCGCGAACTTACGAAGCCGACTACGGCGGATGGCCGCGACAGTCGGCGGCCGGAACCAGGCCGAGGACATCGCGCAGGAGGCATTCGCCAGGGCGCTGATTCCGGCCGCCGCGGAACGCCACGCAGAGCGAGTAGGCATCGGCCGGGTCGTGCGGCAGCGTCCGCTTTAACGTTCGCTGCCGCAATTGGCGTGTCCGCCCGCGCGGCAGCGCCTGAGTTTGCGACAATCACCGGCATGCCGAAGAAGCCGGTGACATCGACGGACGAGCTCACCCGGATGCTGATGCAGGTAGAGGCGGCTGCGGCCGGGGTCCTGGAGCAGCAGATACTGCACCGGTTGCGGCAGCAGACGTACGTCGGCGGCAAACGCGTCGACATCCAGAAGCTGCCCCGGCTGCCAAAGAGCGCCGCGACCACTGTGCACCGGGTGAAGGTAAGCCTGTATGGCGCGAAGCCGCCAGTGTGGCGGCGGCTGGAAATCCCGAGCGCGATGACGCTGGACTTGGTGCACGTGGTCATGCAGGCCGCCTTCCGCTGGGACGGCCATCACCTCCACGCGTTCGAGACGGTATGCGGCGAGTTCGGCGCACCGGACGACGGGGACGACTGGTCGGAGCGGAAGGATGAGGCCACCGCAGCACTGGCCCAGGTGGCCGTCGCGGAGGGCGCGAAGGTCGTCTACACCTACGACTTCGGTGACGACTGGCGGCACGACGTCGTGGTAGAGAAGATCGTCCCGGCGCAGCCGGGGGTTGCCTACCCGCGCTGCATCGGCGGGAGGCGGGAGGGGCCGCCAGAGGACTGCGGCGGGATCTGGGCCTTCAACGAACTCCAAGCAGGCCGGGACGACACGTTCGACTCCGACGAGGTGACCAAGTATCTCGCCGACCTGCCGAAGGTCCTCACTCCGGCTTCCTGACACGTCGCCGGAGCGGAAAGGTGATCGCACGCTCTCGGAAGCTGCTGAGCGCACGGACGCGGAGATCGTCGCCTACCGGAGCCGCGCGCTCGATGCGCTGGTCGCGCACGGCCTGGAGCCCGCGCTGCCCCTTGGAGAGCCCATCCGGACCTTCGAAGCGATGCAGGCGCACGTTTCCGCGGAAACGAGGGAGCTTCCGAGTATGGCCGACAATTCGGCGGGGTCAAATGGCGAGGCTATCCGACAGAGACCCAAGGTGCCCCTACGACCTGGGCAACCGTTCCGGGTCAACCACACATCGCTTCCGCGCGATGACACAGGAGCACGAGCTGCGGCCGGCGGCCGACCTGGATCGGTGAACCGTGAAACCAGCGGTCGGTCGATCAGCGCTTGCCTTTCCGCTGCGATCTACTCGGCCTGGAGCGCGGCTGGCGGCGCTGCGCCGGCCACCCTGGCTTGCGCAGGCGGCAGGCCCTCCCACCGGGCAGCCAGCTCGAGCAGCCTCGGGTCGGTGAGCGGCGGGCGGGCCAGCAAAGCCCGGACGCCGTTTGGCGGGCCGGACAGCAAGCCCTGGTCGATCATCGGTGTCCCGGGGCGCCGCCGGCGACGGGGCGCACCGCCTTCGGGATCTTCAGCTCATCAAGCTCCGCCACGGCAGGATTCTGGCACAGAACTGCCGACAGGCTAGAGTTCCCTGAGCATGCACACCAGTTCGTTCGGGATCAGGAACAGAACGGTCGTGGGTACGGCCGGACAGCACAGCAGGCAGGTCAGCCCGGCCGGACTGGGTCATTACTCGCCGAGTTCGGAAAGGAGCACGGACCGCCTTTCCTCGAGGGCGGCGAGCTGAGCCCGGAGCTGTTTCAGCTCGCGGTTGATCGGTGCCAGTTCGGTCCGCGCCTGCTGTTCCCGCAGGTGCCGCTCACCGTGCAGGGTCTTGGCGAGATCTTCGACCTCGCGGCGGAGCAGCCGCAGCCACGGGTTTCCGTGCATCGCGGCGGGCCGATACTGGAGCTTGCCCGCGTCGATCGCCGCGAAGATCTCATCCTGCGTCAGGCCGTACTCTGAGCGCGCCGTCTTGTCGCTCAGCGTCGCGCCCTTGCGGGCCCATTCTCTGTCGTGAAATTCCATGACTGGTCATTATCTCCAGGGTGGCACTCCGACCAGCGCGTGTTCGGGTTTACCGGCCGACGAGTTCGCTGAGGCGGGCGCCGATCACGGAGATGCCGGGACAGGGCTCGTGCTCGTAGTACCGGGGCTTTCGCCGACGCATCAGGGCCTCGCCGTGCTCGGCCCAGGTGAAGTTCGGCTTGCGCAGGACCTTCCGGAACACTGCGTCGGCCGTATCCGGGTGTGCGGCGGCCAGGCGGTGGAACGGCAGCGGGCCGATCGTCTCCGCCCGCAGGTACCCCCTCAGCACGTCAGCGTATCGCTTGTCAGCGGCGAGAGCCGGCTCGGCGAATAGCTCGCACAGCATCCCGTACTCGTTGTAGCAGTTGAGCCCGTCGGTCTCGTCGTAGATCATGCCGATGGTGTCAGCGTCGGCGAGTTCGGGCGGGAACTCGAAGGCTGGCACGTCCATGCCGGGGAGATTCCGCAGCCGACGCTGGCCGGGCTGCCGGGCGAGCGCGGCCTCCTGCCGGTGACGGTAGTAGCCGTTGAGCTGTTCCTCGGCCTCGGCGGGCGGAAGGACCAGCTCGTCCCCGCCGAAGAACTCCACGAACGCGGCCCTGTCCTCCCGCATCTGCTTCCAGGCCCGCTCGATTCTCTCGGGATTGCGGTAGACGAGTTCGGGCAGTCTCGTTGCCAGCTCGAGCGCGACCTCCGCGATCTGTGCCGCGTCGGACTTGGGGTAGGCGCTCATCGAGCCGGACACCAGCCAGGCGTCAGAGACCGGACGGATGGGCACGAGGCGGGCGCGCACGAATCCGCGTAGGGGCAGCGGGCGGAATGCGGCCGGGCCCACGTTGGAGTACGCCCGGTACTCCAGGTCATCGATCAGGTTCAGCAGGACGAGCGAGTCCCGGTCCTTGCGGCGGATCTCGAAGATCCCCTCCACCGGGTCGCGCCAGCTGCGCAGCATCTCCTGGTCAGCCGCAGTCAGGTCCGGCCAGCTGGCCAGGAACTGGTCCAGCACGGTCTTGCCGTTCGGCAAGCGGTGCTGAAGCGCGAACCGGTCGATGACGTCGATCGCTTCACCCTCGCTCAGCACCTTGTCAAGACCGGCGGCCTCCCGCATGAACCTCTCCAGATGCCGTTCGCACCGCGAGCTGAGCGCAAAGTCGACCAGGGCCCGCTTCAGTTCCGCGCTGCGCTCGATGAGAGAGGCGAGCGACGGCTCGTCGTCATCGTGGTTCATCGCCCGGAGTGCCACTTCACTCCTCCGCCCTGCCGAGCACGGCCAGTTCGCGGTTGACCTCGGCCATGTCGAACGGCTCGGGCTCGGCGGGGTCGTCCTCGGACCAGTACTCGACCGGAGTGTCGCCTGTGTATGCCACGCAGACCGGGTAGTCCTGGCCAGGGTCGCGCGCAAGAGTCTGCTCCGGCGTGATCTCGTGCTCCCAGCAGGCGCCGAGGTCGTAGGTGTACCTAATCGTCCCGGCGCCCCGCGCAATGGCCTCCCGTAGCTGGACCGCCTCTTCGTCCTCGGTCCCTGCAAGGTTTACGAACGGGTCGCCGTACCGCTTCTTTCCCGCCCGGAACACGTGCAGGTGGTCACCGTCCCAGCCGAACAGCACCTGGATCACCTCGTGCAAGTCGCCCAGGCTGGCCATGACCGGCAACTGCACACGCCGCCAGATCGGCGGGCGAATGCCGGCCAGGGAAACTTTCAGTTCGGCAACTTGGTCGATGCTGCACGGTGCCCCGGAGGCGGCGAACTCCGCCACCGCGCGCGCCAGTGCCCCCGCGTCGGGGTGGCAGGTGGCCCGCACCGCCGCGAGGCGGGCATCCAGGTCAGCGCCCGGCATGCTCTCCCAGACGCTGCTGAGCGCCTCGTCTGGCCCCTTATCGTCCAGCGCGACCGCGGCGGCCTCCACTGCTAGCCATCGCCAGTCCGCGTCGCTGGGTTCCGGGCCCTGCCCCCAGCTGGCCAGTACGACACGAGCGTGCGGGCCGACGCACCGCGCTGCCGCCATGTCCCGCCATGCCGGCAGCGTGTCCTGGCCCAGTCTTCCCGCCACCCCGACGGCCACGCTGCGCAGCAGCGGCGATATCCCCTCGGCGGCGGTGAGGATCTCCCGTGCCGCTTCGGCGGGCTGGCGTTCGGCCAGCCATCCCCACGCCACATGGTCCTGCTGTTCCTCGTCGCTGAACCGGGCGGCCTCGGCAATCATCTCGGCCGCCGACAGGCGCGGGTCTGCCAGGCCGGGCAGGCCGACCGCCAGGTGTCCGGCTGCCCAGCGGCCCAGCGGCTTAATCATCGGCTTGGCCGCGTCGTCGGCTACCGCGCCGAACTCAGCCAGCAGCGCCAGCAGCCCGGCAAGCGGCGTTCCGGTTTCGGGGTCGTAATACCTGTCGGCCGCGTGCAACGGCTCCCAGGACGACTTGTCGTATCGATCGCACAGCTCATGGAGCGTCGCGTGCACCGGCCCCCACAGGCCGCCGGTGCGAGGCTCGCCGTCCTCGCCGAGCACCGTGAGCAGCGCGATCGCCAGCAGGCGCACGCTGTCCTCGTCCTGCGGGTACGACTCCGCCGCGCACACCGCGCGCAAGGCCGCCAGCCATCCGGACAGCAGGTCCGCTTCGCCGGGCGGCCAGCGCTGCAGGGCGGGACCGCCGGTCACCCACCCGCCGCCGATCTGCAGCAGGCCGGTCGCGACCGCGACGCACCAGGGCCGGTGCAGCGCCGGGATGTCGGCCATAGTGCGCAGCCGGGGCGGCACGCCGACGCCGAGAGCCGCACCCGCCACAGGCACGTCGGCCTTGCGTAGCACCTGCCCGGCGGTAACCGCACGGCGGCCGGTCCCAATCCAGCGAGCCAGCGTGACGGCCCGGCCAACGACAACGCTTTCACGCGCGAGCGGCGCGGCGTCACGAAGCTCATCCTCGGAAGCTGCTATGTCCACATTAGGACCCTAGTGCGACCCGGCTGGCCGTGGCCGACAGCAAACCGCCGTGTCGCTGACTGAACAGATCGGCCTCCACGTACTGGGGCAGGTAGCCGGTCAGGCTGGGGCATTGCCGAGGTGCAGGGACGGAGGGATACTGCGCCAGCGATGCCGGCGATCTTCCGGGATGAGAGAAGACGGCGGCATGGGGAGCAGCCGGTGAGCTAGGCACCGGAGGAGTTGTCCAGGCGCGTTGCCCGTCTTGCGGTAACGCTGCGCACGGGAGCATCATCCGTGCGTGACCACCGGATCTACTGCCGACGGTGCCGGTGACGTTCCGCTCGCCTCGCCGGGGGCGCGGTGCACACGCGAGGAAGAGGAGGAGCTCGTCGCGGCGGTGCGAGCGGGCACAGACCTGGCCGTGATCGCCGAACGGCACGGGCGGACACTCGGCGGCATTACGTCTCGGCTGCTGAAGCTGATTCCCGCTGGTGAGGACATCCCCGTAGACGAGCGGCTCGGCTGGATCACGGCCAGGCTGGCCGACCCAGGCTTCGACCGGCGTACGCCGCTGGCCCAGCCTCGACTCGCCAGGCGGGACTCCGTGCCTCAGGTACTCCCCACCCTCCGATGCCGACGCGCTGTTCGCGACGATGCCGGGCGGCTCAGCGAGGCAGCCGAGGCCCGAATCCAAGGCCAAGCGCACGCTGTGCTTTGTTCATAACAGTCTGTAGGCCTTAGGAGACCACCGCGCAGTGCACCGCCTGCGGCTTCCGCTTCGACTGTCGCGAGTACACGGCCTATCTAACCGGCGGGAAACAGCACCGTGACTGACGATCGTCCGGCTATAGGATCGACAGGTGCTCGGCCCGAGCGCCATGAACAGCGGTCAGCGCAACCGACTGATCGAAGGTCGCAAAGCAGCCTCCATGTGCGACCGCCAGCGCCAAGAGGTATGCGTCCGTCACTTGCCGCGGGCCGAGCAGCCTCTCGCGCTCGATGACATGCTCGTTCAGCAGGCTGACCGAGCATGGCCAGAATTCGTGACTGCCGGAGCTGGTGGCCCGCGCCAGCCGTTCCACCGCTTGAGCCACCGGAACCGGACTTGGGTAGCGAGGCTGGCTGATAATCCGGACGAAACCGTTCTCGGTGATCGCGCAGGACGCCCACCCGGATCGGATCTCGCGCTCCAGCCAGCGCCTAGCCCGCTCGTGGTCGACGTGATCGCTATCCAGCAACGCGAGCAGCACGTTGATGTCTAGCAGCGCGCGGCTCACGCGACCTCTTCTTCCCGGAGCTGGTCGATCAGGTCGTTCGAGACTGCTGGGCCGCGGTGCGGAAACGGCTCGAAGCCAAGGAACGGCTCGGGCGTCACCTCTGCTTCAGCGCGATACTGACCGGTCAGTGCCTGGCGCGCGAGATCAGACAGCACCTCGCCGATACTGCGCCGCTCCCGCTTGGCCCGCTCCTTGACGGCGAGGAGGACGTCATCATCGAGTGACAGTGTGGTGCGCATGCATCTGATGCTAACACATCACCGCTTGGCCAGGCCGTGCTGGCCTGGTGCACGGAGGTCAACGGGCGGTGCACAGCCAGATCTGCACGGTGCCACCGAGCGGCCGGTGACGGAGGGGGAGCCTTTCGGCCCGCTGCCGTCGCTGCGGCCAGCACGGGCAAGCTGGGACGGCGCAAAGTCGACCGGCTGTCCTGCGTGCGGTTTGGCTCGGCCGCTATTGCCGTTCTTGATCTTGCCGGCTCCTACCAGGCGCCCTGGTGCGCACTCGCCGTGCTGGCCCGGCGCGGCGCCCGGCGTCACTATCTACCGCGCGGCGTTTGAGGCCGACTGCGGTCCCGCAGACCGCTCCCAGATCGCCCCCGCATCCAGCCGCAGCACCAGGCCTCACCAGCGCAACCTTACCCGCCAGCCCTGCGCTCCGCGACGTCGTCAGATTGCACCCCGGAAACTTCTCCGCATATTCTCCGCGCAACGCCGGCGCACCGGCAAACGGGCACCGCGTCCACAGCGCTGACCAGGCAAAACGTGTCTCCTGTCGGCCAGCCGACCGTGTGACGCATCGCTCCCGATATCTCGGAAACGAGCACCTCAGTAACAGGGTCTGACCTGCGGTTTTGCCTGGTGGCAGGTGTTGGGTTCGAACCAACGTAGGCTGAGCCGACGGTTTTACAGGCATCTCCAATACCGCTGTGACCTGGGCTGATGTTCGATGGTTCGATATTTCTCCGGGTATTCTCCGGCGTGCAGGGCTGTGAGCGGTAGGCACCACCGCAGGCCCGCCAAGCCCGGCCAGGCGATCAGCGTTATTCCTTGGCTACTAGCGTCAGGACGTCGTACTTGGCCACCGACTGCCCGCGCTGGTTGGTCACGTCGGTGTCCCAGCGCACCTCGCCGTAGCCGGCGTCCGCGCGCGGGGTGATCTGTTTGGCGGTGAGCGTCACCGTGAGCTCGTCGCCTGGCTTCACCGGGGTGAGGAAACGGAGGTTCTCCAGGCCGTAGTTGGCCAGTACCGGCCCGGGCTCGGGGGACACGAACAGCCCGGCCGCCAGCGAGAGGACCAGGTATCCGTGCGCCACGATCCCGCCGAACAGCGGGTTGGCGCGGGCGGCTTCCTCATCAGTGTGGGCGTAGAAGGTGTCGCCGGTGAGCTCGGCGAACTGCGAGATGTCCGCCAGCGTTACTGTCCGCGGGCCGGCGATCACGCAGTCTCCGGGCCGCAGCTCCGCGAGGGACTTGCGGAACGGATGCTCTCCTTCCTGGCGGGGTGCGCCAGGCAACCAGCGGCCGGTGATCGCGCCCAGCGCCTTGGGACTGGCCTGGATGGCGGTGCGCTGCATGTGGTGCAGGACGCCGCGGATGCCGCCCATCTCCTCCCCGCCTCCGGCCCGGCCGGGGCCGCCGTGCACCAGCGGCGGCAGCGGCGAGCCGTGCCCGGTGCTTTCGCTGGCATCGTCGGTGTCCAGCACCAGCAGCCGGCCGTGCCATGGCGCCACGCCCAGCACGACCTTGCGGGCGAAGTCCGCGTCGCCGGTGACCACCGAGCCGACCAGGCTGCCCCGGCCGCGCGCCGCAAGCGCCACGACCTGGCCGGCCGAGGTGTACGGCACCAGAGTGGACACCGGCCCGAATGCCTCCACCTCGTGCGGCGCGGCTTCGCCCGGGTCGGTCACCTGCAGCAGCATCGGGGCGAGGAACGCGCCGCGCTCGGCGTCAGCGTCCACCACCGCCACCCGCTCGGGATCTCCGAACACCGCCGACCCCGCCGCGAGCAGCGCCCGGAGCGACCGGCGGACCTCCTCCCGCTGCGCCAGGCTGGCCAGCGGGCCCATCCGCACCGCCGGGTTGGCCGGGTTGCCGACCACCACCTCCGCCAGCCGGTCCCGCGCGGCGCCGGCCACCTCGCCGAGCCGGCCTGCGGGCACGAAGGCCCGGCGGATGGCGGTGCACTTCTGCCCCGCCTTCACCGTCATCTCGGCGACCAGCTGCGACACGAACAGGTCGAATTCCGCGGTGCCGGGTGCGGCGTCCGGGCCCAGGATGGACATGTTCAGCGAGTCAGCCTCGGCGTTGAACCGCACCGCGTTAGCCACCACAGCCGGGTGCACCCGCAACCGCCGGGCGGTTGCCGCCGATCCGGTGAAGGACACCAGGTCCTGCTCGGTCAGGTGCTCGAGCAGGTCGCCCGCGCCGCCGCAGATCAGCTGGACCGAGCCGTCCGGAAGCAGCCGGGAGTCCACGATCAGCTCGACTAGCCGCGCGGTCAGATAGGCGGTCTGGCTGGCCGGCTTGATCACGCTGGGCACCCCGGCGATGAACGCGGGGGCCAGCTTCTCCAGCGGACCCCACACCGGGAAGTTGAACGCGTTGATCTGGACCGCGACGCCACGCAGGGGCGTGCAGATGTGCTGGCCGACGAAGCTGCCGCCCTTGCTCAGCGGCTCTACCTCGCCATCGATGTAGACGGTGTCGTTCGGCAGTTCGCGCCGTCCCTTGCTGGCGTAGGCGGCGAGCACGCCGATACCGCCGTCGACGTCGAACTTAGAGTCATAAAGGGTGGCCCCGGTCCGGGCGGACAGCGCGTACAACTCCTCCCGGTGCTCGCGCAGGTAAGAGCCGAGCGACTTCAGCAGCGCCGCGCGCTGGTGGAAGCTCAGCTCGCGCAACGCCGGGCCGCCGACCGCGCGGCCGTACTCCAGGGCCGCGGCCATGTCGATCCCCGCAGAGGAGACCCGGGCCACCTCCTCACCCGTCACCGCGTCGCACAGCGGGGCGCCTTCGCCTGACGGGGTCCGCCACTGCCCCCCGGTGTAACTCCGCAAGATGGTCATGGGACCAGCCTCCTTGAACAGATTGTGCAGGTCTAGGAAATTATCGACCGCCCATCCCGTCAGCGAGCAAGGCGGAGCCAGCCGGCCCGGCTCAGCGAGCGCGCCTACGACAGCACCGCAGGCGAGCGCAGCCGCGACCTGCCGGGCTAGCGCAAGCCGCCATGGCTCTCGCTCGGTGAACCGGAGGCTGGACGGCCGAGATCGCCGCGAAGCGGAGCCCGCTCCCGGCCCGGCCATCGAAGGACCGGCCAGACTGTCATGCGCGGCCGGCAGCAAACAGTCACGGCACGACGATCGCGCACCGAATCGGCAGCGCGAGCGGCCGCCGTGTCCTTGTCACGCTCCGTAGTTCGGGCCTGTGGGTGCCCGAAACCGTGTCACCCGGTGCGACCTGGGGATACTCGCGGATCAGACGACCGAAGTTCGTCCTGTCGCCAGGGACCACTGGAGGCGCGACCACCAGGTCAACCGGGGTTGAGCCCGGGTGGCAAAGGGCGAGATCTGGCAGACGGTCAGCTACCGGCCAGGGCTGGGCGCCTGCGGGCGGCAACACAGCCGGACCGCGCCGCAGTCGCGCGCCGACCTCGGCAACCGCATGGGCGAGAGCAGCGCCCTCAGCGAACTCGGGGCCGTGCGGCGGCTGACCGGGGACTATCGGGGCGCCTCCCAAGCGCTACAGACCGCGCTGGGCATCTGCCGAGACCTCGGCGACCGGCTGGGTCAGGCTGAGGCGCTCAACGAGGTGGGAACGCTGCACCGGGTCTGCGGTGACCTGGACCAGGCCGGGGTATGCCACCGGCAGGCCCTGGACCTAGCCCGCGCGATCGACAGCTCCTGGGACGAGGCCAGCGCCCTGGCGGGCTGGGACGCTGCGCCCTGGCCGCCGACCGCACTGCCGACGCGGTAGCCAGCCTGCGGCAGGCCCGGGAGATCTTCCAACGGATCGGTGTGGCCCAGGCCACCGGCGTGGCCGCCGAACTCGACGCCCTCACCAGAGCGGGCCCGGCCGCCTGACGGTACTGATTCTTCGCCACGCCGGTGGATTGAACGACTGGCTGCTCGCACGGCGCGTTCTGGTCAAGACCGTTCTCCCTAATGCTTAGGCACGCTCCGTCAGCGCTGCGTTTGTCGGTGTCGCTTGCCGTCGCGACGTTGGCGGGCTACAAACCTGCGCCCGCGAGGTGGTGGCCGTGATCCCGCCGCTGAGCGGGCAATACGTGGCTGATCGTAGTGATCCTCCCCAGCGGGCACGCGTAGCCGAACGCCAGCGGGCCCTATGGGGGATCTCCAGCGCCAGCACCTCGACGCGTGGCATCTGCTCGTTGAGAAACTCCACCAGTCGCTGCAGGCTGGCGGAGATCTCATCAGCGACAAAAATCAGCCTGATCTGCCCTTCCCGCAGATTAGTTCCCACCTTCTGCCAGAAACCGTCAGCAAGGTTCTCGGGCTCCTCTTCGGAGCGCCGACACCGGACCTACCGGCGTCGTAAAGCGCGCAGCCACAACTCCTATCGTGTGAAAGGCCCGGCGACCATGGCAACCGCTATGCCGGCCCGACCACGATCAAGCTGATCAACATCCGCCCGTGCGAACTCGCAGCATGATCAACTCAGGCTGAACCGCGCTCGCGTCGTGACGGCAAGCGGAACGGCGCAGTGGGCTGCTGCACAGGCGCTTCCTTCGACCGGTAGGACGGCTGCGGTTCGCGCACTTCATAAGGCCTCGCGTAGCCGCGGTTGCCGTGATCCGTCGGTAGCGCCGGGTTCCCGGCGGTCGTGTCGTGGCCAGCCCACGCCGTCGACGCCGCTATTTTCACTCCCAGGCCGGCCAGCTCACCGTGGATCCTGCGGTAACCCCAGCCGGGGTTCTCGCGGGCAAGCCGGAGCACCAGGGCTTTGATGTTTCTGCGGGTGGCTGGCCTGCCGGTCCTGCCCCGCCTGAACCTGGCGGCCCAGCGGTGGCGGATGATGCCGCGGTGCCGGCGCAGGATCGTGTCCGGGGTGACCAGCAGCCGCAGCCCGTGGCGGCGGGCTTTCGGTATCACGCTGAGCAGGGTCGCCAGGAGTGCCCGGTCTGCCCAGTCCAGGTTCGGGCGGCGTGGCTGCTGCCGTTGCAGGACGGCGAGCTGGTGGCGCAGGAGCAGGATCTCTGCGGTCTTCCATGCTTCCTCGCGCCGGGACAGCCGCAGCCATGAGGTCATCCGCGTGATCAGGAGGAAGACGAACCGCAGGCACATGACCGGTGATCATCACGACCGGACGGCAAGGAGGGCAACCCTGCTGGTCACAGCTGCGGACGAGATTCTCGGCACGCACAAATCGACCATATGGTGCGTCGAGGCCGTGGCGGCTTTGGCCGGGGACGGGCGGAAACACCGGTCACGTCAGCGGTTGCGCCGGCGGACGGCGATCGGGATCGTGCCCGCGCGACCCGCCGGGCGGCCTCTGGCGGCCAGCTTGCCACGGTCCGGTGCTGCCTGGGCTGAAGAGGCCGAGTCGGGACGCATACCGAGCCGCCCGATTGAACGGCTGGGAGATCGATGTCAGGCAGCCGGCGACCGTCCAGATCGGTCGTTCTGTATCTTCGAGGGTCGGTCAGTGGAGAGAGCCTGTCCGCGCCAGATCGACGGGTCTGCGAACTAGCCCCGTGGAGGCTCCACATGTCAGGCCCGATGACGTGAGCCGCGACCAGGTAAACGTGGCGAGCCGGTGATGAAGTGTGCGTGTGCTACTCACGGTCGAGCGGGTTCAGGTCGCTGGCCTCACCAAAGACGACGAGCACGTCGCCGGCCTGTAGCTGAAGCTCGCGGGCAGGGTTGGCGATCAGCTGCCCGTCTGGGTGACGGACCAGCAACGGCACCGCCGGTCCGGGCAGCTCGTGCAGGCTGCGGCCCACCAGCGGGGACCCTTCGGTGATCGCCAGTTCTTCCAGTCGCAGGTCGGGCTGGCCGGCTCGGGCGACATCGAAGAACTCCACCACGTGGGGCCGGACGGCCAGATTCGCCATCCGCCTTCCGCTGGTCACATACGGTGAGACCACATGGGTGGCGCCCGCCCGGTACAACCGGTCGGCCGACTGTTCCCGCGCGGCCCGGGCCACGATGAGCAGATCGGGGCGGAGCGAGCGGGCGACGATGGTGATGAAGACGTTCTCGGCGTCGGAGTCCACCGCGCAAATCAGCCCCCGTGCCCGCTGGATCCCTGCCTGGCGCAGGATCGCCTCGTCCGACGCGTCGCCGATCAGGTAGCACAGCGCGTCGCGTTCCAGTTCCGGTTCCAGTTCGGCTTTGCTGTCCACGACGACGAACGGCACGCCGGCGGCCTCCAGCTCCCGGGCGGTGGCCCGGCCGACCCGGCCGAAGGCACAGACGATGAAATGTCCGCGTAGTTCATCGACGCGCTGGCGCATCCGGCGGCTCCGCGAGAACAGGCTCACCCGGCCTTCCACGACGGAGGTCGCGGCCAGGCCCAGGATGACGACGAACAGGCTGACGCCGAGGACGGCCAGCCCGGCGGTGAAGACCAGCACACCGGTTGAGAGATGACTGCCGGATGCGAACCCGACCGTGGTCAGCGTGAGCACAGTCATGGCCACCGCCACCCATGGCGAATAGCCAAAGCCCAGGTAGCCCGCAATCCCGACGACGACCAGCACAACCGGCCCAGCGGCGACCAGCACGCCACGGGGCAGCCGTGACCGCGGTCTCATCCACTCAGCCTCCTCACCCACAAACGTGTCGGTGCCCGGGAGCGGGCTCAGCCTGGCCGCCATCCACCGCCCTGGCTCCCAGGTCGGAACGGGCGAGCAACCATGCGGACCCCGGACGCCGCCTAGCCAGGCTACTGGCTAGGCTTGAGACTGGTGCAGCCCGGACGCGCTCATCGGAATGGCCGGGCTCACCCGCCGGTCCAAACCTGCGGGTACCCGAAAACTCTGTCACCTCGTGCGACCTGGGCGTATTCGCAGAGGAGGCCGCCGAGCCTGTCGCGTCGGATGACCTTGACGTCGGCGTCGACGGATCGCGCGGCGGCCGGAGCGGACTGGCTTGGTTCAGTGCCCGATGCGGCTGGTGCCCGTTGAAATGGGACTCGTGCTCAGCGAGGACCATTCGCAGGTGTGCGGCGTTGACGATTAGGATCCGGTCGAGGAGTTCGCGGCCTACGCTGCCCTACCCAGCGTTCCATGATCTCGTTCATGCGTTGCCCGGGGAGCGGTGAGCACGATCGCGATGCCCTCGGCGCGGCCGAGCGATTCGAGGCGCTGCGCCGCCGCTGCCGAGCCTACGTAGCCTTCGGCACCGCCCAGCCGCACCTGTACCGCGTCATGTTCGGCGCCTGGTGGGCCGTGTGCCGCTCGAATACTCGACCGAGGGGCTGACCTGCCCGATCGCCAGCAGGCCGATCGCCGTGATGGTTGGCTGGCCGGGTGCTGCTCAAGATCGTCTACCTGCTCACGTGCCGGGTCCTCGGTGTGGCTGCGCTGGTGTTCCGCGGTGACCGGGCAAAGACTGCTGAGCTCCTGGTGCTCCGGCACGAGGACGCGGTGCTCCGCCGCCACGTCAGCCGGGTCCGGTACCGCCCGGCTGACCGGGTATGGTTCGCGGCGCTGGCGCGGCTCCTCCCCCGGAAGCGCTGGCCAGAGATCTTTCCCGTGACGCCAGCGACGCTGCTTGCATGGCACCGCAGACTGGCCGCGAAGAAGTACGACACGAGCAAGCAGCGCAAGCCCGGTCGTCTGCCGACAGCCCGGAGCATCGCCCGCCTCGTCGTCCGGCTAGCGAAGGAGAACCCGCTGTGGGGATACCGCCGGATACACGGCGAGCTGACGAAGCTCGACCTCGCCGTAGCGCCGTCCACGGTGTGGGAGATCCTGCATGCCGCGGGTATCGATCCGGCACCGCGCCGGTCAGGCCCGACCTGGCGGCAGTTCCTGCACGCCCAGGCCGTCGGGATCCTCGCGGTCGACTTCCTGCACGTGGATACCGTGCTACTGAGAAGACTGCACGTACTGATCTTCATCGAGCACGGCACCCGCCGGATGCACCTCGGCGGCGTCACCGCCATCCCACCGGGGAGTGGACCGTGCAGCAGGCCCGCAACCTGGCCCTCACCCTCTGTGAGCGGTTCGAGGCCATCAGGTTCCTGATCTACGATCGCGGCTCGAACTTCACCGCCTCATTCGACGCCGTCTTCGAGGCCACTGGCGCGAGGATCCTGCGCAGCGCGGTCCCGGCTCCGCGGATGAACGCGATCTGCGAACGCCTCGGCGGTACCCTGCGCCGCGAGCTCCTGGACCGCGTGCTGATCCTCGGCGAGGCACACGTGCGTGCAGGCCTGACCGACTACCAGGCGCACTACAACGCGGCCCGGCCGCATCAAGGGCATCGCCCAGCGCGTCCCCGCTGACGAACGTGACGCTCACCCCGCGACCGTAACCGACGTCGACACACGGCAGATCCGCCGAAAGCCCGTCCTCAACGGCCTGATCAACGCCTCGTTACGGTCACGCCCTCGGGTCAGCGCCACGTTGACCGTCTGCCGGTCCTCCTCCCCGGTGAACACCGCGATCCCTGAGTCGACCGTCTGGCCCTCGGCCGCGTGGAATGTGACCGCGTAGGCCTGTGGGGTTCCAGAACTCGGCCACCGGTCTTGACCTGGGCTTCTACGCGGCCTGTCGGGTAGCAAAAGTCAGCCGGTCTTGTGACCTGGGGCGATGGGAGGGCATGGCCGCTGGGCATGCATGATGATCAGCCGTGTCTCTTCGCCTGCTCTACCTCATCTTCGTCCGGCTTTGCGGCTGGCTGCTCCTGCTCGGCCGCTCAACGGCGTCCAAGGACATCGAGCTGCTGGTGCTGCGGCACGAGGTCGCCGTGCTGCGCCGCATCCAGCCGCGGCCACGGCTGGACTGGGCCGACCCCGCCGTTCCGCGACCTGGTCCGGCTCGATGTCCGCGCAGATAACGGCGTTCGCCGTGGCAGGCCAGGGACCGGATCAGTTCGGGTAGATCCCGAGGGCCGCGGGGTCGGCAATGCCGGGGGTGAATGGAACGAAGCCTGTGGTGCTGCCGGCTCCGAGCCCTTCCCACATGTAGTACAGGAGGTGCACGGCCAGCGCCCGGACGGCGTGGTGGTAGAGCTGGATTCCGGCGGTGGCACCGTTTGCGATCTCCCAGAGTTCATCAGGGACGGCGGCCTGGGCGCTGGCCTGGGCGCTGGTGTCGCTGTCGTCAAGGACCGCCTGCAAGTGGCCGGTGAGGTGGAGCAGGGTCCGGCGCATGCACTGCTGGCGGGCTGTGACCAGAAAGGGGTCCACATCGGTGGTGAAGTAGGTGTCTTCCGCGGCGGCGCGTCCGGGGTCGAATCCCAGGGCGTGCAGGCAGCTGCCGGCGACTGCCTGGGTGACGTGCTGATAGAGCTGGAATCCGGCGCGCATCCCGGACCCGATCTGGCAGACCTGCCAGGGCTGCCGCCGGCCGGGGCTGAGCCCGGGGATACCGCCGACGTCGCGGCGCAGGCAGTGGCACAGATGTGCGCCGATGTCGCGCAGTATGCCGCGCATCTGTGCCGGTGAGGCGGCACGGATGGCGGGCCGGACATCGGTGGTCAGGTACAGGTGATAGACCGACTCGGGATCGCCTGTTCCCGGACCGCCGGCGGCGTGCGGGGGCTGGTCAGACTGTGGCATGAGGGCTGCTCCGGGGTGAGTGGTGTGACAGGATCGCGGCGCACTTGCTTCCGCCGGTCGGCGAGCGCGTCGTCGAGCGCCTGAAGCCGTTGTAGCAAGGCGGCTTCAGTGACGGCGGCGGGCATGGCTGTTCCTCCGCCGGCAAGAAACAGACGGTCATCGGCGGCGAGTTGCGCCAGTTGCCCTGCGGGATGGCCGACGGTCACGGTCCGGCTTCTCCTGCGCCTCTCGGCTGCGGCGTGGTCAGACCGGCACCACGACGCTATCATGGGATATCACGGAGGTGAGCATGACAGACGTGCTGATCCGCGATGTCCCCGACGACGTCATCGCGGCCCTGGACGCCCACGCGGCGCGCCTGGGCGTCTCGCGCAGTGAGTACGTGCGCCGCCGTCTCGCCCAGGACACGGCGGCTGGCTCCCGTGTCGCCGTGAGCGATCTGGCCCGGTTCGCCGACGTCTTCGCCGACCTGGCAGATCCGGACGTCATGGCCCAGGCCTGGCGGTGACGTCATGGCTGATCGACAAGTCGGCGCTGGCGCGCCTGGCCGCCAGCCCGGACGCCGCCGAATGGGCCGCCAGGATTGAGCGCGGGCTGGTGCGCATCACCACCGTCACCCGGCTGGAGGTCGGCTACTCGGCCAGATCAGGACCTGCCCTGCGGGCCGGTCTGGCGCAGCCGCCGCTGTCCGCCATGCCCATTGAGTACCTGACCCCGGCCATCGAGGACCGGTCGGTCGAGGTCCTGACCTTGCTCGCCGACCGAGGGCAGCACCGGGCGCCATCGGTACCCGACCTGATCATCGCCGCGACCGCCGAGCTTGCCGACCTCACCGTCCTGCACATGGACAAGGACTTCGAGCTCATCGCCGAGGTCACCGGCCAGCCCGTCGAGCGCCTTAGCGCAGCCTGACCCAGCCGCGGTGGACTCCGTCCGAGCCTGGCCGAGGCGCGGCCGGGGCAGGGAGCGAACAGGATCCGGCGAGAAATACCGGAGCCGGAAGCACCGGCAGGCAAGTACCTCAGAACCATCTGCCTCGCATCCTGGATACCGCCCCTGGGTATCTAGGAGCGATCCACGCTCAACCACAGCTCAGCCACGCCGCGCGGCATCCCCGGCGGCCAGCATTCCCGCCAGATACGGCACCGACCGCCCTGACCAGGCCAGACGCCACGCCGCCCGCAATGCCGCGGGCAGCGGTATAGCGGACCGCTCCCTCGACCTGCGGCCAGCGCTATGTCACATCGCGTCTGACCTGGGGTTTTGTGGTGGCAGGTGTTGGGTTCGAACCAACGTAGGCTGAGCCGACGGTTTTACAGGGAGCCCATTATCTCCCTTCTCCATGCCCTCCGACCTGCTATTTCTTCATTTCCGGTCGCGTGAAAACCGTGTTCCGTCCGTGTGGCGTCCGTAGTTCCAAAGCGTCCCTGGTCAGCGCGACGCACCTTCTGGATCATGTCCCGTGAAGTCCAGCCGAGTCCCACCGCGTCCAGTTCTCCCGTCGCAACCCTGCCGTCCCGGCCCTGTACCGCTTCAGAACTCGGTGCACGTGCCGTGAGCTGCGGTTTGGCAAGGTTTGGCAGGTTACGGCAAGATCGAGGCGCGGCCAAACGCGCGCTCAGCCGGCCGCGAGCAGCGGCAGTATGACCGGCGCGTCGCCGGCCTGGCGCGACCAGGATCGCCAGCGGTCGGCCACGCCCGTCCACGGCGCCCGCTGTGGGCAACACTGCGAACTGCACCAGGGACGCAGCGAGGCGCCGCTGCCCAGACCGTCGGTCTACTGGTGACCGCCCCTTCAGGCGGCAGCCAATTCGTGTATTGGCCCTGTAATCCCTGACCGACCGGCCGCGAGCATGGCGGGGTAACCCGCGCACGCAGCAACAGGGGGCACTAATGGACCACCCCGACCTCAAGCGCCGGCTCGCCGCCCTGACCACCGCTCACGTCGCCGACGCCTGCATCCGCGCGCAGGTCGAGGTGCGCTGCGCTCCCGCATCGTTGCGCCCGCTCGTGCCCGGCAGCCGACTCGCGGGACGCGTGTGTCCGGCCCGCCATGCCGGTAGCGTTGATGTGTTCTTGGAGGCCATCGACCGGGCCGAGCCGGGCGACGTGCTGGTGGTCGACAACGGCGGCCGGCTAGGCGAGGCGTGCGTGGGCGATCTCATGGCACTCGAAGCCCAGGCCGCCGGTCTTGCGGGGATCGTGGTCTGGGGCCTGCACCGGGACAGCGCCGAGCTGGCCGCGATCGGGCTGCCGGTCTTCAGCCTTGGCGCGATCGCTACCGGTCCGCTGCGCTTGGAGCCGCGGCCCCCGGACGCGCTCACCGCGGCCGTGGTGGGCCAGTGGCCCGTCGGCCGCGACGACCTTGTGCTCGGCGACGACGACGGCGTGATCTTCGTTCCGGCCGGGCGCGCGGACGACGTCCTCGCGTCGGCCGAGGCTGTCCGGGACACCGAGCAGGGCCAGGCCGCGCGGATGCGGACGGGCGCGTCGCTGCGCCAGCAGGTGCGGTTCGACGAATTCCTGGAGCAGCGCCGACAGAGCCCGTCGCTGAGCTTCCGCGAGCACCTGCGCGCCGTAGGCGGTGCCGTTGAGGAGTGAGGACTGCACGCCGCCGATCGGGCTGCCCTGGCGCTTCCCCGGCTACGATCCGGATCAGGCCAGGCTGTTCGCCGCGTCCTGGCTGCCAGCCTGGACAGGCAGCGATCCCAGCGGCTCGCGTCGTTCGACACCAGCGACACCTTCTACGCTGACCAGCAGGTCCCCGATGGCCTGCGGGGCCGGAAAGCGCTGGTCGAGTACATGACCCGCCCTGCTCGCGCCGCTATCTCGACTGGGTGTGGACGCGGACCAGGAGCACCCCGATGCGCGGGCTTCGTCAAGCACTGGCGTGCCGACGTCCCGGCCGGCGCGGTGACGCCGCGCCTGGATGGCGTCTGCCTGGTCGAGTTGCCCGCGGGCTTATCGCACGCAACGAGGTGTTCTTCGACAGGACGCCGCTCATGGACGCGCTCAGGTCAGACGGAAAGCCGGCGCGGCCTGGCCGAACGGCTCGCCTTTACCGCTCACAGTGGCGAAGCGGCGGGTGAGGTCGCTGGCCGCCGTGCTCCTCTATGACGTCTCGATGACGCTCCTCGATGACCGCGATCCCAGGCCAGCCGAGATCGGCGATCTCCCGCCACCGCATTTGCATCGCAGCGGCCGTTCTCCGCGGCCTCCCGCGCTCGGACCCGGTCACGGGCTAGCCGCCAGGTCCTGCGCGTGCGCCTCCCACGCCGCGGCCAGCCGCTCGACGGCCAGCGTCAGCGTGTCGAGCGGCTCGGCGAAGGACAGCCGGATGTAGCGGCCGTGCCTGCCGTCGAGGCACGCCATGCTGCCCGCGGCGACGGTGACGCCGTGGCGCGCCGCGGCATGGGCGAACGCGTCGGCGCTGCCGACGGGCAGTTCGACCCACAGCGACAGGCCCGCCTCGGGCAGCCGACTATGCCACGCGGGAAGGTGGGCGCGCAGCAGGCCAGCCAGGTGGTCGCGCCGCTGCGCCAGCGCGGAGCGGTGAGCGGCGAGCCAGCCGGGACCGACCGCGGCCAGCAGCCGCGCGGCGACCACCTGGCTGACCGCGGAGGTGGCCAAGTTGAGGCCGGCCTTGCGGGCGAGGATCGCGGTGCGGAAGGGTTCGCCCGCGCGGATCCATCCGACCCGCAGCCCGGCCCACAGCAGCTTGGAGGCGGACCCGACCGCGATGACGCGGGTGCTGAGCGCCGCGAGCGGCGGCGGCGGGAGGCCGGCATCGAGCGTGAGGTCGGCCAGCGCGAGGTCCTCGACGATAGTGACCTCGCCGGCGTCGGCGACTGCGGCGATGGACTGGCGGCGCACCGCGGGCATGACCGTGCCCGCCGGGTTGTGGCCGGTGGGCATGAGGAAGGCGATCGTGCCGGGCGCCCGGCCGGCCCGCGCGATCGCGGTGGGATCGGCTCCCGCCGCGTCGGCGGGCACGGTGACGATCTCGCGGCCGGCGCCCGCGATAGCGCCGGCCAGGCCGGGGTAGGTTGGGCAGGCCGTGACCACGGCGCCGGATCGCGGCCGGATCCCCCGGCCGAGCAGCCAGAGGGCCTCTTGCGCTCCCGCGGTGATCAGCAGGTCGTCCGGTTCGGTGGGAAGCTGCTGGTGCTCGGTCAGGTGGCGGGCGACCTCCGCCCTCAACTGGGGCAGTCCCCGCGGGTCGAGGCCGTGGCCGTCCAGTTCCGCCCAGGCGGCGCTCACATCGACGGGCGGCAGGTGGCGCAGGTCCGTCGGGGCGGACACGGACAGGTCGATGTTCTCCTGGTCAGCGGCCATCCGACGCAGCAGCAGCGTGGCGACCCCGCTGGCGGCGGGCCGGGATGCCCACGAGGGGCGGCCGACCACGAAGGTGCCCGAGCCCTGGCGGCGGCGCAGGACGCCGGCCGCGACGAGGTGCTCGAAGCAGGCGACCACTGTCCCTCGCGACACGCCGACCGCGGCGGCGAGCGCTCGCTCGGCGGGCACGCGGGCACCCGCGCCGAGCACCCGGCGGTCCACCGCGTCCAGCAGCGCCGAGGCGAGCCGCTGGTAGCGCGGGCCCGGCCGGGTCCGCCAGCCGCCGAACACGACCTCGGTCCACCACGTCAGATCCCGGTCCACTTCTTCATATTGGCACTTTCCGGCGCACCCTCGCCTGAGGCAGGGTGAGGCCATGGACCCGACCGCGACCCTCGCCCGGCGCTTCTGGGAGGCAATCGAGCCGATCCACGCGATCGCCTATTTCGCCCCGGAACCCGCGGAGGCGGCGCGCAAGATCGGGCTGCGCGGCTTCTGGATGGGCTACTTCGCGGGCCGGGTTGCCCCGCTCGGCCCGGTGCCTGCCGAAGCCGCCTGCGCGATGGCGTACGGGTTCTCTCCCGCGATGGTGGCGCGGGCGATACCGGATGCCTGGCGCTTCGCCGACCCGGCCGCCATCGTTATCGCCCGCATCGCCAGCGCGGCAGAGGCGCTGCGCCATCACCTCGACGGGCCGGCCGTGGCGAGCCTGGCTGAGCTGTCCGGACTGCTCTGGGACGCGGTCGCGGGCTGCCGGTTCGACGGGCGGCCGCTCGCGGCAGCCTGGTCCGTCGTGCCCAGGCCCGAGGACCCGGTGGAGTCAGCCTGGCTGGCCACCACGATCCTGCGCGAGCACCGCGGCGACGGCCACGTCATCGCCGCGGTCGGCGCCGGGCTACGCGGCTTGGACGCGACGCTCACCCACATCGCGACCGGCGCTATCACCAGGAAACTCGTCCAGCCCAGCCGCGGCTGGAGCGACGACGACTGGGAGCTGTCGGCGCGCCGGCTCCAGGCACGCGGGCTGCTCGACCGTGACGGCCGGCTCACAAAGACCGGAGGAGCGCTGCGCCGCGATGTCGAGGACCTGACCGATCGCCTCGCCGCCGGACCCGTCGAGAGCATCGGCGAAACCGGCGTCAAGCAGGCCATCGCCCTCGCGGCGCCGGTCAGCAGGCATCTGATGGACGGCGGTGTCATTCCCGTGCCGAACCCGATCGGCGCGCCGCGGCCGTGAGCCCGATCACCAGCCCCGTCGGCAAGGACGGCGATGAATGGCTGCCGCGCCGGATCGCCGCGCCAGCTGCCACGCCCGGCCCGCCGGTCATCATCCGGCAGGCCGTCGCGAGCGACCGCCCGGCCCTGGCCGAGATGCTGGCACGGTGCTCGGACCAGACCCGGGCGCGGCGGTTCCACAAGTACGTGCGCTGCTTCCCCGAGCCGTACTTGACCGAGGCGCTTGCCGGGTGCGCCGCGCACTTCGCTCTTCTCGCCCAGACCGGCGAGGCCGTGGTGGCGCTCGCCAGCTGCGTCGCCAACGACCGCGGCAGCGCCGAGCTCGCCGTCCTGGTCGACGACTCCTGGCAGCGCCTGGGCGTCGGCGCCCGGCTGCTGAGCCTGCTCGTCGCGCACGCCGACCAGAGCGGACTGACCAGGCTGAAAGCCTGGGTGCTGGCCAGCCAGGCCTGGGTGCTGCCGGTGCTCGGCGGCTACGGCACCTGCGAGGCGTGGCTGCGCCACGGAGTGTTCGAGGTGACAGTGCACCGGGGCGGGCCGTGACCGCGGGCGCGGGACTCCCGGGGTGGCGGCACTTCGTCTCGCTGGGCCACCCGAGCGCGAACCTGATCGTAACCAGCCCCGGACAGAGGGTACTGTCCGACTCGGGCTGAGGCAGCGCGGCCAGGGCTGCGCCCACCCGCCAGCCACGCGAGCAGGGGACCTTCGCCGCCGGCGCGAGCACCTCTGCCGCCCGCCAACTCGGCTCCGCCCTCGGCATCGCTGTCGCGGGCAGCGTCATCGATAACGCCACTTCCGCGCATCTTGCCCTGCGTCACGCCCCGGCTGGTTCCTCGTCGCCGACTGTGGGCTGCTCGTACTTGTCGTGACCCTGGTGGCGCCGACCGCTAGCGGACACCGAGAGCTGCCGGTGGGCGCGCAGCCGGATAGCGGCAGGCGGACAGCGGCGGCACAGGTCGGCGAACAGCCGGGTCAGTGCTGATGGCACTGATGACCCAGCCTCAGCCATGGCGCGGAAGGCCGAGCACCTCCATCACGCATGGCGTGCTTAGGCGGGCAGCTACACGGTCGCGCTCACCGTGCAGGTCGGGAACGGTTCCGCATCACGATCAAGCACACGGCCAAGACCGGGAGGTCATCCCAACCATCGCGGCGCCACAGTTATTGGCACACCATTCCGGTGATATTGGCCCTGTTGTGCGGGCAGCTGCGTGCCGATCATGGCCAGGTGACGCATCTCAAG
>Ga0208565_1000414_pt1 | contig 32116 bp, 19 predicted proteins | sample Sb_taG_7_FD_187706 | JGI IMG/M metagenome (GOLD analysis project Ga0208565, IMG submission 187706) | Peat soil microbial communities from Weissenstadt, Germany - Sb_50d_2_FS metaG (SPAdes) (version 2) | ecosystem: Environmental > Terrestrial > Soil > Wetlands > Peat | place: Germany...
GAAACCCAGCCTCAACCCGATCCCGGATCCTGACGCGCAGGAAACCTGCGCCCCGCCGCACCGACTGCCGGATCCAGAACTGCATGACAGCCTGTCCCACTGTCTCGGCATCCAACGCCCGGCGAAACGGCCGATCAAGCTAAAGGAAGCGGTTTCGGCCTGCGGGCACATAACCAGGCCGACGAGGCCGATCAGGCGGCGTGCCTGCGAAACTCACTTCCTGGGTAGGCCGGAGCTACGTTGACGTACCAGGCCACGGCTCGACGATGATCCGTACCCGATGCGCCCTTCGGCGCACGCTACCTGGTTGACCGCCACGGCGGCATCATCCTTCGCTTGCGCGGCGACCATGGCTTGCGCGGCGGGGCTGTCCGTAAGGCTTCGGACGCTGCGCGAAGCTCGCTGGCCGCCGTGCGGAGATCACCGAGCACGTCTCGGATGTTAGCGGGGAAATCTGAATCTCGAGAGACTGCCGTCTTGGCCACTGCAATAGCCCTTTCGAGTTCAGCGATCCGGTCCCCCAGATCAGCTATGCGCGGCCTCAGTTCTGAGATGACTTGTGGAATCTCCTGGATGGTCGTATCAGCTTTGCCGAGAGTGTCCGCCGCGAGTTCGACCCGGCGAGTATAGGCGCCTGCAGTCGATTGGATCTCAGCGAGCGCCCCCTTTACCCGATCAGCTCCGGCGGCAAGCGCGCTGCTGATCTTCGATGCTGAGCTGTCGACAGCAGTGGATACGTCGACCTGGTTGGCGACGACAGCATCCTGGAATCGATGAATCATCATGTCCATGCTGCTGCTCAGCCGGTCGCTGGAGACACCGATCTGCCGGACAAGTTCCACCTCAGCAGCTGCTATGGCGCTAGTTGTCATGCTGATCTCGGTCAGGCGTTCGCCCAGCGTCCGAGACGATTCGCCAATGCCTTCCGCGGACGCCAGCATCGACGTTGACAGGCTTTCCGCCCGGCCCATGGCCGTTACCAGAGCTTCCAGGCTGCCGATGGCTTCGCGCTGGACGCGGTGCGCGGTCTCGCCTACCGAACGGATCGTCGCTGCCGTCTTCGTGAACTCGGTGGTGGCCCGATGCAGTGCCGCGGCGGCCTCGGCCGGAGCACTCACCCGCAGCGGCGCGAGCCGCAGCTCCGTTTCAGTTAGGACGTCGGCGAGGTCCCGGTACAACCTGACCCGTTCATCTTCAGGTGGTTTCCCGCTGTAGCAGAACTGCACGATCATCAAGATGATCAGCAATGCGATGACGATGACGACATATAGTGCGACGCGATCGAGATAGAAAACCTTGGGTAGCTTGTCGGCAAAGCCGCTCTGCCAGCCTGCCAGGAATGAGGTGCCGGCGAAAGCTTTCAATCGGCTGGCGCTCTCGTAGGCCAGCGTGGCCAGCATCAGCCCGAGCCAGGTAATGGCGATGGGGACGAAGAACAGAACCTGAATCATGATGTCGACCAGCGGTCCAAGCCAGCGCCTGAGACCGGTCGGCGACCCGACCGTATCCTCTTGCAGGAAGGCGGCAAAGAGATCGAGTCCGGCCCACCGTTCGACTCCTAGCACGCCTTCGACCGGGTCAGATTCAGTGTCAAGGGCCTCAGCGAGCGCCCGGAGCTGCGGTGCACGCCCAGCTATCCGCGGGTTGGCGGCCAGCTTTCGCAGCCGTGTCGACGGGTTGGCCCTGCCTGTTGAGACAGTCTCTGTCATACGAATCTCCCATCACATCCCGCGGGCGCTAGCGGCCCGCTGCTGTGACCGTCATTAAGAGTGGGCAAAGAAGAAGATCTTCAACTCGATCGCGTCTCCAGCGCCGGTCCAGTAGCCGGCGCCACCAGCACCTGCGAATACCTGATCACGACCGCGAAGTATCCGTACCACTAGGTTCGCCGTATCAATAGCCACGCCGATCGCCGTCACCGGCCCAGAGGCGAAGACCAGTACGAACCCAGCATGGCGACCCAGCAAGTGGCGCCTAGCGAGTGCCTGATCGAGAATTCGGATCAGCTTCGCGGTTGCAACGGCCCTGGTGGCCGGATTCGCGAGAGACGCAGGCGGGACTCCGACATTGAACGAGACCGGCGTGCGGTCAAGGACCTGGTGGAGCGTCGGCGTCGGCGATGGGCTCGGCGACGGACTTATCTGGTTAGCAGGCGGCTTGGCCGGCAGCGACGCCAGACCCACTATGAACAGAACCAGGAAGAGGTCAGCGAACAGCCAGCCAGCAAGTGCGGGCAGGCGCAACGGCGTAGCAGGCCTAGGGCGCATCGCCTTAACCCTCCCAATCGACGCGCGGTCCTCACATATATATCACCGATACAAGTAAGACAGCTCACAGAGGACGAGTCGGTGATAGATAGCAGATCGGGTGATAGTCCAGTGCCAATCCGCCGACGATGCGTTTCGCATAAACGACCTTGTCAGCCGCCAGGCGTTGAGCGGCATCTACTGGCGGGTTTGATACGCCCAAAGGATAGTATAGCCTCTTCTGTCCGTCATTGAGCTGACCGCGGGCCGGATCTAGCGTCCCGATCAGTGCGATCGTCATCTCAGCCGACCGGCCTGGCTTCGGAACCTTCATGAGCCAGCAACGAGCTAACCGGCCTGACGTCCTTGCATCATCGGCCGAATCTCATTCGGGCCACTGAAGCGGTCGAAACTATAGATGACAGGCGAAGAGGTTCGAAAGTGCCACGCCGATACTCGGTTCCGTCAGGCCATACTTCCTATAGCCATGGCATATCGGAGACGGCGGCCTTACTATGGTCGCATCACCGACAAAGCGGGAAGGGGCGGGTCTTATGGAGGATGGTCGTCAGGGCTTCACCTACTCGGTCGACCTCGTTTTGGTCATCGACGCTACAGGCAGCATGGCGCCGATCATCGACCGGGTTAAGGCAAACGCTGTAGCATTTCACGATAATCTTGGCAAAAAGATGACCGAGCTTGGTAAGCACATCGATGACCTGCGCGTTCGCGTTGTGGTGTTCCGCGACTTCTATGCGGACGCAGCCGCCGATTCACTGATAGCCTCGGACTTCTTCAACCTGCCTGACCAGGCTGGCGCGTTCTCCGCCTTCGTCGACGGCATCCGGGCCACCGGCGGCGGAGATGAGCCGGAGACCGCCTTGGAGGGGCTGGCGACCGCGATCCGCTCACCGTGGGCAACGGAAGCGTCCAAGCAGCGGCAGGTGATCGTGGTGTGGACGGACGCCAGCGCCCACCCGCTTGAGAAGAAGGACGGCCACAAGCCGAGCGGATACCCGGCGGACATGCCAGCCAATTTCGATGATCTCACCGATATGTGGGAGGGACAGACGTATGTTCATCTCGCGTCCAAGCGCCTCCTGCTGTACACACCCGACGCCTATCCGTGGACCGACATAGCTAATAACTGGGAGCATTGCCTGAACTTCACCAGCAAGGCGGGCGAGGGGCTGGCCGACAAGGATTACAGCGAAATTCTGGACGCGATCGCCAGAAGCGTCTGATGTTGGACATCTCGCTGCCATTCCGAAAGAACACGGGTGGCAGTCCAGGTCAGAAAGACCAGCCGCTGGAGTCAGGCGACATGGAACGTGCCCAGGCCGAGAAGACCATCGTCGTCGACATCGAAAAGCGCCCTGGCTACGGAGAAGACGCTAAGCCGCTGATCAATTGGCCTCTGTGGCCGTCACAGACCACAGCGCTGGTAGCCGTGTTCGACGGGATGGGCGGGGCCGGAGCGGAGCAGGTAGACACCGCCGAAGGCCCGAGAAGCGGTGCCTACGTCGCGTCGCGGACGGCAAGGGCAGCTCTTCGGGACTGTACTCACCTGCTGCAGGCCTTGCGGCCGGCGGGCGACTTCGGCGAGCCCGAGCACTACATAGAACGCGTGTCGACGATCTCGACCTCGCAGATAAGCACCCACATAGCTGCGACTATCCGACAGCAACTGGATGCCGAAGCGGTGCGAACCGGCGCTGGCACGCATTCGCGAGTCAAGAGCCGACTGATTAAGAGACTGCCCACGACCATGGCCGCGGCCTGGTTCAACCTGCGCCTCGGTGAGATCACCACGCTGTGGGCCGGGGACTCGCGCGTCTACCTGCTCACGCCACGGGACGGCTTGCAGCAGGTGACCACGGACGATCTAAAGACAGGCGGCGATGCCCTGGAGAACCTGGTCGAGGATTCGCCCATGTCTAACTGTCTGAGCGCCGACGCGGACTTCATCATCCATCAGCGGACGCTCCCGATCCAGCCTCCTTTCGTCGTCTTCGCAGCGAGCGACGGCTGCTTTGGTTACGTATCGACCCCGCTGCATTTCGAGCATCTGCTGCTGTCGGCGATGAACCAGGCGCAGTCAATGGATGACTGGCGGACCAAGCTGAGCGAGCAGATCGATGCGGTAGCGGAGGATGACTCGACGCTGGCGGGCGCGATCGCAGGCTGGTCAGGGTTCAGCGCGATGAAGGCCGACTTCGTTGACCGCCAGCAGCGCTGCGCCGTCCAGGTACGGCACTACGACCAGCAGGCGCATGATGTCGCCAGGCTGCAAAGAGAGCTGGGGGAAGCGAAAAAAGCGCTTGCGGACGGCAGGCAGAAGCTCTGGGACGAGTATCGCAAGACCTACGAGGCACTGCAGGGCGCGGAGACCGCGGATGTGAGGGCCGAAATCTATCGGCTTCACGACCGTGACCAGGGATCGGCTGTCGCCCATCATGGCAGCCCGCAGGCGGTCGGCGCAGAATCGGCGGGTACCACGCCTGCGAGCGCCACGTCGGGCGGCACCACGCCTACGGGCACCACGCCTACGGACGCGACGTCGGCGGATCCGCAGGCGGGCCAGGCACTAAGTCTCAATCCCCACCATGACCATAGCGAACGGTCATGAAGGTCGGCGACGTAATCGGAGGCTATGTCCTGACCACCAATGCCTCTACAGCAGGTGGGGGCCAGAGTCAATGGGCGTTCGCCCTACGCGGAGGTACTGAGTATTTCCTGAAGCAGTTTCTCGCGCCGACCCACCCGACTCCGGACGGCCCCGGAAGTGAGGAGATCAAGGCAAGGAAACTGGAGCGCTGCGAGGCATTCGAGGCCCAGCACAGGGCCGTCACCAGCAGGTTGAAGCCGATCAGTGGCGATGGCGGCAACCTAGTGATCACCAAGGACTTCTTCCTGCACGGCACCCATTACTACAAGGTCACCGAGAAAATCGATATCAGCGGCCTGGAGCCGGAAGACATCGCCCGGATGGACGTCAGCAGCCGCCTGCTCGTCATGCTGACCGCGGTCCACAGTATCGGGACGCTGCACGTGGCTGGGCTGGTTCATGGTGACATCAAGCCGCCGAACGTGCTGATAAAGAGCGTGCGGGACAATTTTCTGGCCAAGATAATCGACTTTGACAACTGTTTTGTCGCACACATGCCGCCGCCGCCAGCAGATCTCGTCGGCGACCCGGTGTACTACTCGTCAGAGCTCATGCGGTACATCCTGGATGGGTCGCAACCTGAGCAACTCAGTGCGAAAGCCGACGTCTTTGCCCTTGGCGTGGTCTTCTGGCAGTACGCGACCGGCTCGCTTCCCGCACTACCCGCCAAGTACCCGTATCCGGCTCAGGCCGTAGCCGCAGGCAAGATGCCGACGCCACCGCTGCCCAGCGAGAAGGATCCGATCCGCCTCCTGATCGCCTCGATGCTGAGCCTGGAGCCAGAAAACCGGCCGAGCATGAAAGAGATTCATAATACGCTCAAGCGGATTCGCAGGTACGGAACGGCTGAGCCGATCATTGATGCTGGCCGCAGGACGGTCGGAATACTTCGAGGGTCGCTGTGGATTAGTCACGGTTCGAGACGAGACGGTTCGGATGACAGCAGCGCGCCAGATGTGCCGCGGCTGCGCGGGTCACTGGTCAAGGGCGGCGAGTCGGCAGATGCGGCGGGTGCGGAAGAGCGGAAGCTACGCGGGAGCCTGCTGAAAAAAAAACCTTAGGCCTATGGCGCTGCGAGCTATGCGAGAGTCTGAATCGCTGGACCGACGACCATTGCACAACGTGTCATCTTGAGCGAGACCGAGATGAGATAACAGGGTCCGGCCCGCTGGCCAGGAACCTGGCCCTGCTGCGTAATAAGTCTGCCTGGTACGTTGCCTCGACCGGCCTGAACTGGATCGAGATTGCGTCGAGCACTCGCGAGGTGGCGGAGCGGAGCGCGACGCTTATTCTGCGTGAGGGAATGTATCCTGACCAGTCGGTGCACGTGCGGCCGGCCGCACATCGCTTCGGCATCTACTACCTGCGGGCCGAGGTCAGGCCGTATCCAAGCGGTTGTGAGCCTCATCTGCTTGAAGGCCCTGCCCTGACCGAGGCCGAGGCAAGCGAGCTGCTGACTGTTTTGCATAGCCGGACGCCAGAGGAATGGGCAACGCCGGAGCTAGTGGCTAAAGTGGCTGGCCGAATGTACCGCGGCACGGTAAAGTGGTTCAGCGAAGAACGCGGCTTTGGCTTTGTACGGTGCGGCGATGCAACGCTCAGTGAAGTCGGAGATATTTTCGTACACGGCAGCGAAGTGTGCAACGCGAGCATGATAACTCTGACCAGCGGGCTAGATGTCTGTTTCTTTTTGACCACCACGTCGGCCGGATTCCGGGCTTCCAGCGTCCTAGTACTGCCCACGCCGGCTGACGCCGATCTCGCGAGGTCGCGATTCGAGTGAGGATGAAGATGCTTGCCGCGTCGGAACGCCACTCGCGTATGGTAAACAAGACTCGCCACGGTCAATAATCTATGTCGGCTACCCTCCGGCCCCTGGCCGTCATCGGCTTCCACACCCTCGACGGAGCCCGGTACCTCCGCGACACCGAGCACGCCGACGACCTGCGGTGCCGGTTGGTCGCCCACCATTCCTGCGCCCTAGGCCGAAGCTGACGAACGCGGCCTCGGCACTGACCTCGCTGTCAGCATCGAACTCGGTGGCCACGACCTTCCGAAACCGCTGCTGAACCGCAGTCAACTCGCACGTGATCCCGGCGGAACCGCGGAGTCGTGGCGAATGTCGGCATCGCAGCGACATGACCGGTCCAGATCAGCGAACATCGACTCAGCATCGGCATAGACCTCCGCATGCCCGGCTGCGATCTGCGCGGCAGCCTTCCGCTCCCCTTCCTGCCACTGCTCCGCCCAGAACCAGGCGTGATCCGCCGGAACCGACGTCATGCCGCGCAGCACCACCTCGCCGGACTCGGTCACGGTGAATTCCACCTCTAATGCCTCGCGGGCACATCACGTGAAGCCTTCGGACCGGCGATAGCAGACAGCCGGCCGCTCGGATAGGTAGTTGTCAGCGACACACGCTGCGATGCAGGCGCGGTTCGGCTGCCACAGATCCGCAACCGGCAAAGCCGGCCTGACCTTCCGACGACTTCGAAGTTGCGTCGAATATTCACTGTTAGGTACCTGCCGATGACTTCCCTTGGCCAGACCGCCGAAAGTTTGGCAAGCTAACGGTGATGGTATGGCCAGAATCTGGCTGACTCAATGCCGCCCACCACTGTTTGATGGGTTTCGATGCGGTCGCCATCGAGTCGCTGACGAGGTCTTTCTCAGGCTGCGGAAGAGTGGCTACCAGCTGGCGAAGCATCCCCCTCAGCTCATCATCTGACACTGCACGCGAGTTAATCTTGATTCGCTTCTGGGCGATTAGGGAAGCAATGTATTCCAGAACAGCCCTGGCGGGTGCGGTCGTTCTGTCGGCTTCAATCGCCCGGAATGCGCAGAGCGCTAGCCGCGTACAGCACGCGCCGTAGTCCGGTTCGGCCGCGTTCAGCAGTTCGTCCGCTAGCTTGCCTATCTGCTCGCGCGTGTGGCACAGGGCCATGACGAACTTGAGTGCCACTTCCTCGGCCGCGATCTGTTCGGTGTGGTCGAAGTTCGCGAAGGCGGACTTAGTGGCGTGCACGACATCGGCAGGATTGCAGTCCAGGCGAATCGACTCGCCGATAGCCGACCAGGCTTCATGGCGCGGACCGCCGACGCGGCGCAGCAAAGCCAACTCTTTCCCCGTTAGAGACACATTCGTGTACAGTCTCCGCGATCGGGTGATAACGGCCCCGGCAACTGCTAGCGATGCGAGATGGGCTAGATCGGTACCGCCCCACGCACTCGGGCTTGGGCCAGGCAGTTCCAGGTACTGCACAATGAACTGGACCTTCCGTTCAGCTGGCAGCCGATCGGACACCGCAGCCATCATGGTCAGTCTCTCGGGGTACAGCAGGTCGGGGCCGAGATTGAGCGCGATGGCGCACGCCTGATCCAGCGCGCACTGACCGACAAGCGCTATCAACGGTGCAGGCGAGGGCACGTGCTGCAGCATGGACCTGGCGAGATACTCGTCCGTGGACAGCAGCCCTACCAGGTATGACGTGCGTCGGCCCGAGTTGACGAACCTCGCCGCCGCGGCTCCCCGCCAGTCCGCCGGGAGATCCTCTGCTTGGACGATGGGCCAGTCAGCGGTACCGCAGTGCTCGACCAGCGCCCGGCCGGCCACCTCATCGCCCGAGCGATGAGCCTGGCGCAGAAGCTGGAGACGGCCGTCGTCGTCAATTGCCGTGAACAGCGACGGCTGCGCCGTGCAGGCGGCCACCACAGCGGCTGCGACGGCTTGCTTCATGTGGGGCGCGGTGCGCTCGGCACGCCTGAGGTATCCGCCGATCCTCCCTACGTGATCATTGTCGGCGACCATGCCCCCCAGCGCAGAGCCGAGCTTGGTGAGAAGCGGTCGGGAAAGTCCGCTCACAGACTGCTCTATCGCCTCCCATGCGTCATCGCTTCCGTCGGCAAGGGCGCGGGCAGCCAACTGGAATCCTGCTGGCAGCCTGAGAATCGAGCTCAAAGCCGACGGGCTTAGGAGCGTGGAAGGAAGGTCCGCGAAGGCTACAAGGCTTCCAGACTCCACTGCCAGCAGGGCGTCCGCTGCGATGACGAACTGCTGCTTCTCGATCCCTTCGCCGATCCTCGCCACGCTGAACGCGAGCTCCCGCTGCTGGTCAGACAGCGCGCCTGCGACGATCGCCCGCGCCGCGCGGCTCGCTGCAGCGTCTTCGCCCAGATGCTCATCCCAACGTGAGCCGCCGTAGGAAACCCGTCTAGCGGCTGTGAGCCCGACGACATCGAATGCGCCGGCGTGGCGGTTCGACTCGCAGGTGGATAGCGAGGTTCCTTCGAGGATGCCGGGAACGGCCTGCTCCGCGCCCGCCGCCAGCGATGCCAGCTGAGCCGGAAGGACTGGGATCTGCAGCTGCCTGCTGCCGCGAATCAGCAGAGCCTCCAGGAACGCAGAAAGCAGGGCCTTATCCGGCTCGGCTATGTCGCCCGCGCCGAAATCCTCTGGCTCCAAGGTCCCAAGCTGCCAGGAACCAGGACCGTCATCCCAGCCGCCCTCGTTACTAGTCCACCATAGCGGCGAACCGAACCAGGTAACTACGCGCCGCGTCGGCAGCTCGGCCGCCTGTCCGACGATTACATGGGCGCAGAACACCCCTGGTCGGCCGATGGAGTCACGGCCCGCCGGCACGCGGTTGAACACCACGCGCCACGGGCCGTCGTCCGCCCATCCGAATGACACTGCGGAGGTTCCTGCTGGATCAGCTGGCTCGCCGGGAGAACGGCAGTACCGCAATGCGGCCTGGGTCATCGGCTCGCTACGGTCAGCTAGGGGGCGTGAAGCAGCTACGAACTGGAAGCCGCTACGGCCGCCTGGCCCGCGCCTGGCCCAGGTGTACCAAAACTGGTCAGCCACTCGGCGCGCGCCTCATGAATTCAGGATGGACAGAAGGATCTGCGCGACCGGATCAAGGACGCGCAGCGGACGTATCTCCGCGATCGTGTTGTCCGGCATCGGCTCGGAGCCGATTGGCGCGACCGCGTGGAAGGTCACTCTCGGGGCAACGCTTGCTACGGCCAGGATGTCGGTGGCGTCGAGTTTCCTCAGCAGAGCGGCTACCTCGGTATTGATGTAGTTTCGCTCGGCGAGCCACTTCGCGGGCTCGGTCGACGCCGGCCGGGAGAAGGCGAAATCCCTTCCCAGCATCCTGGTGACCATGTCCGACTTGCTGAGTGTGATGGCAACAGGTACCTCGCGCAAGCGATCCGCGCCGATGTCGTTCAGGCAGGCCCGTAGGAGATCGGCCTGATGAAAGTCATCAGGCACCGCGGCGAGCCCTTCTTGCTCGCGCCATTCGCTGACTGGCTCGAGTGCGGCGGGATCAACCAGGAAGATGACGCCGTCGGCTCTCCGGACGAACGGCGCCAAGGTAGCGCGATCGGCCCGGTCGGTCAGCACCTCTCCGGCCACGTCATGGAACATCAAGAGCAACTGCCTGAAATCGCCATCGTCATGTGGTCCGCTGCCGTTCACGTGCCCGGCGGTAACCCGGAAGGTCAGCGGGTCGAACTGAACATCCGCATCACGGTCAGTGGCATCGAGAGCCTTCTTATCTCGGAAAATTGGGCGATAATAGTTAATATGATATTTTCCACCCGAGAGTTCATCCGGAGCGAACTCGGTGATGCCGAACGGGGCCAGACCTTGTCGCCGCGTAGCCTCCCGTGCCATGGCCGCCAGGAAATGCGACTTTCCCGCGCCGACCGTCCCTACCACGGCGATGATGCAGATTTCATGCGTACCCAGCTCATTCGGCAGCGGGTGGCAGCATCTGAGGCAGACATATGCGGGGAGATCTGAGGCCGGGCCAAGGTCGCTGCCGTCGTTCATGAGTCGGCGGATTCTTTGTACTCCGGTAGCATCCGCGGCAGGCTCGCGAATCACCGGCCACCGACCCACCCAACGATGAATGACTGACCCGGCGGTGGTCCGCTTGCCGTCGTTGGCATTGCTGGTCGCCACGACCGGAAGACGAGCGAAATTGAGGGGTGTCGCGCAAAAAGGACATTTAATGCGATCGAGGAACGCCAAGGCTGGTCCTCCTGAGATCTAGCTGCGCAGCGACGGGAGAGGCTACGACCTGAGGTCCTCGCCGCTGACCGTCCTGGGGGCTGGCGGCTGGTTCATGGTCCGATGCAGGTCTTCGTTCGCCTCGTGGAACGCGCTCGAGAAAGCCGAACCTCCACCGCGTGGCTGCGACGCGAGCGACGAAAGACCTGGCACGCGGTCAGAAATGAAGCGCGGCAGGCGCGAGATGCCCAGTGGCACGGCGGATGCCCGCCGTTGCCTCGCCCGGCTCGGATCGAACTTGAGCATCATGTAGATAAGGATGCCTACGACGAAGAAGATGTTGGGCAGGGCGGAGGCGCCGAGGCGCACGCCATGCCGACTTGTCGCCACCACGTAGATGGCCGCGAACTGACTCGCTGCGAGCATGCCGACGAACGCCATGACCCGCATGGCAATGTTCTGGTTCCGGTGCAGGGAACGCGTCAGGTACCAGCCCATTCCCACGCCTACGCCGCCGGGCAGGAGAGCGCCTACGACCTTGCTTGCCAATGCGGTGGACGGGTGCGTGCTTGAGAGAGAATCGACGGTGAAGGCCGCGAAGCTGAGCCCGGCTGCCTGCGCTCCTACGATCACCAAGGCACCGGCAAAGAGTGCCGAGACCCGGAGCGCAAGCTCCAGATTGTTCGTGCCATGCGTCGCGTTCCAGAAGACGAAACCTGTGAACAGAAGCAGCGATCCCAGCAGGAGCACCTGCTCGAAGATGCTAAGTATGACGCCCACCAGTACCCACCCCTCGTAACCACTCTGCGTAGCCGCGGGACCAGCTCTCCCCACTGGATATCCGATGCCCGCTGCCACGGCAGCGATTAAACGGTCACTGCAATACGATGCTAGCATTAAGGTGGGTTCCGGCACCTAGAAGATCCAAAACGGCAAAGGGTGCTGTCCGCCAGATGTGCCTTAGCTAGACGGCAATTCCGTTCGCCATATCCGGATTATTGTCGTCGATCCTGGTCATAACCAGCGACAGGTTCTTCCAGAACGTCGTTTCCGACGAGGGGTCGTGACGAGGGCGTGACGAGCCGTGCGCAAGCACGAGTCCGGCGGCGTGGTACTCATGACATGCTTCGGCTGTACCGTCATAAAAATAACCAAAGTCCACTGAAGGACCTCAGAATCCTCAGCAGGAGCATGCTGTTCAGGACTTTGCGCCAGTAAACTCAAGCAGTTCGACGGCATGATCCGCCTGTCCGTTACTCCGCCGCAAGTCAGATCACCCTTTACGGCGTCGCGCGCGACTCTCCGGTTGCCCGCTCGCATTCGTTGTTGACAGGTCAGGGGTGCGACTCCGGGATGGTTCATGGGCTGATCAGTTCCTAGATGTCTGCCCAGGCGAAACGGACGGATTCGCCGAGGACTCTGGCTGCGGAGTTCAAGTCCGCGAGTCGGGCGGCGAGCGTGGCCGTTGCCAGCCGCGTCGGCAGTGCCTCGCTGAACTTGAGGCCGGCCAGTGCCCTCTCATCGATCTCCGGGAGACAGAGGCGCTCGGCGGCGTCCCCCGTGGCCGCCTTCCATATCCCGGCAGTCAGGTCGGCCCGCATCCGGATGTCGGTGTCGGTGAATCGCTGCACGCTGTCGGTGAGATCGGACAGAGTCGCTGCCAGCGTGGCGTTGGCCCGGTAACCGGCCCAGGTCCACCATCGGACGTCATCGCCGGTACGGCAAATCACGGTTCCGGCCGGGTCGACCGTACCTCTCTGATCGTCTCGGACCTCGGCTAGAACGCGCGCCGCGCGCTGAGAAAGGGCGACCGGCGGATCCGCGCCCAGCAGCACATCCCGCACGGCCCGAGACAAGGCAAAGCTCGCGCCGGAGATGCCGGGACTCAGCCACCGGGCCTTCCCGCCACCGGCCGCGGGCTCGACAAAGCAACGGCGCCGCTTCCAGTCGGTCCAGGTGACCCGCCAACTCCGCCCGCCAAGGAGCAGCAGCCGTGGCCCGTCGATCCGTTCGGTGAGCAGCATCGGATCGGTCCGCCCGATCTCCTGCCTGCCGGAGATCACGGTGAACTGGGGCGGCGCGGTAAAGGCAGCCGTCATGCCCATGAAGTGGCGGTGACCGAACTTCGCCTCCGCGGCCGGGCCGACGAACAGCAGCTCGCCGTCGGAATCAATAAATCCGTGGTCGACCAGGTACCGCAGGATCGGCTCGGCGCTGCGGTCGAACGGCGCGAGGCCGTTCCATTCGCCGACCCATAGCTGTCGGCCGATCCGGTGTTCCTGCAGGCACATCGCGAGCAGCTGCTGGGCCACGATGTGCCGCGGCTCGGGCGGTGCGACCACGGGCTCCACATACGACTGCCCCCACAGGTGCAGCAGGCCTGCCAGCCACAGCAGGGATCCTGCATCGATAGCGAGGCAGAGGCAGTTCCGCGCGCTGCCGGGCCGGCGCCCGGTCCGGCCGATTCGCTGCAAGAAAGAGGCCACCGTGGACGGGCAGTTGACCTGGATGACCCGGTCGAGGTCACCGACATCGATGCCCAGCTCCAAAGTTGAGGTCGAGACGATCACGCAGTCCCGTGCCTCGGCGAACGCCTGCTCGGAACGATGCCGCACATCCGCGCCCAGCGAGGCGTGCGAGAGGAAGGTCGTCACCCCCAGCTCGCGGAGTGCGGCACCGAGTTCTTCCACCAGCTGCCGGGTGTCGCAGAACACCAGCCGCTTCTCGCCACGATGCAGCGAGGCGATGACGTGAGCGGCATTGCCGACCGAGCCGACATAGTCCAGCTCGACGTCCACGGACGCGGCCAGCCGCAAGGCAGCACCACCAGCCCCGCTTCCAGCATCGGACCCAGTGCCAGCCTGTCCGCCAAGGACAAGGCCCACATCCGGCGCCACGACCACACCGCGCCGACTGCCGCGCCCCGACCCTTGCAGCCAGTCGAGCAGAGCGCCGGGGTTGCCGATCGTCGCCGACAGCCCGACCCGCTGAATGGGCCGCTCGGCCAGCCGGGACAGCCGCTCCAGCACGGCGAGCAGATGCCAGCCGCGGTCATCGGAGCCGAAGGCGTGCACCTCGTCCACGACGATGGCCCGGATCCCGGCGAACAGCCGGGCCTGCTGGACCTTGACGCTGATCAGCATCGCTTCCAGCGACTCGGGCGTGGTCAGCAGCAGGTCCGGCGGATCGCGGAGGATCCGCTGCCGCCCGGATGCGGTCACGTCGCCGTGCCAGACAGCTACCCGCCGCCCGAGCCATCCCGCGTATTGCTCAAGCCTCGGCTGCAGGTTGTTCAGCAGCGCCTTGAGCGGGCAGACGTAGATCAGCGACAGGCCGGACCAGCGCTGCACATCCATCGCGGTGAGCAGCGGGAACACCGCGGCCTCGGTCTTGCCGCCGGCCGTCGGCGCGAGCAGCAGGACGTCGGCCCCGTCCAGCAGCGGGCCGATCGCCTGTTCCTGGAACGGCCGCAGCTCCTGCCAGCCCAGGCTGTTGACCAGGTGATGCAGGATGACCGGGTGCAGCCGGTCCAACCCGCCGATCACGGCCGCGCACCGTGCAACCAAGGCAGGACGGTCATGGCAGGTCGAGATGCACGTCGCCGGCCCGCGCCACCGCAGGCGCCGGCAACGCGGCGGCGTTCCGCTCCTCTTCGGACAGCTCGGCCGGTGCCAGCGTCAGCGCGTAGTGCCGCCTGGGATCGAAATCGGGGAACTGGTCAACCCGGTCGAGCACGTCGGCGACGAGCTTCTTCAGGAACACCCGTGGCGCGACACCCACCTTCCCGCCCAGCGAGCCGATCACCGCGTCGGCCAGGTCGCCCACGTACGCGTCGTCGACCAGGGCGGCGACCCGGTCCGGCTCAGCCGCGCCAGCGACGTACAAATCCCGGACCTTGCCGCCCAGCGCAGCCAGCGCGCCGCGGTCGAAGCCCGGCAGCCGGATCTGGACGGCCCGCGGATTATCGAAGCGTGCGTCGGTAGAGAAATCGGTGGCAAGTCGCTGCGCCAGCGGCGCCAGCCGACCGACCCCACTGGGCCCGTCGTAAAACGCTGGCGTTCCGGTAATCACCAGGAAAAGCCCTGGATACCGGCCCGAGTCGATCTCGTCGACGAGCTGTCGCAACGCGTTGAACGCCTTGTCCCTGACATCACCGCGCACCCGCTGCAGCGTCTCAACCTCGTCAAGCACCAGCAACAGCCCCGGATGACCAGCATCGCGCAGCACCACCAGCAGGCCCTCCAGAAAGCCCATCGCACCGAAATGATCGAGTTCGCCGCGGACCCCAGCGCCGCGCCTGGCGGCTGCCGCGACATTGGGCTGCCCGCCCAGCCACGCGGCGAGCGCGTCGGCTACGGTCGGCTCCCCCCGCACCATGGCGGCGTTGTAGGCGCGCAGAGCCTGGGCGAACGCGGGAGTGTGCCGGGTGACCACCTCCAGCCGCTGCTCAAGCAGCCGCCGGACCGCATCGTTCACATCCGCAGGCCCTCGCATCGCCAGTCCCGGGTCGGCGGCTTCGGCATCCGATGCCAGCGTGAACAGCCAGGAATCCAGTACCGGGCGGAACGCGCTCGGCGGGTACGCCGCGGTGCGCAATGACTCGGTGACCCGACGGTAGACGGTTTCAAGCCGGTGCAGCGGTGTCTGCGTCTCGGAGATCTGCACCTCAGCGGCGGCGAACCCGCGGCGCAGCGCTCGCTCGGCCAGATACCTCGTCAGGAACGTCTTGCCGGCCCCGTACTCACCGCGCACCGCCTTGAACGCCGAGCCGCCGCTGGCGACCGCATCCAGATCCGCGTCGGCGGCCGGGGTGAATCGCTCCAGGCCGGTGGCGAGCAGGTCAAGACCGCTGACCGGGACGGTCCCGCGCCGCAGCGCATCGATAACCTCACGGCGGCGCCGCGGGGACGGCTGGCCGGTCACGCCCGAACCCCGAACTGCTCTCGCAGCAACGGCTCGTCCAGGATCACCGTCGCGCCATCCGCGTCGATCCGCAGCACGGCGTAGCCTTCGACGTTCAGCAGCCGCTGCACATGCAGGACCGCGCCCCGCAGGGCCACCGGAGCTACCTGGAGCACCGCGGCGGCCTGGGCAGGGGAGAGCCGCCCTGCCGGGGCGGCCAGCAGCGCCGCGAGCAGGTCGCGTACCCGGTCATCGGAGACCGACAGCCGCCCGCCGATCTTGCGCTGCGCAGCGTAGACAGCCGATCCGACCACGGAACTGGCGGTGAGTCCAGGTGGGCCCGACATCCAGGCGACAGCCGTCGGCCCAGCCTGGTCAGCTCTGGCCGACTCTGCCTCCTCGCCCGGCAGGTCGAACAGCGTCGGCTCGGCACCGGGAGCACTGCGCAGCCGAGCGTCGCCGACCGAGGCCATACTCCGAGCCCGGCCAGCCCGGCCACCCGGCGCTTGTTCGCGCCCGGCAGCGGACAGCAGCGTCGGCCCCGGCATGGCGGCCGGGTCGGCCCACCAGGCTGGCTCCTGCGGTGGCGCCAGGTGCAGCTGCGTACCATCGGGCACCCCGCCTGGCAATAGCACGGCCACCGGCACGACGGCCTCGGCCGGTGAGCCGCCGCCGTGATAACCGGCCTTGAGCGGCCCGTACCTGATTCGCTCATCGACGGCGAGCACCGCGCGGCGCCCGTGCATGAGCACCCGGTCGCCGGCTACCAGGATCTCGCCCGGCCCCGCAGGCTCGGTCGCCGGGCGCGACCGCCCGCTCGACACTTCGGGGTAGAACCGCTGCACCCCCTGGCGTCGCTCCACGACGTGACCGTGGTCGGCGGTCAGGATCACCACCCGTCCCGCGTGCCTGGCCCGGTCGAGCAGTGGGATCAGGTGCCGCACGGCGAACGCGGTCCACTCGGTGCCACCTGGGTCGGACCGATCCAGGGCGTCGTCGATGGTGTTCAGCACGCAGGTCACCAGCCGCGTGCCGGTCACATCAGCGATCGCCGCGGCGACATCTCCGGCGACCGCGTGACCGAGCAGCGAGGAGTCCAGCGGTTTTTTGTGGAACAGATTCGCACCCGTCAGTCCGCGTTCACGCCACAACGTCTCGTAGCCCCGTTTCTCGCCGTCCTGGCCGCAGGTGCTCAGCCGACCGCAAAGCAGCGAGGCCCGGCTCACCTCGGTCACCGACGGCAGTACGGCCAACCCGGCCGCCCGCCGGACGGTGCCGGGCAGGAGTGCCTCGGCCCAGCCGTCCCCGGACCGTGCCAGCAGGCTGGCGATGATCTCGGTCGCATTGCCCGCGCTCATGCCGTCCAGGATCAGCAGCAGCACCGGCGTCTGCCTCGCCAGCGGGATCACCACTTCAGGCAGCAGGTCTTCCAGGCAATAGAACCCGGCAGCGGCGCCCGTTCCGTGGCCTGAACCGGGCTCCCCCTCGGCGGCGGTGTACGCGGCCAGCGCCGCTGCGAACGCGGAGTCGTGGGCGGCGCGCCGGGCGGTGGCAGCGGCCAGCACGGCGGCGAGGCCGCTGCCCAGGTCCGGATCGCTGACACCTGGCGCCGCATCGTTCACCGCCGAGTCGACCCAGGCGTCATCTGCGAGGTGTCGCCCGACCAGGCCGCCGAAATCAGTCACCGCCTGCGGCGCCGATGGCCCGGCCGGCGGGTTCGGCGCGGCCGACAGCCAGCGCGCCAGTCGCGCAGCCGCGTGAAACGCCGCCGCCCGTGGCTCGTCCTGGCCGGCCAGCTGGTGAGCGGCGACGCGGCTCCAGGCCTGCTCGATGCCAGCCAGGTCATCGGGCCCCAGCCACGGATCATCCAGTTCGCCGGACATCCGCGAAGCGCCGCCCGCGAATGCTCGTCGCACCGCACTAGCCAGCCCAGCCAGCCGCCTGGTCAGTCCGGCCGGCAGCAGATCGGAGTCGTCCGCGATGCCCTCGGCATGTGCCGCCGCGAGCAGTTCATCGGCGCGGGCCAGCAGAGCCTCGCCGCGTGGCCGGGCTGTCCGGTCGGTGAGCTGGTCGATGATCACGGCGGCGGACTCGGTCCCCCAGGAGGCCAGCGCCGCAGGCGGTGGCACCCCGCCGAGCCTCGGCTCGATCCTGATCAGGCCCTCGCGTCCGAGCCGTGACCGGTCGGCGTCCGTGCCGCCGGCCGCGGCGGCGAGCAGCCCGGCGACGAGTCCGAGCGGCACGGCATCGCTGGCCTCACCCGCACGCAGCAAACCAAGCAATGGCCCGGACACCGTGCCACACCGGCCCGCTGACCAGGCCAGCACCTCGTCGGTCAGCGGGTCGCCGACCAGTTCCCGCAGGTCGGCGATGCGGGCGGCAACCCCGGGGTGCGCCGTCCAGCTCAGCACGCTGGTGAGGTCGACCACCGGATCGGCGAACGCCAGGTGCGCGGCGGCCACCGCGACGAACGCGTGATCGCGGGTCAGGATCCCCGCGGGCGCGGGTGGCCAGCCGTCCGGCGGCGCCGCCGCCAGCAGTCCGACGGCAACGTCCCGGTGGCCAGACACCGATGTGAGGGCCGGGTCAATTCCGCGAGCGGCGAACCGCTCCCGAACGGCGTCCCACGGGTCGGGTGTACGCAGCCGGTGCCATAGGAGATGAGCCCGGATGCCGACCCCGAGGTCCTCGTCCGGCCGGTCGGTGAGCACGACCAGCCACTGGGCGCGGTCTCGCCCGGCAATGGCTTCCCTGACGGCAAGCGCGGACTCGCATGGGACGATCAGCACCGTAGCGTCGCCGTACATGAATGTCGCCGGACCAGCCCACTGCGGTCTGGCCCGCACACCAAGCACTCCACTGCTGTATTTCTTTCGGCTGGCCTGGTCGAGCAGTGCCCGGATGACCGGGAGAGTGGCGGCCGGGACCGGCCTGGTCATCCGGTCACCCGCCATTCGACCGTGATCTCGTCGTCGCGATGCTCGTTCAGGAAGGACCGGAGCCGGCCGAGCAGCTCGTCCGGCTGCCCACCCCTGGGCCGCACGGCCTGCCCGCCAGGCCGCGTCAGCGGCTGACGACCCTGCCCGCCGGACCGGAGCTGCGGCTCGCCAGGTGATCGCGGCTGTCCCTCGGTGAGCCAATCGAATGCGGCCTGCTCGGCGGCCGAGAGGGCAGTGCTCAACCGGACCGTGAACTCATCCGCGGCCACAGCGTTGCGGAGTTCGGACATGATCCTGGCCGCGACCCGGCCGCGTTCATCGGCTTGCTGCTCGACACCCGCCAGCGGCCGGAGCCGTTCCCATCGGAATCCGCTCAGCGTCTGGGACACGGTCGATGCCTGAGCGAGCGACGTGGCTAAAACCGCCTCCGTCGCAGGCAGCGGCACCCTGGCCAGCGAACGCACCACGCCGAGCCGGTCGGTAGCCCGGCGCAGCGAGTCGACCAGATCCGCGCATGCCCGCGCGGTCGCCAGGCGACCGGGTCCGCTATCGGCCAGCCCAAGGTGCCGGTAGGCAACCTCGACCCGGCTGGTGAGCGTCGAGACCACATCAGATCGCGTGCCCGCCTCCTCGCCGAGTTTGCTAGCCAGCTCGGCGACCCCGGCAGCGGTCAGGTACGGGTTGACGTAGATGCCGAAGATCTTCTCGGCGCGTGACGCTGCCGCCTGCCAGTCCGCCGGGGTCGGCAGCGGCTCAGGGCGCAGTTCCATCTCCGCGCGGACCAGCCCGGGCCGCGGCGCGGGAACCGGCCCGCCGTGCTGATACCAGGCCCGCTGGCGCAGCGCGGCCCAGGCGAGCACGATCAGGTCAGCGACCTCGTCCCGCAGGCCGAGCCTGGGCCGGATCGCCTCCATCCAGTCGCGCACCTGCCCGGCCCGCACCGGGTCCTGCGGCTGCAGCCCGTCGCGGGCAGCCGCGCGCTCGAACTCGGTGCCCCACGGGCCGAAGCGATCATCACCGAACAGGAAGTGCGTCTCCCCCGCCGTTCCGACACCGAGGGCATTGGCCACCCGGCGCACCCCGGTGACGTCGCCTTCCAGCCGCACCCGGCCGTCCGGGTCGGCCACCGCGCGCTGAACGTGAGCGTAGACAGCGGCCAGCTCCCGGCCGGTGATCTCCGCATCTGCGGGCTCGAACCTCGGGTGCCCGGGATAGGTAGCGCTGAACGCCTGATCGATCAGGTTGCCGAACGCCGCTCCAAGGTCGGCGCCGACCGGCGCCGCCGGAGAGAAACCAGGATCCAGACTCGTCAGGACCCGGTCGCCGGAGCCGTCCGGCGCCAGTGTGCCCGGGCTCGGCGCGGCGGCGCCGTAGCACTCCTGAATGGCCCGGCGCAGGCCTTCCCGCAGCGCCGTACGCTGGCTCTCCAGGATCGCCCTTGCCTGTACCCGGTCCACTTCCGACAGGTGGTCCGCGTACCCGACCCACCGCTCCACGGCACCGCCGAGCAGCCAGTCGAGCACGACCAGGCGGCGCACCTCGACCATCCGCTCATCGGACAGGAACCTGGGCAGCCAGACGATCGTCCGGCTCTCCAGCCCGCCCTCGATCATGCGATCCAGCCGGGCCAGATCCTCCGCGCCCGAGTGCCCAGGCAGGTCGAACGGGTAGTCCACCACGAGCCGCCAGGTGCCCGGTCTGGCCCGGAAGTGATCCTCGCTCAGCCAGCCGGCGTCCCGCACGTTGCCGAAGACAACGTCTACCTCACGTCGGGATCCGCGCCAGACCACCGGGTGCGGGACGGCGCCGAACACGTCGGCGTCCCGGACCGTGGTCCCGAACGCGTCCCGGACCAGGTCCCTGATCAGCTCGCGCCGACGGCCGTCGTTGTCCTCCGCCCGCGCCTTCTCCACCACCGACTGGTAGTCCACGTCAGAGAGCTGGACCCGGATCACCGGGCTGCCGGGCTCGCTGCCGACATGGATCTCAGGCACCCGGCGGGACCACTCGCGCACCTTGCCGAGCACGATCGACGCCTCGCTGCCGGGCAGCGGGGACCGGATCGAGCCGTGATTGAGCGAGGCAACCCGGGTCGCCGTCAGCTCCTTCAGCGCGGGCACCTTCGGGGCGACGGCGGACAGCAGCAGGGTCTTCACCAGCCGGTCATCGGTACGGAATCCGGCCGGCAGGGCGGCGCCGCCGGCGATGTCCGGCTCGGACAGGTCGTGCGCGGCGAGCAGCAGCGGCCGGAGCTTGTCCCGGTACAGCGCCGTCGCGGACTTGAACAGCGCCGCCGCCTGGGCGTCGAGCGGCTGCTGGCCGTCCACGATGTAGTTGAACGCGTCCCCGACCGGGATCACATCGTCCACGGTCAGCACGTCCCGCCGGTCGACCAGCATCTGCTGCATCACCTTCAGCGCGGTGCGCTCCCGCTGCATCACGCTGGCCAGCGATCGGAGCGCGGAGATCAGCGCCGGGGAGAACGGGTACGTGAGTCGGAACGCTGCCTCGTCCGCGCCGCGGTGCCGGTCGTCGGTGTTGATCCCGTCGAGCAGTACGTCCCAGATATCCGTGCCCCGGTCCAGTCGGCCGAATGCCTCGGTGAGCAGCAGGTCGGCCTGCGGGTTATCGGGCCTGCGCCGCAGCAGCCGTCGGCTGGCGACGTACGGCAGGTTCTCATCACCAAGGACGATGGTGGAGAACCGGCCCTCTTGATGCCGGAACGCCCGGTCCAGCGCCTCCTGCTCCGCACCGCTGGCCCCGGCATCGGCGAACCAGCGGCGCAGGTCCATCTGCCGCGCCACGAACGAGACCAGCGGGATCGCCCGGCCGCCGGCCCCGTCCTCCACCAGCTTGGTGATCTTCTGTGACTCGCGCCGGAAGAACTCGCGGTCCTGCACCGAGAACGCCAGCCAGAGCACCAGCTCGTCAAGAAACAGCGCGACGGCGTCGTAGCCGAGGCCCTGCGCGTGCCGCGCGATCGCCGCCAGCCCGGTGTCCAGGTCCACATAGCCGGCCTGCCGCGTATACGCGGTGAAGAACCGGTCGACCAGCGCGGTGACCAGCCTCTGCCGCTGCTCAGAGCCAGGCTCGGCGGCGCGCGCCGCCGCATAGGATTCCGCGGTCCAGGCACTCGTGCCGAGCAGCGCGGACCACGCGTCGGCCTGGCCTGCTCCCGCCCCGCCGTTCAGCTCTGCCAGGAATCGCTCGTCGCCGTCGCGGGCGCGCTGCCGCTCGGCATCAGCGAGGATCCCATCGGACTGGTGCAGCGCCGGCAGGGGCGCGGTCGGGTGCCGCAGCCGGACCTGGCGCAGATAGCCATCGAACAGCGCCTGCTCCAGCGACTCCGCGCCGAGCAAGTGATAGGCGAGCGGCAGCACGGCCCGGTCAAGCAGCACCTCGTCATGCCTGGCGATAACGGGCTGTAGCTCGGCCTTGGCCCGTGCTGCCGGGTCATGCCTGAGCAGCGCGTACAGGACCGCCATGAAGTGGCTCTTGCCGGAACCGAACGACCCGGTCAGGAACGCGCCCCGGCTGATCCCCGATCGCGTCGACTCGCCGACCAGCCCGAGCGCGGTGTCGAACGCGTCAGCGAGCGCGGGCGTCACGACATAGTCGTCCAGCATCCGCGCGACTGCGTCGCCGGTCACGCTGTCGGTCAGCCGTAAGACATAGTCCTCGGCACCCGCCTGCTCAGGGATGTCGATGACATCGCGCAAGAGAACGCTCACCGCCGGCCCACCTTCGATTAGATCCGCACTGACCCCGCGGGTGCGGTCATCGCGCTGAGCGGCCTCGGCGTGCTCGCTCACCCGCTGTAACGTCTGCGGTACACCTTAATGACCACCAGTGCGCATGTCGCGCCAACCCATACCCTTTGTCAGTTCCCCGTCCGTACCCTGCCGTGACGCCGCCGCCAGCCATAACGATCGTCTGGTCCATCGTGGAAACCACATTTGAAGTAATTCAAAGCTCGATGTAGCGTTAGCTCATGGCCACCATCGGGATCCCGTTCTCGCAGCTCATCCAGCAGCCCAAGGCGACCATGGCGAAGCTGGAGCAGAGTCCGCGCAGACGCTTGCGGCTGGACCGGCGCGACGGCGAAGACCTGATCTTGGAGTCGGCTGCCCGCGCGGAGGCCGAGGATGAGGCACTGGACATGGCTAGCCGCCTTTTCTTCTCCCTGGTCAAGAACGATGACGGTGCCCGCGTGCTGCTTCTGTCCCTCGCTGACGTGTTTCCGTGGGTGCAGTTCCTGCCAACGGAGGACATCCGTGCGTTCCTGGTCGAGCTAGTCGAAACCCTGCGGGCAGCCGCGTCGCTAGGCAACCTGGCAGCCGTGCAGCCCGTCGTCGCCGCATGGAAGGCCACCGCCGAAATCCGCTCCGACCCCGAACTGCTGAAGGCAGCCACAGCATCGCTGGATGGGACGGACTATGGCGAAGTTCTGGAAGACGCGGACCAGTGAGCCCCAAGCGCCTGGGCCGCGTCGCCTCGCCACCCGTAGCGGACGAGTGGGAGGTGAGGTTCGGCACTACCGAGGCGGCCAAGGGCTGGGACGAACTATGCGTCCAGGTAGCGGCAAATACCCGCAGAGCATTCGAGTTAGTGCGCTCTGACCCGCGGCCGCCGGAGGACAAAACGCATTACCGGCTCCGCGGCAGCCTGGCGAGCCGCGAATTCGGGGGACGGACATTGGAACAGTGGCAGATCAAGGTGAGCAGCGCTGGGCGGATCTGGTATTGCCCGACGACGACAAGCACACGGTCTGGATCGTCTACGCGTCAGCCGCCCATCCGAGGCAGACCGACTGAGTCAAGAGTTCCTTCATCTCACCGATCGCCTGGCCGAGCATGGCCAGCGGCAGCCGCCCGCAGCCCGCAAACGGACGCCGACCGTCGCCCTCGGGACGGCCGAAGCGCGGACGTCATGGCCAGCGTGGGAATCGCCGTGGCCGGGTCGCATCTAGCTCGGAGCCCTGCCCGGGCCGCGACCGCGGGTGGCGGCAGCGGGGCGCCAGGCGACCAGCTCGGCGGGGGTCTTGGCGACCTGGGCGGCGCGGGCGGCGAGCTGCTCGCGGCAGAACGCGGCCAGGCTCAGCCCGTAGGCAGGGTCGACCTCGCCGTGCCACTGGTCTAGCCAAGGCTGCAGCTCGGCCAGACCGGCGACCAGCGGGACGAGCCGGTCGTCGGTCCAGCCGTCCTTCTCCCGGTCGGCGATGATCACCGACAGGGCCAGCGACTGCTGGGCGTGATCCCAGCCGGCCCAGCCGAGCAGGGGCGTCGGGTCCGTCTCCCGGCCCGCGTCCGGGTAGCCGATGAACCGCTCCTTCGGCACGTCCAGCTTGCCTCGGGCGTGCCAGTACGATGCCTTGCGGAAGTCGGCCGAGGTGTACTTCGGCGGCACCGGGATCTGGCCGATCGCCTCCCCCGCGTCCTCGCACCGCTGCAGCGCCCAGGTCTCCTCCCAGGCCTCCCGCTTGCGCAGCCCAGCATCTTTGTAGCGGTACGCGGCCAGGAACGGCACGGCCTCGTCCGCCAGCAGTCGCACCAGCGACTGCGTCACCGGGACATCCGGCCGTCCCTCCCACAGCGCGAGCACGGAGACCAGATCCGCATCCCGCCCAACCTCGTCCGCGAGCTGGCCAACGCTGCGCGGCCGCGGCCGCCCTTGCGGATCGAACCAGAACCTCCGATCCTCCAGCCGGTCCAGCAGCCAATCCCGCAGGGCCCGTTCCTGCCGCTTCTCCCACGGCTCCTGCGCCCACCGCCGCTTGTACTCCGGTTTCTCAAGCAACCGGATAAACGAATTGCTCTCGATCATGTCCAGCCGCCGCTGAACAAGCTCCCGGTATTCGGCAGGCCATTGCGCCGGAATCTCAGTAGTCGGCGTAGACCCGTGCCGCCTGAACCAAGCGGTTACGCCTTCATCAGGAGCCGGGTCGCGGGCCATCATGATTTCGAAGGACCGCTCGCCTAGCATTAGCCCTGGCAAATCCACCAATCCATACGTAAGATCCTCATTGATCAGCCCATATAGCCGGTAGACTTCCCAATCCAATTCCTCTTGGACGGCGATCATGCGGCTGCGGACGTGCTCCGACATCGCGCGCGTAGCTGCGAGCCATGCATCGGTCGGTACGCTGTCTTGAGCGACAGCCGACGGCGAAGTCGCTGACAACTGCTGCGCCAATTGATCCAGTAGCTGACCGCGCTTCAGTGGTAGTGTCCGCGGGATCGGATAGTCCTCTAGCGTTGATCCTGTGAATTCGTAGAAATTCTCCCAGGCGTACCGAGCAGTGGAGCGCTCACCGCCCCGGTTTCCCTTATCGTGGCTGTTCTGCTTTAGCCAGAAGCACGTCGTGGAGGAGTTCAGGAGCCCGAGTATCTCCAGGTGGTCATGTTCTGACGCACCCGCACGAAGCTTGATCACGGGAGCACTTCTGTTGAACAACCGACCGGACCGATCCATCGCAAAGTGGTTATGGGTTGCCACGAACGCAAATCCAATGCCTTGTCTAGTCCGCAATTTCGAAGAATAGCACTCAAGATGTACATACCAGGGCCAACCGCGTTCGGCTACGCTGCTACCAAATATAACCCGCTCTTTCAATACCGTCCTATACGGCCAGAGTACATGCGCGGGGATGGCATTGCTTGGCGGAACTGGCATGGATCCATCAGTGTTGTCGTATGGCCACCAGATAAGCAGGTCGTCATATATCTCGTAATCGCGCAAGCATTCGCCAATCACAATGCTTCGAACATTCGAGTAAAGGCCTCGCACCTTAAAGTGTCTCGTAAAGAAAGCGTCGTCTGCGCCCGATGCGGTCGTCCTTCCGATACCGCCAATGCGCGCCCGCAATGTCTCAACCTTAGCTCGTTCTATTGCGGTAACAATTTCCCGCGCTTGGCCACCAGTCAGGCTCCAAGGATGTACGGCGAATCTTGAGCGTTTTAGATCAGCTATTGTTACCCAATCATCGTCCCAGCCGGGTGTATCAACGTGTTCGACAATCGAACTCCAGACGAGCCCCTTCGCTGGGTTGTCCGGTCGGCCAGATTCGCTGCGGACGCCGAGTACTGCGCGCACTGTCGAGCCCACTGGCTGGTGGTTGCGGCCGACGACAATGACTGTTGGCGTTCCGTGACCGGGTATGTAGGCGTCCGAAGTGTCGGCGACGAGCCGCAAGTCCACATCGGCGAGGAAGTCTTCGATGAGTTTGGAGCCGAACTCGCGCTTCATGAAGGAGTTGCTGGTGATCTGGCCGATCCAGCCTGCGCGCTCGCCGTCCTTGGCGAGGGCGAAGAACAGTTTCATGAAGGGGACCGTCAGGGCGTAGGTGCCCTTGCAGACGTCGGCGTATTTGGAGCGGTAGATCTGGTTGAGTGCCTTGTCCTTGACCGTGATGTAGGGCGGGTTGCCGACGACTACGTCGTATCGGCCTTCTTCCAGCAGGGTGAGCAGGAGCGGGCCGTCCTCAGTCGGGTAGGTGAACGGCATGTAGGCGGCGCGGCTGGCCATGCCGGGGAGCACGCCCGAGTCCGGGCCGTGGATCAGGGAGTCGCCGACAGCGAGGTGGAACGTGAACGCCGGGGCCTGCTCCAGGGAGCGCAGGCCGCAGGCCTGCAGGGCGGCGAGGGTGAGGCGGAACCTGGCGATCGCGACGGCGAACGGGTTCAGGTCGACGCCGTGGATCGCATCGAGCGCAGCCTGCACCCGGGCCTGGGTTTCCAGGTCGGGGGCGTGCCGGTGCCAGCGGTCGAGCAGCCGGTCGAACGCGCCGAGCAGGAAATGCCCGGAACCGCAGGTCGGGTCGATCAGGCGTAATCCTTCGAGCGGCCGCTCGGCCAGGGCCGGCTCCAGCGTGCGGTCCAGGATGAACTCCTCGACGAACACCGGCGTCTGCAGCAGCGCGTAGGTGTCCTTGGCGTGCTGTGACAGGTCCTGGTACAGGTCGCCGAGGAACCGCGTGGACAGCGATGGATCGGCCAGATTGTGCACCAGCGCGCCGTCCTCGCTCCGGCGGCGCCAGAAGTCAAGCAGCCTGGTGACCGCATCGCCAGACGGCGACACCAGGTGCAGCGCGGAGTGGCTGTCGACCAGCGCTCGGGTGGCCGGCAGCCGCCCGAGATACGCGGCTGCGTCCAGCAGCCACTCCCGGTCGGTATCCTCCGGGTGCACGCGGAAGAATGCGAGCTGGGCGTCCAGAGCCTCCTGGCGCCGGGCACCGGGCCCGGTGATCCACACCGGCCTGAGCAACCCGTTATCCTCGCCGAATCTAATGAATACGCTGGTCAGCACCCACGCCACCGCAGCTTGAGTCACCCGGTCGTCACGCCAGGTGAGCCACGACGCAGCCGTCCGGTCCTTGCGCAGCGCCTCCTGGTGCTCCTGCCTCCAGCCCGTTTCCAGAGCCGGGTCCGCGCCTAACCGCTCCCGCAGGTCATCCTCCAGCGCCAGCACCTGGCGCTGCAGGTCCGTGGTGAGTGCGGGTGTCGCGGTCACGATGGCCCTCCGGCGGCCGGAACTGTGTGTTTGGCCTGCATGCCGTGCTGCGAGTCCACCCAATCGGATTCCAGGCGGAAGAACTGGCCGGGAGCGGCGAGCGGCAGCGGGCGTCCGTCGATGACCGCGCCCTGATTGCCGGGAAGCTGCGGGACCAGCAGCCAGATCGCCTGCCTGCGGCGGGTCGCGAGGTCAGCCCGCGGCGCCAGCATCGCCAGGTGCCCGTACCTGGCCAGCGGCGCGACCTCGGTTAGCAGCACCGGGCGGGTGCCCTCAGCCGCTGCCGCGCACGCATCGTCGATCGCCGCGTCGATCGCGGCGAGGCTGCGTTGCACCAGGACGGTGAGCCCGGCGGCCTCGCGGCTGCCCGGTGCCGCGGCGTCGGCGGCCCGGACCATGTCCCAGGGCAGGCCTGCCGCCGCGGCCTCGCCCCGCATCGCGTCGACCAGCAGCTGGGTCACGTCGAGCACTACCGCCCCGAACCTGCGGGCCAGCGCGTCAGCGGCGCGGTCCAGCCTGCTCCCGTCGACGCCCAGAGCGAGGAACGACCGGGCGGCCGCGCTCTCGGCCAGCCGGTGCCCTTCCCGGCCGCCGGTCACTAGTTCCGGCGCGGCGGGCCGAATGATAGTGGCTGGCCGCGAGCTGAGCCGGGTTGTGTCCGTGCTCCTGGTCGGGTGCCTGAACCCGCGGATCGACGGGTCGTAACGCAGGTCAAGCCCGGCGTCGCTGATCAGCTGTTCCAGCCGGGGTAGGTCGGGCAGCAGCGGCAGGGCCGGGAACCTGGCCCGGAACCGGTCCCTGATCTCCTGCGGCGCCAGCTGCTGCATGCTGGCCGCTCCGCTCAACGCGAGCCGCAGCGCCACGGCGACCGGCAGGTCCCGGCTGTGCAGCTCCAGTGAGCCAGACAACGCAGCGTCCCGGGCCAGGGCGCCCGCCAGCCGGAGCAACCGGTCGGCACCCGGAACCTGCTGCGACCCTTCCTGGCCGTCGGTCGCGCGAGTCCACGTCCCCTGCAGCCTCGGCGCGGCACGCTGGGCCGGAACCAGCGGCTCACCTGCGGAAGCAGCATGCGCGACCAGGTGGTCCGCCATCCGGCCGACCGCCTCGGCCGGGTCGAGCAGCGCAGGATCGCTGGCCAGCAGGATGATCCGGCCGCCGCGCCGACGCACCGACAGTGCGGCCGCGTCCTCATCGGCCTGGCTAAGTGCCAGGTTGCGATCGAGCGCGACCCGCAGCAGCCCGGTTGCAACCCGCAGCGGAGGTGGTTCGTTCGTAGTGTCACCGGCCGGCGCCAGCGCGGCCAGGACCGCGTCGGCCAGCTCGCTGATGGTCGCGACCCCGCCGAGGCTGGCCAGCGCCTGCGCGGCGAAGGCGGCAAGGCGGTCGAGGAGATCGCGGGACTCGGCATGCGCCGCCCAGCTATCCTGCAGCGCGCCGATCTGCTGCGCGGTCCGGGCAGCCGATACCTTGAGCGCCGCGCTCAGCTCGGCCCGGGTGGCGAACGGCTCGATGACGGGTTCCAGGCCAAGCAGGAGCCGGGCGAGCATCCGCCGCGACTGCGCGCGGGCCGTGCCCGCATGCTCCACCAGGAGCTGCGCGGCGCTGGCTGGGTCCGGCAGCGTCGCGGCGGCCAAGGGCTCGGCGGTGGTATTAGACCGGCCGGTCACGGCGGCACCGAACTGGCGTCGCCACTGGCTCGCCCGGGTCCTGACCTCACGTCTGGTGACGTCGGTGACTCCAGACATTCGGAAGAGCCTGACGGCGTCGACCGCGACTAGGTCGGCCACGGTGCTGACGCCGAACGGCTCAAGCGCCGACAGTGCACGGGCGGACAGGCCAGCCTGCGTCAGCGGCGTGGAGAGCTGCGCCTGCGAGGCGCTCGTGTCGGCGTCGTCCGGCGTGGTCCTGGGCACTGGCATGAACACCGTCTGCCAGGCCGCCAGCATGTCGGCCGCCGTGTCGAAGCGCTGAGCGGCGCTGCGAGCGACCGCCTTGCGGAAGAAATCGGTAAGCGCGCCCGAGATCGTGAGGTCGAACATCCCTGGCTCGATGCTCGCCTCGTCATGCAGGGACGCGGGATCGGACATGCCGTCACCAAACTGTGGCGTCGAGCCGGTGGCCATCTCGAAGAGCACGACGGCCGCCGAGTACCTCTCGGCGGCTGAGTCGTAGCGGCCGCGGCCCGGGCTGTCGAGGAACGGGTCCAGGTACGGCGGCGTTCCCGCCGTCACCGCCGACGCCCCAGCGCGGGACAGCGAGAAGTCGAACAGCACCAGGTGCTTGGCGCGATCGCTGCGGCCCTCCCGCACACCCAGGTTCGCCGGCTTGATGTCCCGGTGATCGACACCGGCCCGGTCCAGCGCGACGAGCGCCTCCAGCAGCTCGGTGCCCCACCGTTCAAGCAGATCAAGGGAAAGGCGCTCCCGGCTGCGCAGCACGTCGGCCAGGGTCGCCAGGCCGGCCGGCTCAAGCACCAGTGCCGACCGGCCGCCAATCCGGACCGGGCCTTCGACCAGCCGGACGATGCGCGGGTCGTTCAGGGCCGTGAGCACCCCGGCCTCGGCATCCAGCCGCGCCGCGGCCGCGTCGTCCACCGCTACCTTCAGCACCCTTGCCGCGTCCGGGCCGTCTGTCCCCACGGTGAGGTCGGTTACCAGTAGGCCCACAGCGGTGGACCCGGCACCGAGTCGGCGCTCCAGTCGGTACCGGTCGTCGATGACCGAGCCGGGCACGGCCTCCAGCGGGTCGGTGACATCCTCGTCCGCCATGGTCAGGGCCTTCTCCGCGTCCGACAGCATGGCGAGGAAGCTGCGGACGTCGGGCAGCCGCTCGCTGACCGCCGGACGGGTGGACTCCAGCACCAGGGCGCGAACCTGCTCCAGCACCTGTGGGAGATCGGGCGCCAGGTCGAGGCCGTTGTCCCGGTGCAGCCGTTCACGCAGTCCGGCCCGGTCGGCAGCAGCCGGATGGCCGGCCAGCACGAAGTACGCCAGCGCGCCGAGCGCGAAGACATCCAGCCGAATCCGGTCCGCGGCCGGATTCCAGACCCCCTCCGGTGCTCCGAACGACTCGGCCAGCCGCCGGTCCGCATCGGCGGCGACCGGCCAGCCGCTGACACCTGACCGGCCGGTCGGCCGACCAGGCCGCTCATCCGCGCCGAGCAGCCCGGTTACCCCGGCCTCAGCGCTGCTCGTGGGCGGCGCGCTTGAGGCAAGGCCCGAGCTCTGCCAGTCACTGACCAGGGCGCGCAGCGTACCGTCAGCCAGCCGACGGACGTATACCGCGCACGGTGTCAGGCCGCGATGAACAATCCGGTTCCCGTGCGCATAGGCCACCGCCTCGGCCACCTGACGCAGCACCGATAGCTGATCGGCCGCCGCAATGCCATCGCTCTGGTCCGCCAGCCACAGGTCGAGCCGTTGAAACCGCTCGTCCCGCGGGTAGACCAGGCCCACGCCGAGATCGCCGTCGACCATGTCCCTGGGCCGGAGCAGGCCATCATGGGCCAGCCGGGACATCACCCGGTACTCGTGCTCGGCAACCCTGCGAACCGCGGCCCGCGCCACCGACGACGCACCGGGCGGGGTCACCAGGAACCGGATCCTGGCCCGCTCGGTCGTTGCCACCCGGTGGAACGCCGGCCAGTCCTGCCAGCCGTCGCCCTCGCCGAGCGGTTCCTCGTCGATCACCCACGAGCCTGCCTCGCGCTGCCGGCGCTGCACGATCCCGATCCGGCCCATCAGTTCCGCGATGATCATCGCGCGGGCGTTGCTCACCGCCTGCTCCGGTTGGGCGGCCTCAAGCAGCCGCTCCGAGATGCCAGGCAGGCCCGACTCACTCTCCCGGTCATCCAGGCCGAACAGATCGATCCGCGACCCGGCAGGCAACAGACACCGCAGGTCAGGATGATGCAGGAAAACGCACTCCTGCACGAACGGGATCGCCGCTCGCAGGTCTGGGATCCGGGTGCCTTTCTCCTGCGCCCAGACGATCAGCTCATCGGCCAGCTTGCTGGCCAGCCGCTGCGCCTTTCGCCGCGCCAGTTTCAGCGGCGAGTCCTCGGCCGGGTGCCCGTCCCGGCGCCAGGTCAGATCATCGCCCCGCAGCGTGCCCGAGTAGTACTTCAGCTCGACCAGATGCAGCCGCCGCTGACCAAGAACCAGCAGGTCAACCTCATGCCACTTGCCATGCCGGTCCCGGAACTCGAAGTTCGACCACGCCCGGGTCGGCTCCCGTTGCGGAAGCAGCGCCCGGATCAGGCCAAGGCCTTCAGCCTCATGAGTGAATTGCGAGCGCGTCACCTCGGTCCAGCGCTGCGGCCCTCGCGTCACGGCGCCGCCTCCCCGCGCGCTTACCAGCGCGACTCGCACAGATCCAGAACGTTTAGGTCTCTATCCTGCCAGTCTGGACGAGCTGCCGAGAAAGGATCAATGCGGTACGTGGCAGCACAGCGCGCCGCCGACGTTGACGGTTCGCGTTCAGCAGTGCCGCTGGGAAAATCGCGGCCAGTGAGCTATCTACCGGTGACTGCGCCCGCTGATATCGGACGCCTCAAGGACGACATGTGCTGGGATCACCAGGAAACGGGGTGATATTCCGGCATGAAACGGCGCTGCTGACCGCCGGTTCGAAACGCACTATTTCGGCGGGAAAAACCTGATCACAGCTCGTGTTCGGTGCTCGCTTGTCATGGCAATCTAGCTTTTCCCCGGCATCTTCAATGGGTGTGGCTCCCTCGGAGTGATGGCACTGGGGGACTATTGACAGATTTTGTCATTCAATGCCCGTTTCGGGCGCGTCGGTACGTGTTTGAAGGGCTCCTTCTTGTTACGTT
>Ga0208565_1000416_pt1 | contig 32033 bp, 29 predicted proteins | sample Sb_taG_7_FD_187706 | JGI IMG/M metagenome (GOLD analysis project Ga0208565, IMG submission 187706) | Peat soil microbial communities from Weissenstadt, Germany - Sb_50d_2_FS metaG (SPAdes) (version 2) | ecosystem: Environmental > Terrestrial > Soil > Wetlands > Peat | place: Germany...
GGTACGCGCCGGCCGTTCAGCCAATGAGGCAGGATCGCATTTATGCGCCGCTGTGGTCGTATGCCATCGGCGGTTGCACCAGGATGCGTACTCTAGCTGAGCATGAGTGCGCAGCGGCGCTACCTGACGTTCGCCACGGCAGCCGTGCTGCTCGGTGGCGCCCTATTGAGCGGTTGCAGCAGCTCACCGCCTCTGCCGCAGACGACAGCGAACGCCTACCTGGCGGCCTGGGCCCGGCAGGACTGGGCGTCGATGCGGCAGCTGACTACAGACCCGCCGGCCGACTTCACGTCGGTGAACCAGGCCGCGTTCGGCAACCTGACCGTCCGCCAGGCTAGCTTCGCGGCCGGGCCGATGCACACGAACAACTCGGCGGCCAGCGCGCCTGTCACCGAGCGGCTCACGCTGGCCGGCCTGGGCACGGTCACCATCAAGTCCTCCCTGCAGCTCGTGCTGGTGCAGGGCAAGTGGCTGGTGAAGTGGTCGCCGGCCACGATCGCGCCGCGGCTGGGCACCGGGGACCAGCTGTCCCTGCAGACGACCTGGCCGGCCCGCGCGGCCATCCTCGGCGCGGACGGCACTCCGCTGACCAGCCAGGGCCAGGTGGTGACGGTCGGCGTCGAGGGCGCACGGATCAAGGACGCCGCCTCGCTAAGGTCGGCGCTGGTCGCGGCGGGCGCCCCCGCGGCCGCGGTCAGCGCCGCGATCACCGCCGCAAAGACCCATCCGACGTACTTCGAGCCGGTCTTCACCGTGACCCGGGCGCGCTACGACCAGCTCGAGCCGACCATCTACCCGATCCCGGGCACGGTGTTCCAGTCCAGCACCGCGCTCAGCGCCGTCACGCCCGGCCTGACCGCCGGGGTCGTCGGCACCGTCGGCCCGGTGACCGCGCAGGAACTCAGCCAGCTCGGCGCGCCGTACGCCGCGCAGGACGACGTCGGCCAGACCGGCCTGGAACAGGCGGACGAGCGCCAGCTGGCCGGCACGCCGGGCGCCACCGTGTCGGTGGTCTCCGCCGGCGGCGGGCACGTCGCGACGGTGGCGACGCTGCCGCCGCACCCCGGCACTCCGGTCACCACGACGATCCAGCCTGCGGTGCAGCGGGCCGCCGAGGCCGCCCTGGCCGGGGAGAAGAAGAGCGCCGCGCTGGTGGCGGTGAACGCCTCCACCGGGGCGGTGCTCGCCGTCGTGTCGGCCAACTCCGGCTTCGACCAGGCCATCGACGGCGGCTTCCCGCCCGGCTCGACCTTCAAGGTGATCACGTCCACCGCGCTGATCAGCCGCGGGCTCAGCCCGCAGTCGGCGGCCAGTTGCCCGGGCACGGCCACGGTCGACGGCGAGGTGTTCCACAACGCCGAGGGCGAGGCGCCGGTGAGCAACCTGCTGCAGGCGTTCACCGAGTCGTGCAACACCGCCTTCATCAAGCTCGCCACCGGGCACCTGTCACCGCCGGACTTCCCGGCGACGGCGGCGATGTTCGGGCTGAGCAAGAGCCCGCACATCGGGCTGACCGCCTTCGGCGGGTCGGTCCCGCAGCCGACCGACCAGGCTGACCTGGCCGCCACGTCCATCGGGCAGGGCCGGGTCCTGGTCTCACCGCTGGGCCTGGCGATGGTAGCGGCGGCCGCCGATACCGGCACGGTGCGCGCGCCGCGCCTGGTGACGGCCGGTGCCAGCCCATCCGGTGCCAGCGGATCCGGTGCCAGCCCATCCGGTGCCAGCTCGCCAGGGGGCCAGGCGACGGGCCAGCTGCCGGCCTCGGTGGTCAGGGACCTGCACGAGATGATGGCCTCGGTGGTCGCCCGGGGCACCGCGGCAGGTCAGGGCCTGCCGTCGGGCACCTACGCCAAGACCGGGACCGCGGAGTACGGCACGAGCAAGCCGCTGAAGATCGACGCGTGGCTGATGGGCTTCAAGGGCAACATCGCGTTCGCCGCGCTGGTGGTCAACTCCGCTGGGGACGGCGGGCCGACCTGCGGCCCGATCGTGGCCAGGTTCCTGAACGGGCTTTAGTGCGCCGTGGCGCGTGCGGTGCTGGCGGCGAGCCAGTCGTCGACCTCCGCGTGCCACCGCCGCTTGTCCGCCTCGGGCGCGAAGCAGGCGTCGAACGAGTTCCGCGCCAGCGCGGCCATCTGGGCATCGTCGTAGCCGAACGCGTGCCGCACCGCAGCCAGGTTGTCGTCCACGTATCCGTTGAAGTAGGCCGGGTCGTCGCTGTTCACCGTGGCCAGCAGCCCCGCGTCCAGCATGCTGGGCAGCATGTGTTCGCCGAGCGAGGCGACCACCCCGAGCGCCACGTTGGACAGCGGGCACACGGTCAGCGCGATCCGCTCGTCGCGCAGCCTGGCCACCAGCGCGGGATCCTCCATGGACCGCACCCCGTGGTCGACGCGTTCCACCCCGAGCAGGTCCAGCGCCTCGCGCACGTAGTCCGGGCCGCCCTCCTCGCCGGCGTGGGCCACCAGCCGCAGGCCTTCGGCCGCCGCCAGCTTGTACACCTCGGTGAACAGCGACGGCGGGTAGCCGACCTCGGTGGAGTCGAGCCCGACGCCGATGAACTGGTCCCGGAACGGCAGACAGGCGCGCAGAATCGCGTCGGCGGCGTCCGCGCCCAGGTCACGCTGGAAGCACGGGATCAGTTCGGCGGAGATCGCGTGGTCCCGGGCGCCGTCGGCCAGGGCAGCCGTCAGCCCGCCGAACACCTCCTCGAGCGGCACCCCGTTGGCCAGGTGCGTCTGCGGGTCGAAGAAGATCTCCGCCCGGCGCACCCCGGCCGCCGCGGCCCGGGCCAGGTAACCCCGGGCCAGGTCGTAGAAGTCCGGCTCGATCTTCAGCACGCGCATGTTGGCGTAGTGCAGGTCGAGGAAGGACCGCAGGCCGTCGAACCGGTACTGGGCGCGGAGCTCGTCCACATCCAGGGTCGGCATCCAGGTGCCGTTGCGTCTGGCCAGCTTGACCAGCAGCTCTGGCTCAAGCGCGCCCTCGATGTGGATGTGCAGCTCAGCGACCGGCAGCATACGGCTTCTCCCCTCACCTAAGCCCAGCCTGTCATGGCGGCCGGGCGGCCATCCGCCCGGCCCCTGGCGAGATTCTCTCCCACCTGAGGGGTAAATGTTCTTTCTTATCCCTAACGGACCGCGGTGCGTGCCCCGCGGATCGCCGCTGCGCCCTGCCTACCGGCGCCGGGCCTTCAGTCGCCGGACCTGATGTCGGTGTCGTCGTCTTCCACCACGTGGACCGCCGCCTCCTCGGCGCTGGCGGCCCCGCCGTCGATGCCGACGTCGCTGGCGACGAGATCGGCCTCGCGGTCTGGATGGGCGCCCTCGTCCTCGGCTACCAGCCGGCCCGCCCGGGGATCCGGGCCGTCGTCGAGCAGGAGCCCGTCGAGATACTCGTCGGCCTCCTCGTCGTCCTCATCGTCTTCGGGCAGGTCGTCGTCGACGTCGAACGGGGTGTCCGGCTCCTCCTCGGCGAGCAGCTGATCGAGGGACTCGCCCGAGGTCTGCTCGTCGGCCGTGGACCCGAACTTGATCCCCGCCGACCACCGCTCCGGCGGGATGACTCCGCGGTCCAGGGGATCGTCTCCAGCCTCACCCGGTTCCCCTGTCAGGGAGTCAGCGGGCTCTTGTACCGAGTAGTCCTCGAGGTCAGCGGACTCGTGGCGGCTCTCGTCTGGCATCCTCAGCTCCTCTGGAGTCGGGTAACGATGAGTTCGCGGTTGTTGTTTCGTCTTTACCACGCGGGCGCGGAGATATTTCGGTTGGCCTGGGCCGCCGCGGTGCCGGTAGGTTCGGGGCACGGGGACGATGCGGGTTTTTCTGGAGGATGGATGTCAGAGTTCAACGGGGTCAGCGAGCAGCCTGCGATCCTCGTGGAGGACTTGACCAAATCGTTCGGCGAGGTGCGGGCGCTGCGCGGCATCGACCTGTCGGTGCCACGCGGGACGGTGCTGGGGGTACTCGGGCCGAACGGAGCGGGCAAGACCACGGCGGTGCGGATCCTGACCACCTTGCTGCTCCCCGACGGGGGGCGGGCCCTGGTCGAGGGCTACGACGTGGTACGCCAGGCGGCGGCGGTCCGCCGGTCGATCGGGCTGGCCGGCCAGTCGGCCGCCATCCAGGAGGAGCTCACCGGCCGGGAGAACCTGGAGATCATCGGGCGGCTGTACCACCTGAGCTGGCCACGGGCCCGCAGTCGGGCCACCGAACTGCTCGAGCAGTTCGGCCTGAGCGATGCGGCCGACCGGACGGCCAAGAACTACTCCGGCGGCATGCAGCGGCGCCTGGACCTGGCCGCCAGCCTGGTCGGCCAGCCGAAGGTGCTGTTCCTGGACGAGCCCACCACCGGTCTGGACCCGCGGTCGAGGCTCGGGATGTGGGACATCATCCGGTCGCTGGCAGCCGACGGGACCACGCTCCTGCTGACGACCCAGTACCTCGACGAGGCCGACGAACTGGCGGACGAGATCGTGGTCATCGACCACGGCCTGGTCATCGCCGCGGGCACGTCCGAAGAGTTGAAGGGCCGGGTCGGCGGGGATGTGGTCGAGTTCGCTGTGCCCGACCGCAGTCGGATCGGCGACGCGGTCGCGGCGATCGCCACGATCGGCGAGGGCGAGCCGCACGCCGACCCGGAAACCGGCGTGGTCACCATCGGCGTCGGGGGCCGCGGCTCGGAGGCGCTGATCGACGCGGTGCGCAGCCTGGACGCCGCGGCCGTCGAAACACGCGGTCTCACGCTGCGCCGGCCGTCGCTCGATGACGTGTTCCTGGCCCTGACCGGGCACGCGGCCGAGGACGACGCGCCTGGCGGACGCCAGCGCGGATCTCGGGGTCGCCGCCGAGGTGGCAGCAAGGAAATGGAAAGGACAGCATCATGACCGCGGTCGCTGAGACGGTCGGCGCACCCGGCGCCCACCACGAGCCCGGCCTGCGCGTCCGGTTCGGCTGGGCGGTGACCGACACGCTTACCATCACCCGGCGCAACCTGCTGGTCTGGATGCGGGTACCCGCTTATCTCGTCTTCACCGTGATCCAGCCGGTCATGTTCGTCTTGCTGTTCCGGTACGTCTTCGGCGGCGCGATCCCGGTGCATACCGTCGGCGGCTACGTCAACTTCCTGATACCCGGGATCATCGCGCAGACCGCGGCGTTCGCCACGTTCGGCACGGCCATAGCCCTGGCGCAGGAACTGAAGAAGGGCGTGATCGACCGGCTGCGGTCGATGCCGATGGCGCGCTCGGCGGTGCTAGCCGGGCGGCTGGTCGCCGACACCGGGCGGATGCTCATCACGATCCTGATCATTGTCGGCGTGGGATACGCGGTCGGTTTCCGGTTCGAGCAAGGCTTCGTCCCCGCCGTGGCCATGATCGTGCTCGCCACCGTGTTCGGCGTAGCGATCTGCTGCATCTCGGCCTACACGGGCCTGGCCATCGGCGACGAGGAGTCGGTGCAGGCCTTCGGGCTGATCTGGTTGTTCCCGCTCACGTTCCTGTCCTCGGCGTTCGTGCCGATCTCGACCATGCCGGGCTGGCTGCAGGCCTTCGCCAACAACCAGCCGGTCACCTACGTCGTCAACACGATGCGGGCACTGGCCCTCGGCGGCCCGGTCGCGGCGAGTTTGTGGAAGAGCCTGGTCTGGCTGATCGGCATCTTCGTGGTGTTCCTGCCGCTGGCAGTGCGGGCCTACCGGCGGGCTAGCTGACCCGGGCCGCCGGGTAGCGGGTCAGGGCCGCCAGCAAAGAGGCGTCAGTGCCGGGACAGGTCGCCGGCGGCGGTGACGAGCACGAAGACGACGAAGGCGGCGATGAGCAGGGCCAGCACGAACATCACGGGCTGGCGTGCCTTGGCCGCGAGAACGGCGGCCGGCAGCAACCCGAGCACGGCGCACCCGGCGAAGACGTACAGGCAGACGCTGACGAAGGTGGTCATGTCGGCCTTGCTCAGCGATGCGGGAGGCGCAGGCTAGCCCTTGCTGCCTGCGGCGCCTCGACGGCCATGCCGGTTAAGACCGCGAGGCGCCGGCATGCGGGGCGAACTGGCCCGCGAGCTGGGTGCCGTCCGCGGTGGTCCTCGCCGTCTCGGCCGTCTGCACCAGACCTGCGACTGCTCATGACTGTGCGCCCTCCCCGCCTGCAAAATCCGACCGCAACCCGCATACGGACTACCCCGCCTGAGCGGATTAAAGCCCAACGGAGCACTAATGCCGGCAGATAGTGATGGAGGCGAGCTCCGCGCGGTAGGCCGCTCCCAGCGCACGGGCGCCAGGCCCGCCGCCGAACCGATCGTGGCTATGCTGCACCTTATGTCACGCCCAGTGGCGAGCACCGCCGAAGTGCCTGGTACGGCAGCCGATGGCGTGCAGCGCATCCAGGCCGTCGACCGGGCCATCGTGCTGCTGAAGGCGGTCGCCGCGAGCACCACGCCACCGACCGTGCTCGAGCTCGCGCGCCGCTGCGGCATCAACCGGGCCACCGCCTGGCGGCTGCTCCGTACGCTCGAGCATCACGGGCTTGTCGACCGCGACGTCGTCACCCAGCGGTACACGGTCGGCTATGGCGCGACCGTGGTGGCTTCGGCGGTTACCGACGACGCGCTCATCCGCAGGGTCAGGCCGCTGCTGACCGACCTGTGCCTGCGTACCGGCGAGGCGGTCACGCTCGCCGTCGCGAGGCGGTTCAACCTGGTGTACGTCGACCAGGTGGAGCCGCCCAACATGATGGCGCCAAACTGGCTGGACAAGCCGCTGCCGCTGCACGCGACCTCGGGCGGCAAGGCGTTCCTGGCCTGGCTGGGCCGGGACGAACGGGACGCGATCCTGCCCGCGGAGCTGCCGCGCTATACCGAGCGCACCGTCACCGACCGGGAGCAGCTCGAGCGTGAGCTCGCCGAGGTCCGCCGAACCGAGTTCGCCCTGTGCGACCGGGAGTACGAGGAGTTCTCCTCCGGGGCGTCGGCGGCCGTGCTCAGCTCCAGGCGCTCGCCGATCGCGGTCGTCAACGTCTGGGGTCCCGCGCAGCGGAACTCCGCGCGGCGGCTGCGCGAGATCGGACGGGAAGCGGTGCAGACGGCGGACGAGATCCGCGCCCTGCTCGACTGACCGCGGGCTGGCCCTTTGCACACGGCTTCCCGGTGACTTACCGGTAGCGGCCGGGTTACGCTGCCTGCGTGGTGCTCCCTGGGAGGCGCCCCTATTTCCTGGCGCTGCTGGTAGCCATGGCCAATTCGGTCGCCTCGAGGTACGAGAACGAATCCTCGGGGTGAGATCCCGGGCTCGCGCCGGGTCACCGATTGACGTCCGGCTCACTGACGTACCGCTGGTACGCCTCCTCCAGCTCGGGAGAGCCCGGCGCCTCCATGTAGTCGCGGATCGTCCTTAGCTGGAACTCGCAGAATTCCAGCGCGGCCTGCTCCTCGGTACATAGTTCCCCGCGGTGCGATCGCTTCGCGGTGTCGCAGGCTAGGTCCACCTGGCCCAGCGCCTCATGCACGGCACGGCGGATCGTGATGTTCAGCACGCGCATCTGGTCGTCGCTGATGAATCCCGCGCCGCTAACCGGGTTGTCCGGGTCGAACGCCCAATCGCCGTGAAACGTCTCCAGCGCGTTACGAACCGACTGCGCCACGACCCAGGCTCGGAACTCTTCATAGGTGAACGTCCGGCCGGCACCCTCGACGAGGGTCAGCAGATCAGTGGTGATCATGAAGGGCACACCTGCCTAGGCCCGCGGCTCGTCTGACTGGCCTTCATCTAGTTCCGCCCACACGGCTTTGCCGGTCGCGGTCTCCCGCACTCCCCACTTGCCGGCCAGGGCATCCACGAGCACCAACCCGAAACCTGATCCATCGAACTCGACTGGGGTGCGCGGCCGCGGCCACCGCGGGTCAGCATCGGCGACCTCGATCCGCAGCCAGGTTCCGGCGGCTTGGAGCACAAGCGTCACCTCGTCACCGCCCCGGGCATGCCGGACCGCGTTAGTGACCAGCTCAGATACGAGCAGGACAGCGGTCTCCTCCAAGTAGGCCAGCCGCCATGTCGCCAGCGCGTCGCGAGTAGCGCGTCGCGCCATCCACACCGCGCGGTCGGCGGTCGGCAGTGTCATCTGCAGGTTCCACCGGGCTCGCGCCGGCCCATCAGAGCTCGCGTGAGCGCGGCGGGGTTCGCCTTGATCAGCCGTCATCGCATCAATTGCCTCAACCATTTATCCGCCGGCCCTCCCGGCACTTTTCACGGCGGATGCGCTGGCGGGCATCTTGACCCTGCGGCGGTTACCGCGTCATGAACGCAACCCATGACGTGATCCTGGGTGCGCGTCCCCCCGTGTTGTGTCCCTTTGAAGGATCGGTTTATTACCTGAGCTAAACCTCAAGAAATGCTGACTGCCCGCCATCAGCTTTCTGACTGTCAGCTGACTATTTTCTGACCATTAGCTGACCCGCTGAGCGAACCGCCCAGGGCGGAGCGAGTGTCATTACCACCAGCGCGCTCGCATCTTGACCAGTGGCGAAGGGGACAGATACGCTGCACATTAGTAACAAAACGTTCGTATCGTGAACACCAGGAGGTGGCACGATGGCAGGCAAGGTCATCATCACCTGCGCGCTCACCGGCTCCGGGCACACCCCGTCGATGTCGCCTTACCTGCCCTATACGGTCGGTGACGTCATCGACCAGGGGGTGGCCGCCGCGGCGGCGGGCGCGGCCGTGCTGCACCTGCACGCCAGGAATCCGGAGGATGGCAGCCCGTCGGCCGATCCGGCCCTGTTCGCCGAGTACGCGAAGGGGATCAAGGAACGCAGCGACGTGATCGTGAGCATCTCCACCGGCGGCGGCACCGGGATGAGCGTCCAGGAGCGGCTGCAGGGCGTGGTCGAGCTCCAGCCGGAGCTATGCACGCTGAACCTGGGCACGATGAACTACGGCAGCTTCCCGATGATCGACCGGTACAAGGGACAGTTCAAGTACGACTGGGAAGAGCCGTACCTGGAGTCCACCCGGGCCGAGCCGTTCGTGTCCACCTACGCCGACATCGAGTACATGCTCAAGGTGATCGGGCCGCAGACCGGCACCAGGTTCGAGGCGGAGGCGTACGACACCTCCCACCTGTACACGCTGGCCTACTACATGGACGCCGGGCTCGTGCCGGCACCGGTGTTCGTGCAGACCATCTTCGGGACGATGGGCGGCACCGGGCCGGACGTCGACCACATCGTGCACATGAAGCGCACCGCGGACCGGCTGCTCGGGGACGCGTACCAGTGGTCGACGCTGGGCGCGGGCCGGTACCAGATGGGCATCGTCACCGCTGCGGCGATCATGGGCTCGCACGTCCGCGTCGGCCTGGAGGACAGCCTCTACCTGGGCAAAGGCCAGATCGCCGAGTCCAACGCCAGCCAGGTCACCAAGATCAGGGGAATCCTGGAGGCCCTCTCCCTGGAGGTGGCGACGCCGGCCGAGGCGCGCGAGATGCTGGGCCTCAAGGGCCTGGACAATGTGGGCTACTGAACAACAGCCCGAGGTGGCACGCCGGGTGGGAATCGTCGGAGCCGGGGTGATCGGCGGCGGCTGGGCCCTGCACTATCTGCGGGCGGGGCTGGACGTCGACGTCTACGATCCGGCGCCGCAGGCACGCGGCGACCTGCTCCGCATGCTCGAGGCGAGCTGGCCGCTGCTCGAGCGGATGGGGCTGCGCGAGGGGGCGAGCCCGGACCGGCTCGCCTTCCACGACCAGCTGGCCGGGGCGGTGGCCGACGCCGACGTGGTGCAGGAGAACGCGCCGGAAGACGGCACGGTCAAGCGCGGGGTGCTGGCCGACATCGACCGCGCGGCCCGGCCGGAGGTGATCATCGCGTCGAGCACGTCCGGCTTCGCGATGACGATGCTGCAGGCCGACTGCGCGCACCCGGAGCGCTGCGTGGTCGGCCACCCGTTCAACCCGCCCTACCTGATCCCGGTGGTCGAGGTGGTGGGCGGCGAGCGGACCGACCCCGCCGCCGTCGACTGGCTGACCGCCTTCTACGCGAGCACCGGCAAGCGCCCGCTGCGGCTCAGCCGGGAGCTGCCCGGCTTCGTCGGGAACCGCCTGCAGGAGGCCATGTGGCGGGAAGCGCTGCACATGGTGGCGGCGGGCGAGGCCACCGTGGAGGAGATCGACGCCTCGATCGCGTTCGGCCCGGGCCTGCGCTGGGCCCTGATGGGGCCCTGCCTCACCTTCCACCTGGCCGGAGGCAGCGGCGGAATGGCTCACATGCTCGATCACTTCGGCGCGGCGCTGCTCGAGCCGTGGACCCGGCTTCAGGCGCCCGCGCTCACCCCCGAGCTGCGGGACCGGATGATCGAGGGCTGCCTGCGCGCTGCGGACGGCCGGTCGGTCGCCGAGCTCGAGCGGCTGCGCGACGGCTTCCTGGCCGAACTGCTGACGCTTGTGGAGCGGTACGCCGTGACGGCCAGGACCGAACCCGCCGAGGCCGCTGTACCCGCCGAGCCCGCGATCCGCTGATGTGATCCTTGACACACGATGCCGGGCGTCTTTACGATCAGCCTAAATCACATTATGCACATTATGTTCGTATCGTGAACGGACGTCGGCACTGACGCTGGCATTGGCGGGCAGGCGGGCTCGTACGGGTGAGCCCGTGAACTCGCAGACGTGAACTCGCGGGATCGCGAAGGCGCGGACTCGCGAACTCCCTAGGACACCGCGGCATCCGGATACATAGCGGCCACCGCCTCGCGACAGCCGGGAGCAGACCATGACGTTCAGCCGCAGGGATTTCCTCAAGACCGGCCTGACCCTAGGCGCCGCCGGGGCGGGCGGGCTGCTTGGCGGCGGATTGCTCAGCGGCTGCGGGACGGGCAATACGGTCAAGGCCTTCACTACCTCGACGGCCGGCAAGCCCCGGCGGGGCGGTACGCTGCGGGCCGGCCTGACCGGCGGGTCGAGCGCCGACACGCTGGACCCGCTGAACGCCATCACCAACGTGGACTTCTCCCGGATCGACAACCTGTACGAGCCGCTGGTCGGGCTGACGCCGGACGCGCAGCCGGTGTTCGTGCTGGCCACCGAGCTCACCCCGAACGCCAAGGCCACCGAGTGGACGGTGCGGATCGCGCCGGGGATCACCTTCCACAACGGCAAGGACCTGACCGCCGACGACGTCATCTACACGTTCCGGCAGATCCTGAACCCGAAGGCTCCGGCGGCCGCCGCGGCCGGCCTGGCCTCGATCGACGCCAAGAACATGACCAAGCTCGACCAGTACACGGTGCGGATCCCTTGCTCGACGCCGTTCGCCACCCTGCACCAGGCGCTGGCGATTCCCGGCTACTCGGACATCATCCCGGTCGGCTACAACCCGGCCGCCCCGGTCGGCACCGGCCCGTTCCGGCTGAAGAGCTTCAGCCCGGGCACGCAGTCCACCTTCGTCCGCTACGACGGCTACTGGCAGCCCGGGCGGCCGTACCTGGACGAGATCGTCATCACCGACTACAGCGACCAGACCAGCCAGGTGAACGCGCTGCTGGCCGGCCAAGTCGACGTGGTCAACCTATTGAGCGAAGACGTCATCTCCGAGGTCCAGGGCGAGGGGAAGAACGTCCTGGTCTCGGCCGGCGGCGGCTGGAACCCATTCACCATGCGGGTGGACACGGGGACGTTCCGCGATGTGCGCATCCGGCAGGCCATGCGGCTGGTCGTCGACCGCCAGCAGATGCTCGATCTGGTCTTCGGCGGCTACGGCACGCTGGGCAACGACGTGTTCGGGATCTGGGCCCCGGAGTACGACCACAGCCTGCCCCAGCGCGAGCAGGACATCGACCAGGCCAAGTCGCTGCTGAAGGCGGCGGGCGCCGAGGGCCTGAACGTCCAGCTGGTGACCTCTGACATCGCGGCGGGCACGGTCCTGGCCGCCCAGGTCCTCGCCCAGCAGGCCTCCGCGGCCGGCATATCGGTCAGCGTGAACGACGTCACCGTCAACGACTTCTACGGCACGAACTACCTGAAGTGGGAGTTCGCCCAGGACTACTGGTTCTACAACTTCTACCTGCCGCAGGTGTCGCTGGCCACGCTGCCGACGGCCTCGTTCAACGAGACGCACTGGGACAACGCCCGGTACAACTCGCTGTACAGCCAGGCCATCGCCACCGTCGACGACTCGCTGCGCACCGAGCTCGCGCACGAGATGCAGCAGATCGAATACGAAGAGGGCGGCTACATCATCCCGTTCTTCCCGCCGGTGATCGACGGTTACGGCACCAACGTCGGCGGCCTGGTCCCGTCCAAGATCGGCTTGTCGCTGAACGCCTACGACTTCAAGAATGTGTGGCTATCGTGACAACTGCGACAGCGGAGACGGAAAGGGCTAAGGAGACGAAGCCAAGCAAACCGCATCCCATTCGGCACATGCTGATCTACCGCAGCCTGATCGGCATACTCACGCTCCTGCTGGTGTCGATCCTCGTGTTCGCCGCGACGCAGACGCTGCCGGGCAACGCCGCCAGCGCGGTGCTGCTGAACACGGCGACCCCGCAGCGCCTGCACGCGCTGGAGGTGCAGCTGGGCCTGAACAAGCCGGCGGTCCAGCAGTACTGGACCTGGCTCACCGGCATTCTGCACGGTAACTTCGGCAAATCGCTGGCCAACGGGACGTCGGTGGGCACGCTCATCGGCGGGCGGATCCTGAACTCGTTGGTCCTCGTGGTCCTGGCCGGCGCGATCGGCACGCTGATCGGCGTGGGACTCGGCGTGCTCGCCGCGGCGCGCCGCGACAGCGTGTTCGATCACGTGCTGTCGGTCACGGCCCTGGCCGTCACCGCGCTGCCGGAGTTCGTCGTAGCGGTGGTCCTGATCATCTTCTTCGCCGCGGTGGTATGGCACCTGTTTCCCGCGGTTTCGGTGTTCGTGCCGGGCACCGCGCCGTGGTCGAACCCGAAAGAGCTCGTGCTCCCGGTGGCGACGCTGGTCATCGTGGTCGTGCCGTACGTGTTCCGGATGATGCGGGCGTCGATGATCGACGCGCTTGAAAGCGACTACGTGCAGATGGCACGGCTCAAGGGCGTGCCGAAGTGGCGGGTGCTGCTCGTCCACGCGCTGCCGAACGCCATCGCGCCGACCATCCAGGTGATCGGGCTGAGCTTCCTCTACCTGGCCGGCGGCGTGGTCGTCGTGGAGTACATGTTCAACTACCCAGGGCTCGGACAAGCATTGGTGTCGGCGGTCTCTGACCGGGACATCCCGGTAATCCAGTTCATCGTGCTGGTCCTCGCCGCCTTTTACATTGTCGTCAATATCTTGACCGACGTGATATCGCTCGCCGCGAGCCCGCGGCGGCGCCTGCCCCGGTCATAGAAGCCCAGATCCTGACGGAGGTGCCCGTGGCGACCAGGTTTTTGCCACACCGGCCCGAGGCATTCGCAGTACTCGGCCGCGCGGTGCGTACACCGCGCGGCGCCATCGGGCTGGTCATCGCCGGCTGCGTGGTCCTGGCGGCCGCGATCGGCCCGGCCGTCGCCCCGTACTCAAGCACCGAGTTCGTGACGACGCCGTTCGCCCGGCCCTCGAGCATCGCGTGGCTCGGCGGTGACGTGCTCGGCCGGGACGTGCTGAGCCGGACCCTCGACGGCGGCTGGGAGCTGCTGCTCATGGCGGCCGCCGCGACCGCGCTGGGCGTCGCCGCCGGCGCGGCGCTCGGGGTGATCGCCGCTTACGCCGGCGGCTGGTGGGACAGCGTGATCATGCGCGCGGTCGACGTGATCCTGGCGTTCCCGCAGCTGGTGTTCGCGCTGCTGCTGGTCAGCATCCTGGGCCCGAAGATCTGGCTGATCGTGCTGGCCGTCGCCATCTCGCACGCGCCGCAGGTGGCCAGGGTGACCCGGGCCGCGGCGCTGGACATCAGCGAGCGCGACTTCGTCAAGGCCATGCAGATCCTCGGCATCCCGGGCCGCCGGATCATCCGCCGGGACGTGCTGCCCAACCTGAGCTCGGTGCTCATGGTCGAGATCGGGCTCCGGCTCACCTACTCCATGCTGGTCATCGCCGGACTGAGCTTCCTCGGTTTCGGCCTGCAGCCGCCGGCGGCGAGCTGGGGGCTGATGATCAACGAGAACCGGGTCGGCCTGATCGCCAACCCGTGGGGCGTGCTCATGCCGGCCATCCTCATCGCGCTGTTCACCATCGGCGTGAACACGTTCACCGACGCGGTGGCGCGGGCCTCGCTGGGCGTCGGCCGCCGTTCCACCGAGCCGGACCCGCTGGTAGACCTCGCCGTCGAGGGGGCCACGATATGACCGCCCCGTCCGGGGACATCCCGGTGACCGCGGCGCAGGACACCCCGGTGACCGCAGCGGAGGACACCTCCCGCATCACGGGCACGCCGCGGCTCGCGGTGGAAAACCTGCGGATCCTGATGACGCCGCGCCGCGGCAGGCCGGACGCGGACGTCATCGACGAGATATCGTTCACCGTCCAGCCCGGGCACGTGCTCGGCCTGGTGGGCGAATCGGGATCGGGCAAGACGACGGTCGCCCTCGCCCTGCTCGGGCTCTTCAAGCGCGGGCTCAAGCTCGGCGGCGGCAAGGTACTCGTCGACGGCCAGGACATCCTCGCGCTGCCCGAACACGATCTGCAGAAGCTGCGCGGCCGCACGATCGCCTACGTCCCCCAGGACCCGGGCAGCGCGCTGAACCCGGTGCTGAAGGTCGGCACCCAGCTGCGCGAGGTCTTTACCATCCACGGCGGCGACCCGGACCGGCTGACCGACGTGCTGGCCGAGGCCGGTCTTGAGGACCCGGCCCCCATCTTGGCCGCCTACCCGCACCAGCTGTCCGGCGGCCAGCAGCAGCGGGTCGCCCTGGCCATGGCGTTCGCCTGCCGGCCACGGCTGATCGTGCTGGACGAGCCGACGACCGGCCTCGACGTCACCACCCAGCGTCGCGTCCTGGACACTGTACGTGGCCTGTGCCGGTCTTACCAGGTGGCCGCCGTTTACATCACCCACGACCTGGCCGTGGTGGCCGAGATCGCCGACCATGTCGCGGTGCTGTACGCCGGACGGCTGATCGAGATGGGCCAGGCGCGGGAGCTGTTCGCGACCCCGGCCCATCCGTACACCCGCGGGCTAATGCGGGCCGTGCCCGTGCTGGAAGGCACCTACGAGCTACATGGCATGGCCGGCAGTCCGCCACGGCCTGGCAGCCGGCCGGCCGGCTGTTTCTTCCAGCCGCGGTGCGAGTTCGCGGTCGCCCAGTGCGAGCAGCGCCAGCCAGAACTCATCACCGTGTCCGAGACCGGCCACGTCGCCCGGTGCGTGCGTGCCGTGGAGATCAAGGCGCTGTCCGGCAGAGTCACCCTGGCTAGCCAGCGCCCGGCGCCCCCGGCCGAGGAGCCGGTGCTCACGATCAGCGGCGTGTCGGTCTCCTACACGAACAAGCCGGTGCTGCATGACGTCAACCTCGTCGTGGGGGCCAGGCAGTCGGTCGCGATCGTCGGCACCTCGGGCTCGGGCAAGACCACGCTGGCCAGGTGCGTCGTCGGGCTGCACAAGGACTGGTCAGGGACCATCACGTTCGCCGGCCAGGATCTCCCGGCCGGCGTCCGCAACCGGACGCAAGACCAGCTGCGCAGAATCCAGTTCGTCTCGCAGAACCCGTACTCCTCGCTCAACCCGCGGCAGACCGTCGGCCAGATCGTCGGGCATCCGCTTGCGCACTTCCGCAAGCTTTCCGGCGCGGACCACCGGCAGCGGATCGCGGACGCGCTGACCTCGGTCGCGCTGCGGGAGTCGTTCGCCGCCCGCTATCCCGATGAGCTTTCGGGCGGCGAACGCCAGCGGGTCGCGCTGGCCCGGGCCCTGGTCCTCGACCCCGACCTGCTGGTCTGCGACGAGGTCACCTCGGCGCTTGACGTGTCGGTGCAGGCGGCGATCGTCGAGCTGCTGCTGCGGCTGCAGGCCGAACGCGGGCTCGCGCTGCTGTTCATCACGCACAACCTGCCGCTGGTGCGCAGCATCGCGGACGACGTGACGGTGATCAGCGCCGGGGAGGTCTGCGAGCGCGGCCCGGTCACCCAGGTCCTGTCCGCGCCGAGCCACGCCTACACCCGGCAGCTGCTAGCCGACGTCCCCGCGTTCGAGCATGGATGAGTTGCTAGCCACCGGAGGCAGGACCGTCCCGCGGGAGTGGATCGACTACAACGGCCACATGATGGACGCCTACTACTTCGTGGCGTTCACCGAGGCGACCGAGGCGTTCCTGGACCATGTCGGGCTGGGCGCCGCCTACCGGGCCAGGACCGGCGGCGGCATCTACACGGCAGAAGGCCACCTGTGCTTCTTGTCCGGCGTCACCGGCGGCGCCGCGCTGAGCTACCGGACCCAGCTGCTCGGCCACGACGCCAAACGGCTGCACGTGTTCCACCAGATGACCAGTGCCGACCGACTGGCGGCGACCTGTGAGCTGATGTTCCTGCACGTCAGCGACGGTCGCGTGACACCGATGCCGCCCGCCGCGGTTCGTGCCGTAACGGCCCTGGCCGCCAGTCAGGCAGCCCTGCCCCGTCCGGGTCAAGCCGGACGCCACGTCGCCATTCCGGCGCGCCAGCCCGGCTGAGCGAGCTCAGCCGGCCCAGGGTGGGGATCACGGGGAAAGGCTGGCCGCCCAGGGTCGGGCGCAGCACCCGCGGGGTCGGCAGGCCGGCCGCCGAAGCGGCGGAGGCCTGCGTGGTCCTCGCCGCGGTCACCGGGGCGTGCGGCTGATAGGCGTCGGCCGGCATCAGGGATGCCGCTGGCGTGGCCCGCGCCGTGGCCGACGGCGAGGGGGTGGCGACCAGCCGGGACGGCGGAGGCACCGGGCGCGCGACGGCAGCGGGGCGCGGCGCGCTGGGCGCGGCGGCGCTATGGCCGCCGAGCGCGACCGCCAGCGTGATAACCACCCCGGCGGCGACCGGTACACCAGCGAAAACGGCGGCACCCGACCGGAAGCTCATCTCCTCCATGCGGGCATTTATCGCGCTCTTGAGCCGGTCCAAGCTCTGGTCACCCCTTCCCGTCACAGCACGATACAGGGGTATCGGCCGGCTCGGGCTGAGGCGCGGCCTCAGTCGAGCACGGCGTCTCCGCAGTGGTTCCCCGCGATCGGCCGGACCTCGATCGTGCCGTACCAGGCGGTCGGGTGCTTGGACGCCACCTCGATGGCCTCGTCGAGATCGGCGCAGTCGATCACGTCGTACCCGGCGATCTGCTCCTTGGTCTCGGCGAACGGCCCGTCGCTGACCAGCAGTTCGGCGCGGCGGACCTGGACCGTGGTGGCGTCGCTGACGTACCTCAGCCGGTCGCCGTGCAGCAGCACGCCCCGGCCGTCCATCTCGGCCAGCCAGGACTCGATCGACGGGGCCTCCGGCTGACGGTCCTGGAGTCTGCGGCTGCGCTCGGCGTCCTCGTCGATGCAGTGAATGAGCATGTACTTCATGGGTGGCCTCCTTCGTCCATCATCTCAACGACGAACGGCGGCCGGCCGGGATGGACAGGCGCAAGACGAACACGATCGGCTGGATCGACGCGCGCTACAGAAGGACGTCGAGCATCATCGGGGTGGTGGGGCGGGCGGTGCCGCCCGCGGGTTCGGCGGTGAGGGCGAGGTGATCCCCGGCTCGCAGCCCGGAGGCGATGACCGGTCCGGTCATGTGGTGCGGGCCCGGCGGGAGCATCGTCACCGGCCGGTCCCCGGCCGGGCCGATCAGCCAGAGCTCGTAGCCGCGAGCGGCGGGCAGCGCGTGCAGGTCCGCGGCGGTGAACACCAGCGCGCGCATGGAGTGGGACATCACGATGGTGACCGTGCCGCCGCCAGTGACCGCCCCGGTCATCATGGTGGCGTCCCGCGCGGTCAGCACCGCGGTGATCTGCTGGCTGCTGGCCTGGTCGGCGCTCAGCTGGTCCCGCATGCTGCCGTTGGCGACCCCGAACACCACCGCCACCGCGAGCACGGCTACCGCGGCCAGGGCGGCCGCCGCCACGGCCACCTGGCGCGGCAGGGCCAGGGCGCGGAACCAGGACACGATGGCGCGCATCCGGGGCGTCTCGGTTCCGGCGTCGGCCTGGTTAACGGGGGGCGGCTGCTGCCTGGTCAGGGCCGCGGCGGCCAGCACCCGTTCCTTCAGGCCGGACGGCGGGGGGACGGCGGTGGCGGTGGCCAGCCGGGCGGTGGCCTCGCGCAGGCCGGCGATCTCCTGCGCGCACTCCTCGCACCCGGCCAGGTGGCGCTCGAACCTGGCCCGGTCCGGCGCGGAGATCGCGTCCATCGCGTAGGCGCCGGCCAGGGTATGCGGCTCCCGGCCGTGCGCCTTGCGCCCGCGTAGCTTCATCCCGCCACCCCCAGGCAGTCCCGCAGCCGGATCAGCGCGTCCCTCATCCGGGTCTTGATCGTGCCGGTCGGCACGCCGAGCAGGCTGGCGACCTGGCCGTAGGTGTAGCCGCCGTAATAGGCCAGGGTGACCGACTCGCGCTGCAACTCGGTGAGCGAGCCCAGGCAGCGCCGCACGCGCTCGCGCTCCAGGCTGGACTCGACGGCCTCGGCCACCTCGTCGTAGGGGATGTCGGCCACCGCCGTACGCCGCTCGCGCTCGGACTCTTTCTGGACCGAACGGACCCGGTCGACCGCCCGGCGGTGCGCCAGCGTCATCACCCAGGCGGTCGCGCTGCCCCGTTCGGCGTCAAACTTGGACGCACTCCGCCAGACCTCGAGCAGGACGTCCTGGGTGACCTCCTCGGACTGGGCCGGGTCGCGGATCACCCGGATGACGATGCCGAACACCGACGCGGCGAGGAGATCGTAGACGGCGTCGAAGGCGTCCGCGTCGCCGCGCGCGACCAGGCGGATCTGCTCGCCGAGATCGTTGCAAGGGGGGTCCGGGGGGATGGGTCCCCCCGGGAGCGGGGGGTTCCGGGGGGTCGCCCCCCCGGGCGAGCACGGCGTCATGACTGTTATTCGTAGCAGGGGGCGGCTGGGTTTGGAATGTCGCCCGGTTGTTGCCTGGCCGACCAAACCCGCGTCGTGGCCGCACCGAATATAGGACATGAGAATGAGTCGGAGGGACCGACAGCGCGCGGGGCTGGGTGCCGTCGCCGGGGTGCTGGCCGCGGGCACCGCGCTGGGCGTGGGACAGTTGGTGGCCGGGCTGACCGGGGCCAACGGGTCGCCGGTGGTGGCGGTCGGCGAGCTGCAGATCGATTTCACGCCGCCGTGGCTGAAGAACTTCGCCATCTCCGAGTTCGGCGCGGACGACAAGCTCGTCCTGGTCAGCGGGATCCTGGTGGTGCTGGCCATCTTCGCGGCCATCATCGGCGCGGCGGCCACGCGGCGGATGGCGTACGGCATGGCCGGCCTCGGGGTGTTCGCGGTGGTCGGGCTGACCGCCGCCGCGACCCGGCCTACCGCGACGTTCACCAGCCTGCTGCCGACCCTGGCCGCGACGGCAGCCGCGGTGGCCGTGCTGCGGCTGCTGATTCCGCTGGTGGGCCCGCCGGCGCTGACCGCCGCCCGGCCGGCGGTCTCGTTTGACCCGGTGACCGCGGCGGATCCCGCGGTCACCGCTGATCCCGCGGTCGAGGCTGGTCCAGAGGCCGAAGAGCTCGAGCCGACGCGGCCGGGCCGCCGCAGCTTCCTCGCGGCCGGCGCGGCGACCGCGGGCATCGCGGCCGGGGCCGGGCTGGCCGGGCGGCTGCTGGCCGAGCGGAGCAGCGTGGCCAGCGCGCAGCGGTCCCTGCGCTTCCCCAAGCCCGCGGGCGCCACGCCGACGCTGCCGTCCGGGGTCAACTTCGACGTACCGGGGCTCTCGCCGTTCGTCACGTCCAGCAACAGCTTCTACCGGGTGGACACCGCGCTCGTCCTGCCGCAGGTCGACCCGTCGAGCTGGCAGCTGCGGATCCACGGCATGGTCGGCCGGGAGATCACGCTCACCTTCGACGAGCTGCTCAAGCGGCCGCTGATCGAGGACTACGTGACCTTGTGCTGCGTGTCCGACCCGGTCGGCGGCCCGTACATCGGCAACGCCAAGTGGCTGGGTGCCAGCCTGGCCGCGGTGCTGCGCGAGGCGGGGATCAAGGCCGGGGCGGACCAGCTGCTGTGCACGTCGGTGGACGGGTTCACCTCGGGCACCCCGGTGCAGACCGTGATGGACGGCCGGGACGCGCTGCTCGCGGTGGCGATGAACGGCCAGCCGCTACCGATCGCGCACGGCTTCCCGGCCCGCATGGTGGTGCCCGGGCTCTACGGCTACGTGTCCGCGACCAAGTGGGTGACCGACATCAACGTGACCACGTTCGCGGGCAACTACGCCTTCTGGGCGCAGCGCGGCTGGTCGCAGCAGGCGCCGATCAAGACCGAATGCCGCATCGACGTGCCGAACGGCCTGAACAACCTCGGGGGCGGCACCACGGCGGTGGCCGGGGTGGCCTGGGCCCAGCACAAGGGCATCGAGGCCGTCCAGGTGCGCGTCGACCAAGGACCGTGGAACGAGGCTAAGCTCGCCGCCGTGCCCGGTATCGACTGCTGGCGGCAGTGGGTCTGGGAATGGGACGCCGCCCCCGGGCAGCACATGCTCGAGGCCCGGGCCACCGACAAGACCGGCTACACCCAGACCAGCGTGCAGGCCCAGCCGGAACCCAACGGGGCCAGCGGCTACCCCAGCGTCTCGGTCACGGTGTCGTAGCAGCGGACCGGAGCGGGCGCAGGGCCTGCGCCCAGCGGGCCAGCTTGGCCACGACGTTTACCTCCGGGGAGTTTCGGACCGCCGCAGGCGGTTAGGTCTGTAGATGCGGTGAGATCTGTAGATAGAGTCGCGCTGTTCAACGTAAGGCGAGCCGATGACAATTCCGATGCGCGGGCCTGAGCCTGAGCTGGAGACGCAGCGCCGGGTGGACGCGAAAACGCTGTGGTCGGGCGGCGCGGCGACGGCGGTCGTCGCGGGCCTGATCGCGCTGGTCGGCATCCTAGTGTGCCGGTGGCTGTTCAAGGTCCCGATCCTGGCGCCGAGCCGGGACGGCGCCTGGGGTGACGCGTCCACGGCGGGATACGTGTTCGCGGCCGCCGCGATCGCGCTGGCCGCGACCGCGATGATGCACCTGCTGCTGCTCGCTACCCCGTATCCGCGGGTCTTCTTCGGCTGGATCATCGGGCTGGCGACCGTGGTGGCGGTGGTGTACCCGTTCAGCACGAACGCCCCGCTATCGCAGAAGGCCGCCACCGGCGTGGTCAACCTGGTGCTCGGCGTCGCCATCGGGTCGCTGATCGGCGAGGTCTCCCGCCGCGCCGTCGGGCGCCGGGTGGTGCGCCGCAGGTACGAGCGGCCCACCAACCCGCCCTCGCGCACCCCCGGCGACGGCTACTCCTGACCGGTCCGCCCGCTTCGCCAGATGGTTAGTTTGGGAAATGAATCTGGAGGGCTGGCTGTTAACCTGTCTGCGCGGTAAAGGGGTAACGCGGTCAGGGAGGACAGGAAACACGGCTGGGACGCGGGCTTCGGACTACGGGTGGCTAAGGCGGCTGGCGGGCTACTGCTGGCGTTATCGCCGGACGGTCCTCATCGCGATGAGCGGCGCGCTGGTGGCGACGGCCGCGACCGCGGCGATACCCCTGGTGCAGCGGCAAATCATCGACAACGTCATCGTGACCCAGCGGGAGTCGATCTGGCCGCTGGCCGGACTGCTCGTCATCGCGGCCGCCGTGAACTACGCCGGCATCTACCTGCGCCGCTACCGGGGCGGCAAGCTCTCCCTGGACGTGCAGCATGACCTGCGCACCGAGCTCTTCGACTCGCTGTCCCGGCTGGACGGCGCGCGCCAGGACGATATCCACACCGGGCAGCTGGTCGGCCGGTCCATCTCGGACCTGAACATGGTGCAGTCCATCTTGTCCATGGTGCCGATCACGCTCGGCAGCCTCGCGCTGTTCGTGCTGTCCATCGGCATCATGGTGGTGCTCTCGCCGCTGCTGACGCTCGTGACCGTGGCGGTTGCGCCGGCGCTGTGGATGATCGCGCTCGCTTCGCGCCGCAAGCTGTTCCCGGCGAGCTGGCACGCGCAGCAGCAGTCGGGCGACGTGGCCGGCGTCGTCGACGAGGCCATCGGCGGCGTGCGCGTGGTCAAGGGCTTCGGCCAGGAGCAGCAGGAGCAGGAACGGCTGGAAGAGGCGAGCAGGAACCTGTTCGCGTCCCGGCTGCGCATGATCCGGCTGACGGCCAGGTACAACCCCGCGCTGACCGCCATCCCGTCGCTGGGCATGGTCGGCGTGCTTGCGCTGGGCGGCTGGCTGGCCATTCAGGGCTCGATCACGCTGGGCACCTTCCTCGCGTTCTCGGCCTACCTGGCCCTGATGAGCGGCCCGGTGCGCATGCTCACGATGATGGTCACCATCGGGCAGGAGGCGCGGGCCAGCGTCATCCGGGTGTTCGACATCATCGACTCGCAGCCCGCCATCAGCGACAAGCCAGACGCGATCGAGCTCCCGCCGGACGCGTCCGGCCTCAGCTTCGACGACGTCCGGTTCGGCTACGTGCCGTCCGAGCCGGTGCTGCGCGGCCTTTCGCTCCGCGTCGAGCCGGGCGAGACGGTCGCCGTGGTCGGCGCGTCCGGCTCGGGCAAGTCCACCCTGGCCCTGCTGCTGCCCCGCTTCTACGACCCGCAGGCCGGCTCGGTCCGCATCGGCGGCTACGACGTGGCCGACGTGACCCGCGACTCGCTGCGCGCCGCGATCGGCCTGGTCATGGAGGACAGCTTCCTGTTCTCCGACACGATCCGGGCCAACATCGCCTACGGCCGGCCGGATGCGACCGGCGAGCAGGTCATCGCCGCGGCCCAGGCGGCCCAGGCACACGAGTTCATCGTCCGGCTGCCCCAGGGCTACGACACCGTGGTCGGCGAGCAGGGCCTTACCCTCTCTGGCGGCCAGCGGCAGCGGGTGGCGCTGGCCCGGGCGCTGGTCACCGACCCCCGGCTGCTGCTGCTCGACGACGCGACCTCGGCCATCGACCCGCGCCTGGAGGCCGAGATCCATACCGCGCTGCGCGAGATCATGCGGGGCCGCACCACGCTGATCATCGCGCACCGCCGGTCCACGCTGAACCTGGCCGACCGCATTGTGGTCCTGGACCAGGGCCGGGTCGCCGACAGCGGCACCCACGAGGAACTGAACGACCGCTGCCCGCTGTACCGGCAGCTCATCACCGGCCCCGAGGATGACGAGACGGCCGAAGCGCTCATGGTCCGGGCGCGCCCGGTCCGCACCGTGGAAGACGTGCTGGACGGGCGGGCGCTGGCCAGCGCGAGCGCCGCCGGGGCCGGCGGCCGCCGGTCCGCGGGCGCTGCGGGGCGCGGGACGGCCGGAGCCATGGGGCGCAGCCGCGGCGGCGCCGGGAACGTCACCGGCACGTTCGAGAGCCTGCCGCCCTCCCCCGAACTGCTCGCCCAGGTCGACGCGCTCGCGCCGGCCAAGGACACGCCGGATGTGGACCTGGCCCAGGCGCGGGCCGGGGACCGGCACTTCACGCTGCGCAGGCTGCTGCGGCCGCTGGCCGCCGCGCTGGTCATCGGGCTGGTCCTGGACGGCCTGGACGCAGTGGCCGGGCTGGCGCTGCCCGCGCTGGTCAGGAACGGCATCGACCACGGGGTCCAGACCAAGGTCTTCCACGCGATCGTAGTGGTCTCGCTCATCGGGCTGGCCATCGTGCTGGCCGACTGGCTGGTCAACATCGCCGAGGCGATGGTGGTCGGGCGGAACGGCGAACGGCTCCTGTACACCCTGCGGGTCAAGCTCTTCGCCCAGCTCCAGCGGCTCGGCCTGGACTTCTACGAGCGCGAGCTTTCCGGCCGGATCATGACCCGGATGACCACGGACGTGGACGCGCTGTCCTCGTTCCTGCAGACCGGGCTCGTCACCATGGTCAGTTCGGTGCTCACCTGCTTCGGCGTGCTCGCCGCGCTGCTCATCATCAACCTGCGGCTCGGCCTGGCGGTGCTGTGCATCTTCCCGGTGCTGGTGGCGGCCACGCTGGTGTTCAGGGCCAAGTCGGCCAGGGCGTACGCCGAATCGCGGGAGAAGGTCGCCGCGGTCAACGCCGACTTCGCCGAGAACGTGGCCGGGCTGCGGGTGACGCAGGCGTTCCGCCGCGAGCAGGTCAACCGGGACCGGTTCGGCGCGCTGAGCCAGGCGTTCCGGGTGTCCCGGCTGCGCGCGCAGCGCTACATCGCGATCTACTTCCCGTTCGTGCAGACCCTGTCCACCGCGGCCGGCGCGATCGTGCTGATCATCGCCACCGGGGAGATGCACAGCGGGGGGCTCACCACGGGCGCGCTGATCGCCTACCTGCTTTACATCGACATGGTCTTCTCCCCCGTCCAGCAGCTCTCCCAGGTCTTCGACGGCTACCAGCAGGCCATGGTCGGGCTCCGCCGGATCACCGACCTGCTGCGGCTGCGCACCTCCACCCCGCCGTCCCCGCAGCCGGTCACGGCGGGCCGGCTGGACGGCCGGATCGAGCTGCGGGACGTGGACTTCGGCTACGGTACCCGCCCGGGAGAACGGTCCCCCCAGACGACCGAGGCGAACGCACTGTCCGGCATCAACCTGACCATCGAGCCCGGCGAGACCGTCGCCCTGGTCGGCCAGACCGGGGCGGGCAAGTCCACGCTGGTCAAGCTCATCGCCCGGTTCTACGACGTGACCAGCGGGCAGGTGCTGGTGGACGGGACCGACGTCCGCGATTACGACCTGGCCAGCTACCGGCATCAGCTCGGCGTCGTCCCGCAGGAGTCGTACCTGTTCGCGGGCACGGTCCGGGACTCGATCGCGTACGCCAGGCCGGACGCCAGCGACGCCGAGGTCGAGGTCGCGGCCCGGGCGACCGGCGCGCACGAGATGATCACCCGGCTGCACGGCGGCTACAGCCACGAGGTGTCCGAACGCGGCCGCAACCTGTCGGCCGGCCAGCGCCAGCTCATCGCGCTGGCCCGCGCGCAGCTGGCCGACCCCGCCATCCTGCTGCTCGACGAGGCTACCGCCGCGCTCGACCTGGCCGCCGAGGCCGCGGTGAACCACGCGATCAGCGAGCTGACCGCGGCGCGCACCACGATCGTGGTCGCGCACCGGCTGACCACCGCCGCCCGTGCCGACCGTATCGTGGTCCTGGATCAGGGCGCCATCATCGAGGCAGGCTCCCACGAGGAGCTCCTGACCGCCGACGGCACCTACGCCGCCCTCTGGGACGCCTTCACCGGCGAATCCGAGCTCGTCGCGTAGCAGGCCGCGGCCGGGGCGCATGGGGTCGGTGGCACACAGCGTACGTAAGAAGGTACCCGGGGGCCCACCGACTCCGTTCGGGGCGGGGCAGGCAGCTGCGGGGGGCGGGCAGGCGGGGCGTTCGGGATAATGCTGCGGGGTGAGGTCATGTACCGGCTGCTTTACCGGGTGGTGCTACGGCGGGTGCCGGCGGAGGCGGCCCACCGGGGCGGGTTCTGGCTGATCCAGGTCTTCGGGGTGGCGGCGCGGGTGCCGGGGGTGGCGTGGCTGCTCGGGCGGTGGCTCGGGCCGCGTGAAGAGGTGCTGCGGGTGCGAGCGCTGGGGCTGGAGTTTCCCGGGCCGCTCGGGCTGGCGGCCGGATTCGACAAGGACGCGCGCGCGACGCGCGGGCTGGGCGCGCTCGGGTTCGGGTTCGTGGAGGTCGGCACGGTGACCGCGCAGGCCCAGCCGGGGAACCCGCGGCCGCGGATGTTCCGGCTGAGCGCGGACCGGGCCCTGGTCAACCGGATGGGGTTCAACAACGCGGGGGCTCTGGCGGCGGCCGCGCGGCTGCGCGGGCGGACGCGGGCGACCGGGGCGCGCCGGGGGCCGGTCGTCGGGGTGAACATCGGCAAGACGCGCGTGGTGCCGGACGAGGAGGCGGCCGCCGACTACGCGGCGAGCGCGCGGGCGGTGGCGGGGGTGGCCGACTACGTGGTGGTCAACGTCAGCTCGCCGAACACGCCGGGGCTGCGCGACCTGCAGGCCGCGGACCGGCTCCGGCCGGTGCTGGTGGCGGTGCGCGAGGCGCTCGACGCCTCGGCGGAGGGCCGGCTCGACGGGAGGGTGCCGCTGCTGGTGAAGATCGCGCCGGACCTGGCCGACGCCGACGTGGACGCGGTGGCGGACCTGGCGCTCGAACTCGGCCTTGACGGGATCATCGCGACCAATACCACGGTGTCCCGGGACGGGCTGGCCAGCCCGCCGTCCCAGGTGGCGGCGGCCGGAGCGGGCGGTCTTTCCGGGCCGCCGCTGCGGGCCCGGGCGCTCGCGGTGCTGGTCCGGCTGCGGGCCCGGGCCGGGGACCGCCTGGTGCTCATCGCGGCCGGCGGGATCGAGACTCCCGACGACGCCTGGGAGCGGCTGCAGGCAGGCGCCACGCTGGTGCAGGCCTACACCGGGTTCATCTACGGCGGGCCGCTGTGGCCGCGGCGGATGCACGCGGGGCTGGCCCGCCGGGCCCGCTCACAGTCTCTCGCTCACAGGGCGACGTCAAGCAGTTCGTAGGGCGCCTGGCATGGGTGGCCCGCCGCGAGCCACAGCTGACGGGTGTTCAGGTCCATCAGCACCGAGGCGATAGTCGCGCCCTGCTCGCGGGGATGATCCGCCGGGTCGGGGTGAGCGCAGACGCTGTTCGGGTAGTCGGCGTGATCGGCGAGCAGGATGCGGAAATCATCGAGCGTCGGCGGCTTGCCGGTCATGGCCTGCACCGTCATGGCCGCCCGCAGGCGCTGGAGCCGGACGGCGCTGTCGGGCATGGCAGCAGCACGTGATAGGGCAGCCCCGGCTCGCCGGTGTCCGCCTCGGTCACCAGGGCGTTGGTGACCAGGCCGAGCCCGGCGGCGTTCATCCCGGTCTTGGCCAGCAGGCCGGCCTCGACCACCGTGACGAAGGCCGGGCCGTCGTCCGGCCTGGCCTCCAGCACGACCAGCGTCTGGGCCGCGTGCAGGAGCCAGTCCCAGTTCTGGCCGAGGATCGCCGATCCTGGCTGGCCCGGAGCTGGGACGTAGGCGAAGGCGCTGCACTCCGCGGGGAGCCGTGGTTCTCTGGGGGCGTTGCGGGCCTTGGCCGAGTACATCACCTCGGTGCGCACGTTGATCGCCAGCACGTCGGTCAGGTCGAGGCCGGCGCCGTCCGCGATGCCGCGCATCTCCTCCAGGTAGGCGGGCCGGAACTTGCCGATCGGCGCCTCGAACCGGGCGGCCTCGCGCCGGACGGCCGGCCAGTCCCACCCCGCGAAGTGCGCGAAGGCCTGCTGGTAAGCCTGGACCGACAGGCGCACCCGGGCCCTGGCCTCGGTGCCGTACTGCCGGCCACGCTGGTAGCTGGTGCCCTCGACGCGCACATGCTGGGTTCTGGTCATCCGCGCTCCCTGGAGGATCTGAGCGGTCCGGGTTCTACGGTACGCACCGGGCTAACGGCCCTAGCTGGCCTGGGTCTGAAGCTAGGCTCAGGTCGATGGCGGCGGCCAGCGCGACCTCCCGGTAGGCGGCGGCGAGCGTAGCCGCGGACGCGTGCGCGTTGCGCCCGCTGGGGTTCGGCACCACCCACAGCTCGGCGCCGTTCAGGCTCCCGGGCTGGCGGCCGAGCGTGGCCCGGGGAGAGCCGAAGGCGATCCGGTAGGCGCTGACCCCCAGGATCGCGACCACACGCGGGCGGTACCGATGGACTCGTTCGGCTAGGGCGCGCGCGCCTTCGGCCAGCTCGGCCGGGCCGAGTTCACCGGCGCTGGCTGTCGCCCGGGCGACCAGGCTGGTGATGCCGACGCCCCGGCCGAGGAGGTAGTCGCGGTCGCTGGCCGAGAGCCCGGCCGACGCGTCGATCAGGTGATCCGTGATCCCGGCCTTCAGCAGCGCCGGATAGAACCGGTTGCCGCGCGGCGCGAAGTGGCCCTGTACGGCCACGCTGCGCAAGCCCGGATTGATCCCGGTGAACAGCAGCCGCACTCCGTCGGCGATCAGGTCCGGCAGGGTGGCGCCGGTGAACGACCTCAGTTCGGCCCGGGTGAAGCTGGTGCGCCTGGCCTTCTCGCTGGCGTGACCCAAACGGGATCGTCCTTCCTGGCTTGGTCTGTCCTTCGCGTGGCTCATGCGGGGTCGGCGGCGACCGGCGACCCTTGACCGGCGACCGGCGGAATTCTTAGGCCAAGATATGGCACACTGAAATTCGCCGCTTTCGGGCACGTACGAGGGATCCCGGGCGCGAGCCGACGCACGCTGGGCCCGGCCACGACTACCACCGAGGACGCCGGTGTCATTGCCTACCACGATCGCCGAATTGAGGCGGCTCGGACGCGACCGGACAGGTCGCTGACCGTGCGCGACCAGCAGGCAACTGACGATCAGCGCGATCCGGCGGAGGCAACGGAACCGGGCGAGGGCCCGGCGGCCGGGCCGGGCCACGAGTCCGCGGCCGGAAGGCGGAAGCGGTCCTGGCGCCAGCTGATGACGATCGTGGTGTCGGCGATCATCCTCATGCTGCTCATCAAGGCGTTCGTGGTCCAGGTTTACCGGATCCCTTCGTCCTCGATGGAAGACACCCTCCTCACCGGCGACCGGGTGCTGGTGAACAAGCTGGTCTACCATTTCCGCGGCATCGACCGCGGCGACATCGTGGTGTTCAGCGGGCAGGGCTCGTGGGGCACTACGACGGGCGCGCCAGATCCCGCTCCCCCTGGCGACCCGGTGCTGCGGGCGGTGGATGACGTGCTCGGCGACATCGGGGTGTACAGCACGCAGACGTACTACATCAAGCGGGTGATCGGCCTGCCCGGCGATCACGTCATGTGCTGCACGGCCGGCAAGCTGACCGTCAACGGGGTCCCGCTGGACGAGAAGTCTTACCTGTTCCCGGGCGCGAGTCCCTCGGCCCAGCCGTTCAACGTCATCGTCCCGCGGGGGCGGCTGTGGGTCATGGGTGATAACCGGGCGATTTCCGATGATTCCCGGGGGCATATGTTCGGCGGCTTCCCGGACAACGGGACCGTTCCAGAGAACGAAGTGGCCGGCCGGGCCTTCCTGATCATCTGGCCGCTGTCGCAATTCGGCGACCTGCCGATTCCCGCCACGCTCCAGCAGGCCGCACTGCACGCCGGGGCCGCCGGGGCGCCCGTGCTCCAGGTCGCCGGGGCGGCGGTCAGCGCGGTCGCGGCAGCTCCGGTGGCCGGAACCGCGGCTGTTCTCGGCATCCCGCTGCTCGCCCTGCGCCGCAGGCGCCGACGGGAGGACCGCTAGCCGACATGCCGCCCTGCCGCTGGGGGCGCGGCGTCGGGGTTGCGGGATGCCGCGGGATGCTTCGGGGTCAGGCCCGTGCGGCGGGGTCGGGGACGACGGCGGGGTTCCGCAGGTGCTCGTAGATGACGCTGGTGCGGACGTCGGCCACCTCTGGCCGTTCGGTGAGCTTGTCGATGACGAAGGCGTACAGATGCTGGTTATCGGCCACGGCGACATGCAGCAGGAAGTCCTCGCTGCCGGAGACGACGAACACGCCGACGGTGTCCGGCAGGCGGGCTGCCCAGTCCCGGAACGCCTCGATGTTGCGCCGCGACGGCGGCCGGATCCGGACAGCGATCAGGGCCTGGACCGGGCGGCCGATAGCGGCCAGGTCGACGTCGAGCAGGGCGCCGCGGATGACCCCGCGCTGCCGTAGCGACCGGGTCCGGTCGAGCGCCGTGGTGGGGGCAATGCCGACCGCAGCGGCCAGATCCCGGTTGGTCCGCCGTGCATCACGCTGCAATTCGCGGAGAAGGGCCGTATCAAGTTCGTCCAGGTGAGGCATATTGCCATACTAGCCGAATTAAATACGGCTAAGTAGATCTAGAGCTGTATCTCTAACTACCATTCTTATATGGAGACGTATGAGGTACAGGACGGAGCGGCCCGTGAGGTACACGGGTACACGCCAGACGAGATGAGGACCGGTGAGCGCACCGGAGCGGCCAAGCTGAAGTGGGTGGTGATCGTCGACCGGTCGCTCTCCCCCGGCCAGGCCGCCAACGCGGCCGTCTGCGTGTCGGCGGCCACCGCGCCAGCGGTGCCGGGGTTGCTGGGCCCCGGCGGTCCCGACGCATCGGACCACTGGCATCCGGGCCTGCCCTGGGCGGGCTGCTCGATCCTCGCCGCCAGTTCGGCCCAGCTCGCTGAGATCCGCCAGCAGGCCATCGACCGCCAGCTGCTCGCGGCTGACATGCCCGCGGCGGCGCAGGCCACCCGCGTGTACGACGACTATCTCCGCGAACTCGCCAAGACCGATGCCGACGACCTAGCTCTGCTCGCCGTCAGCCTGATCGGGCCGCGGAACCAGGTGGCCAAGCTGGTCCGCCACCTCGAGTTGCTGCCGTGAGCTGTTCGTCCTGAGCTGTTCGTCCTGAGCTGTTGGTCTGGGCCAGTTGCTGTTACAGCGGGATGGCAGCGTCGAGGTCATCCACGAAAACCCGGGCCACGACGCCGGAGATGTTGGACAAGCTCTGGGCAACAGCGATGACGAACGGGGCATGCCGTCTGCGGTTAGATCGGGTACCTGGTGGGTTCGGTGGCGTACTGGCGGCCCGATGGGGTGGTCCATCGGAAGGTGCCGTCGGGAAGCTGATCGACGTGCCACCGGGGGTGCTGTTTGAGCCGGTGGTCGTGCCGGCACTTGGGGCCGCCATTACACAGGCACGACCGTCCGCCTGCCTCGTAGGGGATGTTGTGCTCGAAGTCGCAGGTGGCGGCGGGGCGCCGGCAGACGGGGCTGGTGCAGGTGGCGTGCCGGATCTGGGCCAGGTGCCGGAGCTTGATCCCGGGGTCGTGGCCCTTGGCCGCGAAGCGGTGGTCGCAGTTTTCGGTGGTGAACTCCTCGCACGCCGCGGGCATCCGCGCCGGGCCTTCTGGCGGGCAGCCGGGCTCGGGGCGCCGGCGGATGAGCTCGGCGGCCGCGGCGAGCTTGCGGGCGGCCATGTGGGCCTCCAGCCGGTCCCACGCGCACAGCACCCCGACCAGCTCATCGTCGGAGGCGCCGTCGTAGGTGTCGTCCGGGCCCGCGGCCGCATCGGCGAGCATCGCCAGGTCCGGGCAGCCCGGCATCACATCCAGCGCCAGCCCGCTGCCGAACGCCGCCGCGCGACTGGCCGACTCGCCAGGGAAGATCCGCGCCGACCCCGGCTGGCCCGGGCCCCGGCGGCCCGCCCGCGCCGCGATCGCCGCCAGCGCCCCGGTCGTCCCCGACCGGGCGGCGTTAGCGGCAGCCTGCTCTTCCGCCTCGGTGACCTCCCCGATCTCCGCGACCTCCTGCGGCGTCAGCTCGTCCTCACCGGGCGGCGGCGGCCCGTCCGGGTCGGGGTATTCCTCCGGGTCGAACGGCTCATCCTCCCCGGCAAGGGCATCCAGCCAGGCCTCGCGCTCCTCCTCAGTCATCGGATCCGGGCGGGTGATCACCGGCTCCCAGTAAGGCCCGCCAGGGTCGCCTAGCGGCAGGGGTTGGTCCGGCCCAGGCGGCATCCCCGCTGCGCGCCGGGCGGGATCCTCGTCCCATCCGGGGTCCGCAGGAGCCGATTCCTGGGGCATGCACCCACATCCGTTCGGAATATTGAACTTGAATTTGATCCTCGATATGTTATCGAACATAATAGCGTATACGGGCGCAGACGGCAACCAAATAGGACTGACCGGAGATTATTTTCGGGGCAGCTAGGTCACCCCGCTGACTCCCGGGGCGGAGGTGAGTTGTGAACGCGCTGCTGGTGCACGCGGAGTGCGAGGGTGGCCAGGTCGAGCACGGGGGTGGCGACGCCGAGGGCGCGGGCTCGGCTGATCAGGTCACCGAGGATCTGTTCCACTTCGGTGCCGCGCCCGGCCTGCAGGTCCCGGTACAGCGAGGATGCTGCCGCGGGCTTGCGTCGTCGGCTGGGGCTCCATGGTGACCTTTCTATCGCGGCGGCGTCATCCGGGCGGCGGCGCGGTGGATCCGCGGACCTGGAGTGTCGGGGTTAGGAGGTGAAGCTCGGCGGCGCG
>Ga0208565_1000424_pt1 | contig 31539 bp, 27 predicted proteins | sample Sb_taG_7_FD_187706 | JGI IMG/M metagenome (GOLD analysis project Ga0208565, IMG submission 187706) | Peat soil microbial communities from Weissenstadt, Germany - Sb_50d_2_FS metaG (SPAdes) (version 2) | ecosystem: Environmental > Terrestrial > Soil > Wetlands > Peat | place: Germany...
TTCCCATCCGGTAAGGGCGGGCTTGGGTCGATGTCGTGCCGGGGGCTGCGCTCACGAACTGCAAGTGCGGGTCTGGCGGGTGGCTGAGCCGGAAAGGCCAGTGTGGGGATGGCGGCGATGGCGACGACGACTGCCACGATGATGAGTAGGGGCTTGTAGCCGAGGGTGTCTACTAGGGCGGCGCCGATCGTGATCGAGAGTGTCTGGGCGAGGTTGGTGGCCATGCTGGACGCGGCGGTTGCGCGTCCCTGGAGTTGCGGCGGGGGGTAGCGCTGGGTGGCGGTGCTGACAACAACAACGTTGAGCGGCACAGCGACCCCGAAGATGGCGAGGGCGGCACAGGATGCCGGAAGTACCGGAATGGTGTAGGTCAGGCTGGCGATCACCCAGGCGGCCAGGGCGATGCCGAGGGTGCGGGCTTCGCCCACGCGCCTGATGAGGGGACCGACGGCGAGACCGCCAGCGATGGAGCCGATGGCCTGAATGCTCATGAGCACGCCGAAGAACGAGGGCGGTCTGCCGATGGCGGCTATGACGGCGAAGGTGACTGATTCGTAGAAGCCGATGACGAGGAAGGCGATAGTAGCGCTCAGGGTGATCTGGGCCAGCAGAGGGGTGCGGCGCAGGTGCGCCGCACCGGCGAGCAGTTCGGTGCGGATCGATCGTCCCACCGCGCGGGCGCTCGGTTTGGTTTCGGCGATCCGGACCGACAGCAGGGCGCCGATCGCGACCAGGAAGGTGACGGCGTCGAGTATGGCCAGATAGCCGCCGCCGAAGCTGGCATATAGGGCTGCCCCGGCCAGAGGCGAGGCGACGCGCAGGCCCTGGCTGATGGTAGCCATGGCGGCGTTGGCGCCCGTCAGGTCCGCGTCGGCGAGGAGGTCTTTGACCAGCCCGGATCCGGCTGGCCCGATGATTGTGAATGCGGCTCCGTAGCAGATGGCCACCGCGTACATCACCCACAGCTCTGCCCGCGAGTGAACCGTCAGAAGGCCGAGCACCGCGGCGCCGGCTGCTGCGTTGGTGGCGATGAGCAGGGGACGTCGCCTGACTCGGTCGACAAGCTGGCCAGCAAGAGGCGCTGCAAGGTAGGGCAGGCCAAGCGCGAGGAAGATGGCACCGGCTGCCTGGAGGTGGCCGGGCCGGTCTACGGGCATGCCGGAATCCACCCGGCGAGGAGTGGATCTTGCCGGGTGGTGCGGTGCTCTGCGGCCCGTGGCTTCTCGCTCTACGTAGTGGCAAGCGGGCTCGGCCGTGGGGGGCCTGCCCCGACAGCGTTCAACCGAGCTGGTGAGAAGCGCCGGGCGACCAGGGGAGAGCTGCCCAGGGTCTCACGCGAGGTTGGTCCTCAACGTTAGGGCGGGCTCGCTCTCCCCTCATCGGGGGGGTTGGTCCAGGGCACCGGGGGGCGGCATGTATCCCGGGGTATGCGCTGGTCAGGCAGCCTCCGGCTGGTAGCTGGCGGCAGCCTGGGCGTCTTTGCGGCCGGCCGCCACGGCGGGGTCCCAGCAGGTGCCGTGGACCACCAGGGAGTAAATCCAGCGCAGCAGCGCGGCGGCGCACGCGACGCGGGCCTTGGCGCGGCGGCGCCGGGCCGCTTCGGCAGCTGAGGTAGCATGCCCGGCCCTGCCGCCGCCGGCCGGGGCTTCGGCGGCGGCCTGGCCGGCGGCCTGGGTCAGCGCCGCGTACTTCGCGGCCATCACGGGGTTGTGGATCAGCATCGGCCATACCGCGCGCCACACGGTCAGGCGCAGGCCGGGCCTGCCGCGGCGGGAGATGCGCGCCTCGCCGTCGAAGGCGCCCGAAGCGTTCTCAGACGGGGACAGCCCGGCGTGCTTGACCAGCGATGATGATGTGTCATACCGGTTCGGGTCGCCGGTTTCGGCCAGGATCGCCGCCGCCCCGGCCGCGGTCAGGCCCGGGATCTCGCCCAGCCGGGCCAGGCCGAGGCCGGCCAGGCAGCCGCCCATCGCGGCCTCGGTTTCCCGCTGCTGGGCGCGGGCGCGCTGCAGGTCGCCCAGCTCGGCGGCGATCCGGCGCAGCAGCCCGCGCCGGTGCGCGCGCACCACGCCCTCAGTGCTGGACAGCGCGGCGAACACCGCCCGGCATACCGGGCCGCAGACCCGCTTCCCGCCCCAGCCGGGCACAGCGGACCGGACCAGGGCGGTAAAGGCCTCCACGCCCAGATCAGCCAGTTCCTCCGGCTGGCCGCCGCACCGCGACGTCACCACCTGCATCGCCGCCAGCCAGGTCACCGAGCCGAACGGCTGGGCGCACGCCTCGGCCGCCACCGGCCAGGCCACCGACAGGAAATCCCGGACCCGCAGCACCGACGCGGTCCCCGACGTGATCAGCGTGATCCGCCGCCGCCCCAGGTGCCGCAGGTCCGCCCACACCTCATCGAGTGCTTCCGGAATGCAGCAGTGCAGCTCAGCGGCCAGCCGGGCGATCATCACGCAGTCAGCCTCATCCGTCTTATGACTGGTGTAATCCTGCTGCCGGCGGGCGAGATGGGAGACCAGCGGCTGCACGCACACCACCGGCAGGCCCCGCTCAGCGCACAGCCGCTGCACCTGCAGCCACCGCGGCCCGGTCGGCTCGCACGCCACCGTCACCGACGTGAACCTCTTCGCCCTGGCCTGCGCCCGCCGCCCAGTCCAGCGCCTCGCCCAGCCGGAACGCCTTCACCCGCACCGTCTTGCGGGCCAGCACCCGCACATCATGATCGATCACCGCGATCGCCTGCTTCTCATCCGCCAGGTCAATCCCGATCACCGCGCCATCACGCGGCACCAGCCCGCGCAGCCGCTCACGCCGCGCGTTCCGCCGCCGGTCCCCCCGCGTCATGCCGCTACTACCCTTGCTCACAGGACGTCCTCTCTGGCTGCGTTTGGGACACCAAGCCCGCACTATCGCACCAGGAGGACGTCCCCACCTCAGCAGGCTCCGGCAGAACAGGCGCCTCCAGCGCTTCGTCCTATTACTACGTTCGGCCACCCCTCTGTCGACCTGCATTCGTCCGCACGTGGACGGCTCATCGTGCGAACCGCTGAGGTTGCTGGGAGCCAGCGCCGGACCTTTGCCACCGGCTTCTACCGGGTAAGAGACAGTGCCCGGACGATTGAGCCGAGACCAGGTCGCGCGGCGAAGTTACCCGTCGTAGCTCGTGCAGATTCAGTCGTCTGCGGCCGGGCGTATAGCCTCGGATCGTCTCAGGCTGCATCAGGCGGTGCCGAACCAGGTTTCTGCCAGGCAGTCCAGCGTCTGCTCTGGCGGCGGGGGCAGGATCCTGAAGTACTTGCGCAGGTTGCTGTAGACGTGCAACAGCAGGTACGCAAGCAGTTCCCTGGGGGCGTAGGCACGTCCGTAGGCGGCCATGATCCGGCCGAGCAGGCGCGCATCACCGCAGGAGGTGAAGATCCCGACCGCGCCGAAGTCGTAGGCACGGTCACCGATCATGGCAGGCTCGAAGTCGAAGACGCCGCTCAGCCTCCAGCAACCCGGCGCCACGACGAGATGCTCGCGCATGATCTCGGTGTGCAGCAGCGCGCGATCCAGCTCGCCGGGCAGCGGAATCGAGTCAAGGAACTCTGGGATCTGCTCCAGCCACACCTCGGGGAGTTTCACTATCCGCTGCCGCGCCACTGCCGTCGCGCGCTGGCCGGTGAGGAACGTGGCCCAGTTCTCCGGGCCGACCAAGCCGGCTAGCGGCCCAGGATCCAGCGCGTGCAACGCGGCCAGGAGCCCGCCGACTTGGTCGGCGATGCGATCCTGGGCGCCCGGCGGCATCTGCGGCCACGTCTTGGCGAGGTCTTCGCCGGGGAGCTGCGACATGAGGAGGAAACGCCAGCCATTGCCGCACTCGCCGTGGGCGTGCAGGGCGGGCGTGGCGACCGGCAGCTTGCCATGGAGGAACTCCAGGACGTGCGCCTCGGTGAGGGCGGCTTCGGCGACGGGCGGCGGATGCAGCTTGATGACATGCTGGCCGCCTACCGCGTACACCGGCACTGAGCCCTCGGGATAGCGGCGGAGCGCCCGGTCGGCCAGACCATGGCGTGCGGCCAGGTCCGCCACGGCAGGCCGGATGATCGTCTCGTCGCCGATCACAGCATCCCACTCGCGATCCGTGTGAACAGGGGGCAGCATGCGGCGGAGCCTATGGCCGCCTGCCTGACCCGGCAAATCGAATATCCCGGCGCACTGCCTCACGTGGGCATCGAGGATAAACCTCAGTCTCAGCGAGGCACCCCATGGCCAGCATGGGGTGCTTTCGCTCTTGGTCCGGCCGATCTACGCGGCGGCGTGCAAGCCCCCGGACTCCAGGCTGGCCTCGATGAACGGCAGGCGCGGCAAGACCGACGACGCCAGGATCTCGCCCCGTCGGACCGAGAGCGGGCATGCCGTGACGTGGGGGCCGCCATCGCCTGGTTTCCGCGAACTGGCGCAGTTGATCGCCTCGGCGATTCCATGAGGCCAGCCCGGCGTTGCGGCGACCCGGCCGATCGATCTGCCGACCCTGCTGGGGGCCCCTGCGGCGATGTGCTGCGAGGCGGCGCTGCGGTTCACGGCCCATCCTTGACGCTGCGTGACCTGCTCAGACGCACTGGCAGGGGGCCGCCTTCGATGAGGATTGGGCGGTTCGCATGACGGAACGTTCGGCCCACCCCGCTTGACCTCGGCGGCCGGTAAGCCGCTTGTGCCGGGATAGCACGTTCCGGACCTCTCGCCGGAGGGCATGGGGCACGTACAGACCGGGCTGGGTCTTTGCCCGCTGAAGCATGTCATCGGCGGCTAGGGCACGCACATCGTTCCCGAAGACCAGCGGCCCCCGGTCACGAGAGCCGGGTTGGGACGGTGTGCCGAGGTGCGGACCGGATCGCTGGCGCATGCTGTTCCGTTCCGGGACGGTGGCGAGACGGTCGCTGAAGGCCGGCGCAAGTTACAGCGGATCGTCACTTGCCACGGTGCGCCGGATTTGCGTCAGACATGCTGTTATGGTGGACAAATGGGTATTCGTATTCTTCGGTCGGCGTTAATCGGTCCCGGGACGGTCCTGCTGGCTGCCTGCTCGTCCGCCGTCGCCGTTACGCAGGCCGTCGACTCAGCGGCAGTCTCTGTGGTTCGGGTTGAGGACACGACGGACTGGCGCATCGTTCAGACCGTGCAGTACTGCGGGAGCGACAACCTGTTGTCGGTGACGGCGGCGGGGCCGCATGATGCGTGGGCGGTAGGCCTGCCTGACTGCGGCGTGGATGTCCGGCACTGGGACGGCACCTCCTGGTACCGCGTGCCGGTGCCACGGCGAACGGTGGTGACGGTGCCGCCGTTCTTCCCGTACGCACCGGTCGCGGCCAGTTCCGCCAGAGACGCGTGGATCTTCCCGCGCGCCGGAACCTTGCTGGCTCCCAACCACGGCTATGCGCTGCACTGGAACGGGGCCACCTGGCACAAGCTGGCCTTGCCGGACAACCTGGTCGTCGCCGCCGCTGCGGCGTTCAGTCTGCGCGACGCGTGGGTCTTCGGCGGTGTCCAGCACAGGCCCGACGTCAACGCCTTGCACGCCCCCTACGCGGCACGGTACGACGGCCATACTTGGCACGTGGTCACCATGCCCGGGCAGCCGCTTGCCGTCAGCGCCTTGTCACCCAGCGACATCTGGGCCGTCGGCCCGACGCTTAAAACCGCAGGCGAGCCCAGGGCTCGGCAGGCCATCATCGCCATGCACTGGACCGGGCGCTCCTGGCATGCCATTCCCGTGCCGAAGATCACTGCAGCGCCTATTGGCCAGAGCTTCCTCTCCCGTGCCTTCGCGGCAGCGGCCGGGCCGCACGACCTGTGGTGGGCCTACCCGGTCTCGGCCTCTTCGCACAGCGCTCAGGTCGTCGTGCTGCACTGGGACGGCAGCCGCTGGCACCGCATTGCACTGCCTGGGGCAATCGCGAGCATTGACGGCATGACTCAGGACGGGCATGGCGGACTCTGGCTGATCGCCGACTTCTACGGCAACAACCCTCAGCAGTACTGGTACCACTACAACGGCGGCCGGTGGACGCGGCAGCTGGTGCCCTCCCCGAGGGGATACAGCAACGTGCTCTCCGGGATGGCCTGGGTACCAGGGACCGGGACGGTGTGGGCCGTTGGCGAGGCCGATCACAGCGGAGGCAGTATCGGGGTGATCGCCAGGTACAGTCCATGAACCCGACCTGAGCGTCCCCAAAGCCGCCTCCCGATCCGCTCCCGGGGCAGCCGTTCGAGCTTGGACGCACCCACCTGGTGGCTGGCGAAATCCATCGCCGCTGCAAGCACAAGAAGCTGGCAGCCGAGCATCTTCGCAGTGCGCTCGAAATCTTCGACCGGCTCGGTGCGCCGCTCTGGTCCCGGCGGGCAACCGCCGAGCTGGCCAGGATCGGCCTGCGCCCGGCGGCACCGACGGCGCTGACCGAAACCGAGCGGCAGGTGGCCGAGCTGGTGTCCGCAGGCCTGACCAACCGCGAGGTGGCCGCCCGGATGTTCATCAGCCTGCGGACCGTGGAGAGCGTCTTGTCCCGCACCTACCGCAAGCTGGGCGTACGGTCAAGGACGGAACTCGCGCACAGCTACCTCACCGCTGCTAGTCAGTCAGGTCGCGGATGACGGCATCAGCCAGCAGCCGTCCCCGCCGGGTAAGCACCACCCGTCCCGCGTGGAACCCTGCCGCCTCAGCAAATCCGGCAGCCACCGCCGATCCAGCCGCCCGTCGGCCTGCCGGTGACAGCTCGCTCACCGGGCATCCGGCTGCCAGCCTGGTCGCCAGCATGATCCGCTCGGTCCGTCGCTGCGCCTGCGTCAGCATCTCGCGGGCCTGGCCCGGGCTTACTCCGGCCCCGATCCGGTCGGCATAGGCGACCGGATGCCGGACATTCCACCAGCGGGTGCCGCCGACGTGGCTATGCGCGCCTGGCCCGATGCCCCACCAGTCGCCGCCGGTCCAGTACAGCAGGTTGTGGCGGCAGGCTGAGTCCGGAGCCGCCGCCCAGTTGGATAGCTCGTACCAGCGCATGCCCGCCGCGCTGAGCAGCTCATCAGCGGCCAGGTACCGGTCGGCCATCGCATCGTCGTCGGGTGGCATCAGCTCTCCCCGCCTGATCCTCCCGGCCAGCCGGGTGCCGTCCTCGACGATCAGTGCGTAGGCGGAGATGTGATCGGGCCCGGCGGCCAGTGCGGCGCGCACCGATGCCACCCAGTCCTGGTCGCTCTCCCCCGGCGTGCCGTAGATCAGGTCCAGGCTGACATGGCGGAACCCGGCCGAGCGCGCCCACGCCACGCATTGCTGAGGGCGACCAGGCGAATGAACCCGGTCCAGAACGCTCAGCACGTGGCCAGCCGAGCTCTGCATGCCGAGCGAGATCCTGGTGAACCCGCCCGCCCGCAGCTCGCCTAGCGCGCGCTCGTCGACGCTCTCCGGATTGGCCTCGGTAGTCACCTCGGCACCGGCGGCGAGTCCGAACTCGGCATCGATCGCCTGCAGAATCGCCACCAGGTCGGTCGGCGGCAGCAGCGTGGGTGTCCCGCCCCCGAAGAACACCGTGCTGGCCGGTGGCGCCGACGCGCCGAGCACCCGGCGGGCTAGCCGGACCTCCGCGATGGCCAGGCTGGCGAAGCTCTCGCGGGACACGCCAGGGCCCAGTTCCGCGGCCGTGTACGTGTTGAAGTCGCAGTAACCGCAGCGACTGCTGCAAAACGGTACATGCACATATATTCCGAACGGATGGCTGCCAAGCCCGTCTAGCGCGGCTGCCGCCAGTCGGCCATCAGCGGGCATCGGCTCGCCGTCCGGCGGCGACCCAGGCATGATCAGGTTCTCCCGTGTTACGCCCTGGCGAGCATGCTCGCGGCGACCTTGTCCCACTTGTCGCCCCGACCGCTGACCGTCAGCAGCGTGGCCATCAGGTCCCGGTCGCCGTAGTAAGCGCGCATCGCCTCGGCTACGGTCACCCGCTGCTCGGGACGGCTGAGCACTTGGATCTCATCCCCAGCGGCAACGCTTCCCTCGGCTAGCACCCGCAGGTAACCGCCCGGCCGACCGGCGGCGGCAAAACGCTTGACCCAGTGCGGCTCGCCGGTCCAGGCCTGGAAGGTGGCGCATGGGATGCGCGGGGCGGTGACCTGTGCGACCGCACTGCCAAGCAGCCAGGTCTCGCCGATCAGCGCCGTGGTTATGTCCAGCCCGGCGGTGGTGATGTTCTCCCCGAACATGCCGTTGCGCAGCTCACGACCGAGCTGCTCGGTCCACCAGTCCAGATCCTCCCTGGCGTAGGCGTAGACCGCCTGTTCGGTGCCGCCGTGGTTGTCCCGGTCCCCGTGATCGTCGCCGGTCAGGCCGAGCACTCCGACTGCGACCGGGCCAGCGACTCGGCGCTTGTCGATGCCGCTGCGGCCTGGCTTGCCACTGACCACCATGTCCTGCACCGGTCCGGTATTGACCGAGACGACTCGTGCGGTTGCCATGCTCGTACGGTAGCCGACATTCAGAGTTACCCTGGAAGCGGTATTTCCCCTGGCAGGCCGACACCAGAACTGGACACCCAATGACAGCTGGCGGCTATGGACGATTGCGAGCCACCGACGCGGACCGCGAGACAGCGCACTCGCTGCTTCAGTCCGCCTACGCGGACGGCAGGCTGAGCTGGGATGAGTTCGAAAGCCGGTCGACCGCGCTGCTCGCGGCCAAGACCTACGAGCAGATCGCGGCTGTCAGCGCTGACCTGGTACCGGTCAAGGCCGGTTCGGCTACGAGCTACCCCGCCTTCGGCGTCCGGCCGAGGACCAACCAGCTGGCGATCGTCTCCCTGATCTGCGGGATCGGGCAGATCTTCTTCTCCATCCTGGCCGCCATCCCCGCGGTCGTCTGCGGACACGCTGCCCGTAGCCAGATCCGCAGGACCGGCGAAGAAGGCGCGGGGCTGGCACTGGCCGGCCTTGTTCTCGGTTACATCGGCCTGGCCATCCCCTTCACGATCGTCGGCCTCATCCTCCTGTTCGCCCTCAGATAGGCGGCGACCTTGGTCAGTCTGATCCGGCTGCGCCAGGCTGGCCGGCCGCGGAACGGAACGTGATATGACTGCTGGTGGCTACGGCCAGATGCGAGCAACCGACTCGGACCGCGAGAATGTTCGGTCGATCCTGCAGCAGGCCCACGCCGAGGGCAGGCTGAGCTGGGAGGACTTCGACGCCAGGTCAACCGCGCTGATGAACGCGCAGACCTACGACCAGCTCTCGTCGCTGACCGCGGACCTGCCCAGCCGGATTCCAGGTTCGCCGCCCCAGGTCTATGTGGGTGTGCCGGGCACCCAGCGCCCGACCAACGGCCTGGCCATCGCGTCCCTGATCTGCGGAATCGGCCAGATCTTCCTCTTCACCGTCGGTTCGGTCGCGGCCGTCGTCCTCGGTCACCTGGCCCGCAGGCAGATCCGCCAGACCGGAGAAGAAGGTGCCGGGATTGCGCTTGCAGGCATGATCCTCGGATACATCGGACTGGTCCTGTCGATCATCGCCTTTATCCTCATCCTCGCCCTGGCCGTCTGGGCATCGCATCAGCCCCCGAGCCCGGGCTAGCACTACCTCGGGCCATGACCGGCAGCCAGAACCCGGCATCCGCGGCTGACGCCTAGTACCGCAAAGGCACTCAGATCACCGTGTAGTCGGCCTGGCTGGAGGACCAGGACGTCTGCTACGTGGTGGCCATCCGGTGCAGCGACACGCTGACCACCAGCACCGGCCGGCGATCCGGGCATGATCGGCGACCTGGGCCTGGGACCTTTGCCTCTACCTGTCGCGCTCACGGTCGGATCTGATGCCATCAGATCCGGAACGGGGAACGGCATGGCCAGGATTGAAGGCGAGATCGTCATCGGTCAGCCTGTGGATGTGGTGTTCGACTACGTCGCTGACCAGAGCAACGAGCCGCAGTACAACCCGCAGATGGTGCGGGCGGAGAAGATCACTGCGGGACCGGTCGGGAAGGGAACCCAGTTCCGCTCGGCTGTGGCGTCTCTGGGGCGCACGGCCGAGATGCTGATCGAGTGCACCGGCTATGACAGGCCGACCCTGTTCGCCTCCGTCACGACGATGCAGCAGGCCGATATCAGCTACACGCTCAGGTTCGAGCCCGATGCCGCGGGCACACGGATGCGGTGGTCGGGGCAGGTGCGGCCCAAGGGTGCCTTCAGGCTGCTGAGGCCGGTCATCACCTGGATAGGGATACGCCAGGAGCAGCGGATATGGACGAGCCTTAAGGAACACCTGGAAGCAGCGCCGCCAGCACTTGGCGGGCGGTGAGAGAATCGGCCCGCGATCCGTTCATGCACCCGTCCAGCTCTACCGCGACGAGATCCACCACCATGTTCAGCGTGATCCGATACGGAGCATGCAAGTGCCGTCGCAGTACCAGCTATCAGCGCTACCTGCACAGCACCGGCGAGACCGGAACGTCAGTTCTTGCGGTCTGAAGCCTGCTCGGCGGTCAGGGCAGCGACGAAGGCCTCCTGCGGAACCTCGACCCGCCCGATCGTTTTCATCCGCCGCTTGCCTTCCTTCTGCTTCTCAAGCAGCTTCCGCTTGCGGGTGATGTCGCCGCCATAACACTTGGCCAGCACGTCCTTGCGCAGTGCCCGGATGTTCTCCCTGGCGATGATCCGGGCGCCGATCGCCGCCTGGATCGGCACCTCGAACTGCTGCCGCGGGATCAGCTCCTTCAGCCGCGCCGTCATCGCCAGGCCGTACTCCCGAGCCTTGTCGCCGTGGACGATCTGGCTGAACGCGTCCACCGGCTGCCCCTGCAGCAGGATGTCGACCTTGACCAGGTCGGACTCCTGCTCCCCGGCAGGTTCGTAGTCGAGTGAGGCATAACCGCGGGTCCTTGACTTCAGCTGGTCGAAGAAATCGAAGATAATCTCACCGAGCGGCATCGTGTATCGGATCTCGACCCGGTCGGCCGACAGGTACTCCATGCCGAGCAGCGCGCCGCGCCTGGACTGGCAGAGTTCCATGATCGCGCCGATGTATTCCGAAGGTGCCAGCACGGTCGCGCGGACGACCGGCTCGAAGACCTGCCCGATCTTGCCCTCAGGGAACTCGCTCGGGTTGGTCACGATAACCTCGGCCCCGGATTCCATGACCACCCGGTAGACCACGTTCGGCGCGGTCGAGATCAGCGAGAGATCGAACTCCCGCTCCAGCCGCTCCCTGATGATCTCCATGTGCAGCAGGCCGAGGTATCCGCACCGGAAACCGAACCCCAGCGCGGTGGAGGTTTCCGGCTCGTAGACCAGGGACGCGTCGTTCAGCCTCAGCTTGTCCAGCGCGTCCCGCAGTTCCGGGTACTGGTCTCCGTCGAGCGGGTACAGGCCGGAGAACACCATCGGCTTGGGGTGGGCGTAGCCGGCCAGCGGCTGGCGAGCCGGGCGCGCGACGCTGGTCAGCGTGTCTCCCACCCGAGCCTGGCGGACGTCCTTGACGCCGGTGATCAGATAGCCGACCTCGCCGGCCGCCAGGCCGTCGGACGGGACCGGCTCCGGGGAGATGACCCCGATCTCGAGCGTCTCGTGCACCGCTCCGGTGGACAGCATGAGCGTCCGCTCCCGGCGGGACAGGCGGCCGTCGAATACCCGGACGTAGGTGACGACGCCCCGGTAGGTGTCGTAGACCGAGTCAAAGATCAGCGCCCTGGCCGGCGCGTCGAGGTCCCCGGCTGGCGGCGGCACCTGAGCTACTACGGCATTCAGCAGTTCGGTGACGCCCTCACCGGTCTTGGCCGAGACCCTGAGCACGTCGGACGGCTGACAGCCGATGATCTTCGCCAGTTCCTCGGCGTATTTCTCCGGCTGTGCGGCCGGCAAGTCAATCTTGTTCAGCACCGGGATCAGATGCAGATCAGCGTCGAGTGCCAGGTACAGGTTGGCCAAGGTCTGCGCCTCGATTCCCTGCGCGGCATCGACCAGCAGGATCGCGCCCTCGCAGGCGGCAAGCGAGCGGGACACCTCGTAGCTGAAGTCCACGTGACCGGGGGTGTCGATCAGGTTCAGGACGTAATTCCGGCCGTCGGGGCCGCGCCACGGCAGCCGGACCGCCTGGCTCTTGATCGTGATTCCGCGCTCGCGCTCGATGTCCATCCGGTCCAGGTACTGCGCGCGCATCTGCCGGCCCTCGACCACACCAGTGAGCTGCAGCATTCGGTCGGCCAGCGTGGACTTGCCGTGGTCGATGTGGGCGATGATGCAGAAATTCCTGATCACCGCCTGGTCGGTCCGCGACGGAGCTGGCAGCGCTGCATCGGGCGCACCTGCCGCAGACCTCCCTGCCGCGGGCACCTGCGCCGGTGATGTCCCCAGCGCGGGCTCTGCCGACGGCATTGCCGCGGCAGGCTTCGCCAGGGGTGGCCCAGGGACGGGCGCTGCCGCTGGTCGTGACGGCTCGGACGTTTGTGGCACAGGCATCCGCTCGGTCATAGTCTGCTGAGAGTCGGCTCAGGATCTGGTGGTGGCTCCAGCCGGCTCCGACCCGGCCTGGCCCCGGCTGCGTGCTGATCCCGCCGCGCGCTGGTCCCTCCAGGGATCAGCATTCGCGCGCGGCGGACCTGGGCCGGACGTTTCGTTGTCGCCGTCTATGGTCGCATGCCGGGAAGGATGCTGATGCCAGCAGCCGGGGGCAGCGCTCCTGGCACCCGACCGCGTGCCCGCCTCCCGCGGCGGGCGAGCACCGGCCAAAGCGCCCGCACGACCACCGAACGGCGGCGACGGCCGATCAGGAAGTTCGCGCGTCGGGCCGCCGCCGGGCTCGCTGCTGCGGTGGCTGCGACTGCGCTAGTGACCGTGGCTGCGGGACTGCTGTTGATGCATGCCGACGGCGGACCTGCCGCCGCCTGGGCCCGATCCACCGGGCGCGACACCATTTCTGACCGCATTCCGCGCCGCGCTGCCGCGGGTCATGGTGTCGGCCTGGCTGGTGTCCTCGGCGGGAGCGGGAACGGCAACCTGCGGCTCCTTGACGCCACCCGCGCGCTGCACCCGGCTCCCAGGCCGCTGTCGGTATCCGTTCCCAAGCTGGAACCGCTGCCCGGACTCCGCCTGCCGTGGCCGCTACTCAGATCTCGCCCATAACGCATCGGCCGAGGCAGTCGCTACCGCTGTGCATGCGGTCCGGATAGCCCTCACCGCGACCGGCAGCAGGCATCGTGACCTGGGCGTCGCGCGCTTCGCCGAGTACAGTGCCACCCCGGCCGACTGGCGATCTTACCTCTCCGGCTGGTTGCATCCCGGGCGAAACAACGTCACCCCGGCCTCCGCCGCAGCAGGACGCGATAGGCTTCGGCTTGGCCTGAGTTTGAGCGGCTGGCCTGATCTCGGATATCCTTCGGTTTCGGCTGCCCGCATGCCCGCACCTTTCGTGCCGGGCGCGACACCGCGATCTCGGCTCGTGCCGGGCACACCTTGATCCACCTGACCAGAAATCTAGCGAGGCATTCGCGTGGCGAATATCAAGTCCCAGATCAAGCGCAACAAGCAGAACGAGAAGGCGCGGCAGCGCAATAAGGCCGTCAAGTCGTCGCTGAAGACCTCCGCCCGCAACCTGCGCGAGGCAGCTGACGCTGGCGATGCCGACAAGGCGACGCAGGCACTGCGCGCCGCGTACGTAAAGCTGGACAAGGCCGCGAGCAAGGGTGTCATCCACAAAAACCAGGCGGCCAACCGCAAGTCCGCCTTGGCCAAGCGGGTCGCGGCGCTCAGGCAAGGCTGACCGGCCCGAGACGCGAAGGTACGCGGCGGCCGTGTGACCAGCCGACCGCGCGATCCGGCGTGGTGGCACTGCGCGTTCCGGTCAGGCAGCCTGGCCTGGCCCAGGCGGTCAGGCAGCCTGGCCTGGCCCAGGCGACGGCGTTAGGTAACCGACCGCACGATCCGGTCCGGCTACCCGGCCTCTGGTCGGGGCGGTCAGCGGCTATCGGCTAGCCGAACGACATTCCACGATCACGCGGAGGGCCCGCTCCAGCGCATAACCGGAACTGGCCGCCTCGCCCTTGACCTCCGCGTCCGCCTGCGCGACGGCGGAGTGAGCCCGGATCAGCCCATCCGGCGTCCAGCCCCGGAGCTGCTGCCGGACCTTGTCGAGCTTCCAGGCCGGCATCCCGAGGTCGGCGGCGAGCGCTTCTGCGCTCTTGCCGCGGGAGGCGGTACCGACCTTTCCCAGCGTCCTGATCCCGCGCGCGAGCGCGCTGGTGATCAGCACCGGTGCGGTGCCGATGGCGAGCGCCCACCGCAGCTGCGCCAGTGCCTGCGCCAGGTTGCCTTCGAGCGCCCGGTCGGCGACGGTGAAGCCGCTGGCCTCGGCGCGGCCCCGCCAGTACCGTGCCACGGTCTGGGCTGAGATCATGCCGGTAGTGTCCGCGGCGAGCTGATCACAGGCCGCCGCCAGGTCCCGCAGGTCGGTGCCCACCGCGTCAAGCAGTGCCCGCAGGCCGCCCTCGTCTGCCCGGCGTCCCGCCTTGGCGAGTTCGGCGCGCAGGAAGTCGATTCGCTCGCCAAACCGGCGCACGGTCGGGCAGTCGATCCGCCGGGCATCTGCTGCTGCCAGTGCTGTCAGCAGTGACTTACCCCTGGCTCCACCCGCGTGAGTGATCACCAGCATCACCTCGGGCGGCGGCGCGGCGCCGAGCTGGCCGAGCTCGGCCAGCACGGCCGCGCTGGCCTCGTGGGCGCCATGGACAACGATGACGCACTCCCCGCCGAACAAGGACGGGGCCGTCAGCATGGACAGCTCGCCGGTGCTCAGGTCGGCACCGCGGATCTCGTGCACGTCGGCCCCGGTGCCAGCGGTGATCAGGACCGCGCTGACCGCCCGCTCCACGAGCAGCTCCTCCTCACCGACGATCACCGTGACCGGTGGCGGACTGCCGGCGGCGGGCCTGGAGCTGACGGCCGCAGACTCGGCGGCTGAACCGGCCGGCCCGGGCCGGGGGTTCGGCGACGTCGTGGGCATGCACGCAGCATGACACGACTCCCGGCCGGCCGCCGCATCGGTCAGCCCGGAGCGTCAGCAGCGAGACTGCCGACGCGCAGACAAGCGACCGGTCCGCAGGTCAGGATGCCTTGGACCGAAGGGCTGGGAGGTCGGGACGGCCGACGGCTGCTAGAGTCGGCGGAACTCATCCGGTACCGATGGATTGCCATGTCTGCCGATCCCCAGCCTGCTGCCCAGCTCGGCGGTCGGCTGGACCAGCGGCCAGGTCGGCGCCACCTGCTGATCCGCAGGCCGATGATCCCCCTGACCGCCTGGACCGCCGTCTGGTTCGTCACTCTGGCCAGGCGGGGCGGCTTCGCCTGGATCTTCTTCGTCAAGGGCAGCAGCCTGCTCTTCGCCGGGCATTTCGCCGCTCTCAGCCGCCCGGGCGGGCTGCATGTGTACGCGAGTTACCCGGGACTTCAGATCGGCCCGCTGGCCTTCGCCGTGGCTGAGGTGATCCGAGAGCTCGGCCCGGATCAGGGCCTGGTCGTCGGGCAGGTGTTCATGTCGGTGGTCGGACTGGTCACGCTGCTGATCATCCGGCGGATCACGCTGACCGCCCGGCCGGAACTGACCGCCCGGCCGGACCTGGACTGGACCTTCCTGGCTGGCGGGGCGATCTTCATGACCGCCTGGACGGAACTTGCTGTGGCCCACGGGCACCTCGACGACGCACTGGCGCTGGTGCTCGCGGCTCTCGCGCTCTGGGCGGCCATCACCGGTCATCCTGTGCTGACCGGGCTCGCCGTCGGGCTGGCGATCGACGCCAAACCATGGGCTCTGATCTTCGTTCCTATTCTGCTGCTTAGCGCGGGAATGGCGCGGTGGCGGACCCCTGACCAGGCGGCCAGGCCGATCCGGGCAAGTCTTCCGGCCTGGCTGCTAGCCGGTGCGTGTGCCGCGGCCATAACCGCCGCAGCGTGGCTGCCGTTCTTCATCGCTGACCCGCAGACCGTCCGGGTGCTGCATTTCACGATCTACAATCTGCCGGACTCGGCGCTGCGCGCGCTCGGCGTGAGCACGCCGATGACCCCGCCCTGGGACCGGCAGGCGCAGCTCATCGGCGCGTGTGTGCTCGGCGTCGCCGCGATCTGGCGGCGACGGTGGGCTGCCGTGATCTTGCTCGGCGCGGGCGCGCGGATCGCGCTCGATCCCGGCGTGCATTCCTACTACACCCCGGGAGTCCTGGTCGGCACGCTGATCTGGGACATGCTTGGCGCCCGCCGCCCACTGCCGGTCTGGACCGTCATCTCGTTCTGCGCGCTCAACCTGGTGCCGCTGATCACGGCTGGCGGTCCGGTCCGCGGGGCGTTCCGGCTCTACCTGGTCGTCGGGTTCACGCTGGTGATCCTGCTTGGCCCGGATCGGTGGACCTGGGCACCGGGACCCGCCGCCCGAGCCGACCTGCCCGACGGAGTCGACGATCATCAGGGAACCCGCCCGGCGACCGGAGGGTCCTGGTGATCAGCATGGCGCCAGTGCCACCCCCAGCATGCCTAGCCCGGTGTGTGCCCTGATCACGGGGCCGGCCTCGGCCAGGTACACCTGCCGGACCCGCGGGATGACTGCGGCCAGCCGATCCGCAAGGTCGGCCGCGCGATCGGCGCTGGCGGTGTGCTGGACGGCAACGTCTACCTCCCGGCCGGCCGCGAACTCGGCGGCGAGTTCGGTCAGCCGGTCCGCAGCAGCCGCGCGGGTGCGGACACGCTCGAGCACCGTAATCCGGCCAGCCCTGATCTCCAGCAGCGGCCGGGAGATGAGCCCGTCATCCGGCCGACCCGCCGTGACCAGTCGTCCTCCGGCAAGCAGCGCCTCGGATGAGTCGAGCGCGAAGAACGACCCGGTGCGTGCCGCCCGCTGCTCGGCGACGGCGGCGACGTCCTGCGCGCCGAGCCCGGCGCTGGCTACCCGGGCCGCGCTCAGGACCACCAGACCGAGGCCCATGCCGATGGACCGCGTGTCCACCACCAGGACCGGCACCGGCGCACTCGCGGCCGCCAGCTCGGCCGAGCTGACCGTGCCGGACAGCTGGCCGGATAGGTGCACGGATACGACTGCGACCGCACCGCAGGCGGCAGCCTGCCGGTAGGCGGCCGCGAAGGTCTCCGGCCCGGGACGGGCTGTGGTCAGCCGCTCACCAGCGAGCACCAGGTCCTCGATGGCCGCGGGAAACCCTGCCTCGTCATCGTCGGCGGACAGGCCGCCAGCAAGGATGCGCAGCGGGACGATCGTTACCCCATGGGATTGGGCCAGGTCAGCTGGCAAGCCTGCGGCCGAGTCAGTCACCACGGCCACCCGGCCAGCTAGCGGATACTCAAGACTGCGGCCCGGCACGACCACCAAGTCTAGAAGGACACCGGATCGCCGCCACGCCACACCTTGTATGGCTTCAGGCCGTGGGCCCAGGCAAATGCCCCCTCGTGATCGGCTTCCCAGGCGACGATGTCGGCCAGCCGACCATGGGCCATCGCGCCCCGGTCGGCCGCGCGAAGTGCCTGGGCACCGCCGACGGTCGCCGCCCGGAGCGCCTCAGTGACGCTCATCCCCAGATTGGCTATCGCGAGACTGATCACCAGCGGCATCGAGGTGATCCCGTTGGTCCCCGGCGAGTGGCCAGATCCAAGCGCCAGCGTCACGCCCCGGTCCAGCAGCGCCCGGACCGGCGGCGTACGGCCATTGTCCGAGCTGACCGCTGGGCATACCACAGCGCTCACCCCAGCCTTGGCGAGCGCAGCGACATCGTCGTCATCGGCACCGTTCAGCAGGTCAGCCGAGGCACAGCCCATCTCAGCGGCCAGACGAGCTGCACCGCTGCAGCAGTCGCCTCCGGCGTGCAGTCTCGGCAGCAGGCCGCATGCCCGGCCGACGCCCAGCAGCCAGCGCGCCTCGTGCTCGCTGAACTGCCCATCGTCGCAGTAGACGTCGAAGCTGTCGGCTCCCGCGGTGCGAGCATCGGCACACCAGCCGCCGACCGCGTCCACGTAATCGTGACGCCGGCCGAAATACTCAGGCGGCACGGCATGGGCGGCCAGGAATGTGACATGTACCCGGGGCATTCCCGGTTCGTTCTCCAGCGAGCGCAGCATCCGGACATCGGCTAGCTCACCATCCCTGGTCAGGTGGTAGCCGGTCTTCGCCTCGATCGTCGTCGTGCCGCTGAGCAGCCAGTTCGTCAATCGCTCCCGGACCTGGTTGCACAAAGTCCAAGGGTCAGTTCCCCTGGTCACGGTAACCGTTGAGGACAGGCCGCCACCGGCCGCTGTGATCTCGGTCCGCGACGCGCCGCCCGACCGCATCGCCAGCTCGGCCCACCGGTTTCCGGCGTAAACGGGATGGGTGTGCGCATCGATCAGACCGGGCGTGACCAATGCACCGCCGAGATTCTCGACGTGATCCACATCGACGATGTCCTCGATGACGCCAGGGAGGCTGGGCGGTAGCCGCACTGCCGGACCAACCCAGGCAATACGATCATTCCGCATCAAAATAGCCGCATTACTCCATACTTCAGAACCGGTCCACAACCGGCCGATATTAGTAAGGAGTCGGAAGGTCACCTGGCGGCACCGGATTTCGCCGCCCCGCCTTGCCGACCTGCCCTCGGCGTCATCTCTGCCCGCTCACCTGCTACGACTCATGCCCTGCTGCTGAGAGCACCGGGACTGACCTGCTCAAGCGATAGCGATACTCACCCGCAAGGGGCCTGCTACGGGGACGCACATACCATATCGGTTGCATCGTGCTATTGCACTACTGAATCCGCGTGCCAAAGTTAATACCGTGACTTGGCCTCGAAGCACGATCGATCGCCAACTTCATCGCAATCGATTGCCGGAAACTTTGCCGACAGCGTCTTCCTTCCGGAGCTAGGCGGGCCCAGCGGCGGCGGCGAACTGGTCAAGCTCGGCGGCCAAGCCGGGCGGCACCCGCGCTGTCAGCGCCGTGCCCGCGCCGGTGTGCTCGACCTGCAGCACCTCGCCCTCCTGATGTGCCCGCGCCAGCAGATCGCCGCGAGCATACGGCAGCACAACGCTGACCTGGGCATTCCGCCTGGGCAGCAATCGCTCGATCTCGGCAAGCAGGTCAGCCGTCCCGTCCCCGGTCCTGGCGGACACCAGCACGGACTGCCGCTCGGCCAGCTGCAGCCCCTTGAGCTCGATCGGATCAGCCATGTCCGCCTTGTTGAACACGACAAGCTCGGGTACGTCACGGGCGCCGATTTCGGCCAGCACCTCGCGCACCGCAGCGATCTGGGAACGCGGATCGGCGTCCGAGCCATCGACCACATGCAGGATCAGGTCGGCCTCCGCGACCTCCTCCAGCGTCGAGCGGAACGCGTCGACCAGCTGATGCGGCAGATGACGGACGAAACCGACGGTGTCGGTCAGCGTAAACACCGTTCCTGACGGCAGTTTTGCCCGGCGCACAGCCGGATCCAAGGTGGCGAATAGCGAGTCATCGACCAGGACATGAGCCCCGGTCAGCCGGTTAAGCAGGCTCGACTTCCCGGCGTTGGTGTAGCCGGCGATGGCGACCGAGGGCACCTCCCGGCGCCGCCGCTGGCTCCGCTGCACCTCCCGGCCGACGGACATCTCAGTGATCTCCCGCCGCAGCCTGGCGATCCTGACCCTGATCCGGCGCCGGTCGGTCTCGATCTTGGTCTCGCCGGGGCCACGGGCGCCGATGCCGCCGCCGCCCGCCACCCGGCCGCCGGCCTGCCGGGACAGCGACTCGCCCCAGCCGCGCAGCCTGGGCAGCATGTACTGCATCTGGGCCAGCTCCACCTGCGCCTTGCCCTCCTTGCTGCGGGCGTGCTGGGCGAAGATGTCCAGGATCAGGGCCGTCCGGTCGATCACCTTGACCCCAACCACGCCCTCTAGCTTGCGCAGCTGGCTGGGAGTCAGCTCGCCGTCGCAGATCACGGTGTCGGCCCCGGTGGCGACCACCAGATCGGCCAGCTCGGCTGCCTTACCAGCGCCAACGTAGGTCGAGGCATCCGGTCGGCTCCGCCGCTGGATCAGCCCGTCGAGTACCTGCGAGCCTGCCGTCTGCGCAAGCAGCGCGAGCTCGCGCAATGAATGCTCAGCTATCGCCAGCGTCCCTTCGGTCCAGACGCCGAGGAGCACCACCCGCTCCAGCCGCAGCGCCCGGTACTCGACCTCGCTGACATCCTGCAGCTCGGTCGAGAGACCGGCGACCCGCCGGAGCGAGTGCCGGTCCGCTAGGTCCAGCTGGCCAGCGTCGAAGGGTTCCGGCGCCTCGCGGATGTGCTGGTGCGTGTCTGCGGTGTATTTCTCAGGGTCTGCTGTCATCTGCCATCCAGGACGGGATCGCGGGTAGCGATCATTCGATGTTGCCATGAGCGGCTGACATCGTCACTTCATTAACACCGCACCGGGCCAGGATGTGCCCGCACCTTCGGATTGTGCCAAGGTAAGAGCGTCCTGCGGCGGGACCGGCGGCCAGGACGCCGCCGGCCAGCCTCTTAGGATCATGATCAGGCGACGGAGGAGCAGACGCGAATGAGCCACAGCGACGGCATCCAGATCACCGGCGCGGCCGGGGACCGCTACGACGAGATCCTGACGCCGGAGGCGCTCGACCTGGTAGCCGCTCTGCAGCGGGAATTCGGCCCGCGCCGGGCCGAACTGCTGGCTGCCCGCGCCCGCCGCCAGGAAGAGCTCATCGCCGGCGCCAACCTCGACTTCCTGCCGGGCACCAGCAGCATCCGCGCGGACCGGTCCTGGAAAGTTGCCCCGCCAGCTCCGGGCCTGGTGGACCGCCGGGTCGAGATCACCGGGCCGACGGACAAGAAGATGACGATCAATGCCCTTAACTCAGGGGCTAAGGTGTGGCTCGCTGACTTCGAGGACGCGAACACGCCGCTGTGGGACAACATGATCACCGGGCAGCTCAACCTCAAGGACGCGCTGGACCGCACCATCGACTTCACATCCGCTGACGGCAAGGACTACCTCCTGGCGCCCGATGCCGATCTGGCGACGATCGTGGTGCGTCCCCGCGGCTGGCACCTGGACGAGAAGCACCTGCTGGTCGACGGCCAGCGGACGTCGGGCAGCCTGTTCGACTTCGCGCTCTACTTCTTCCACTGCGCCAGGCGCCAGCTGGCCAAGGGCAAGGGCCCGTACTTCTACCTGGCCAAGCTGGAGAGCCATCTGGAGGCCAGGCTCTGGAACGACGCGTTCAACCTGGCGCAGGACGCCCTCGGCCTGCCGCGCGGCACCATCCGGGCCACCGTGCTGATCGAGACCATCCCGGCTGCTTTCGAGATGGAGGAGATCCTCTACGAGTTGCGCGACCACAGCTCCGGCCTGAACGCAGGGCGCTGGGACTATCTGTTCAGTGTCATCAAGAAATTCCGTACCCGCGGCAGCGAGTTCGTGCTCCCCGAGCGCAACGCCGTCACGATGACTGCTCCGTTCATGCGCGCCTACACCGAGCTGCTGGTCAGGACCTGCCACGACCGGGGCGCCCACGCGATGGGCGGCATGGCGGCGTTCATTCCGAGCCGCCGCGACCCGGAAGTAAACGCCAAGGCCCTGGCCAAGGTCCGCGACGACAAGCAGCGCGAGTCCGCCGACGGCTTCGACGGATCGTGGGTCGCACACCCGGACCTGGTCCCGGTCTGCCGCGAGGTGTTCGACGCCGTGCTCGGCGACGCGCCGAACCAGCTAGCAAAGCTGCGCGATGACGTGCAGGTGACCGCGGCTGACCTGCTCGCCGTCTCCCGGACTCCGGGCCAGGTCACCGAGGCCGGGCTGCGCAACAACATCAGCGTCGGGCTGCAGTACCTGGCCAACTGGCTCGCCGGGACCGGTGCCGTGGCGATCTTCAACCTGATGGAGGACGCCGCCACCGCCGAGATCTCCCGGTCTCAGGTGTGGCAGTGGCTGCACAACGACGTCCACCTGGCAGAGGGTCCGCTGATCACGGTCGACCTGGTACAGCGCATGATCACCGAGGAACTTGCCGCGATTCGCGAGACTGCGGGCGAGGCTTTCGACGCCACCAGGTATGACGAGGCAGTCGACCTGTTCTGCGACGTCGCGCTGGCCGATGACTACGTCGAGTTCCTGACCCTTCCGGCCTACGAGCACATGCCCTGAGCGGTGCCGCCGGCCGGCCGCCGGGAAAGCGGGGGGCGCGGCGATGCCAAGGCGAGCGGCCGCTAGGTTGCGGTGTATGGCTACCCAGAAGGACAAGGCCGAGCTATTTCTAGCTCTGCATAGCGGCGAGCAGCCGCTGCTGATGCCCAACGCATGGGACCGCGGCTCGGCGAAGCTGCTGGCGTCGCTCGGCTTCGCCGCGCTGGCGACGACGAGCAGCGGGTTCGCTGCGACGCTCGGGCAGTTGGACGGCTCGGTGACCCGCGAGGAGGCCATCGGCCACGCAGAGTGGATCGCCAGCGCCACCGACTTGCCCGTGTCGGCGGATCTGGAGGATTGCTTCGCGGCAGAGCCGGCCGGCGTCGCCGAAACCGTCCGGCTCGCGCTGGAGGCCCGCCTGGCCGGCTGCTCGGTGGAGGACTTCACCAGGCGGGCCGACGCTCCGATCTACGATCGGGTCCTGGCCAGCGAACGGGTGGCCGCTGCCGCCGAGATGGCCCACGGCGGTCCCGTTCGGCTGGTGCTGACGGCGAGAGCGGAGAACTACCTGCACGGCAATCCGGATCTCGGGGACACGATCGCCCGGCTGCAGAGCTACCAGGAGGCGGGTGCTGACGTGCTCTACGCCCCCGGCGTGATCGCGCTGAACGACCTCCGTCAGCTGGTCGCTGCCGTGGACCGGCCGGTTAACGTGCTGGCCCTGGCCAGCGCGCCGACCGTGGCCGAGCTGGCCGACATCGGCGTCCGCCGGATCTCGGTGGGCGGTGCGTTCGCCTTCACCGCGCTCGGTGCGCTGGCGCAGGCCGCGCGGGAACTCCTCGACCATGGCAGCTACGGATACTGGGAGCTAGCCAGGCCAGGTGCCGCGGCAGCGCGCGCGGCCTTCAAGGCCTGACCTGAAGCGACGCCCGCGCTGCCGGTCAGCCGCCGATGCCCTTGCGGTAGGCGATCGCCTCCACCTCGACCAGCATCGCCGGGTCGACGAGCGCGCAGACCTCGACCATCGATGTGGCCGGCCGCATCTCGCCGAACGCCTCGGCATGGGCGCGGCCATACTCGTCCAGGCGCGAGATGTCGGTGACGTAGATCCGGGTGCGCACCACGTCATCCAGGCTCGCGCCAAGCGCGGTCAGCGCGGCACGGACATTGCCGATCGCTTGGGCGGTCTGTGCGTAGGCGTCACCCGGGTGCACCAGCTCGGCGCCGGCCACCGACGTGCAGCCGGAGACGAAGACGAAGTCGCCGGCCGCAACAGCCCGGCTGTACCCGACGATTGGCTCCCAGGCAGTGCCGGACGAGACCTTGCGGGTCATGCTGCACCTCGTTTCCTAGCGTCAGGCCGTGGCCTGGCTCGGCGTGAGACGATAACAGAGCAGCCAGGTCGTATCGGCTCATGCTTTCGTAACGAGGCGAAAGCCGCCTCCGGCCCGCCGTCACTTAATCGCGCAGTCTGGGCGGATGATGGAAGCGGGGCACGGGCCGGACGTGGTGGGAGGCGAGACGATGACCGAGCAGTCGCCAGCCGAAGGCTTCGCCGCGCTGATCCCAAGGATGACCGCGATTTGCGGTCCGGACGGCGTGGTCACCGATCCGATGCAGCTGCGCACCTACGAGTGCGACGGGCTGTCCTCGCACCGCTGCTCCCCCGGCCTGGTCGTGCTTCCTGAGACGGCCGCGCAGGTCGCCGAGATCGTCACCGCGTGCGCGCAGGCCGGCGTCCCCTATGTCGCCCGCGGCAGCGGAACCGGGCTCTCCGGCGGTGCCCTGCCCCGAGCCGACGGCGTCCTGATCGTCACCTCGCGGATGCGCCGGATCATCGAGATCGACCCGGCCAGCCGCCGCGCGGTGATCGAGCCGGGAGTTACCAACCTGGCCGTAACCAAGGCCGCGCAGCCGTTTGGCCTGTTCTACGCGCCTGACCCGTCCAGCCAGCAGATCTGCTCGGTCGGCGGGAACGTCGCTGAGAACTCCGGCGGTGCGCACTGCCTCAAGCACGGGTTCACCGTGCACCACGTGACTGGTCTGGAGATCGTCACCCCGCAGGGGGAGCTGACCTGGCTTGGTGACGGCACCGGCGCCGCTCCCGGCTATGACCTGCTCGGCGCCTTCACCGGCTCGGAGGGAACCCTCGGCATCGTCACCAAGATCGTCGTCCGGCTCACCCTCATCCCGCAGGCAGTCACCACGCTGCTGGCCGCGTTCGAGACAACCGGTCACGGCGGCGCGGCGGTCTCGGCGATCATCGGCGCTGGCATCCTGCCCGCCGCGATCGAGATGATGGACGCCCTGGCGATCGAGGCAGCCGAGGCGGCGGTGGCCTGCCGCTATCCCGCTGGCGCCGGCGCGGTGCTGATCGTCGAACTCGACGGCCCGGTGTCCGACGTGCGGGAAGAAGCGGCAGCGGTTCGCCGGCTCGCTGCCCAGTCCGGAGCGTTCGAGATCAGGGAGGCGGCCGATCCGGCCGAACGGGCCGCGATCTGGACCGGCCGCAGATCCGCGTTCGCCGCTGTCGGCAGGATCAGCCCGGCGTACATCGTCCAGGACGGCGTGGTGCCGCGCACCGCCCTGCCTGAGGTGCTAGACCAGATCAGCGCGCTGTCCGCCGCCGCAGGCCTGCGGGTCGCCAACGTGTTCCATGCCGGGGACGGCAATCTGCACCCGCTGGTGCTCTTCGACGACTCAAGCGCCGCCCAGTCGCAGGCCGCCGAGCAACTCTCCGGGGCGATCCTTGACCTGTGCATCTCCTATGGCGGCTCGATCACCGGCGAGCACGGGGTCGGCGTGGACAAGTCCAGGTACATGCCCAGGATGTTCGGCGCCGACGACCTCGACACGATGCAGCTACTGCGCTGCGCGTTCGATCCGGCGGGCTTGTGCAACCCTGGCAAGATCTTCCCGACTCCCCGGATGTGCGGCGAGGTGCCCGGCATCCGGCGGGGGCCGCATCCGCTGGTGGCCGCCGGCCAGGCGGAGCTGTTCTGAGATGCGAAACTATTCGCCCGGGGCCGGTGTCGATGGCTGCTAAGCCGATTCCCGCCCAACTCGCAGCGGCGTGCCAGGCGGTCCGCCCAGCCGGGCCAGCCGATGCGGTCGCTGGCGTCCAGCCGTCCTACGTTGCGGCCCCGGCGAGCACGGAGGAGGCGAGCGCCGTGCTCCGGGCAGCCACCACCCTGGACCTCACCGTCGTGCCGCGCGGTACGGGCGCCCGCCTGCATTGGGGTGCCCCGCCGCAGCGCTGCGACCTGGTGATCGAGATGACCACGATGGACCGCGTCGTCGAGCATGCGGCTGGTGACCTGGTCGCCACCGTCCAAGCCGGAGTCAGCCTGGAGCGGCTGGCTGAGGTCCTCGGCGCGGCCGGTCAGCGGCTGGCGCTCGACCCGCCGATGCTGGAACTGCCGTCTGCCAGCCGTCCGCGGTCCGGGGCAGACCCGAGCCCTGGACCCGGCCAGCGGTCCACCCGTGGCACGGTCGGCGGCGTGCTGGCGGCCGGCGCAGCCGGACCACTGCGGTTGCGTTATGGAAGTCCACGCGATCTGCTGATCGGAATCACCGTGGTCCGTGCCGACGGGACGATCGCCCGGTCGGGGGGCAAGGTGGTCAAGAATGTGGCCGGTTACGACCTGGGCAAGCTGTTCGCCGGCTCGCGCGGGACCCTCGGTCTGATCACCGAGGCGACATTCCGGCTGCATCCATTGCCGGCCGAGGCCGCGTACATCACCGTCGATTGCGCTTCCGCGGCCGAAGCGTGCCACCTGCTTTCGGCCGCGCTGGACTCGCCGTTCGCCCCGGTCGCCGCTGATATCGACTGGCCTGCCGCTAAAGCACGGGTGCAGATCGGGATCGGGCTGGAAGGCGGCTCAGCGGCTCTGGCGGAGCGGGTGCAGGCACTGGCCAGCCTGCTGGCGCGGGCGGCCTATCACGCGCACGCAGCTGGCGGCCCGGCAGTCAGCCCTAACCCGCCGACCTGGTGGGGAGCCGGCCCGGCAGCACAACCGGACGGCACGGTGCTGCAGATCGCTTACTGGCCTGGGGATCTGGGCCTGGTGCTGGCCGAGATCAGGGGCGCGGCAGGCGCCGCCGGGCTCGATCCGGCAGTCGGTGGCGCCGCTGGGGCCGGCCTGCTGCACACCGCCCTGCCAGCCGATGCCGACCCGGATGCCGTGATCGCATTCGTCGCCGACCTGCGCGCGGCGCTCGGGCACGTCCGTCCGCACAGCGGCCATTGGACGGCCGCCCTCCAGCATCACCCGCTGGCGCCCGGCGGTCACCCAGCGGCCGTCGGTCACGGCGGTCACCCGGCGCCAAGCGGCGACGACAGTCACTCGGCGCCGAGCGGTCACGGCGGTCACCAAGCGCCCGGTGGTCATGCCGGTCACGCGCCAGCTGGTCACGCAGCTCCCGGCGGTCACGGCGCTCATCCGGCGACCGGGACCGGACAGCGGCCGGCTGCCGACGGGCGTCGGCCAGCTCGCGGCAGTGCCGTCGTGCTGCACGCGCCGCCTGGCGTTGCCGCGGTCGTTGACCTTTTCGGGCCGGTACCGTCGCTCGGGCTGATGCGCGCCGTGAAGGCTCAGTTCGATCCGGACCGCCGGATGGCGCCCGGCCGATTCGCCGGGGGGATCTGATGGACGGGCCCGACGACCTCATCCCCGAGCCAGCCGCCGGACCGGACCGTAGTCCGCTTGACCCGACCGGCAGGCTGCGCGAGGTGGTCGGCGACTGCGTGCACTGCGGCTTCTGCCTGCCCGCCTGCCCTACTTACCAGCTCTGGGGCGAAGAGATGGACTCGCCGCGCGGGCGGATCCACCTGATCGGCCAGCTACTTGACGGCGCACAGGCGAGCGAAGCGGCAGCACAGCATTTCGATCGCTGCCTGGGCTGCATGGCCTGCCTGACGGCCTGCCCGTCCGGCGTCCGGTACGACCTGCTGATCGGGGCCGCCAGGTCCTGGGCAGCCGAGCCCGCCGCTCAGCCCGGCCGTCAGCCCGACGAATGGCCCGCAGGTCAGCCCGCCACCGCGCAGAACGCGGACCGGCCGGGACAGCTCCTCCCGCGTCCGCTCCCGCCGCGCTCGCGCCGGGACCGGCTGATCCGGGCGGCGATCTTCGCGACGTTCCCCTACCCAGACCGGCTCAGGCTGCTGATCGCGCCGCTCCGCGCCGCTCAGCGGGCCGGCCTGGATCAGTTCGCTGACCGCACTGCGCTGACTGACCGGCTGGCACCTGAACTTGCCGCCGCGCTCCGGGTCGCACCGCGGCTGGAGGCCGGCCGGCGGGTCTCCCCGTGGCCGACAGTCCGGCGCAGCACGGCTCCCGACCCGGTCGCGCTCCCCACTCGGGCCCGCCGGGTCGGTCGCCCGCCCGAGCGCATCTCGGCCCGTGGCGAGCGCCGGGCTGTGGTCGGCATGCTCACCGGCTGCGTGCAGCAGGTCTTCTTCCCGCTGGTTAACATCGCGACCGCGCGTGTCCTCGCAGCGGAAGGCTGTGACGTGGTGATCCCGGCCGACCAGGGCTGCTGCGGCGCGCTGTCGCTGCACGACGGCCGCAGGGCCGAGGCGGCCGGGTTCGCCCGCCGACTGATCGAGACGTTCGAGCAGCCCGGCGTGGAAGCGATCGTGGTCAACTCGGCGGGCTGCGGATCCGCTATGAAGGACTATCAGGACCTGCTGGCCGACGACCCCGATTGGGCCGACCGGGCAGCGGCGCTGAGCGGCAAGGTCGCGGACTTCAGCGAGTTCCTGGCCACCCTCGGCCCGGCCGCGCCGAGGCATCCGCTCCCGATCACGGTCGCCTACCACGACGCGTGTCATCTCGCCCACGCTCAGCGGATCACCCGCCAGCCCCGTGATCTGCTGCTGGCTATCCCGGACCTGAGTCTGGCGGAGATTCCCGACGCCGGCACCTGCTGCGGGTCAGCGGGCATCTACAACCTGGTTCAGCCGCTGGCCGCCGCCGAACTCGGCGAGCGCAAGGCGGCCGCAGTCGGCGAGACCGGCGCCGATCTGCTGGTCTCAGGCAACCCCGGCTGCGCACTTCAGATCGCCTCGGCACTCGCGACCCAGGGCACGCCGATGCCGGTCGCCCACCTCGCCGAGGTACTCGACGCCTCCATCCGCGCGCGGCCCGTCAGCACACTCCTGCTGCCAAGCCGTGCCTAGCCAGCCGACCCCAGCGGCGCTAAACCTGGTCGTTCACGGCCAAGCCAGCTAATCCGCATAAACCATTATTGGCGCCCGCAAAAACCCCGGTCAACGACAGCCGGGGTGACCGGATGACCCATACCTCGACCTTGCTTCCGTCATCGGCAGGGTAAGCAGCGAGCTTGCGCCATCCGGCCAGGAATGTCATGCCGACTTGAGCCTGAAGTGCCGCACCGTGAACGGCGACGTGCGGGTCAGCAGAGTCGTCCTGGTCGGGGACTCCGGCTGACCGCACGCAGCGGGCGGCCAGAACGCAGCCATCGGACCGGCGGGACGCAACGGACTCCACCAAGGAGAAACAACCATGTACTCACATCAGCTGGAGCAACTGGCTCGTCAGCGAACTGATGAATTGCAGCACCAGGTCGGCGCCAGCCGGGCTCGCGTCGCCCACCGGCAGCCGCGTAGCGCGATCAGGAACCGGATTGGATGGACGCTGATCGCGATCGGGCTGAGGATCGCCGCATCAGGGAACGAGTGAGGCCGAGATCGCCGGTTCAGCTAGCCAGGCATCGGTCAGGTCACCCTCGGCCACGATGACCGCGGGACCTACCAGCAGGCTGGAGGTCGGGCTCGGAGTGACAGTCAGCCGGCCACCGGGAACAGCCACGGCCCAGGGTTCCGACCGCTGGCCCGGCCACTCCCCCGCAGCGGTGGCCGCTGCAACCGCCGCGGCGACGGCACCGGTTCCGCAGGACAGCGTCTCTCCCGAACCGCGCTCGTGCACCCGCATCTCGATGGTCCGCTCGCCGATCACCCGCACCAACTCCACGTTGACGCCGTCGGGGAACTGCCCGGAATCGACGGCCGGCGGTGCTGACAGGTCGAACCCGGCTACCGACTCGCTGACTACGCAGGCCAGATGCGGATTGCCCACGCATACCGCGAGGCCCTCGCACCTGCGCTCGCCGACGATCGCCCAGCCGGTGCCCCGCGCACTCGCCGGTCCCATGTCCACGCTGAACACCCCGTCGGCCACCTGCCGCACCAGCCGGTTCCCCGCCCTGGTGCCGATGCCCAGCTCCGGGCCGGCCGCCAGACCGTGATCGATCAGGAATCTGGCGAAGACCCGGATCCCGTTGCCGCACATCTCGGCGATGCTGCCGTCGGCATTGCGGTAGTCCATGAACCACGCCGCGGCTCCGGTATCACCTTCGGCTGTCCGGACCGCTCGCAGCACGCCGTCGGCCCCCAGCCCGGTATGCCGGTCGCAGAGCCTGGCGACTAGTTCGGCATCGAGTTCCAGCCGGTCATCGGCATCGGGAAGGATGATGAAGTCGTTCCCGGTGCCGTGACCTTTGGCATAACGCATGCCCCGATGCTAGTCAGCAACCAGATCGGACTGCGCGATGGCAGCCAGTGCCTGGTCCGTCGGCACCGGCTCAGCCGCAGGCAGCCAGCGGACTCTCGGGTCCCGTCGGAACCATGACTCCTGCCGACGTGCGAACCTCCGGGTAGCCCCTACCGTCTGCTCCTGCGCTTGCATCTCGGTCCACTCACCGGCCAGGTAGCGAAGCACCTGTGCATAGCCGAGCGCCCGGCTCGCCGTCCTGCCGTCGCGCAACCCGGCAGCGACTAGTCGCCTCACCTCGTCGACCAGGCCGTCCTGCCACATCCGGTTGACCCTGACCGCGATCCGCCGGTCGAGCTCTGCCCTGGGCACATCAAGCCCGAGTTGCGTCGTGGGCAGCACCGAGGTGTAGTCAGGCAACGTGGCCGTGAACGGCCGTCCGGACAGCTCGATGACTTCAAGCGCACGGACGATCCGGCGCCCGTTCGAAGGCAGGATCGCGGCGGCAGCGGCAGGATCGGCGCTCGCCAGCCTGGCGTGCATCCCCCCGGACCCGACCGCCGCAAGGTCGTGTTCAAGCCGCTCCCGGACCACCGGGTCGGTCCCGGGGAACTCCAGATTGTCCATGGCAGCGCGAACGTACAGCCCGGAACCGCCGACCAGGATCGGCGTCCGCTGCCGTGCCAGGATGTCCTCGATAGCGGCCCTGGCCAGCCGCTGGTACGCAGAGACGCTGGCCGGTTCAGTGACGTCCCAGATGTCGAGCAGATGATGCGGCACGCCAGCTCGATCGCCGACGGCGAGCTTGCCTGTGCCGACGTCCATGCCGCGGTACAGCTGCATCGAGTCAGCGTTGATCACCTCGCCGTCCAGCTCACGTGCCAGCCGCAGCGAGAGTTCTGACTTCCCTGCGGCCGTCGGCCCGACGACCGCGATCACCCGCGGCGGCATGGCCTCAGTGTGCCAGCGCCAAACATCTCGTCAGCGACAGACGCAGTTCCCGAGTGGCAGCGCGCCCACTCGCACCGCGTCATCCAGCGAAGATCCCCGGCGCGGCGAGCCAGGCAGGGAGCCGGTCCAGGCAGTCGGACCAGCCAGCGACGAGGCACGGCCAGCTGGGCGGATCCGGGACGCTGCGCCAGCCTCACTCCGGCAGCCACGAGGCTACGAAGTAGCTGACGTCGAGCGGGGCTGCGGCGTACCTGAGCTGTCCGCGGATCCGGCGGCCGACGGCGGCCCCGGCCAGCACTTGCCAGCCGGTGCGGCCAGCCACCAGAAGGTGATCGGCCGCACCTGGGTCGAGTCCGGCCAGCACGCCGACATTCCCGGCTGCCAGCGCGTTCGCTATCTGGGCGTCATATCGTTCGGCCGGCGGGTCGGCGGCTCCTGGCACGCCGAGCACCTTGCGGGCCGACCCGTCACCCATCACCAGCAGCGCCACCCGCGGCGCCTCGGACACCAGCCGCTCACCCAGGGCCGCGCACTCCGATGCCGACCAGGACTGCGCCACCTCCTGCAGCTCCAACCGGCCTGGACGCGCGGGCTGAAGGATGGTCTGCCCCAGGCAATGCCGGACCAGCCAGCTGCCGACGGTCAGGGATAGCGGCAGCACAGGCTCACCTGCACCGGTGCTGAACGGGATGCCGAGATCCCGCAGGCTGCCCGCCGCCGAACCTGGGTAGCGCCTGGTGACGTTCCCGCCGCCGATCACGATGATCAGATCGGGATCGGCCGCCGCGAGATCGCACACCGCCGCGTAGCACGCCGCCCGCAACTGGCGGATCTGTGCGTCAACCCGGGCCTCCTGGCTGGTCGCAGCGCCCGCGTCAGATCCGTCTGGCCAGCCAGCCGAGCCCATGGCCTGCGGTACCAGCAGCGGCGGA
>Ga0208565_1000430_pt1 | contig 31248 bp, 17 predicted proteins | sample Sb_taG_7_FD_187706 | JGI IMG/M metagenome (GOLD analysis project Ga0208565, IMG submission 187706) | Peat soil microbial communities from Weissenstadt, Germany - Sb_50d_2_FS metaG (SPAdes) (version 2) | ecosystem: Environmental > Terrestrial > Soil > Wetlands > Peat | place: Germany...
AGCCGCAGGTTCGCCTCCAGCAGGTGATTCTTGGCCCGGGTGCCGTCCTCGGCGATCCACTCCAGGTCGATCCGCGCATCGGTGCTCAGGGTGCGGGCGCCCTCGGCCAGCTTCTCCTCGGCGAACAGGCCCGCCTCGATCCGCTTGGCCAGCTCGACCTCTTGCTCGGCGTTGAGCAGCGGCACCTTGCCGATCTGCTTCAGGTAGTCCTTGACCGGGTCCGCGGTGGCACCGGCCACCGCGACCTGCGCGGCCGGAAGATCGTCGTCGTCGTCGCCGAAGACGAAGATCTCCTCGTCCTCGCCGCCGCCGTCCGGCGAGATCTTGACGACGCGGCCGCCCGCCGCGCCGGGGCTGTCGGCCTCGGCGTCCGCCTCCGCGGACGGCTGGCCGGGCTCGTCGGTACCGTCCGGTCCTTCCGACCCCTCGACGTCGTCCGCGGCCAGAGCGTCGGCCACCTCGGCGACATCGGCGATGACGTCGGCCTCGTCCAGGTCCTCCTCGGCGAGGGCGGCCTGGATGTCGACGTCGTCGGCGTCGAGATCGTCGAGATCCAGATCTGCGTCGGTATCGAGATCCACCGCGGTCAGGCCACCGTCAGCGTCGGAGCGCAGCTCGGAACCGTGCTCATCCGGGCTAGGACCGCCTGGCCGCGGAGCCGCCTGAACCGCCTGATCCTCGACGGCCCGGGGCCCCTGGTCCGGCGTCCTGGGGCGCTTCCGCGCTGCGGAGTTAGCAGCGCTCACGACCACGGTCACCCCTTCCTTCGCTGGGTAGATGCCACTCGGGACTGATTCAACCCGCCTGCCTCCCACTCATCACCATAGGCTGCGGCCGGGAGTGACTTGTACGCCTCCGCCCGGTCCCCCACCCGAAGACTCACGGTGGACCTCCCGCCGGCACGTGCATGACCAGCACCGTGACGTCGTCGTCTTGCTCGTGACCAGCGAGCATACGTTCAACGAGGTACTCGAGCAGCCGTTCGGGCCGGGCCAGCAGGTCCTCATCGGCCCGTGCGGCCACCGCAGCCAGCTCCTCAAGCCCCTTGTCGAGACCACGATTCCTGTTCTCTACCAGACCATCAGAATAAAAAACGGCAGTACTTCCCGGGCGCAGGCTGAACTTGCGCTGCTTCCTTGGGCTGGGCACGCCCAGCGGAGTCCCCTCCTCGACCTCACAGAACCGCGGCGCGCAGCCTGTCTCAAGAAGAAGGGCTGGCAGGTGGCCTGCATTCCCGAGCACGCCCTCGCCGGTCTCCGGGTCGATGACCAGGTAGGCCACGGTGGTGACCTGCTCGTCCTGTTCGGTCGCGCTGAACAGGCGGTCCAGGCCGCCGAGCACCGCCGCCGGACGGGGGTCGGTCAGCGCCAGCGCACGCAGCGCGTTGCGCACCCGGCCCATGCCGGCCGCCGCGGTCAGGCCCTTGCCCATCACGTCGCCGACCGCCACCCCGAGCCGCTGGTCGGCCAGCCGGAACGCGTCGTACCAGTCGCCGCCGATCTCCATTTTCTTGGCCGGACGGTACATGGCCTCCAGGACCAGGCCGGGCACGCTGGGCAGCTGATCCGGGAGCAGGCTGCGCTGCAGCGTCTCGGCCGTGGTGTGCTCCCGCTCGTACAGCCCGGCCCGCTCGACCGCGAGCGAGCACTGACCGGCCAGCGCCTCGAGGAAGACCCGCTCCTCTTCAGTGATCTTCCTCGGCCGGCCGAACGAGAACCGCAGCGCGCCCAGCGGCGCGCCCGCCGCCAGCAGCGGCAGGCCGACCCAGGAGCGCTCGTCGGACCTCGCGACGCGGTCGGGATCGATCTCGAGCTCGCCGTCGAACTGCCTGCGCAGGTCCTCGGGGTCCTCGACAAGCACCGGCCGCCGGGTCGCGATCGCCTTGGTCATCACGCTCGGGGTCTCCAGCGTCAGCTGGCCCCCGGCGAAGTCGGGGGCATTACGCAGGTCGTCGTTGACCACCCGCAGCCGGGCGCCGTCGGGCTCGAGCAGCGCGACCGCCGAGCGCAGCGCCCCGATCGCGGTCCGGCCCACCTCGGTGATGACCTCGACCACCTGCTCGACGGTGAGCGCCTCGGCCAGCATCGAGGTGGCCTGCTGCAGCCGCGCGGTGCGCAGCGCCGCGGCGGACAGCTGCTCGGTCAGCCGACCGCGCATCTCCTCGGCCTCGCGCTGGCTGGTGACGTCGGTGCTGGCGCCGACCCACTCGAAGATCTTGCCGTCCCGCTCGATAGGCACCGCCCGCACGTCGTAATGCCGGTAGGACCCGCCCTTGGTCCGGATCCGGTAACGGTCGTCGAAGACCTTGCCCGTCCGGACGCACTCACGCCAGTCGCGCTCGACCCGCTCCCGGTCCTCCGGGTGGATGGAGTTCAGCCAGCCGAACCCGGTGAAATCCTCCACCGACTGCCCGGTGATCCAGCGCCACTCCGGCGAGTCTTCCTTCATCGCGCCGTCCGGCGACGCCACCCAGACCACCTGCGCGCCGCCCAGGACCAGCGAGCGGTAACGCTCCTCGCTGCGCCTGATCTCGGCGGCGGCCGCCTCCGCGGCCTCGGCCGACGGGCTGGCCATGTTGAGCATGATCAGGCCTACGCCGAAGACCTTCCCGGTCGCGTCGTGCACCGGGAACCAGGAGGCGCAGCCGGAGATGGTCCCCGTCTCCTCGCCGGACTGGCCCGCGTCCGCGCCGGGGCCGTCAGGGGCGGGGACAGTGCTGGCAGGGACAGGGACGTCGTTGACCGGGACAGTGCTGGCAGGGACGTCGCCCACGGCGGGAACGCCGGCGTCGGGCGTGCCGGGCGGGGCCGCGTCGGGCGGGGCCGCGGCGAGCGTGCTTAGCGGAGGCGCAGCAGGCGCGGTCACCGCGGGATAACCGGCCTCGGCCAGCGGAACGCCCTTGGCCAGGACCTCGCGCAGTGCGTTTTCCGCCCGGGTCGCGATCGGCTCCGGCCACGCCTGCGACGGCAGCAGGCCCGCCCAGCCCGATGAGTCCGGGCTGGCCGCACCGGACGGGTGCGACGGGGTGGACGGGTCCGGCGGGGTGGACGGGTGCGACGGGGCCGTCCCGGCCTGCCCGCCGAGCCGAGTCAGGGCAGCATTCACCCAGCGGAAACGCATGTCGGTCCCGAACAGGGCTAGACCGACCGGCGCCTCCAGCATCAGCATGTCCACCAGAGCGGAATCTGAGGCGTTTCGCTGCCTGGGCACAGAAGTATCCATGCTCACAACGAACACCCGTGTACCGCGCCGGGGGCTGCCATGGGCGGCTCCTTCCCCGGGATCATCGTTCCCGCTGCCAACCAATCAAGCGTGCCACAGTCCGGCAATTGGTGCGGCCAGGTAACCGGATTCGCGGACAGCGAACGGTGGTTACGATTGCACGTCAGGCCGACCGGAAGCGCGCCGGCGTGGCGCATGCGGTCCATGAGGCGGAATTACAGCGGGCATGACAACGTAGCATAGCGTCCGCATGTCCAGATCTGAGAGGCTATCAGGGTGAGCCCGCAGAGCCGACGAAGCCAGCCCGCCGGGGGCACCCCCGGCGGATCCGGAAGCGGCCAGCGGCCAGGCGCTGCTGCGCCGCCGCCGAACGCTCTCTTCGCCGAACTCCTGCGCGCGGCGCGCGAGCTGCTGGCCGTCCGCAGCCCCCTCGACGCCGAACTCATGGTCAGTGAACTCCTCGGCACCTGGTGGGGGCAGCGCGGCGGCGGCAGGCGCGCCGCCACCGTGGAGCAGCTCGTCGGCGAGGGACTGGTCGACTACGCGGGCGCGCAGCGCAGCCCGGCGGCGCTGGCCCTGCTGTCCGGCATCGCCTGCCTCGGCACGTCCCGGCAGGCGGCCAAGGCCGAGCGCGCGGCCCTGGAGCTGATCGAGGCCGGCGTGCCGTGCCCCGGCTGGGCCGAGCACCTGGGCGCGGTGACCTCGGCCGAGTGCTACGTCAACCCCGACGACCTCGGCGACACCGACGAGGTCATCTGCGTGTTCAGCTACGCCGGGGAAGAGCCGCACGCGCTGGTCACCGTGGTGGACTACAACACGGACGGGATGATCAAGGACGGCTGGGTGACCTCCCGGGTCGGCAAGCTGCTCGACCACTGCCGCGAGTCGAGCAGCCAGCGCGGGGCCGAAGGCAAGTACGCGTTCCGGCAGATAGACGCCGGCCAGACGCGGCACATGCTGGAGACGGCGCTGACCGTGACCGACGCGGCGTCCGACCCGGCGGTCAGCGAGTCCTTCCCCTCCTACCATGCGTTCATCCGGGCCCGGATCCGGGCGCTGCCGCCCTACCGAGGGCGCTCATTGCCCGGCGCGACGGGGCCGAGGCGGATGGCCTGGAGCAAGGACCGCCGGGCCATGCTCGCCGCCGAGTTCCTCGCCTCCGACGAGGCCGAGGACCTGTCGGACCGCGGTTCGGCCAGCCGCTGCGCGGACCGCATCATCGACTACGGGTGCGACAAGGACTTCGGGCGGCCGCTGCGGATGAGCCCGACCAAGGTCGAGACGTTCCTGCTCGGCTGGCTGCCGCGCAAGGTCATGCTGTCGTTCGCGGAGCAGGACGCGATGCCGCACGTGCTGGCCGCGTGGGTGCGCTGGGCGGGCCGGCGCCGCGGGCTGACCGAGGCCGCGATCACCGAGTCGCTCGAGACGGTGTTCAACTCGATCGGCACGTTCGCCCAGGCGTACCGGGATCCCGCCGAGTTCGGCCTGGACTACGCGCTGATCCGGCGGTTGCTGCCGGACTCCGACCTGGAGGCGCTGCCGCGGCGGGCGTTCGCCTTCCCGGTGCTCGAGGGCTGGCATTCCGGCGCCGACCTGTCCATCCTGGACCCGGCCGACCCGCGGGACCGGCGTGCGCTGCTCGCCGCCGACCACGCGACCCCCGCTCCCGGCGGGGTGGGCCGGCACATCGAGCGGCACCTGGTGCTGGCCGACCGGCTCTGGCGCGGCGAGCCGCCCGAGCTGTGGGAGGCCGCGCAGCGCCTGCTCGACGCCGGCCAGGACCGGCACCTGGTGCTGCACGCGCTGATGGCCGTCCTCGACCACACCAGCGGCGACGAGGCGGCGCTGATCGCCGTGCTGCGCGAGCTCGAGGGCGACGGGGCGTAACGCCGGCCCGTATCCTCCCCCACCGGGGGTCTCGATGACGAACACGTCGCCGGCTTCGACCTGCACCGAGTCGCAGCCCCGCATCGGCGTCACCGTGCCGCCGGGGTGCTCGATCCAGTGCCGGCCGAGCGCGCCCGGCTCGCCGCCGGCCAGGCCGAACGCCGGGACGCGGCGGTGCCCGGTCAGCGTGCTGACGGTCATCGGCTCGTTGAACCGCAGCCGCCGGATGCCCCCGTGGCCGCCGCGCCAGCGGCCCCGGCCGCCGCTGCCCGGCCTGATCCGGTAGGACTCCACCAGCACCGGGTAGCGCCACTCGAGCACCTCGGGGTCGGTGAGCCGGGAGTTGGTCATCTTGGTCTGCACCACGTCGGTGCCGTCGAAGCCGTCGCCGGCGCCCGAGCCGCTGGCCACCGTCTCGTAGTACTGGTACCTGTCGTTGCCGAACGTGACGTTGTTCATCGTCCCCGAACCCTCCGCCATCACGCCCAGCGCCCCGTACAGCGCCCCGGTGACGACCTGGGAGGTCTCCACGTTGCCCGCCGCGACCGCGGCCGGGTACCGCGGGGAGAGCATTGTGTCCGGCGGGATGAGCACGGTCAGCGGCTGCAGGCAGCCGGAGTTGAGCGGGATGTCGTCGTCGACCAGGGTGCGGAAGACGTACAGCACGGCCGCCATGGCCACGCTGGACGGGGCGTTGAAGTTACCGGCCAGCTGGGGCGAGGTGCCTGTGAAGTCGATCTCAGCGGTCCGGCCTTCTTGGCTGACACGGACCGCCACCTTGACCACCGCGCCGTTGTCCAGCTCGTATTCATACTCGCCGTCGTGCAGGGCGGTGATGACGCGCCGGACCGCCTCGGCGGCGTTCTGCTGGACGTGGCCCATGTAGGCCTGCACGACATCAAGCCCGAAATGTTCCACCATGCGGTGCAGCTCGGCGATGCCCTTGGCGTTGGCGGCGATCTGCGCGCGCAGGTCGGCCAGGTTCGTGGCCGGGTCGCGGGACGGGTACTCGGCGGTCTGGAGCAGCCTGATCGTCTCGGCCTCTCTCAGCCGGCCGTTCTCGACCAGGAGCCAGTTGTCGATCAGCACCCCCTCCTCCTCCACCCGGGTGCTGCTGGCCGGCATCGAGCCGGGCGACACTCCCCCGATCTCGGCGTGGTGGCCCCGGCTGGCCACGTAGAACCAGATCTCGTCGCCGGTGCCCCGGGTGGCGGGGGCGAAGACGGGAGTGACCACGGTGATGTCCGGGAGGTGGGTGCCGCCGTGGTACGGGTCGTTGAGGACGTAGACGTCGCCGCGGCGGATGCGCGGGTTGCGCTTGATCACCATCTTGATCGACTCGCCCATCGAGCCGAGGTGCACCGGCATGTGCGGCGCGTTGGCGATCAGGCCGCCGGCGGCGTCGAAGACCGCGCAGGAAAAGTCGAGCCGCTCCTTGATGTTGACCGACTGCGCGGTGGCCTGCAGGCGCACCCCCATCTGTTCGGCGACCGACATGAACAGGTTGTTGAAGATCTCGAGCATCACCGGGTCGGCGTCCGTGCCGACCTGCGCTTTGGCGGGCCGCGCCGTGACCCTCGACAGCAGCAGGTCGCCGCGGTCGCTGACCACGGCCCGCCAGCCGGGCTCGACCACGGTGGTGGCGAGTTCCTCGGTGATGACGGCCGGGCCGTCCACGGCGTGCCCGGACCGCAGCCCGGCCCGCGCGAACAGGTCCACCTGCGCCCAGCCGCCGTCGGTGAACATCGGCACCCGGGCGGAGCTGACCGGCCGCTCCTTTTCTGAGTCCGAACGAGGTGGGGTATCAGCGTCGCCGTCGGGTTCTTGCCGGGCCGCGATGACCTCGACGGAAACGGCTTCGACGATGACCGGCTTGTCGCGCATGAGGAAGGAGAAGCGGCGGGAGTATTCGGCCTCGAACGCGGCGGTCATCTGCTCCAGCGGGCCGGCCGGGACGATGACGGCGGTGTCGGTGCCCTGGTAGCGCAGGTGCGCCCGGTACGTGACGGTGATCCGGCGGGAGGGCCCGCCCTCGGCCTCCACCTCGGCGCGGGCGTCGTGTTCGAGCGGGCCGGTGGTCTCGGGGAGTTTCTTGATGAGGTCGGCGCTCAGCGGCACCTCGACGGCCTGCTCGCGCATGGCGATGACGTCGGCCAGCCCGATCCCGTACGCGGACAGCACGCCGGCCAGCGGGTGGATGAGCACCTGGGTCATGCCGAGCGCGTCGGCGACGGCGCAGGCGTGCTGGCCGCCGGCCCCGCCGAACACGTTCAGGACGTACCGCGTGACGTCGTAGCCGCGCTGCACCGAGATCTTCTTGATCGCGTTGGCCATGTTCGCCACGGCGATCTCGATGAAGCCCGCCGCCACCTGCTCGGGGCCGCGGTCGTCGCCGGTGGCCGTGGTGATCTGCTGCCTGAGCTCTTCGAACCGTGTTCTCGTGATCTCCGCGTCGAGCGGGGCGTCGCCGCGGGTGCCGAACACCTGAGGGAAGTAGTCCGGCTGGATGCGGCCGAGCAGCACGTTGGCGTCGGTGACGGTGAGCGGGCCACCGCGCCGGTAGCAGGCCGGCCCGGGATCCGCGCCGGCCGAGTCGGGCCCCACCCGGTACCGGCTGCCGTCGAAGTGCAGCACCGAGCCGCCGCCCGCGGCCACCGTGTGGATGGCCAGCATCGGCGCCCGCATCCGCACCCCGGCGACCTGCGTCTCGTACTCGCGCTCGAACTCGCCCGCGAAGTGCGACACGTCGGTGGAGGTGCCGCCCATGTCGAAGCCGATGACGTGCCCGAAGCCGGCCTTTTGCGCGGTCCTGGCCATGCCGACGATGCCGCCTGCCGGGCCCGACACGATGGAGTCCTTGCCGCGGAAGCTGGCCGCGTCGGCCAGGCCGCCGTTGGACTGCATGAACAGCAGCGGGACGCCCTGTAGCTCGCGGGCTACCTCGGTCACGTACCGGCGCAGGATGGGCGACAGGTAGGCGTCCGCCACGGTGGTGTCGCCCCGGGAGACCAGCTTCATCAGCGGGCTGGTGCGATGCGACTCCGACACCTGGGTGAAGCCGACGGCGCGGGCGATGGCGCCGATCCTGGTTTCGTGCGCCGGGTAGCGGTAGCCGTGCATGCAGACCACGGCGGCAGCTGCGAATCCGGCCTCGCGGGCTTTCCTGAGCTCTTCGGTCACGGCGTCCTCGTCCAGCGGGGTGAGGATCTCGCCGTCGGCGCCGATCCGCTCGCTGACCTCGATGACCCGCTGGTAGAGCACCTCGGGGAGCAGGATCCGGCGGTCGAAGATCCGCGGCCTGTTCTGGTAGGCGATGCGCAGCGCGTCGCCGAAGCCCTGGGTGATGACCAGGACGGTGGGCTCGCCCTTCCGCTCGAGCAGGGCGTTGGTGGCCACCGTGGTGCCGAGCCTGACCGAGGCGATCCGCGCGGCGGGGATGTCCTGGCCTGGTTCGAGGCCGAGCACCTGCCGGATGCCCGCCACCGCGGCGTCACGGTAGGCGCCCGGGTTGTCGGAAAGCAGCTTGCGGGCCACCAGCCCCCCGCCGGGGCGCCGGGCCACGATGTCGGTGAACGTGCCGCCCCGGTCGATCCAGAATTCCCAGCGTCCGTCCACGTGGCTGCGGTATTCGGAGCTAGCCCTGGCCCGGGACGGCTATCGAGGTCTTCGGGGTGCCCGGGTCCAGTTCGCGGTAGGCCGTCGCCACGTCCGCCGCGGTCAGCGTGGTCAAGTCGGCCGCGGTCGCCTCCTCGCCCAGCCGCACCACCCGGACGTCCCGGCAGGCGCACGCGCGCTCGAACAAGGACCGGGCGAACCGGCCGTTGCCCAGCTCGTCGATCCGGCCCGCGTCGCAGGTCTGGGCGAAGATGCCGGCGAGCACCTCCCTGGCGGCCGGGTCGAACATGTCCCCGGCCTGTTCGGCCAGCAGGTTCGATATTTGCACCAGGTCGGCAGGGGCGTAGCTGGGGAAGGTTACCCGGGTGCTGAACCGCGACGCCAGGCCGGGGTTGCTGCGCAGGAACCTGTCCATGTCGTCGGTGTAGCCGGCGAGCACGATCACCAGCCGGTCCCGGTCATCCTCGGCCCGCTTGAGCAGCGACTGCACCGCCTCGGCGCCGAACGCGTCGCCGCCGGAGTAGCCGTCGTTGTGCAGCGAGTACGCCTCGTCGATGAACAGCACGCCGCCCATGGCCGAGTCGATGAGCTTGTTGGTCTTGATCGCGGTCGAGCCGAGGTGCTCGCCGACCAGGTCGGCCCGGTGCGCCTCCACCACCTCGGGCCGGACCAGCAGCCCGAGCGCGGCGAAGATCCGGCCGAGGATGCGCGCGACCGTGGTCTTGCCGGTGCCCGGCGGGCCTGTGAACACGAAGTGCCTGGTGGGCGGCTGGCTGGTCAGCCCGTGCGTGTCACGCAGCTTGGCCACGCGCAGCTGCGCGGCGATGGCGCGCACCTGCTGCTTCACCGGTTCCAGGCCGACCAGCTCGTCGAGCTCGGCGATCGCGCCCTCCACCGTGGGCGTGTCCTCGTAGCCGCGCAGCCGGCTGGTCAGCTCGGCATACGCCTGCTGCAGGTCGCTGCCGCGGATCGTCACCAGGTCCTTGGCCGCGGGCTCGGCCGTGCCGGTCATCACCCGCACGTCGCGGGCCTGGCCGGCCTTCTCGAGCAGGCTGCGGACGAACCGGCCGTTGCCGAGGTCGTCGGTCATCCGGCGGCGGCCGACCTCCTCGAGCGTGCGCCACAGCACCGGGCGCGCGTCCGGGTCGAGCACCTCACCGCGCCGGTCGAGTGCGGACTCGGCCAGCGCCATCATCTCCGGCGGCGAGTAGCTCGGGAACTTCAGCCGGGTCGCGAACCGGGACGCCAGGCCCGGGTTGGAGACCAGGAACGTCTCCATCTGCTTCTCGTAGCCGGCCAGGATGATAATGAGGTTCTCGCGGTTGTCCTCGGCCCGCTTGAGCAGCGCCTGGACCGCCTCGGTGCCGAACCGGTCGGCCTGCCCGTCGCCCTCGTTGACCAGGCTGTACGCCTCGTCGATGAACAGCACGCCACCCAGCGCCGAGTCAACGAGCTCGTTGGTCTTGATCGCGGTCGCGCCGAGGTACTCCCCGACCAGGTCGGCCCGGTGCGCCTCGATGACCTCCGGCATCTGGAGCAGGCCGAAGGCATAGAAGATCTTGGCCAGCACCCGGGCCACCGTCGTCTTCCCGGTGCCAGGCGGGCCGAGGAACACGAAGTGCCGCATCGGCCGCTCGGTGGTGATGCCGGCCACCGTCCGGCGCCGCGCGGCCTCGATGGACGCGGCGATCGAGCGGACCTGCTCCTTGACCGACGCGAGCCCGATCATCGCGTCGAGCTCGGCCATGGCGTCCTCGACCGAGATCTGCGGCCGCGGCCTGGGCGGGCCGTACCCGCTGCCCTGGTGATCGCGGGCGGCGTGCTCGGCGTAGGGCTGCGCCGCCGCCTGAGCCCGGACGCCGTAGCCCGGCTGGGCGGCGGGGTGCGGGCGGCCAGAGGCCGCGTGGCCCTGGTCCGGACCTGGGCCGACCGGGCCAGGGCCAGGTCTGGCCGGTGGTACCGATGGCGCCACGCCGCCCGGGTACATGCGGGAGTCCTGTATGCCCTTCGCCAGCCGCCAGCCGACCACGGCGAGCGCGACGAGAGCGGCCGCGCCCACGCCGACCTGCGGCTGGTGCGGCCACAACTTGAGCAGGGCGATCCCGATCGGCAGCGACCACAGCATGGCCCACGCCGTGGTGCGGCACGGCAGGTACCAGCGGGCCAGCGGGCCCGTGCCGGCCGCCCAGGCCACGACGAAGGGCAGGACGAGCAGCGGGAGCATTCGCAGCCGGGGCACCTGGGAGAAGATGTCGACAGGGATGCCCCAGGTGGCGACCGCGTACGCCGCCAGGCGTCCGGGCCGCTTCTGCACCACGTCGATGACCGCGCTGCCCAGCACGTACAGCAGGATGAAGGGAGACGCGAAGATGGCCGCCACGAGAACGATCAGCTTGACGTATAGGGGCGCCTTGCCCACCCACCGCAAAACGCGGCTACCCCAGCTCGGCTTTTCTCGCGCCGCGGGCTGGGCCCTATCGTTTGGCAGCATCACGCTTCCTCGCCCCTATGTCCCTGCCTCCCTAGAGCCTGACTCGGGCGGCTCACGTCACGAGCCCGGCGACTGGGTCGCCTGGCCCAATGAACCCCCCGCAACCGGTTGCCGGACAGTCGTACGTCCCTGTATAGCGCATGACCGGTGCCCGCGACAGCACACACCTCGATACTGTCGGTGAAAAATGCAGCAAGGTGGTCCTGAACAACCTGGGGCCTCCGTCAAGAACGCGGCTGGTTATCCATGATGGACCGGGCACGCGCCGGCCCGTCAAGATAATCACCATCACATCTGCGGTCTCAACCCGTCCAGCGAGGAGAATGATGCACCGAATCGAGGCTGAGCTGCTCATACCCGGGCACGGCGGGCCCATTCGCGACGGGGTGGTCGTGCTGGACGGATCCCGGATCGGCTACGCCGGCCCGGCCGGCGCGGCTCCGCCCACGCCCGGGGCGCCGGTGACCCGGGTGGCGGCGGTCATGCCGGGGATGTGGGAGTGCCACGGGCATTTCCTCGGCACCAGGACCTTCGACCTGGCACAGCTCCCGCTCGAGCCCGAGGCGCTGCGGGCCGCCCGGTGCACACGGGATCTGCGGGCCGCGCTCGACGCGGGGATCACCTCGGTGCGCGACGTGGGCGGCCTCGGCGTCCACCTGGCCCGCGCGGTCGCCGAGGGCCTGGTGGACGGGCCGGCGATATACGGCGCGGGAGCGATCCTGAGCACCACCGGCGGTCACGCCGACCTGCACTCCTTCCCGCTGGACTGGATGCGGGACTTCTCCGCGCGGGAGGGCCTGATGCGGTTGGCGGACGGGCCGGACGAGTGCGCCAGGGCGGCCCGCGAGCAGCTGCGGCGCAACGCGAAGGTGATCAAGGTATGCGCGTCCGGAGGCGTGCTCTCCGAGGTCGATGACCCCATCCACCAGCAGTTCACGACGGCGGAGCTGCGCGCCATCGTGGAGGTCGCCGGGCTGGCCGACCGGGTGGTCGCGGCGCACTGCCACGGCAAGCCGGGCATCATGGCGGCCCTGCGGGCCGGCGTGCGGACCATCGAGCACGGCACCTTCCTCGACGACGAGTGCTGTGACGCGATGCGCGAGTCCGCCGCGATCCTGGTCCCGACCAGGACGATCATCGAGGACATGCTGGCCAACAAGGCCGTGGTGCCGGACTACGCGATGGCCAAGCTCGAGGCGATCGCCGACACCCACGCGCAGGCCGTGACGCGGGCCTATGAGCACGGCGTCACCATCGCCATGGGCACGGACATCGCCCTGACCGGCGCCGACCTGCCCAACTCGTGGGGCCAGAACGGGTCGGAGCCCGGCTACCTGGTGAAGCTGGGCATGTCGCCGCTGGAGGCGATCGAGGCGGCGACCGCCAGCGGACCGCTCACCGTGGGGCCGCAGGCGCCGCTCAGCGGCCGGCTCGCCGAGGGGTACGACGCCGACGTGATCACCCTGGACGCCGATCCGCTGGCCGATATCGGCGTGCTCGGCGCCCCGGATCACGTCACCGGGGTATGGACCAGGGGCCGGCAGGTCAAGGGAGCCTAGACCCGCAGCGTGAGGTCGATCTCGTCGTGCAGCGGGATGCCGTAGTCGCCGACCCTCGGGATCTGGGGCTTCTCCTGCCGGGAGCGGTCGACCGCGCCCGGCCGCAGCTCGGCGAGCCGGAACCCGCGGCGCTGGTAGAAGCGGAGCGCGTCGACGTTGTCGTTGGTGGTGGTGAGCCGGACCTCGCGACAGCGGAAGTGCCGCGCCGTGCCGGCCGCGGCCTCGATGAGCAGGGTCCCGATGCCGACCCGGCGCTCGATGGCGTTGAGCGTGACGATCTCGAGCGTGTCGCCCACCAGCTGGTAGGTGAGCAGGCCGACCACCCGGCGGGATCGTTCGGCGATGAACCCGGGCAGCTCGCCGGGCCGCAGCACGGTGCCGTGCACGGCGACTAGTTCCGACCCCCACAGTTCGGCGACGAGCCAGGCGAGCATGGGGCGGTCGCCCTCGTTGACCGGTCTGATCCTGACCTCCGGCTCGTCCACCACGCCATTATGAGGCCATGATCACGTCCACGCCCGGGGGTGCAAATACGCGCCGACAGAACCCCGCGGGGGGACGCCGGGGCGTGGACTGCAGCTCGTTCGGCCCCATGATTTTGATCTTCGTTACCATTTTGTTATAGGGCGATCGTATTTCACGGTGCCGCCCGCGGCTCCAACCGGGTGGAGGCATCTAGCTCAGTTTCGCCGGATTCTTCGCGATTCACGGTCCTGGGATGACATGCGCCGCACCTGCGGGAGCCGAACATGAAGTGGTTCTTCACACCGCCTGCTGAGAGTGACCCGCTACCGCACCATGACGATCACCAGCCGCCCGGCCTCATCGGCCTGCCGGCCGCGCTGCTGCAACGGCACGGCGCCCTGGTGCTCGACCCGGGGAAAGCCGCCGTGGTGGGCGACGACCAGCCGCCCCAGCCGACCGTGTACCGGGCCAGGACGCTGCTGGTCCCCGGCCACGTGCTGCAAGACGAGTACCTGCTGCCGGCCATCACCACCGTCCTGGCCGGCATCGGGCTCGAGCTGATCACGCCGGAGCCGGACCGTCAGACGGGCCGCGGCGACGAGTTCGACCTGCCAGAACTGCCGCGCACCGCGGTCCTGGTCCCGGCGCCTGGCCACTCGGTCCCGGTGGTGGTCGACGCCTGGGTCGCCCTGCAGACACTGCGCGCGGCGAGCATTGCCCAGCAGCATCCGGAACGGTACGCCGAAGCCGTCGAGCAGATTTCGCTGGAGCATCTGATGGTCAGTTCGGCCATCACCGGCAGCCCGGTCACGGAAGGGGGCGGCGGCATCGCCGGCGGTCCCGGCAATGGCGGCGATGTCAGCGGGCCCACCACGACCGATTCCTACCTGTTCAGCGGCGCCGACCCGCGGACCCCGGTCGCGGTCCTCCTCGATCCGCCCGCACGCAAGCAGGCGAGCCGATGCGAGTCTGACTGCGGCCGCCGTCCGGTGGTCGCCGTCCTTGACACCGGTGTCCGGGCTCATCCGTGGCTGGACGTGGCAGCGGACGGGGCAGGTGGCTACACCATGCCCGCCGACAGCTTCGTCGCGGTGGACCCCGGCATCCAGGCCGCGATCCGCGCGGAAGGCGAGCTCCTGCGGAGTACGGGCGACCATTCGCGTCAGGTGATCCGGGACGCCTGGGATAAGCCGATGGCGGCGAGCCAGCTGATCGGCGAGTTCAACCCCGCCCTGGGCCACAGCACGTTCATCGCGGGCATCGTCCGCCAGGTCGCGCCGGACGCCCGGGTCCTGGCCGTGCGGATCCTGCATAGCGACGACGTCGCCTACGAAGGCGACATCATCTGCGCGCTCCGCCACCTGATCAAGCGGATCGAACTCGCCGCCGACGGGGACCTGGCCGGGATGGTCGACGTGGTTTCGCTGTCGTTCGGCTACTTCAGCGAGGCCCCGCACAAGAAAGCCGTGACCTCCGGGCTGTGGAAGGCGATCGAGGCACTGCTCGGCCTGGGCATCGTGGTGGTCGCGGCGGCAGGTAACTTCGCCACGAGCCGCGAGTTCTACCCCGCGGCGTTTGCCCGGGAACCCGTCCCGGCTGGCCAAGTGCCCGTGATCAGCGTGGGCGCGCTCAACCCGAACGGGACCAAGGCGATGTTCAGCAACGACGGCCACTGGGTCACGGCCTGGGCCCGCGGCGCCGCGGTGGTCAGCACCTACCCCACCGACGTGGACGCCAGCCGTGCCCCGGAGCTCAGGGTTCCCGTCAACCGCAGGCCACCGGGGATCTTGCCGCCCGGCCGCGAGGCGCTCGATCCGGACGACTATGGCGGTGGCTGGGCGATCTGGAGCGGCACCTCGTTCTCCGCCCCCTACCTGGCCGCGCTCATCGCACGATCGCTGCTGACAGGAGCGGCCGATGCCGGCAGTGGCCTGCGGCTAGACCTGCCGGGACGGCGGGCCGCCGACCGGGCCGCGGTCATCGCGAAGAGGAAAGAGCGGGCGGCGGCCGCCCTGGAGGAACTGCGCGATGAGGAGGAAAGGCTGCTCCGGGACGAGGAAGAGGAAAGGCTGTTCCTAGAGGAACGCGGAGAGGCTCACGACGGTGGCTGACCGCAGGCCTGCCACGATCCGGACGAGCCAGCCAGACCGCGGCGCGCGCATCGCCGGCTTGCTAGGCGCCGCCCGGGAGGGCAGCGAGGATGCACTGGGCCAGATCGTCGCGGAACTCAGCCCGCTGCTCTGGCAGGTCACGCGCGCGACCGGGCTGAGTTCGGGTGATGCCGAAGACGTGCTGCAGACGGTGTGGCTGCGCCTGGTCGCTCACCTGGACGATATCCACGACTCGGCGGCCCTGGTGGGCTGGCTGGTCACCACCGCGAAGCGGGAGGCGTGGCGGGTGTGCGCCAGGGGCCGCCGGCAGCTCCCCGCCGACCAGGACCTGCTCGCCGAGTTGCCCGACCGGGGGCCCGGATCGGAAGAACAGGTCATCCTCAATGACCAGCGGCGCCGGCTCTGGGCGGCCATCAGCCTGCTTTCCGCGCGGTGCCAGGAACTGCTGCGGATCATCGCGTTCGCGCCACGGCCCGACTACGCGGCGGTGGCCGCCGCCCTCGGCATGCCGGTCGGGAGCATCGGTCCCACGCGCGGCCGGTGCCTGGCCAAACTCCGCGCCCTGCTCGCCAGCGACCCGGCCGCGAGCTGACCATGACCCCGCCGGATCCCGGCCATCCGCCGGCAGCTGACGATCCGCTCGATGAGGCCGACTTCGGGCTGCTCGACGGCATCCGCGAGCTGTTCCAGGCCATCGACCCGATGCCGGCGGACCTGCCGGAACGGATCCGCTTCTCCCTCGCGCTCCGCGATCTGGAGATCGAGATGGCCAGTCTCGCCGAACAGGACCAGCTGACCGTGGCCGCCCGCGGAACCGAGCAGAGCCGGACAATCACCTTCGACAGCGACAGCCTCACCATCATGATCCGGATCGAGGCGAACCGGGACGGGACGGTACGAGTTGACGGCTGGCTGGCCCCGCCGCAGCGCCGCGAGATCGAGATGAAGACGGCGGCTGATCCGCTCACCGTAGCCAGCGACGAGCAGGGCCGCTTCGCCTTCGCCCGGGTGCCCCGCGGGACGGCGCAGCTGATCGTCGCGCCGGCCGCCCGTGGGCCGGCCGGCGCCGGGCGGTCGGTCGTGACCCCCGCGCTCATCCTCTGACCGGCTGATCTGGAAGGCGCCAGCCGGATGACACGCGCCGAGCGGCTCCCCGCCCGCTCCAGCCATTCGCTCGCCCGGGCCGAGAGGCTAGCCCGCGCGGCTCGTGAGCGCGGGCTGCGGGAAGGCAACAGCGGCCGGCCCGCCGTCGGCGCTCGCTATATCCGCGCGGGGCTGCGGCAGCTGGGCTGGACCGAAGGGGAGCAGCCCGATGCGCGGCAGGTGCCCGAGACGCACCGTGCCCTGGCCGCCAGGATGCTGGGAATCCTGGCGCAGTGGGAGTCCGAGCAGGGCCGCACCGACTACGGTCTGAGTCTGGTGAACCGGGCCGAGGACATGGTCGCGGCGGACGACCGGGGCATCCTGTGTCTCCAGCGAGGGCTCATCTTCATGCGGACGGGGCGGGACGGCGACGCTCTGACGGCACTTGACGAGGCCGTGGCCCTGCTTGAGGGGAATCCCGCGGAGACCGCGAACCTGGCGGCGGCGCTGCTCAATCGCTGCGTCGTCCACCTCAACGCCGGGGATGTCAGGCGGGCGCGCCCCGACGCGACCAGCTGCCAGCGGGTCGCGGCGGCCGGCGGTCACGACCGGCTCAGGGCCAAGGCGCTGCACAACCTGGGCTACTGCGATCTGCTGGCCGGCGACATTCCCGCCGCGCTGCGGCTCTTCGACGCGGCCGCCAGCGGCTACCGGCTGGGCGCGCCCGGCATCATGCCGATTCTGGCGATGGACAAGGCCCGCGCGCTGATGGCGGCCGGCCTGCCCAGCGACGCGGCTAGCGCGCTGGACGAGGCCATGGCGTCGTTCCGGCGGCAGCGGCTCGATCACGATCTCGCGGAAGCGGAGCTGGCCCGGGCCGAGGCGGCGCTGGCCGCCGGTGAGCCGGCCGCCGCGCGCCGCTGGGCGACAGCCGCCGAGCAGCGCTTCCGCCGGCACGGCAACGACGCGTGGGCCTGCCTGGCGGCGCTCACCAAGCTGCGGGCGCAGTCGGTCTCGCCGGGCCGCCGGGCACCTGTCATGGCCGAGGCGGCGCGGCTCGCCGCCCGGCTGCGCGAGTGCGGGCTGGCCAACGACGCGGACCTGGCGGAACTACTGGCCGCACGGACGCTGCTGGCGGCCGGACGCGCGGACCAGGCGAGGCGGCTGCTGGCGGTCGCGCGTCGCCGCGGACAGGCGGCGCCGCTGACCGTCAGGCTGCTGCGCCAGCTGGCCCGGGCGGAACTGGCGGAGCGGGACGGGCGGCCAGGGGCGGCGCTGGCCGAGCTCCGGGCCGGCCTGGCGCTCGTGCAGACCCGGCGCGGCCGGCTCGGCAGCGTGGACCTGCGGACCGGGACCGCCGCCCTGGGCGCGGATCTGGCCGCGGCCGGCCTGCGGCTGGCGCTGGAGCGCAGGTCCGCGCCGCTGGTCTTCGCCTGGCTGGAACGCTCCCGGGCGCAGGCGTTCCTGGTCAGGCCGGTGCGTCCGCCCGCCGACCCGCAGACGGCGACCGTCCTGGCCGAGCTGCGCCAGCTCAGCCGGCTGATCCGGCAGGCCGAACTGAACGGCGGCCGCGACCAGCGCATGATCGCCAGGCAAGCCGAGCTGCGCCACCAGATCAGGGAGCACGAGTGGAAGGCCAGCGGCCTGGGCGAGGCCACGGCCCAGGCCAGCCTCGGCGAGGTCAGCGCGGCGCTGGAAGAAAGCGGGCAGACCCTGGTGGGCATCGTGGCCCGGCCCGGCGAGATGGCCGCGGTGGTGGTACGGCGCGGAGCGGCGCGCCTCGTGCCGCTCGGCGACTTCGAGGCGGCCGCCGAGGCGGCCAGGCGGCTGAATGCCGACCTCGACACGCTGGCCGGACGGCGGCTGCCTGCCCGGCTCGAGGCCGTGATCAAGGAGTCGATCAGGCACCAGGCGCAGACGCTGACGGCCGAGATCATCGCGCCGCTGCGACCCTCGCTGGGCGATGACGGCGTCGTGTTCATCCCGGCGGGCCCGCTGGCCAGCATTCCCTGGGGCGTGCTGCCGGACCTGCGTGGCCGCCCGGTCACCGTGTGCCCGTCGGCGTCGTCCTGGCTGGCCGCCTGGCGCCGTGGGTACGCCGAGGCGATGCTGTCCTGGCCTGGGGCCAGCTCGCCGCTGCTGGTGGCGGGGCCGGACCTGGAGCACGCGGCCCGGGAAGTCACCGAGATCGCCAAGTCCTACCCGGGCTGCCGCCCGCTGCTCCCGGACACCGCCACCGTCAGCGCCACGTTGCGGGCCCTCGACGGCGCCCCGCTCGCCCACCTGGCCGCGCACGGGCACCACGATCAGGAGAATTTCCTGTTCTCCAGGATCGACCTGGCCGATGGCCCGCTCATGGCCTACGACATCCAGCAGCTCGCGGCCGCTCCCCGGCACGTGATCCTGTCAGCCTGCGATGTCGGGCGGACGGTCGTGCGTCCTGGCGAGGAGATCCTCGGCTTCACCGCCGCCCTGCTCTACCTCGGCACCGTGACGGTGACCTCCAGCCTCACCCGGGTGGGCGACGACGCGGCCGTCGGCATGATGACCGCCTACCACCGCCTGCTCGCGGCCGGGACCAGGCCAGCCGAGGCGCTCGCCCGGGCCACCGCCACCGAGCCGTTCAGCCCGTTCGTGTGCTTCGGCGGCGGCTAGCGCATCGCCGTTGGCGTGGCCGGCCGAACCCAGCGTGGCGGATCACAGCGGCAGTCGAGCACGTCCGGGTCCTCCCGGCGCGTGACGAACGCGTCATGCGTCGCGTACCCCACCCGTATGATCATCTGGGGGTACTCCGGATATGACCCGTGCCATGACTGCCGCAGAGCGGGATCACGCTGGGCAGGCGGCAGCAAACGCAGGTCATCCTGGATGGGCGCCGGCTGTTCCGGCGAGCCGTCGGCATGCCCTGGCGACGCCTGACCATGGTCCTGCCATTCGCTTTCCCAGAGGCGCCGCTGGATGTCGTGGTCACGCAGTTCGAACGGCTGGGTCATAAACGATGCCGACACCCCGTACCGGGTCGCCACCAGCAAAGCGTGCTGCAGCGCCTGCCCTGCTCGCAGCCAGTCAAGCGGCTGGTTATGCCTGGTTGACAGCAGCATCAATTGCGGAAGGCGCTCAAAGCGCTTGACCTTGGGCTCGCCTGGGCTCTCGTCTTCCCCCGAGTCCTCATCCCGTCCCGTATCCTCGCGGTCTACAGCAGCAGCGTTAGCCCGGAAGTCCCTGACCGGCGGGTGGTTCCGCCTGCGACCGCGGTTCTCCCACGTCGGCCCGAAGGCGCTCGCCGGGACACCGGTGTCGCTGCCGCCTGTGGTCCAGCGGCTGAGCTCAGTCGCGTATCCTCCGGTGCCGCGCAGCTTCCTGTCTGCCTGCTCGGCTTCGCGCAGCCACCTCTTGACCTCAGACCGGCCGAGCACGCGCAGCGAGCTCTTGTGCTCGGCCGCCGCGAGCATCATCGTCGCGAGAATGTTGGGCAGCACGGGATCGCCCTTACGCAGCCCGCGGTCAGCGCCTCCATACGGCCAGCGGTCGCTATGCCGCCGCGGGATGGCCTCGTAAAGCTCCTGCTCGGAGAATGTCGCCGGGTGAACGCGGCTGGTAACGATCTCAACACTCGCCAGCACCGACCTGTCCTGTGTATAGGGAAGCATGCTGACCGCGAGGTCGTGTCCTGCCACCCGGATCGACAGTCGCAGATTGAACAGCGCCGCACCGCAGCTCACGATCAGCTCGCGGGCCTCGGGGTCGACGCTGGGCAGCCGTCGATCGCCATTCCTGAGCTCCAGGCCGTATTTCTCAAGATATTGATACGCGCTGCCTTCAGCGATCCTGGCGCACAACTCGATACGGTCGTCCGCGAGAATACGGAACCACCATGGCTGGGTGTTAAGGATCGATGGCGCACGCTGCACCGGCTCGAGCAGGCGGAATGTGCTGTCGGCATTGGCAAAGGGCCTGTACATGCGGCACCTCGATCCACTCCGGATCCAGCGTCAGCGTTTCACGCCGCGAATCCCTCCGACAGCCGGCCAACGGCCCTTCGGCTGGTGCCATTCGTCCCTCAGCCGCCAAGCCAGAGGGGCGACCGGGAGATGAACTCCCGGTCGCCCCTTCTACCTGTGGCTACGCTGTCCCGCTAAGCGTGCCGGATGTTGCACCTGATGCAATACCGCTCACTTTTAGCTGCAGCCGCTGGTGGAGCCGCAGCCTTCACAGACGTAGCAGCTGCCCGCCGGGCGCATCTTGGTGCCGCAGGTGAGGCAGAGCGGAGCGTCCGCGGTCCGGCCCAGCTGAGCCTCGATCAGTTCGGTCGAGCTGTGCGGGCCCGCGGGCGACGGGGCTGCGATTGACTGAGCCTGGGCCGGGGCTGGCACCACAGCCCGTTCGGCATGATGAGGCTGTTCTACGGCGGCCGACTGGGCAAGTTCCACGGGGTCCACCTCCTCGCTCAGCCCGGCCGGGTCGTGGCCCGCGACCTCGGCGGCGCGCTCGGCGGCGGACAGGATGCCGAGCTCGGCGCGGTCCTCGTAGGGCAGGTGGTCCAGCGCGAGGCGGCGGAAGATGTAGTCCATCACCGAACTGGCGATCCTGATGTCCGGGTCGTCGGTCAGGCCGGCCGGCTCGAACCGCATGTTGGTGAACTTGGCCACGTAGGAATCCAGCGGGATGCCGTACTGCAGGCCGACCGAGATGGCCATGGAGAAGGCGTCCATCACCCCGGCCAGCGTCGAGCCCTGCTTGCCGAGCTTGAGGAACACCTCGCCCACGCCGTCGTCCGGGTAGCTGGAGGCGGTCATGTAGCCTTCGGCGCCCGCGACGGAGAACCTGGTCACGGTGGCGGGCCGCTGCCTGGGCAGCCGCCTGCGGACCGGCCGGTGCTCGTGCGGCGCGGCGGCCGGAACCGGGGCGGCGCTGACTTCGGCGGGCTTCTTCCTGGCGTCCGAGAGCGGCTGGCCGACCTTGCAGTTGTCGCGGTAGATGGCCAGCGCCTTCAGGCCGAGCTTCCAGCCCTCGAAGTAGATCCGCTCGATCTCCTCGACGGTGGCGCTTTCCGGCATGTTCACAGTTTTGCTAATGGCGCCGGACAGGTGCGGCTGGACGGCGGCCATCATCCGGACATGACCCATCGGGCCGATCGCGCGCTCGCCCATCGCGCAGTCGAACACCTCGTAGTGCTCGGGCCGCAGCCCGGGGGCATTCACCACGTGGCCGTGCTCGGCGATGTACTCGGTGATCGCCTCGACCTGCTCGTGCGGGTAGCCGAGGTTCTTCAGCGCGCGCGGCACGGTCTGGTTGACGATCTGCATGGAGCCGCCGCCGACCAGCTTCTTGAACTTGACCAGGGCCAGGTCGGGCTCGATGCCAGTGGTGTCACAATCCATCATGAGGCCTATGGTGCCCGTAGGTGCCAATAGGCTACTTTGGGCGTTTCTATACCCATTTGTCTCGCCTAGTTCGATACATTTCTGCCAGGTCTCGTTGGCCAGGTCGAGGATCTCGCGGTCCATTGCGGCGACCGGGCGGATGTTCTCGCTGGCGTCGGCGTGCTTGCGGATGACCCGCTTGTGCGGCCTGGCGTTGCGCTCGTAGCCGTCGTAGGGACCGACGGCGCCGGCTAGTTCGGCCGACGTCTTGTACGCGGCGCCGGTCATCAGCGAGGTGATCGCGGCGGCGATGGCCCGGCCGCCTTCGGAGTCGTAGGCGTGGCCGGTGGCCATCAGCAGCGCGCCCAGGTTGGCGTAGCCGATGCCCAGCTGCCGGTAGGCGCGCGTGGTGGCGGCGATCTTCTCGGTCGGGAAGTCGGCGAAGCAGATGGAGATGTCCATCGCGGTGATGATCAGCTCGGTGATCTTGCGGAACCGGGCGGCGTCGAAGGTGTCGTCGTCGCGGAGGAACTTGAGCAGGTTGATGCTGGCCAGGTTGCAACTGGAGTTATCCAGGTGAATATATTCCGAGCATGGGTTACTTGCGGTGATACGTCCCGATTCGGGGCAGGTGTGCCAGTCGTTGATCGTGCCGTCGTACTGGATGCCGGGGTCGGCGCACTCCCAGGCCGCCTGGGCCATCATGCGCATCAGTTTCCGCGCGTCGACCCGCTCGACGACCTCGCCGGTGCGGCGGGCCAGCAGGTCGAACTCCTTGCCTTCCTCCACCGCGCGCATGAACTCGTCGGACACGCGGACCGAGTTGTTGGCGTTCTGGTACTGGACGCTGACGATGTCCTTGCCGCCCAGGTCCATGTCGAACCCGGCGTCGCGGAGCACCCGCACCTTCGCTTCCTCGCGCGCCTTGGTCGTGATGAAGTCGGCCACGTCCGGGTGGTCGACGTCGAGCACGACCATCTTGGCCGCACGCCGGGTGGCGCCGCCCGACTTGATCGTGCCGGCCGAGGCGTCGGCGCCGCGCATGAACGAGACCGGGCCACTCGCCGTGCCGCCGGAGGACAGCAGTTCCTTGCTTGACCGGATCTTGGACAGGTTGACGCCGGCGCCGGACCCGCCCTTGAAGATCAGGCCCTCCTCCCGGTACCACTCGAGGATGGCGTCCATGGTGTCGTCGACAGACAAGATGAAGCAGTTGTGGACTCGCAAGTTGCCGGAGAGGTACTCGCCGCTCTCGGTCTGGATGTCGTAGACCTCCATGGCACCGAGTTCCTCGATCCGGTCGATCTCCAGGCGCTTGGTCTGGCCCGCCGAGAGTCCGGGCAGGTCGAAGCTCTGGTCGAGCTTCGCCGCCTTGACGGGGTCGATGAAGCCGATCGCATCGGCAAAGATGCGCCTGTCTCCGGCTGTCTGGATGCGAAGAGTCCAGCACCCGTGGCGATCGGCGCGGGCATCCGCCTTGAAGCCAACCCGCGAGTAGATGCCGAACCGGAGCAGCAAGCGTTGCATTCCCCTGATGAGCTGCTCGGAGATCATATCGACCTCCACGAGCGTCGAGGATTTGCGTGCCGGCACGAAGCCCTCGGCCTGGAAGATGCTCCGCAGATAGGCGGCCACCACGGGCAGCGGCGCCGTGAACAGCTGGCGCGGCACTGTCATCTCGGTACCGCGAGTAAGCAGGTCCCAGCGATGGACGAAGTCCCGCAGCGGCTCCCCGTACAGCCGGGTGCGCCTGCAGTCGAGCCGCTCATCCTGCGTGCTGACGGGCCGCTCATGACGGTGCACGCCGGGGAAGAGCAGGTCGAGTGCTTCGGTTACCCAGGCCAGCTCGGCGTCAGTCACGGTCATGGCTTCGATAGTGAGAGACCGGTTTGTACCGTCGTACTGGCCCACGAACCCGTCTGATTGCAGCCAGCCAGCCAGCGCTGCTTCGGCGATCTCGTATCGGCTGATCTCGGCCTCGCCGTGACTATCGCGCCGATGCCATTGCAGCGTGTCGCCCGGTCGCAGGCTCCCGGCTGGCACGAAGCGGCCGGTATCGCGATCTGACGACCGCCAGACGAGATGATCCGACGTTACGTCAAGCGCGTAGCCTGCCTTGGTGTGCAGGCGGAGTACTGGCTTTACGCCGTTTGCCTTGGTCGCGACGATCCGGGTCACGCCGTGTGCGTCGTAGATCTTGGTGCCTATGGCGTCCTGTTCAACCAGCCTGCCGATCGGAACCAGTCCGGCCGGCGTACTGACTAGGGCGTCATAGGGCTGGCACGCGCTGACCTGCTGCGGGGATGCGGTGCCGACGTTGAACCAGACCGGGGAGTTGAAGCTGAAGATCTGGTGGACCAGGGCGTACCTGAGCTCGTGCCCGAATATCTCCGCGTCCTCGTCGGTGGCGAAGTAGCCGTGCTTCCGGCCCGCCTGCTCGTAGGTGTCGACGACCCGGTCCACGAGCTGCTTGAGGCTCCACTCGCGCTGCGGTGAGCCGACGGCGCCGCGGAAGTACTTGGTGGTCACGATGTTGGCGGCGTTCACCGACCAGAAGCCGGGAAACTCCACGCCACGCTGCTCGAAGTTGACCGAGCCGTCCCGCCAGTTCGTCATCACGACATCCCGGCGTTCCCAGGTCACCTGGTCATAGGGGTGCACGCCCGGGGTGGTGTGGATGCGCCCGGTCGTGAGCTTGCCCGGGCCGGCCTGAGCCTGGGCCGCCTTCCCCTTGCGGGTCGACGCGCCGCTCACCGTCTCCGTCATTTCGTCCCCCTTCCGGGATCTGTTCGGATCCCTGCCAGACCCTGCATGGCCGTTTGCCACGATGACTACTGCTGGCCGCCCTTACGACGCCGACTCCGGGCCTGCCGCGGCCTTGGTGGTGGCATCGCGATGGCCCTGGCGCAGGGCGGTGATCTCATCCTCGAAGTCGGCGAGCGACTCGAACCCCCGGTAGACCGAGGCGAACCTGAGATAGGCCACCTCGTCCAGATCCCGCAACGGGCCCAGGATGGCCAGGCCCACCTCGTGCGAGGGCACTTCGCCCAGCCCCCGCGCCCTGATCGTCTCCTCCACCTGCTGGGCCAGGATCGCCAGCTTGTCCTCGCTGACCGGCCGTCCCTGACACGCGCGCTGCACGCCTCGGATGATCTTGTCCCGGCTGAACGGCTCGGTGACACCGCTGCGCTTGGCCACCATCAAGATGACCGTCTCCTGCGTGGTGAACCGCCGCCCGCATTCCGGACACGATCTTCGGCGGCGGATCGCGCTGCCGTCGTCAGCCGTTCGGCTGTCGATGACCCTGCTGTCCGGGTGGCGACAGAACGGGCAGTGCACGCGATCGCCTCCCTGGCCGCCGCTCGTGTTCACTAGTCAGTTTACCTGTTCATTTTACCTGTGAACACAACTTGTGGAAAAAACACAACGGTGTAAGTACTAGATGTTGTGGTCACCGTAGACCACCAGGGTCGCCCGAGGCAAGCGGGCACGAGCGGAGAATCTCCAAACCCCGGCCGCCGTGCGGCTACGGCGGGCGCGCCGGCGTGTCGCGGCCCGCGCTTCGGAGGGGTTCCGGGACCTCAGCCGCGCGGCACCCAGAGCTGCTCGCCGGCGAACACGACGTCGCCGCTCAGCGCGTTGAGGTCGATGATCTGCCGGACGACGGCGCGGGTGTCCTGGTCCGGGTCCGCGCTCTCGGCCACCGACCAAAGGCTCTGGCCCGGGCGGACGACCACCTGGACGAGGTTCTGCCGCGCCGCGCCCGGCGGCAGGGCGTGGTTCGTCGCCTGGGCCGCGCCGGCCGCGAGCAGCGAAACGACGGCCACCAGCAGGGCGGCGACGGCGGCGGCCACCACCCGGCCCCGCCTGGTCAGCCGGAGCGCGACGCCCGGGGCGCCATCCAGGCTCAGGTCGCGACGCGGGTGGCGCCCCGGGTGCGCCGCACCGCCGTGACGTGGGCGGATCCCGGAACCGTAGGGCCGCGCCACGGCCGGCATCGCATTCATGGCGACCTCCCATGATCAAACCTTCGTTCGAGCCGTAATACGTTCGATCGTACACCCATTCGATCGTATTACTGTTCGATCGAACGGGGTATGTCGCTGTTGTACGCCGGAGGTCTGACATTTTTGCGACACGTCGAACAGATGTTTGGGATCTCGGACGAGAACCGTTACTCTCTACTCAGCACGCAAGAACCCGAACACGGAAGGTCATCAGATGGAGGAAACCGCCATGGGAGGCACCGCAACCGGCGCTTCCGGCACCGATCCAGCGGAGGCACCCAGACCAAAGGGGCGGCCAGGGCGCAAGCCGAAAGGCAGCGTGCCGGTCGTCATCCCGGAGACCCCGGACAAGCCCGATCCCGATCACGTGCTCACCTGGCGGCAGCGCAAGGTGCTGCAGGTCATTCGTGAGTCGGTGCAGAAGCGCGGCTACCCGCCGTCGATGCGCGAGATCGGCGAGGCCGTCGGCCTGACCAGCACGTCGAGCGTCTCGTACCAGCTCAGCACGCTGCAGAAGAAGGGCTACCTGCACCGGGACGTGGGCCGGCCGCGGACAGTCGAGGTGCGGCTGCCGGGTCACCCGGCCGTACGGCCGGAGCCGGGCCGGGAAGCCAGCCGGGAGGAGGAAGAGGCCGGCGACATCCCGGGCATCGACATCCCGTCGCAGGAGGCTGCCTACGTGCCGCTGGTCGGGCGGATCGCCGCGGGCGGCCCGATCCTGGCCGAGCAGGCAATCGAAGACGTGTTCCCGCTACCCAGGCAGCTGGTCGGCGAGGGCACGCTGTTCCTGCTCAAGGTGGCTGGCGATTCGATGATCAACGCCGCCATCGCCGACGGGGACTGGGTGGTGGTCCGGGAGCAGCCGGTGGCGGAGAACGGCGAGATCGTGGCGGCCATGCTGGACGGCGAGGCGACCGTGAAGACGTTCAAGCAGAGCGACGGGCACGTCTGGCTGATTCCGCACAACCCGGCCTACACGCCGATCCTCGGCGACGAGGCCAGCATCCTCGGCCGCGTCGTCGCCGTGCTCCGCCGCGTCTGAGTACGCAGCCGCCGGGCGGTGCGGAGGCGTTCGGGCTACCACACGGCCGGACGCGTCCGCCCCGGCGCCCGTCCCGGGAAACCCGTAGCGGGGATCCCTGCGGGCGGGCGCTACGCCGCGACGATGCTGACCAGCTTGGGCGCCCGCACGATGATCCGGCTCACCTGCGCATCACCCAGCGTGCGCACTACTCCGGGCGCGACGAGCGCGAGCTCGCGGAGTTCGTCCTCCCCGATCTGCGGCGAGACCTCTAGCTTGTCGCGGACCTTGCCGTTGACCTGCACCACGCAGGTCACCTGCTCCTGGGTCAGCAGGGCCGGGTCGGCGACTGGCCAGATGGTGCGTGCCACCGACGGCTTGTGCCCGAGCAGCTGCCAGGCCTCCTCGGCGGTGTAGGGCGCGAACAGCGACAGCAGCATGGCCAGCACCTCCGCCGCCTCGCGGACCGCCGGGTCGGCCGCGCCCGGGCCGGAGTCGATGGCCTTTCGCGCGGCGCTGACCAGCTCCATCAGCCGGGCCACGGCTACGTTCAGGCGGTATGCCTCCACCTGGCGGGTGACCTCATCGATGGTCCGGTGGGTGACACGGCGCAGCTCGATGTCGCCCGCCGCGGTCGTCTGGTCCCCAGAATCCCCGCCGCCCTGGTCCGCGTCGGCCACGTCAGTGGCGATCCGCCAGACGCGGCCGAGGAACTTGACCATGGCTTCCGGGTGCATGTCCGCCCAGTCGATGTCATCCTCGGGCGGGCTGGCGAAGATCATGGTCAGCCGGATCGCGTCCACGCCAAACCGCTCGATCTGCTCACCGAGGTCGACGCCATTGCCGAGCGACTTGGACATCGCCTTGCCGTGGTTGATCACCTGACCCTGGTTGATCAGCCGGGTGAACGGCTCGGTGAAGTCGACCAGGCCCATGTCGTACAGGATCTTGGTGAAGAACCTGCTGTACAGCAGGTGCAAGATGGCGTGCTCGACGCCGCCCACGTACATGTCCACCGGCGCCCAGCGGCGGACTTCGGCCAGGTCGAACGGACCGTCGGTGTACTCCGGCGAGCAGTACCGGAACATGTACCAGGAGGAGTCCACGAACGTGTCCATGGTGTCGGTGTCACGCTTGGCCGGGCCACCGCAGGCCGGGCAGGGCACGTTCACCCAGTCCTCGGCCGCGGCCAGCGGGGACACGCCCCTGGGTACCAGGTCCTGGCCGCGCAGGTCGGGCAGCGCTACGGGGAGCTGGTCGTCGGGCACCGGCACTTCACCGCAGGACGGGCAGTGCACGATCGGGATCGGGGTGCCCCAGAAGCGCTGCCTAGACACCAGCCAGTCCCGCAGGCGGTAGTTCACCGCCGCATGGCCCTGGCCCCGTTCCGCCAGGATGGCGGTGATCGCGGCGATCGCCTCGCCCTTGGGCAGCCCGTTGATCGGGCCGGAATTCACCAGCGTGCCGTCGCCCGCGGTCGCGACCCAGGTCTGCGCCGGGTCCGGCTGCCCAGTGTCCACCACGACTCGTACGTCGAGCCCGTAGGCGCGGGCGAAATCCAGGTCCCGCTGATCGTGCGCGGGCACCGCCATGATCGCCCCGGTACCGTAGTCGGGCAGCACGTAGTCGGCCGCCCACACCGGGATCAGCTCGCCGTTCACCGGGTTGATCGCATGCCGGCCCAGGAAGACCCCGGTCTTCTCGCGTTCGGTGGACTGGCGCTCGATGTCGGTCAGCTTCCTGACCTGCTCCACGTAGGCGCGCAGCTCCGGCAGGCGATCGGGGGCGCAGATCTGCTCGGCCAGCGGCGAGTCGGCCGCCACCACGAAGAACGTGGCGCCGTACAGCGTGTCGGGCCTGGTGGTGAAGACCGTGACCGGCTCGGCGCGGCCCTCCACCGTGAAGCGGACCTCGGCGCCCTCCGAGCGGCCGATCCAGTTGCGCTGCATCAGCAGGACCCGGTCCGGCCAGCAGCCCTCCAGCTGCTTGGCGTCCTCGAGCAGCCGGTCCGCGTACTCGGTGATCTTGAAGTACCACTGGTTCAGCATCCGGCGCACCACGTCGGCGCCACAGCGCTCGCACTTCCCGGCGATGACCTGCTCATTGGCCAGGACGGTCTGGTCCACCGGGCACCAGTTCACGTAACCGTGCCGGCGGTAGGCCAGGCCGCGTTCGTAGAACCGCAGGAACAGCCACTGGTTCCAGCGGTAGTACGCGGGATCGCAGGTCTGCAGCCGCCGGCTCCAGTCGAACGAGGTCGCGTACCGCCGGAACGAGGCGGCCTGGGTCTCGATGTTGGCGTAGGTCCAGTCGGCCGGGTGCGAGTTGTTCCTGATAGCGGCGTTCTCCGCGGGCAGGCCGAAAGCGTCCCAGCCGATCGGGTGCAACACGTTGCGGCCCCGCAGGAACCAGTAGCGCGCGAGGGCATCCCCGATGGCGTACGCCTCGGCGTGACCCATGTGCAGGTCACCCGACGGGTACGGGAACATGTCCACCAGGTAGAAGTGCTCCCGGAGGTCGGCGGGATCCTCGCTGGCGCGGAACGGTTCTAGCTCCGCCCAGCGCGCCTGCCACTTCTCCTGGACATCACGAGGGTCATAGCGCTGCGCCAGGTCGGCGCTCTCGGCCGCTGTCATCGTTTCCTCACCATTGAATCGGTCCGGGCCTGTTTATCCTGGGGGCGATGATCGCCTGCAATGAAAACGCCCCTCGAGACGAGGGGCAGCCGCGCCAACGACGGTAAGTCGGCGCGGCTAGGTAAGAAGCAGCCGGACGGCACGCATGCGCACAGGATAGCGCACCATGACGTTTGTCCGCCCGTTGTGTCCCGCGTGCAGCGGCGCATGCCAGCGGCCTGTCCGTCCCGCCGGCGCAAGCCCGGGCGCGGCCGGGCCGCCCGCGCTCGCCGCCAGCGAGGCTGGTAGCGGCGCGGGCGCGAGAACCGGGGTCCGTTCGGCCTGTTAGTTAGCTAGCCAGCACCCGGGGCAGCTCCCAGTCGGGCCGCAACGGCATGCCGGAGGTCCCGTCGGCGGCCAGCCGGACGCTGAGCACCTGGTGCAGCTGGATGTGGTTGCGGTCGAAGCCCAGCCGCGAGCCGGCCATGTACAGCCGCCATACCCGGGCGGTGCCCTGGCCGACCTCCCTGACCGCCTCGCTCCAGTGGGCGTCCAGGTTGGCGCACCAGGCGGCCAGGGTCTTGGCGTAGTGCTCGCGCAGGTTCTCCTCGTGCCGCACCTCGAACCCGGTGTCGTGCATGAGCGAGATCAGGTAGCCGGGTCCCTCGAGCTCACCGTCGGGGAAGACGTACCGGTTGATGAAACCGCGCTTGCGGATGGGGGGCCCGGTGTCATCGGGCCGGGTGATGCAGTGGTTCAGCAGCCGTCCGCCGGCCTTGAGCTTGGCGAACAGGAACGAGAAGTAGGACGGCAGGTTCGCCTTGCCGATGTGCTCGGTCAGCCCGATCGAGCTGACCGCATCGAAGCCCGTCTCCGGCACGTCACGGTAGTCCAGGTGCCGCACCTCGGCCAGGCCGGACAGCCCCTCCTTCTCGATCGCCTCCTGCGCCCAGGCGGCCTGCTGGGCGGACAGCGTGACCCCGAGCGCCTTGACGCCGTACTCCCGCGCCGCGTGTATCACCATGCCGCCCCAGCCGCAGCCGACGTCGAGCAGCCGCATGCCCGCGCCCAGCCCCAGCTTGCGGGCGACCAGGTCGAACTTGCATCCCTGCGCCTCTTCCAGCGTCGCGTCCTGGTGGGGGTAGCAGGCGCAGGTGTAGGCCATCGACGGCCCGAGCACCCATTCGTAGAACCGGTTGGAGACGTCGTAGTGATGGGAGATCACCTCGGCGTCGCGGGTCTTGGAGTGCAGCCGGCCGGCCGTCCAGCGGCGGGTTTGCGTCACTTCCTGCGGGGGCGGCGGCATCCGGTGCAGCAGGAGCTTCGGGCCGCCAAGGGCCTGCAGCAGCCGCAGCTTCTCCGCCACGGTCATGTCGATGGCCTGGGCCTTGGTCATCCTGGCCAGGGTCTCGTACATGTCCCCTTCGACGTCCAGCTGCCCGGCCACGTAGGCCCGGGCCAGGCCGAGTCCTCCCGGCGCCTGGGCCAGGTAGGCCACGGCCGCCGGCGAACGGACAGTGATCTTCACCGGAGCTCCGGCCGCGCCGGCCTGGCTGCCGTCATAAGCCCTGAACTCCACCGGGGCATCAGGCCCCGCGAATGCCTCGAAGACCTCCGCCAAAGACATTCTTCGCTTTCCTTCCTGTCGTCCGATACCTCAGCGTCCCCTGACGCACTTCTCGTACAGGCCGAGCAGGCGGCCCTCGCCGTCGTAGGAACGCTTAAGCGCGCGGTACGCCTCGCCGTTGTAGAGCCGGTAGAACTCGTCCTCGGCGTAGAACGACGTGGAATACAGCGACTTGTGCCCGT
>Ga0208565_1000434_pt1 | contig 31205 bp, 34 predicted proteins | sample Sb_taG_7_FD_187706 | JGI IMG/M metagenome (GOLD analysis project Ga0208565, IMG submission 187706) | Peat soil microbial communities from Weissenstadt, Germany - Sb_50d_2_FS metaG (SPAdes) (version 2) | ecosystem: Environmental > Terrestrial > Soil > Wetlands > Peat | place: Germany...
CAGCATCCACGCCGCGGCCAGCGCGCACAGGGCCACGAGCTCTGGAGTATCAGCGTCAGCAGGACGCATAACGACAGAATCACGTACGGCAGGACCGTTACGGTGCCCGGTGGAGGCCATCGTGGCTCCGGGGCCTCCGGCCAGGAGCGGGCCGTCGGCTCGCTCGGCGGCGAGACCCCACCGTCGGATACTTTCGCCGCTCCCGCACATCCGGGCGGGGGGCGGGGAGAGGGCGGCATGATGCTCAGTTGCCCTCCGCCTTGAATTTACTGCCAGCGGAACAACTTGGCCGCGCCCGCCGGCGTGGTCTGCATGCGGCCGCGGTAGCGAGCAACTGCACTTTCCAGGTGTGGAATGCGACCTGGCGCGCCTGGCTCGGCCGCGGTCAACTCGCTCTCAGGGATCTCATCAGAGCGAAGGCGGCTTATGGGCGGCTACCTCATCTGGAGCACACGGGTCATGCTGGGAATCGTCCTGCTCGTCTCGGTGATTGCGAAGCTACGCGGGCGCCGGGAGTTCGCGGACTTCACTAGCTGGCTCGACCAGCTGGCGGTGGTCCCGCGCCACCTGGTCAGACCGGCCGCGGTCACGATGGCAGCAGCGGAGGCCACGGCGGCCGCGCTGCTCGCATTCCCGGGCACTGCGGCGGCCGGGCTGGCCGCCACAGCGGCCGTGGTGGCGGTGTTCGCGGCCTCGATGGCGCTGATCTCCCGCCGCGGCATTACCGCCCCGTGCCGGTGCTTCGGCGTCTCCACGCGGCCGATGGGCCCCGCTCACCTCGTCAGGGACATCGTGCTCGCGCTGCTCGTGGTCGGCTAGTCACCAGCCGGCAAACACGAGCTAGCTCAGGGTCGCCCGCGGTACTCGCTGCTGGCAGCGACTCGGCGCCGCAAACTGTGGCTGATCCTGTGGGTTTCCTTCGTGGTGGTACCGCGCGGGCCTGCCTAGCGTCATGACTATCCCTACCGGATGGGTGGCAGGGAGGGCGGCTAAGCCGCCAGGGCATGACTTGGAGGTAGACATGATAGTCATCGCGCTGTTTGTCATCGCCGTCGCGACGAGCGCACCGATCGTCGCTGCCGTGCTGGTCGGCGTGGCCAGCAGGCGCGAGGACGCGGACTGGACGCTGGGCGGACCCGCACCAGGCCTGGTCCAGGCAGTCGCGAGGCGGATCGTGGACTTCCACTCCGAGGGCGTTTTGCCACGGCCGAAGGGGCGCGGGCCGGTCCGGTCTGGTGTGCACGCGCCTGGGTGGGACGCAGCTCTTGAGCCTTGGGAGGACGAGGCCGAGGCCGAGGCTCCACCACTTGTGGCGCAATTCGGGCGACGGCCACGCACATTACGCGCTGCCGGATCTGCGCCGACGATCTCGAGAGAGTACCTGCCTCGCAACTCGCCCGCCGCAGCAACGCCGCTAGGTTCGCTTCGGTGATGCGAATGGTCACGGCATTGCCGCGCAGCGTCAGGGTCGCGCCGTGGCACGCGCTATCTCCCCTGCTGAGCACGAGTACGTCAGCCACCTCCGGTACGACGCCTCCCGATCCGACTTCTTCGTCCGCACGGTCCAGGCGCCTTTCCGGCGCGGAGTTTCCGCGCTGCGACGGCGTCTGGACCACCAAATCGGCCGACCGGCCAGGCCGCCGAGCGCACCTAGCGCCTCGACCCGCAACTGCAAGGACATCGTGTTCGTCGTCTAATCAGCACGCCACGGGATTGCGGACTCTCCGCAGTTGATGCCACGCATGACGTTTCCTCGGTCGCTTCGGCGCAATGCCAGCGCCGACCAGCCGTTCAGGCCCGGATGCCGCCAGCCGCGGATCGCCTGCGGGCCTGTCTGCTTATAGCCTTGCCTTAGAGATTTCTCCGCGCCTGGACTGGCTGTGCAGCGACCGCTGGTCCGTAGCGGAGGTCTCGTGAGGAGGGTGGCGGTGGTCGCGGAGCCTTCAGTGCCCTTCGCCAGGTTACTGCGGCAGCTGCGCACAGATGCCGGGCTGACCCAGGAGGCACTGGCGGAAGCGGCGCGACTGAGCACACGGTCGGTCAGTGATCTAGAACGGGGGATTAATCTGACGGCCCGCCGGGAGACGGCCAGGCTGCTCGCGGATGCCCTGGATCTGACCGGCCCGGCTCGAGCCGCGTTCGAGGCGGCCGCCCGGGGAAAACGAGGAAAGACCGGTGCTCAGATCGAGCTTGTCAGAGGGGACATGTTCGACGGGCCGTCCGACCTGATCGTAATACCATGCTCTACCGCGCCATCGATAACTTGGTTCGTAATGGAGCATCTCCGGTCTTTCGGGATCCCTGGTCCGCAGGTCAAGATGGAACCAGGGGACGTCATCTTCATCGACCTCCGGCGAGCAAGCAATATTGCCCAGGTCGCAGCGTATGCGGCCTCGGTCCGCGGTGAACGCGGAAGCTCGTCCGACGCGATAGAACAGATCGGCCGGAAGCTCGGCGCTTATGCGGCCGATAATCCGTGGCTCAGCCAGATCTCCTGCCCGCTTCTCGGCACTGGCGCAGGAATGCTGGAACCCACCGAGGCGGCAAGCGCCCTCGCCGCTGGTTTCTTCGCCACGGCTCCTGAGTGGGCACTCCTGCGACTATTCGCGCTGGAAGACGCCGTCTTCAGCCGGATCCGATCTCTGCTGGAGTCGGAACTGGATCGAAAGACACCGGGTCAACTCGGTACCATCACTGTCGCCGATCGCCCGCTGCGCGTATTTATCAGCTACACAAAGTCTTCTGATCAGCATGAGGATTGGGTTAGGACGGTGGCGACCTATCTCCGGTCCGCTGGTGTTGATGCTCGACTCGACATCTGGCATTTAAGGCCAGGGATGGATGTTGCGCAGTGGATGTGCAACGAGCTTGATATGGCAGACCGCGTTCTGCTCATATGCGATGACTTGTACGCGAAGAAGGCGGACGGGCGGCATGGCGGTGTGGGCTGGGAAATCAGGGTAATCCAGGGTGACCTGTCGCAGACGCAGGCTGCCAATCCAGACAAATTTGTACCTGTCGTGGTCACTGAGAACGTCGCCGATGGAATGCCGACCTCCATAAAATCAGCATATTTCCTGCACTGGCCTCCTTCTCGGCGCGACGACTCATCACTGCAGGACGAACTGGTACGAATCATCTACCGCGCGCACGAGGAGGTACCGCCGCTAGGCCGACCCGGGTATGTCATCGGAAGGAACTAAGTCCAGAGCCCAAGCACACCGAGTCGCGTCGGGTTCACGCGGCATCTGGTGGCAGCAGCTCGTAATGGACGGTGGTCTTCTTCGTGAGCCGGTGGAAGGCCGGAACCAGGATGCCCTGCAGCATCGGGTATTTCGTGGCAAGCGCTCTGGCCGCCACGGCGGCTTCCGGCCCGGCGAGTTGCCGTGCGATCGCCTGCCGCTGGGGACCGGTTGGCTTTCCGCGGCTGGCGCAGGGTGCGATCCACACCTGCGGGAAGTTGCGCATGCGCTTGGCCTTGCCCGTCGCTGACCAGGTGCGGATTGACGGACTAGCACGCTGACCGGCACCTCGTGGACCTGACCGAGCCGCCTGCGCACGTCTCCGGCACGAACACCCCGGGCAGGCTCGTCTCCAGCAGGTACGGCGTGGCCGCCTTTCGGCCGGCCAGGTCGTGCCTGACTGCCGCTGGCCTGTTCGGGTAGGAGGATGCCAATGAGCGACCACCGCGGGAGGATGCCGATGACCGACGGACCAGCGGGCCAGGGTCCCCTGCAGGCCGGGAGCCCGCTGAGAACGCCCCGTGCGGCGGCTGTTGCCGGAATAGTCTTTTCTGTGCTCCTGATCGCAGCGCTCGTGCTGCTCAGGCTCTCTGTCCCGGCCTATCCCGTGGTGGCCGGCGTGTGGCTGACCGATCCAGAGCGACGGGCGGCGATAGCGATCGCGCTGAACCTCGTCCCGTTCGCCGGCATCGCCTTCTTGTGGTTCATCGGGGTGCTCAGGGACCGGATCGGCGAGCGCGAGGACCGCTTCTTCGCGACCGTGTTCCTGGGCAGCGGCCTGCTGTTCGTCGGCATGCTCTTTGTGGCCGCGGCGGTCGCCGGCGGGCTCATCGCGGAGGCGTCACAGCCGTCCGGCCCACCGGGTGCGGACACCGTGGCGCTGTCCCGCAACGTCAACGGGATCCTAGTGAACATCTACGCGATGCGGATGGCGGCGGTGTTCACGCTCACCACGGTGACCATTGCCCGCCGCACCAAGATCGTGGCCAGGTGGCTCACCGTTGCCGGGATCGCTGTCGCGCTCATACTGCTGGTCGGCGTCGGCATCTCAGCCTGGGTGGAGTTGCTGTTCCCGGCATGGATCCTGGCCTTGAGCGTCGATATCCTCACGGCCGGCCGCAAGGTCTTCCCCCGGCAGCACGGGGACGGCTCCCGGCCATTAGGAGGCTGCCTGCGGCGATGTGGCGTGCTTGCCCTGCAGCAGCGCCCAGGCCCGGCTGCAGACCACCGCCAGGGACGCGATCAGCAGGTACGCCAGGTTATAGACGTAAATATCATTATGTGTGGTGATGACGAGGGAGACGCTCATGCCGAGCCGGCCGCTGCTCTGCCCGCAGGCGGAGCGCTGTCTCCGAAAACGGACTCCGGCCGCAGCGAGATGGCGACGAACAGCAGCCCGATCAGGACTCCGGCCCGGCCCGCTGCGGCAGCAAAATATACGGTGAAGTCCGCAGGAACCACAGGTCTCACCTCGGCACGCTCTTTGCATAACAATGCCCCGAGTGTGCCATGACCGGAGGTCACGCCCGGGGGAAGATCGTCATCACCATGTAAGTCGCTGCCTTACGATGGGCCGGTGTCGCTGCGAGCCATTGATTTCCATGTGCACTTGCCCACCCCGGACTGGCTGGACGGCAGCATGGCCGGCTATGTCGAGGCGGCCGAGGCCTACTTCCGCTCGCCGGTGCAGCGGCAGTCGCTAGCGGAACTGGCGACCCGGTACCGCCAGCTAGACGTGCGGGCGGTGCTGCTGGCCTGGGATGCCGAGACGGCGACGGGACGGCCCCGGGTGCCGAATGAGACCGTGGCCGCGGCCTGCCGCGACCATCCGGATGTGTTCACCGGCCTGGGCTCGGTCGACCCGCACAAGGGCCAGGCCGCCGTCGCCGAGGTGGCGAACATCGCCGCGCTCGGGCTGCGGGGCGTGAAATTCCACCCGTCGCTGCAGGCGTTCTGCCCCGATGACCCGGCCTACCGGCCGATCTACGCGGCCTGCGAGCAACACGGCCTGCTCGCCCTATTCCACACCGGGACCAGCGGGATCGGTGCCCGCCAGCCTGGCGGCCAGGGCATCAGGATCGACTATGCCCACCCGCTCCGGCTTGATCCGGTCGCCGCGGCCCATCCCGGGCTGACCGTGGTCGCCGCGCATTTCGGCTGGCCCTGGCAGCTGGACCTGATCGCCGTCGCGCTGCACAAGACCAATGTCTACATCGATGTCTCCGGCTGGTCACCGCGGCGGATCCCCCCGGAGGTGATTGGCGAGCTGCGCGGGCGGCTGTCCGGGCAATTCCTGTGGGGCAGCGACTTCCCGTTCTTCACCCCCGAACGCTGTCTCGCCGAACTCACCGGCCTTGGCCTGCCAGCTGACGTCCTGCACACTGTGCTGCACGACAACGCCGCCCGCATCCTCGGTCTGACCCCATCGCAGCCACCATGACCAGGCGATGCTCTGCTGCCTGCCTGGGGCCCTGCGCGGCTTTCGAACCAGGCGGCGCGGTTAGGGCAGCGCGGGAAGGGCGCGTGGGCTGGATGTGGCGCCGACTGCGGGCGGCTCGGCGGGGACAGGCCGGCTTGAGGCGGGCAGCGTGAGGGTGATGCGCAGCCGAGTGATCCGGGCGAGCTGCATGCTCTGGTGCGGGTGCAGCTGAGATCCAGCGCCGAGGTGGACGGCTTCGGGAAGCAACTGCGCGCCAGGGCTTGGGTCGCGGAGGCATGGCGGCTGGCCGGAGACTGCGACTTCGAGGTACGGCTGTCCTGCCGGAGCCTCACCGATCTGGAGGCCGCGGTGCAAGATCTCCGCGGCGTCGGCGTCGTAACCTCTACCAGCCTCGTCCTGCACCGCGTCTGCCTGGAAGCTTGCTGACCAGCTGACCAGCTGACCCCGCACCGCGCAGCCCGCGCTGGGGGCGGTGATGACCGGGGCTGCCTGCTCCAGCCCTGCCGTGGCGGCGTAGGCGGACCGGTTTTACCGCTGTGCTAGCGGGCTGGTTTCGGCCGGATCGCCGGCGGGTGGCCGGCCGCGCGGGCGCATCGGTCCGGCGTGGCGAGGCAGTCGGCCGACGTCGGCGAGCGCGCGGCGCAGCAGGAACTCGATCTGGGCGTTGGTGCTGCGCAGCTCGTCGGCGGCCCATCTGGCCAGGGCGTCGTGGACGGCGGGGTCGAGCCGGAGCAAGACGCCCTTGCGCTCGCTCACCGCGGTTCCGTGGCTGCCGTCACTGGTACAGGGAGCCGGTGTTGACGACCTGCTGGGTGGCCTGCTCGCTGCACAGGACCACGAGCAGGTTCGAGACCATCGCGGCCTTCCGCTCCTCGTCCAGATCGACCACGCCCTCCTCCTTCAGCCGCTCCAGGGCCAGCTTGACCATACCCACGGCACCCTGCACGATCGTCTGCCGGGCGCCGACCACGGCGCTTGCCTGCTGCTGGCGCAGCATGGCCTGGGCGATCTCCGGCGCATAGGAGAGCCTGGTCAGCCGCGTCTCGATGACCTCCACTCCGGCTGGCCTGACCCGATTGGTGAGCTCGGCCGACAGCCGCTGGGTGATCTCATCGGCGTTGTCGCGCAGCGAGAGCGCGCCGCTGCCCCGGCTGTCATAGGGGTAGCTGGAGGCGATGTGCCGGACGGCAGTCTCGGTCTGGATGGTAACGAACTGCGTGAATTCGTCGACCGAGTAGATGGCGCTGGCGGTGTCGTGCACCTGCCAGACGACCACTGCGGCGATCTCGATCGGGTTGCCGTCGGCGTCGTTGACCTTGGCCTGCGCTGACTCCTGGTTCCGGATCCGGGTCGAGACCGCGATGCGGTTGGTGAACGGATTGACCCACTGCAAGCCAGGCTCGCGGATGGTGCCGCGGTACTTGCCAAACAGCTGGACAACGTGCGCGCGGCCAGGCACGACAGCGGTGAGCCCCCTCAGCACCAGGGCGCCGGCGACAAGGACAAGGGCGCCAAGCCAGATCAGCGCTGTCGCACCGTCGCCGCTGAAATGGCCGGCCAGCCAGACCAGCGTCACCCCGACGATCAGGATGACAATCCCCAGCACCAGCATCCGCAGGCCGGGCAGGAACCGGGCCACCCGCTCGGTCACCAGCCGGCTAGGCAGTTCCGGGCCTGCGGCCGCTGCATCGTGAGTAACCAATTCTCGGCCTGCGGCCGCTGCATCCTGGGTAGCCATCCAGCGCCTCCTTCAGTTGACGAGCTTGATTACACATGCTTAGCATACTGATATCTATTTTTCTTGGCAAGAGCCCCACCTCCCCTCCTCGCCCTACGGCGCCGCTGCGGTCAGCTCCCCTACACCCTGGACTCGTAGCCGACCGCCGGATGCTTGGCCGGGTAGAACGCAGCGCCCGCTGAACGCTGCCCTATGTATTCGCTGCCGCCAGGCTCTAACTCGTTCCGACTTCAGGACGTTGGCCTCTGGCGTCGCCGCCGTCGCAGGTGCAGCGTTGGAATCGAGAGGCCATGGCAGCGTGCTGGTAAACCTGCACCGGGTACTGGCCGTACCCGGAGGCCGTGGCATAACTTCATGGGAGTAGTCATGAACGTCGCTTACTATCATGCTTCGAAATACGGCAACGGCGCTATGGTCGCGGCGGAATTCAAGAGGATCATGGCGGCCAAGGGAATAGCGGTCGACGTCCACCATGTCCGGGATGCGAAACCAACGGAGCTGCCTCAGGTAGACCTCTATGTTTTCAGCTCGCCGGGTCGTATGGGAAAGCCCATCGGGAGCGCTCGTAGGTTCCTGAGCAAGGTCAGGCTGCAGCCGGAAACCAAATATGCCATTCTGACAACTCAGGCCGCCCCTAAGCCGAACAAGAAGACCGGCAAGATGCCGACCGAGGAAGAATTGGCTCGATGGGAGCGGATCATTCCGATCATGAATGAGCTGCTGCAGGCCAAGGGACTGAAGGAGGTCGCCGAGGGAACGGTCCAGGTGACTGGCCTGAAGGGACCTTTGGAAGAAGGATGGCAGCAGAAGGTCGAGGCTTTCGCTGACCAGATCTGCTCATTGGAAATCCAAACCGGATGAGAAGAATGTCCTTGGCACGTCCGAGCCCGAGCGCCGACCGGAGGAATTTGACTTCGCTGCGCTGAACCTCCGGGAGCCAGGCGTCGACATCGTGCCGATCGCGTCGTGGCGTCGCGGCTGAGCCCAGCCCCCACTGCCCTTAACTTCCGGGATTTCTGCGCTCTAGTGTCCGGTTTCTAGCGTTGCGTCACATGTTGAAGGTATTGGCCCAGCCCCTGGCTCGGCACGCATTCCGAGTGGCCAGGTCACGACTGCGCGGCCGAAGGGCGATAATATGTAGATTGGCCGCTTTAGATTGCGGTGTCCGCTCGCTGCCGGTCGTCAGCAGAGGTGGTCGCATGGACGGTTGGGTGCGCGCCGACTTCGAGGACGTCGCGCGCGTGTTCCGGCGACAGCTGCGGCGTACGACGGGCGGCGCAGCCGTCGCGGTCTACTTCCGCGGCGAGCTCGTGGTCGACCTTTGGGGCGGACGGCGTACCGAGGACGAGCCGTGGCAGCGCGACACGCTCGCGATGTGCTTCAGCACGACGAAGGGAGTCGCCTCAGCCGCGCTGCACCTGCTAGCCGACCGGGGGCACATCGATTACGACGCGCCGGTAGCGGCGTACTGGCCGCAGTTCGCGCAGGCCGGCAAGGAGCGCGTCACCGTGCGCCACGTGCTCACGCACTCCGCTGGGCTGCACCGGATGCGGACGCTCGTCGACGGCGCGCACCGGATGCTCGACTGGGAGTACATGGTGGCGGCGCTCGAGCGCGCCGAGCCCGCGTACGAGCCGGGCAGCCGGCACGGCTACCACGCGCTGACCTACGGCTGGCTGGTCGGGGAGCTGATCCGCCGGGTGTCGGGCCTGCCGATCGCGCAGTTCGTCGATGCGGAGCTCGCTTGCCCGCTCGACCTCGACGGGCTGTTCGTCGGGTGCCCGCCCGAGCATCGCGGCCGGATCGCCCCGCTCACCCCGATGGCCGCCCCGCTCGGCCGCATGCTGGGCCTGCAGCCGGGCGCGGTGATGGGTGGCCCGGTCGGCCGGATTCCTGCGCTGCTTGGGCTGCCGGTCAACCCGCGCCGGTTCGTCAACGCGCTGTTGCCGCGCGGCATCGAGGACGTGGTGTGGGGTGCCGAGATGATGGACGCCGAGATCCCGGCGGTGAACGGGTTCTTCACAGCCAGGTCGCTGGCGAAGCTCTACGCGATGCTGGCCGGTGGCGGGGAGGTCGACGGGGTGCGGCTGCTCTCGCCCCAGACCGTGAAACGAATTGCGGTGGTGCACTCCCGCGGGCCCGACCTCGTCCTGGTCCTGCCGATGGGGTGGCGGCTCGGCTATCACAGCGCGTTCACGACGCGAGGCACGGTGCGCGGCGGGTTCGGCCACTTCGGGTTCGGCGGCTCGGGCGGGTGGGCTGACCCGCAGCGTGACCTGGCGCTGGCGATGGTGTGCAACCGCGGTGGCGGCACGCCGATCGGCGACCTGCGCCTGGCGGAACTCGGCACCGCGGTGGTCCGGACACCAGGCGCGCGGTCACCGCGGTAACGCGACCCACTCACCCCCTGCTGACCCGCCATTGCGTGCCCCTTGCCCTGGGATGGCACGTAATCTGATGCGATGGCTGGCCTCTTGGAGCTGGATGGGCTGACCCGCCGTTTCGGGCCGGTCACTGCGCTCGATGATCTTTCCTTCTCCGTTCCCGCCGGTCAGGTGGTTGGCTTCCTTGGGCCCAATGGGGCCGGCAAGACAACCACCATGCGTGCCATCTTCGGCCTGACTGATCTGGACGCCGGAACTGTCAGATGGCACGGCACCACGGTCGGACCGCAGGAGCGCCGCCGGTTCGGCTACATGCCCGAGGAACGCGGTCTGTATCCCGGCATGCTGGTCGGCGAGCAACTGGTGTACCTCGGAAGACTGCACGGGATGAGTGCGGCAGACGCGGCCGCCGCGACGCACGAATGGCTGGAGCGGCTCGGGGTCGCTGACCGGGCGAACAGCAAGGTCGAGACGCTGTCGCATGGCAACCAGCAGCGGGTGCAGCTCGCGGCGGCGCTGGTGCATGACCCTGAGCTGCTCGTCCTGGACGAGCCCCTGACGGGGCTGGACCCGGTGGGAATCGACGCCATCGGCGACGTGCTCGCCGGGCAGGCCCGGTCAGGCTGCTGCGTGCTGTTCTCCAGCCATCAGCTCGACCTGGTCGAGGACCTCTGCGAAACGGTCACGATCATTGACCATGGCCGTCTCGTCGTGACCGGAACGGTCGATGATCTCGCGACGAGCGGTCCGCGCCGGCTGGTGGTTCGGGTGGAGGGGGACCGAGACGCGGCCTGGGCCCGCCAGCTCACCGGGGTCTCGGTGTCCGAGGTCGATCGGGGCGCGGTGCGGCTGGTACTTGATGAGTCGACCGACAGCGAATCGGTGCTGAAGGCGGCTATGAGTGCCGGACGGGTCACGGAGTTCGTTGTCGAGCGCCGCCGTCTGTCGGAAGTGTTCAGGGAGGCACTGGCGTGAAGCATCCAATCCAGCTGATCCTGCTGGCGGTGGTCCTGGCCGTGGGGTTGACGCTGAGGGTCTGGCTGTGGCGCCGCCGAGCAGGACGGACCGCCCGGCAGGCACGGCCCGCCCAGCTGGCACGGCCCGCCCGGCAAGCAGCCCTAGCGCGGTTCACGGGGTACACGGGGTTGGTGGCTGCGCGGGAAATACTCCAGCGGATCCGCGGCCGGATCTTCCGGATCGGGACGCTGCTGATCCTGGCGGTGGTCGCTGCGGCCATCGTGATCCCGGTACTGAACCGGGGAAAGCCACACCCTCAGCAGGTCGGAGTGGCCGGCGCTCTCTCCGCCCCGCTGCGCGCGGCTGTCGTCGCCTTCGGCCAGAGCATCGGAACCACCGTGCGCCTCGTCCCCGAGGCCAACCCGGCGGCCGCCCGCACTGATCTGCGCTCGGGCCGGATCGAGCTCGCTATCGTGGACGCCCGACTAATTCTGGTGAACAAGGCGATCAGCACCGCCGACACCTCGACGACCGCGCTGCTGGTCCGCGACGTTTCCAGGACTCTCGGAGTGGACGAGGCGTTCCAGTCAGCCGGCCTGTCGGCCGCTCAGGTCGCGCAGCTGGCCGGCGCCAAGCCGCTTCCGGTAGCGAGCCTCCAGCCGGGACGACCCAGCGGGACCACGCACACCACGTCGGTCGTCGGCCTGATCCTGGTGTTCGTGATGCTCACGCAGTACAACGCCTGGACCCTGATCGGGGTGATGGAAGAGAAATCCAGCCGGGTCGTCGAGGTGCTCCTAGCCGCGGTCCGGCCGGTCCAGCTCCTCGGGGGCAAGGTGCTCGGGATCGGGCTGGTGGCCTTTGCTCAGGCCGCCCTGGTCGTGGCGTTCGCTCTCATTCTCGCCAAAGCCGTCGGCTCCGATCTCCTGCACGGCACCGCACCCATGGTGCTCGTCAGCACGCTGGCCTGGCTGGTGCTCGGCTATGCCTTCTACTGCTGGGTCTACGCGGCCGCTGGCTCCATGGCCGAACGCCAGGACCAGGTGCAGACCCTGGCCTTCCCGCTCAGCCTGCCCATCGTCTTCGGTTACGTCATCGCGCTGACGACGATCAGCTCCGGCAGCCCGTCCGCCTTCTTCAAGGTACTCGCCTACCTGCCACCGACTGCGCCGTTCGCCATGCCGGTCCTGGTGGGCCTCGGAGCGGTCACCTGGTGGGAGTTCACCGCCTCGGCGGCGCTCAGCGTTCTGTGCACCGTCGGCGTCGCGAAGCTCGCTACGGGCATCTACCGGCGAGCCATTCTTCGCACCGGCCGCCGGGTCGGGTTCCGCGAGATCGTCTCCAAAGCGGCCAGATAGCAGTGCCGATCGGCCGGCCAGGGTCAGCGCGGCAGCAGCGGGCCGTGGTCGAGGAAGGGCAGCACGTGCCTGGCGAGCAGGTCGCCTTCCGCCGCGTGCGGGTATCCGGACAAGATGAACGCCTCAATGCCGAGGTCGGCATAACCGCGCAGCTTGGCCAGCACCTGGTCAGGGTCGCCGACGATCGCCGCGCCTGCGCCTGAGCGAGCGCGGCCGATGCCCGTCCACAGCTGCGGCTCGACAAAGCCGTCCGCATCGGCCATATCGCGCAGCTCGTTCTGCCGCAAGGTTCCGGCGGACCTGGTATCCAGCGAACGGCGGCGGATCTGCTCCCCGGTGTCGTCATCCAGCCGGGATACCAGCCGCCGGGCGGCGGCCCGCGCTTCCTGCTCGGTGGCGCGGACGATGACATGCACCCGATAGCCGAACCGAAGCTCGCGGCCGTAGCGCGCGGCGCGCACCCGCATGTCACCGAGGACCGCCTCGACTCCGCTCATGGTGTCGGGCCACATCAGATACACGTCCGCGGCCTGGGCGGCGACCTCGCGCGCGGCCTCGGACAGGCCACCGAAGTAGAACGGCGGGCAGCCGCCCCGGGCCGGACGCAGCCGAGGCGGGCCGAGGGCAAGATTGACGAACTCGCCAGCGACCGCCACGCTGCTGCCATCCAGCAGGTCGCGCAGCACCCGCATGATCTCCAGGGTGCGGCGGTACCTCGGCGCGGACTCCAGCGTCTGACCGGGCAGATCGGAGGAGATGATGTTGATCGTGAGCCGCCCGCCGAGCATCTGATCAATGGTGGCGAGCTGCCTGGCCAGCTGCGGCGGCCACATCTCGCCCATCCGCACCGCCACCAGCAACTGCATCCGCTTCAGCAGCGGAGCGATCCCGGCCGCGAACGCCACCGAGTCGATTCCCATCGCATAACCCGACGGCAGCAGCAGATTGTCGTAACCCGCTTCCTCCGCGGCCAAGGCAATGCCACGGCAATGCTCCCAGCTGGACAGCAGCAGGCCGTCCGGCAGCCCGAGAAATTCGTAGTCGTCGTCGCACAGCGCGGCGAACCAGGACACCTCGCAGCCCATCAAGCCAGTATCCCTCCCGGCCGGGTCACGAATGCAGGCGACGGATCGATGGCTTTCGGACCGAGACTGCCGGACTCAGACGTCAGCCGGTTCGGGGCTCCCAGCGGAAGAAGCGGATTGCGACGAGCAGCCCTCCCAGCCCCCAGGCTGCCACCACCAGGACATCGGTCCAGTTGAACGCGGAACCGAGGAACCCGGCCTGCATGGCGGCCAGGAAATGCCTGAGCGGGAAGATCCGGCCGACCCAGAGCATCCACCCGGGCGGGTTGTTACCGAGCGGGATAAAGATCCCGGACACGAAAAGCAGCGGCAGGATGACGGCGTTGACCATCGGCGCGCCGAAGCCGGATTCCGCCAGTAGGCCTTATTCACGTAGCGCGTCTGGGAGAGGGTAAGCGCCGCCGCGTTCATGCCCTGCGTCCTTCCGCTTCCCGGCAGACGGCGGTCCGTTGCCGTCTGGAGATGGCGCGCCGGCCAGCGAGAGATAGATGTCCTCGAGCGACGGCCTGGTCACCTGCAGCCCGTCGAGACCGACCCGGTGATCGATGGCCCACCCGGTGTCGGCTCGTCGAGGAACAGCAGTTCCGGATTGCCGACCAGGGCAATCGCGACGTCCAGCCGCCGCTGCTGGCCCCCGGACAGCTTGAGCACCCGGGCATTGCGCTTCTCCTCGAGGCCGACCAGGCGGATGACCTCATCGACCGGCCGCGGGCGAGGGTAGTAGGTGGCGTACATGGCAATGGTCTCGCGCACGGTGAGGTACCGGTCGATGCTGGTGGACTGCAGCACGATCCCGACCCGGCTCTTCAGTTTCGCGCGCTGTCGGCCGGGGTCCAGGCCAAGAACGCTGACCTCGCCGCTGTCACGGGTGCGGTAGCCCTCGAGAATCTCGACCGTGGTGGTCTTGCCCGCCCCGTTCGGGCCGAGCAGCGCGAAAACCTCGCCCTGGCGGATCGCCAGGTCGATCCCGCTGACAGCCCGCGTGCCCGAGTAGGACTTCATCAGCCCGCGAACATCCACCGCCAGTGTGCCCGCGCGATCGGCGCCCACCGGTCCTTGGTGAATGCTTTTAGCCTCTGCAGCCTGTGCTACAGATTCGCCCTGTCCGGCTCGCTGGGTGCCGCTGGCACTGGGTTGGCAGCTGCCAGCCAGCTAGCGATGTCGGCGACGACCGCCGGGTCTACATGCTGGGCCGGCTCGTATTCCGCTGGCGCGGACGGGCCGCTTCCTGGGAAGAACAGGTGATTGTCCTGGTCGTAGACCCGAATGGTCACGTCCGGGCGATCGGCCAGGCCGGCCCGCCAGCGGGCGAGGTCGTCGGCGACGGTGGCCTGGTAGTCACGACCGCCCTGCAGGATGAGCATCGGCCTGGCCAGCGCCGCCGCGACCACGACCGGGTCGTAGCCGCGCAGGTCCAGCCAGTACGGACCAGGCACGCCGAGCGGCAGGTCGCTGGCCGGCGTCGACGCGGACAGGGCGGTGCTGTCGACCAGCCTGGCCTGCGCGGTCACCGCCTCGATCGCGGGCTTGGATGCGACGGCCGTCTCGGGGTCAAGTTCAGCGAGGTAGCGGATCTGCCGGACGATGGCCCAGTGCAGCGGCTGCGTCCCGCCGGCCAGGATGACCAGCCCGGCAGCGGACGGCTCGGTCCCCGCGACGCGCGGGGCGACGGTTCCGCCCAGGCTGTGGCCGAGCACGAAAACCCGTCCGGCGTCCACGGCTGGGTGCTGCCTGAGCAGCTCGATGGCCGCGGCCGCTGACGGCAGGTACTCATCGGCCAGGGTGAAATCTTGCACCACCATGACCTGGCTCGGGTGGGCGTACGTGACCTTGTCGAAGCGCAATATCGCCACACCGTGGCTGGCCAGCCCCCAGGCGAGGTCCTTGAACGGCTTGTTCCGCCCGATGGTCGAGTCGCGGTCCAGCGGTCCGGACCCGGCGAGCAGCACGACCGCGGGCCGCGGGCCCGTCTGGTGCGGCAGGCTCAGCGTGCCTGGCACGGCGAGCGGGCCAGAGCCGACCGTCACGTCCTGCTCTTCGAACTCCGCTGGGTCTGCGTAGGCTGGCGGCTCCCACGGCCGGACCGGCTCGGCCGCGCTGGCAGGCGCCAGCTGGATACCGGTGAGCCAGCCCGCGTCGCCGACCGACATGACCACGGTCAGCTTCCCGCGCTCGCAGGTGACGGGAACCTTCACCACGGTCATCCCAGCCCCGCCGGGCTCGCCGACCGGCACGCCGACCGAGGTGACCGGGCCGCGTTGGCGGAGCTCAGCCGCCCAGGCAGCCTGGAGTACCTGCGCCGTCACCAGCTGCCGCAGCTGCGGCGCGAACAAATCGCGGATCTCAGCGAAGCGTCCCGCCCGCGCCATCTCCAGGACAGCCAGGCCCGTCTGCGTCGGCCCGTTCGGCATCATGAGACCTCTTCCTTTCGATTTCGCGGCCGTCGAGCCTGCTGCCTGGCGCCTTGGTCGCCGGCCCGCTTCCCCGGCAGCAGGACGAGATACACCATCCGTCGCCGGCGCCCCTTGCCCGGAGCGTTGGCGAGCCTGGGCTGGAACACAGTGACGAGGTCGCCAAGGAAATCCGCATACTCGGCGTCGGTGAGCCACATGGCGGCCATGTTGTACCTGACCCCGTCCCGGACATCGGGAACGCCAGCTGCGAGGTACCGGTCGAAATCGGCGATGAGCCCAGCGGCGTAGGCCATGAAGGCGTGCGAGTGCTCAGCCGGGGTCATGGCCGCCGCCTCGCCAAGTCCGATCTGCGCGGCGAGCAGCCGGAGTGTATAGGTGCGCTCCACGGCGCCACGGACCCGGCGCTCGGCGACCACCTGCAGCACACCCTCCTTCGTCAGGAGGGCGACGTGCCGGTACAGGCTCCCGGCCGGCACATCGTCGAGCTCGGCCGCCAGCTGGGTGGTGGTGAGCGCCCGGTCGCCGAGGAACGCCTGGACGATGCGAAGTCGCACCGGGTGCAGCAGCAGATCGGCGCTCGCCATACCGAGAACCGTATCCGATTACTCTCAAACCTGCTAACGTTCGCAGATGTGTGAGCATTGAGCGGAAGGCGCTTGGCGGGGTGCCGCAGGCGTCGCGGGCCCGGTCGACGAGGCTGACGGCCCGCAGGGTCTGGTGACCGCGCCGCGGACTACCGGGTTAGCCGACGGCCCAGGTCATGGTGACGGTCGCGTAGGTGCTGACGCCGGGATAGGGGCAATCCCATCCGACCGGGCAGGCCGACGTGGCCCTGCCCGAACCCGCCGCACCGCTCACGCCCGGCGCACCGCTCACACCCGGTGCGATCGGCGCTCCGCTCGGGCTGCCTGGCTTGGCCGCGGCGCCCATCGGAAGCGGATACGGATACTGATAATAAGGAACGGACACCTGCACGTTGATGACTCTTCCCAGCGAGAACCCGGCCGCCGTGGCGACCGCCCTGGCCTGGCTTTCCGCATCGGCTACCGCTTTGGCGATGGCCAACGCCCGTGCCGCCGCTCCGGCACCGGAAACCGTCGCCTGGCCGGTGGCGGTCAGGCCGAGCGGACTCGCGCCCGAGCAGCACCACACCGGATAGGACACCGCCGGCGAACTGCTGCCCACACTCATCGGGCCGGCCCCGCGACCCGCGACGCCGCCAGCGCTCGCCGTGCCCGCCACCAGATAACCGCCGGAGCCGGAGTAAGCGGCCAGCGCCGGTGACCCGGCCGCCGGGGACGACGGTGCGGACACCGCGAGGGTCACAGCCACTGTGCTAGCTACCAGCACGACGATGCCGAGGATCCCCATTGACAGCCGAGCCCGGCTGATACCACGCATCGGACTCCACCTCCCGCCATTTCCGATTCGGGCCGCTTGCACTTCCGGGCATTGGACGCCCGGCCACCGATCGCGGTTCCCTCGAGCGCGCCGAGACCGGCGGGCTTCCTGGCTGAGGGCGATGACCCGTGGCCCTCGGAGGAGCCGGCGGCTAATCGGGCCTGAAAAGGCCGGGCAAGTCTGCGAGCATGAGCCTGTGGCGATGACGCTGAGGCGGCTGACCGCCGCCGAGTACGAGACCTGGATGTCGATGGTTGTCGCCGGCTACGCCGCCGAGATCGTCGCGTCGGGTGCCCTCCCGGCGCAAGCAGCACAGGAGAAAGCACGGCGCGACCACGAGCGGGCACTCCCAGCCGGGCTCGGCACCCCAGGCCAGCTGATCTTCAGAGTGATCGCCGACGATCAGCCGGTGGGCTGGCTGTGGCTTGCCATTCCCGGCCTGACCGGCGACCCGGGCACCGGCAGCGACCCGGGCACCGGCAGCGACCCGGGCACCGGCAGCGACCCGGGCACGGACGGGGACACCGGCACCGGCGGTGACACAGGCACTGGCGGGGACCCGGAAATGGCCTGGGTTTACCTGGTGGAGGTGGACGAGGCGCTCCGCGGCCGGGGCTACGGGCGCGGGGCGATGCTGCTCGCCGAAGCAGAGGCGCGTTCCCATGGCATGCGCTCCCTGGGCCTGAACGTGCACGGCAGCAACGTGGCAGCGCGGTCGCTGTACGCGAGCATGGGCTACGAGGTGATGACCCAGCAGATGAAGAAGACGCTCTAGCAGGCCGCCGTCAACTCCGCGCGCTCCGGCCATCGGCGACCAGCGCAACGGCGGCCCGCCATCGGGGCACGCCGTGGCGGCGCTTCCAGTTGCGCACTGTGCCGCAGCTGCAGTGGGCCTCAGCAGCCAGAATCAGACTGCGGCCTCGCCGCGACGCCTGACGAGGCCCGGGTTGCTGATCTTCTGGGTTCTGCGCCCTCATGTCGGCACCGGCCTTCCGATCGGCATCTGCTGGGTGATGCAGTGCGGGCCGCCGCCACCGTAAGACAGCGTGGCGCCGGGAACACCTATCACCGAACGATCGGGGAATACGGCCTTCAGTTGCGTCAGCGCGAGCTGATCGGCTGCGGTCCCCGCGAGCGGAACGATCACGGCGGCGTTGGCGAGATAGCAGTTGAGGTAGGGCACCTCGACGCGGTGCGGCCCGGCCATCGCCGTCGCCGTGACGTCGAAGGGAATGACCTCGAAAGGCCGGCCGCGCGCGTCGCTGGCCACGCCCAGCCGGCGCAGGTTCTCCCGCGCGAACGCGAAGTTGTCATCGCGGCGGTCGCCTGGGACCAGCAGCAGCAGCACTCCAGGGCGAACATACTGCGCGATCCCGTCGATGTGACCATCGGTGTCCCGGTCTGGCGCGGCCACCAGCCAGAGGACCTGCTCGACGCCGAGATAGTCACCCAGGACCTGTTCGATCCGTGCCTTTGTAGCGTGCGGGTTCCGGTTCGGGTCGAGCAGCGGTCCCTCGGTGGTCACGAGCGTTCCCTCGCCGTCGACGAAGAACGCCCCGCCCTCGAGGACGATCGGCGCTTGGTAGCGCTTGGCTCCCAGCAAATCGGCCAGCACGGCGGCCAGGGCGGCATCACGGTCATAGGGGTGGTACTTGCCTCCCCAGGCGTTGAAGCCGAAGTCCACGACAGCGAGGCTGCTACGGTCATCGGTAACGAAGATCGGTCCGTTGTCTCTGGTCCACGAGTCGTCGATCTCGATCTCGATAGCCTCGATGTCTGAGCCACACAGGTTGCGTACCTCGCTGGAAACGCCGGGCCGGCAGATCATGACGACCGGCTCGAATCCGGCGATGCTCCGGGCAACCTCGGCATAGTCAAGCTTCGCTTGCTCGTACAACCCGGCCCAGAGACTGCGACGGGTCGGCCATGCCATCAGGCAGCACTGATGCGGCGCCCACTCTGCGGGCATGTGGAAGCCATCGGCCCTCGGCGTATCCGCATCGGTCACGATCATTGTCCCTTCACCTGGCGACTCTCCCGCCTCCTGGCCCTCCTTGATCACGCTGGTCAGCGCCGCAGCCTTCGTCGGGAAATCAGAGCGACCGGAGGGCGAGCGCGGCGTAGTCATAGCATTCCCTTGCGGCAGATCAGGCGAGCAGGTAGCGGCGGGAGAGCGGGATCTCAGCGACAGGTGCCGCGGCAAGCACCCGGCCGCCGAGGTGGACTGTGCCATCGGCGGGGTCGACGGCTATCTGCGGGCAGGCGCGTCCGGCGACGAGGCTGGAACGACGCACGGAGCGGGTGCCGGAAATCGCAGCGAAACGGCGCCGACTTCCGAGTTGCCGCGCCATTCCGGCCTCGTAGGCGAGCGTCGAGACGAACGTCACCGACAGCGAGGCAGGCGTCAGGCCATAGCCACCCCAGTGCGCGGAGTAGCGCCGCGGTTCGGCACCTTCCACGCTGGCGTTGCCCGCACCGAGTGGCCCCCAGGCGAAATGTCCCGCTTTCAGGATCAGCTCTGGCCGGACGCCGAAGTACGCAGGCTTCCACAGCACAACGTCGGCGATCCGACCGGGGGCCAGCGTCCCGACTTCCGCGAAGATTCCATGGGTGAGCGCCGGATCGACCGTGTATTTCGCGAGGTATCGGAGCGCGCGCTCATTGTCGTCGGGTCCCAGGCCGTCGTCCGTGAACGAGCCGTCCGGCCGCGGGATGAGACGTCGGACTGCGGGGGCCTGCGACCAGTCATGGCCGGCCTCCGCTGACCGCCAGGCCTTCATCGCGTGGGCGAGCTGCCAGGTCCGGCGGACGGTTTCCCCGATCCGGCCCATTCCCTGAGAATCGCTGTTGATAATGCTGATCCCGCCGAGCTCATGCAGCGGCCCCTCGGCTGCCATCGTGGCAGGGTGCACCCGTTCCGAGGCGAGCTCGAGATCATCAGGATGGCCGGCCGAGCCACCATGCACGAGGAGGATCATCTCCGGATGCTCACCGGCGGCATTGATACCGAAGGGAATCGTCGGGGTGGTCGAGGAGCAGATGATGTTGGGCTCGCGCACCAGCCCGATCAGGTCAGGGATGTGACCTCCGCCTGAGCCTTCGACGTGATACGCGTGCACGGCACGTCCGTCGATCGCCGCAACGGTGTCTTCTAGCTCGCATGACTCGTTGAGCCCGTCGGTGTGCAGCGCGACTGCGACGTCGTACTGCTCGGCGAGCCCGAGCGTCGCATCGATGATCTCGGGATAGGCTCCCCAGTCCTCGTGGATCTTCAGGCCGATCGCGCCCGCCTCGATCACCCGCTCGATCGGCGACCTGACATCGGTCCTGGCGCTGGCCTGCAGGCCGAGGTTCAGCGGCAGCTGTTCGAAGGCCCCGAGGGTGGCCGCCATGGCGGACGGCGGCTCCTCGAACCCGGCGGTGATCAAGGTGGTGACGCCTGCCGAGAGAGCAACCGGGACCAGGCGAGGGGTGATGAGATGGACGTGGGAGTCGATCGCACCCGCGGTCGCGATGAGCCCATATCCCATGATCGGCAGCGTGTTCGGCCCGATCGTCAGATCCACCCCGGCCGTGATGTCGGGGTTGCCCGCCCGCCCGATGCCCACGATGCGGCCGTCCTTGATCCCGATGTTGGTCTTGACAACTCCGATCAGCGGATCGACGACGAGCACGCCTGCTACCAGAACGTCAAGCTCGCTCGCCATGGTGGCGCGGTCGTCTTGCGTCATCCTGGACCGGATGTTCTTGCCATAACCCCAGAGCGGCTCATCACCGTAGCCGATGTGGTCGTCCTCAACGCGCAGCCAAAGGCTGGTGTCAGCCAGCCGGACCCGATCACCTGCCGTCGGGCCGAATCGGCTGCTGTACTCGGACTGGCTCAGCCCGGGCCTGCCCATCAGGTCTCACCGGAGTTCCGGACCAGGCACATCACGAGGTCAACCTCGCGGGACTCACCAGGCGCCCAGCGGATCGACGAGCCCGCAGGGAGGTCAAGCCGGTACCCGTGCGCTGCGGCGCGATCGAACTCAAGTCGCGGGTTGACCCGCCAGAAGGGATAATGAGATGACACCCTGACCGGCCGGACCGACCGGTTCGTCACGTGCAGGCTGAGCCTGCGCCTGCCGGCACTAAGCACGATGTCGCGGTCGGGACTGCGGACTTCCCCCGGACCAGCGGCAGGATCGTCGCCGGTCTCGATTTTCCCCCAGAGATCACGCAGCACGACCAGCCGCGAGCCGTCCCCTAGCAGCACCTCCAGCCGGATCTCAGGTAGCAGCGCGGCAACGCCGTCCATCAGTTCGGCGGGGTCAACGGCCGCCCGCCCCGCTGCGAGTACGTGTTGCCGCGATGCTCCGGCACGAGCCGCGCGGTGCATCTCATCGCAGATGAGAGCGGTGGCTTCCGGGGCATTGAGCTTGAGACCGTCAGAGCGTGATCTCCGGGCAAGTTCGGCCGCCAGGAAGGTCCTGAGCCTGTCTTCCTCCGTCGCAGTGATGTACATGGCCCTCCGGCACGCTGCGGTGATCCCCCGACGGCAGGCCCGGCAGACGCGGGCTCAGTACCGGAACGTGACCTGATTTGAATGACACTCTATATCGAGCACGGCGACACCTAGGGCGGGGTGACCGGTCAGGGTATGCGGCTGTCTCGCCCATCGATCGGCTGCCGACAGTCCGGACGAACCGCGAAACACCGATCAGCCCGGGTAGTGCTGGATCTGGGCGTGATGCCCCGCCGCGCCGGCCAGCTTGGCGTCATTGGTCAGTAGCGGCATACCAATCCGCTCGGCCAGAGCGACGTACATGGCGTCGTAGGCCGTGAAGTTGTCCCTCAGTTCGAAAACGCGGGTCTGAAGCGGCTGCATCGGGTGGCGGACGATCCGCAGCCCGGCATAGTCGGCGAGCATCTGCTCCGCCCGCACGGGAGTAATGCGGACGTTGGGCTTAGCCGTGATTGCCAGGCCGCGGACGACGCTGGACACCTCCGCGTCGATCAGGGACGGAGCGTGGACGACCCGCGCTAGGCGCTGCCGGAGTAGATTGTCGCCACGCTGGCTGGAAAGCAGCCGGATGATGATCGAGCAGTCAACGACCACCGTCATCGGCGACCATCCTGAGCGAACGACCGCAGATCGTCGATTGAGTAATCCACCGGCTGGCGGGCCGCGATTCCGGCCATCACGCCCTCGATCGGCGGCATCGCAGCCTCCTGCGTTAGCAGATCGCGCAAGTACGCGGCGAGAGACTGGCCGCGCGACTCCGCTCGTGCCTTGAGCGTAGCGACAACCTCGGCAGGAAGATCGCGGACCTGAACCACCGTTGTACTCATGGCCCAAGGATAACCTGTCCGCATGCACTGTGCATGCACGGGTCCTCGCCTCTTTCACCGGGCCGGTTCGGTGCCGTGGCAGCGTTTCCATTTGCGGCCGCTGCTGCACGGGCACGGATCGTTGCGGCCGCGCCTGGAATCGCTTGCGGCGTAGCCGGACATCAGGTCCGCCGGTGCCTTGCCCGCGCGCAGCAGCGCGGACATCTGCCGCATCGGCTCGCGCACGTGGTGGAAGAAGTCCTTGTACCCGGGGCAGAGGTAGTGCTGGCCTGGCTCGCCGTAGGGCGAGGTGGCGAACCGGTCCTTCGGGCAGCCGCCGTTGCACGCGAACCGGACGTCGCAGTCCAGGCAGAACCTGGTCAGGGTGTCCTTCTTGGCCTGCCCGAACTGCTGCTGCGCGGGCAGGACGATCAGCTCAAGCAGGGGCTTGTCGCTGATGTTGCCGAGCAGGTAACCGGGCTCGACGTAATGGTCGCAGGAGTACAGGTCACCGGTGTGCTCCAGGGCGAGCTGCTGGCCGCAGGTCTCCGCGTGCACGCACATGCCGCCGGGCTCGCCGTGGAAGTTCGCCAGCGCGGTGTCGAACATCTGGACGTAGACGGTGCCGATGTCGCGGCGCACCCAGTCCTCGAATACCTCGATCAGGAACCGGCCGTACTGGGCCGGGCCGACCGAGCGGTGGGTGACCAGATTCCCCTGCTGGATGTAGAGCGGGCGGCCCTTGACCCCATCGCCCCAGCCGGCATCGGCGATCGGCAGGGTCTGCTCGGTCGCGCGCTCGATGATCGGGATGAACTGGATGAACCTCGCGTCCAGGTCGTCCCGCAGGAACGCGTACACCTCCCGGCCGTGATCCCCGTTCACCGCGTGGATGGTGGTCAGCACGTTCCACTCCACGCCGTGCCGCTTGAGCACGTCCAGGCCGTTGCGCACCCGGTGGAAGGTCGGCTTGCCGCCCTTGTCGACCCGGTAGGCATCGTGCATCGCCGCCGGGCCGTCGATCGAGATCCCGACCAGGAAGCCGTTCTCCTTCAGGAACGCACCCCACTCATCGTCGAGCAGGGTGCCGTTGGTCTGGATCGTGTTCAGGATCCGCTGGCCAGGCCTGGCGTACCGGCGCTCAAGCTCGACCGACCGGCGGAAGAAATCCAGGCCCATCATCGTCGGCTCGCCGCCCTGCCAGGAGACCACCACCTCGCCAGCCCGCCCGTGCGCCTGCAGCAGCTGGCGGATGTACATCTCCTGCAACTCTGCCGCCATCCGGAACCGGCTGCCCGGGTACAGCATCTCCTTCGACAGGAAAAAGCAGTACTCGCAATCCAGATTGCACACCGCGCCGGTCGGCTTTGCCATCACATGGAACGCCACCGGAGCACCGGGCATCGTCAGCACCGGACCGCCGGTCTCGGTCAGGTCCCCCGTCAGACCGCTCATCGTTCCCCCGCCCACATCACGATTAGTGTCCTTCCCGCCTGCACCCGGACCGTATACCCCGAACGCGAAGGCGATCGCCGCGGACACCCAGACTCCACCACTCGCCGCCTTCACCGTGATGGGTGATGTCCGGCCGTCCCGGCCAACGCGGACTCTCGCCCTGATGACCAAGCTGGCGGAAGTGTTCGCGCTCAAGCGGCAAGGACTGAATTTGCGCGCAGGCGCCGCGGTTGTGACGGTCATGCTGGTGCCGCTGATCGTCCTGGGCGCGCTCCACCGGGAGAGGTACTGGCTCAGCGTGTCGTTCGGGACGCTGTTCGTGGGGCTGTGCGACCCCGGCGGTGATTACGCGTACCGGCTGCCGCGGATGGCCGTCTTCGCCCTCGCCGGGGCGCCACTGACGGCCCTGGGATTCGGCCTCGGCGGCCGGGCGTGGGGGCTCGCGGTCCTGGCCGTCATCGTCATGCTCCTCGCCGACCAGATCCGCAAGCACACCACGACAGCGGCACCGCGGTCACCTTGATCCCGCTCTCGAGTGCGGCGCCAGCCCAGGCTCGGCCTCCTTGGCCTGGCGGCACGGCCGGTACGCTACGGAGCTTGTGACAGCACCGCAGGATCCGCGGCCGAAGTCGGCCACCTTCCGGCAGGCCAGGTTCCGGCCGCAGCCAGATGCGATGGAGCTCATCCTGATCCGGCACGGTGAGTCGGAAGCCTACCTGGACGGCACGCTGTTCCCGCTGGTCGGCGGGCACGGCGATCCGCCGCTGTCAGCGGCAGGGCGCCAGCAGGCGGAGCTGGTCTGCTCGCGGCTTGGTGCCGCTGGCATCGACGCGATCTACGTGACCACGCTGCGCCGCACCACGCAGACCGCGGCGCCGCTGGCTGAGCGGCTCGGGCTCGACCCGCGGGTGGAAGCGGACCTCCGCGAGGTTTACCTGGGCGAGTGGGAGGGCGGCATCTACCGCAAGATGGTCGCGGACAACCACCCGACCGCACAGCAGATGCTGGCGCAGGAGCGCTGGGATGTGATTCCAGGGGCCGAGCCCGCTGTCGCATTCGCCGCCCGGGTTCGGTCCGCCATCGAGCAGCTGGCGGCCGGTCATCCGGGCGAGCGAGTCGCGGCCTTCACTCACGGTGGCGTCATCGGCCAGGCGCTCGCGCTCGCCAGCGAGTCCCGGCCGTTCGCTTTCATCGGCGCGGACAACGCTTCCATCTCCCGGCTGGTCATCTCCGGCGGACAGTGGTTCGTGCGCGGCTTCAACGACACGGCCCACCTGGACGCGCTCTGATACCGCGGTTGACGCAGATCGGAGCCGGTTAGCGAACCGCTGGCACTGGGTGACCTGTGCCGCCGGCGTCTTGTTGCCCGGTTATTCCGCGTTTGGTTTAATCGCACAAATGACTACTGCTGGCAGCCCTGGCCGATGACCGCAGCCTTCGCGATGAAGCGGCCAGTGGGTCACTCAGGTCTCGCGATCCCGCGGATCGCGCTCGGCTGCGGTAACTTCGGCGGCGTCGGCTCCGCGCCGGAGTTCTTCGGCCAGGGGCTGGGCGAGGACCAGGCGCTCAAGCTGATGGATGCGGCCTGGGAGCTCGGCATCACCCATTTCGACACCGCCGACGCGTACGGCGGCGGGCGCAGTGAGCTGGCGATCGGCCGCTGGATCGCCTCGCGCGGAGTTCATCCGCGGCTGACGACCAAGACGTACAACCCGATGCAGACCGGAGCGGACAGCGGGCTGAAGCCCGAACGGATCGCCCGCCAGCTGCACGAGAGCCTCGAACGGCTCGGGGTCGAACACGTCGACCTGTACCTAGCCCACGACTTCGACCCTGACGTGCCGTTGTCGGAGTCGTTCGGAGCCTTCGCCGCCGCCGAGGCCGAAGGGCTGATCAGCGCCTACGGGGTCAGCAACTTCGATGCCGCGCAGCTGGCTGCGGCGCTGGCCGCAGGCGCACCGCAGGCAATCCAGAACTGCTACTCATTGCTCGCCCGCCAGGACGAGAAGGAGCTGTTGCCACTGTGCGCGGAGCGGAACGTCGCCTACCTGGCATTCAGCCCGCTGGCCGGCGGCTGGCTGACCGGCAAGTACCGCCGCGGCGAGCCGTTCCCGCCCGGCTCGCGGATGACCCAGCGTCCTGAGTCGTATCAGGACTTCCTCGCCGACCAGATCTTCGACGCAATCGACCGGATCGAGGCGATCGCGGCGCGGCGCGGCACCTCGATGGCCGGCCTGGCGCTGGCCTGGCTGCTGGCCGGCCAGCGGGTGACCCAGATCGTGATCGGTCCCGGCCGCCCGGAGCACCTGGCGCCGGTCGGCGAGGCGCTTGAGCATCCGCTCACCGACGATGAGCGGGTCGCGGTCGAAAGCGTGCTCGGCTGATGCGCGTTCTCGTTCTCAGCCATCGCGACGTGCTGGCCGCGCTGACGCCGCAGGCCTGCGCCGATGCCATGGCCGCCGTGCTCGCTGAGCACGCCAGCGGCGGGACGTACCTGCCGCTGCGGTCGGTGATGATGCCACCGGCCGCCGCAGGATTCTTTGGGCTGATGCCCGGCTGGCGCGAGCAGGCCGACCGCAGGCCCGCGGCGTTCGCGCTCAAGGCCGTCTGCGTCATGCCGGGCAATCCAGCGCGCGGCCTGGACGCACATCAAGGGATCGTCACGCTGTTCGATGGCGAGAACGGCATGCCGACCGCGATCCTGAACGCCTCGGCGATCACCGAGATCCGCACCGCCGCGGTCACCGCGGTCGCCACCCGCGTGCTGGCCAGGCCGGATGCGCGGACGCTCGCGATCCTCGGGGCAGGGACGCAGGCACGATCCCACCTTCAGGCACTCCTGCAGGCGGGCGAGTTCGAGCAGGTGCGGATTTACTCGCCCACCCAGACGCACGCCCGCAGGCTGGTCGAGCAGGCCGCCGATCCGGGTGCGGAGTTGCTGGTCACCGCCAGCGCGCAGGAAGCCGTGCGCGATGCAGACGTCGTGGTCACCGCGACTAGCTCGCGCGAGCCAGTGCTCAGCCATGACTGGCTGAAACCAGGGGCGCATCTCAACGCGGTCGGCGCAAGCACCCCGCGGGCCCGCGAGATCGACACCGCCACGGTGGCCGCGAGCGCGCTCTTCTGCGACAGCCGCGAGTCGCTGCGCAACGAGGCCGGCGAGTTCCAGCTCGCGATCGCGGAAGGCCTGATCACTGGCGAGGAACACGTCCGCGCCGAACTCGGTGAGGTGCTCGCCGGGACCGCGTCAGGGCGCCGCGACGCGGCGGAGCTGACCATGTTCCGCTCGCTTGGCCTGGCGATCGAGGACCAGGCCGCGGCGCAGACTGCGGTAGCTGCGGCAATCGCGCACGGCCTGGGGACCGAGGTGGAGCTGTGATCGAGCTGGCGGCGATCGAAGCGGCGCGCACGCGGATCGCCGGTACCGCGATCCGGACGCCGCTGGTGCGGCTGGCCGTCGAGGATTCCCCGGCTGAGATCTATCTGAAGCTGGAGAACCTGCAGCCGATCAACTCGTTCAAGATCCGCGGTGCGACCAATGCGATCATGCTTGCCCCGGCGAGCGAGCGGGCGAAGGGCCTGGTCACCGCCAGTGCCGGGAACATGGCCCAGGGAGTGGCGTGGGCGGCGCGCGCGCTCGGCATTCCAGCCACGATCGTCGTGCCCGAGCACGCGCCGCAGGCGAAGCTGGCGGCGATCAAGCGGCTGGGCGGCCGGGTGCTTAAGCTGCCCTACGACGACTGGTGGAACGTGATCGTCACCAGCGAGGTGGACGGGGTCGACGGGCTGTTCGTGCATCCGGTCCAGGATCCTGGGGTGATGGCGGGTAACGGGACGATCGGCCTGGAGATCCTGGAGGATCTGCCCGACCCCGACGTGGTCGTCATCCCGTACGGCGGCGGCGGCCTGACCGTCGGCATCGCCAGTGCGATCAGGGCGCTGCGGCCGGAGACGAAGATCTTCACCGCCGAGCCAGAGACCGGCGCCGCGCTGGTCGCCGCCATCGAGGCCGGGCAGCCCGCCGACGTCGACTACCGCGCTTCGTTCGTCGACGGATCCGGCAGCCGCCGGGTGCTGGACAGCATGTGGCCGCTCGTCGCGCCGCTCGTCGACCGCGCCCTGGCGATCCCGATCGACGCCGTCGCCGCCGCCGTGCGCACGCTCGCCGAGCGGGTCCGGGTGATCGCCGAGGGTGCGGGCGCGCTCGCGCCAGCCGCGGCACTGTCCGGCCTGGCCGGGACCGGGAAGGTGGTCTGCGTCGTCTCGGGCGGCAACATCAACCTGAGCAAGCTGGCGGAAATCCTCGGCGGAGCTCCGGGGTAGCCTGGCTACCTGCGGACCCCGGCTAGCGCGTCAAGGAGGCGGTCGACTTCTCCAGGCGTGTTGTAGTGGATGAAGCCGATCCTGATGGACTTGTCGGCGTAGCCGAGGCGCTGGTACAGGCCGAGGGAGTACCACGAGTCGTGCGCCCAGACCCCGATCTGAGCGGCGGCCAGGCTCTGAGCCACGTCCGCAGCCGCCACGTCCGGCACGTTGACCAGGAAGGTGGGCACCCGGCCGGCCATCCCTGGCAGCCCGTACACGGTGATCGAATCACCGATGCCGTCAAGGAACCGCTGGCCAAGCGAGCGCTCGTAGGGGACGATCGCGGCGAAGCCGCCGATTGACTCCAGGTAGTCGATCGTCGCGTTGAATCCCGCAAGCAGCTCGTAAGGAAGGGTGCCGGTCTCGAACCGCCGCCCGAGCGGCAGCGTCGGTGCGGGGCGCGCCTTGTAGGGTCGCCAGCGCTCGATCACCTCAGCCCGCCCGTAGGCCACGCCGAGATGCGGACCGCAGAACTTGTACGGCGAGCAGATCAGCACGTCGGCGCCGACCTCGCTGACGTTGATCGGCTCGTGCGCCGCATAGTGAACGGCGTCAATCCACGCCAGCGCGCCGACGTCGTGCGCGAGCTTGCACACCCGCCGGGCGTCAACGATCGTGCCGATCGCGTTCGATGCCCACGCGAACGCGATCACCTTGGTGCGCGGCCCGAGCTTTGCCTCCAGATCCCCGAAGTCCAGTGTCGTGTCATCGTGCAGCTCGATGTGCCGGACGACCAGGCCGGCGTCGTGCGCCAGTTCCAGCCACGGCGCGACGCCGCCGTCGTGATCCAGGCAGGAGACGAGGATCTCATCACCGGGGGCGAACCCGCGCCCGGCCGTACGCGACAGCATGAAATTCAGCGAGGTCATGTTCGGTCCGAAGATCACCTCATCCGGCTCGCAGCCAAGGAACCGAGCCGCCTTGACCTCAGCCTCGTCCAGGATCTCCCTGACCCGCAGGCTCGTCGGGTAGACCGCGCCGAGGTTGGCGCTTGCCTCGCGCAGCGCGAGCGAGATCGCGTCGCCGACCTCGTCCGGCACCTGTGAGCCGCCAGGAGCATCGAAGAACGCGAAGCCTTGCCCTAGCGATGCGAAGCGAGCTCGGATGGTAGGCACGTCAAGGCTGGTGCTGAGCATCTCGGTCATCGGAAACGCCCTCCCCCGCCGGGCGGCGGCGGACGCCGGCCCGATCCGCGGTCAACATCACAACTGCTAACCGAATCCCCAAATTACACCTCTTGCACTCCTGTGCAGCGCAATGGTTTGATTCAGCGTACAAATTCGATCGGTGGGGGGAGGGCGTGTGAGCTTCCGCATCGTCCGCGGCGCCGTGGCCAGCTGGCAGGGCACAGTCCCGGAGGGTAGCGGTCGAATTACGCTCGGCAGCGGAGCCTTCGACGGGCCGTACTCGCTGCGCTCCCGCGTCGAAGCGGGCGAGCAGGCTACCAACCCGGAGGAATTGCTCGGCGCCGCCGAAGCCGGCTGCTTCACCATGTCCCTCGCGAACCTGCTTGGCGAGGCTGGTCATCCGGCCCGCGACCTCCGCACCACCGCGCGGGTAACGCTCGCTCAGTCCGAGGCCGGCTTCAACATCACCCGGATTGAGCTGCGCACCATCGGCGACGTTCCCGGGGTTGACCTCGCTCATTTCACCGACCTGGCCCGGCGGGCGAAGGACTGTACCGTCTCGCGTGCCCTGACCGGCACCGAGATCACGCTCGAGGCGAGCCTTGCAGCTGGCTGACCGACCAGGTCTTACTGCCAGGCCCGGACCCCGGCCCGCGCGGCGCGGCCCGGGTTAAGACCACCTGACAGCACTGGCAACGAAGTATCTCAGGAGATGGAGGCGTACCTATGAAGGGACGCGTGATCACCGTCACGATGGCGCTCGGCGCGCTGGTCGTGGCGGGTTGCGGCAGTTCTAGCAGCACCACGGCCGCGGGCGGAGGCACCAAGTCGTGCACCACCCAGATCGGATTCGAGGGCCCGATCACCGGACCGGTGGCCGTTCTCGGCGCGGAGCAGCTGCACTTCGCAGATCTCGCGCTGTCGATGGACAACGCGGCCAACAAGACGAAGATCACCCTGGTCCAGGGCGATACCCAGCTGAATCCCGCTCAGGCCATCACGGTGACCCAGCAGTTCACCTCGAACTCTTCGATCGTCGCCGTGGTCGGCCCGGCCGGCAGCCAGGAGGTCGAGGCGATCGGTCCGTCAATGGCCAGGGCGGGGATGGCGTTCATGTCCGGATCCGCCACCAACACGACACTAACCTCAGGCAAGTACCCCACGTTCTTCCGTGTCGTGTCCAATGACGGCGTCCAGGGGCCGCAGGACGCCAACTACATCATCAAGAACCTGCACCCAAAGGCCGTGATGATCGTGGATGACCAGGAGGTCTACTCAACCGGTCTGGTCGCCGAGATGATCCCGATCTTCAAGGCGGCCGGGATCAAAGTCGACCACGAGTCGGTCTCGCAGAAGGTGACCGACTTCTCCTCGCTGGTGGCCAAGGTCACGCCGGCCACCTCGGTGGTGGTGCTGCCCTGGCAGGTGGCAAGCAATGCTCAGCAGTTCGGCCGCGACCTCGCCCAGCAGCACAAGAAGGCCGTGATCTTCGGCACCGACGGGCTGTTCTCGCCAGGCACCTTCACGATCTCAGGCTCGTACGTGTCCTCCTTCGGCCCGGACATCACCGCGATCCCGGCCGACGCGTCGATCGTCGCGGCGGCCAAGGCCAAGTACGGATCCTTCGGCACGTTCGGCCCGCCGATCTTCGCGGCCACGCATGTGATCGACGAGGCCATCGCCTCGGTCTGCCAGGCCGGCCAGACGCCGACGCGCGCCAACGTGATGGCCGCGATCAGGCAGACCAACGAGCCAACCTCGATCCTCGGGCAGCCGATCAGCTTCGGCCCACACGGGGACCTGGTCAACGGCAAGTTCTTCCTCTTCAAGATCGACTCGAAGGGCAACTACACGCTGATCCCGAGTTCCTGATCGGCTGAACTCCAGATAGCTGCTCCCAGCAGCGCGCCTGCCAGTGGCGGGTGCGCT
>Ga0208565_1000435_pt1 | contig 31200 bp, 26 predicted proteins | sample Sb_taG_7_FD_187706 | JGI IMG/M metagenome (GOLD analysis project Ga0208565, IMG submission 187706) | Peat soil microbial communities from Weissenstadt, Germany - Sb_50d_2_FS metaG (SPAdes) (version 2) | ecosystem: Environmental > Terrestrial > Soil > Wetlands > Peat | place: Germany...
ACGCTCCCCTCAAGGGCAGCCACAAGGCCGATATCGTCATTGTCGGCGGCGGCTTCACCGGGCTTTCCTCCGCGTACCATCTAAGCCGCAGATTTCCCAACAAGCACATCGTGCTGCTCGAAGGCGCCTGCTGCGGATACGGCGCCAGCGGCCGCAACGGGGGCTTCTGCGACGCAGGCTTCTCCGGACTGATGCCGTGGGTGGACAAGGTAGGCCCGGAGCTCGGCCGCAAGGCCTTCGACGCGAGCCTCTACGGCATCGGACATATCAAGCGGCTGGTGGCGGAACACGGCGTGGTCTGCGACTTCGAGGAAAACGGCGTGCTCGAAGCCGCCATCGACCAGGAGCAAGCCGCTCAGCTTGAGCACCAGCTTCAGAGCTACAAGTCGATGGGGCTGAACGCCGCGCTGCTGCAGGGCAAGGAGCTCGAGGCCGAAATCAGATCGCCGCGCTACCTCGCCGCCCTCAAGTTTCCGTACGGCGGTATTCTCAACCCGGCGAAGCTGGCGCGCGGCATCAAGCCTTTGGTCGAGCGCGCTGGCGTCGAGGTTCGCGAGCGGACCCTGGTGATGCGCGTGACTCCGGGCAAGGTGCACCGCGTGGAGACTGAAATGGGCGACATCAGCGCACCCGTGCTGGTGCTCGCCCTCAACGGATACTCCCCGAGGCTCGGTTTCTTCCGCGATCGCGTGTTGCCGCTTTGCAGCTATGTGATCGCCACCGAGCCGTTGACCAAGGCGCAGTGGGAATCGATAGGCTGGAAAGGCCGCCAGGGCCTCTCCGACCTGCGGGTGCTCTTCGACTACCAGCGTCCGACCGCGGACGGGCGCATCGTGATCGGCGGTTCGGACGCGCCCTACTTCGCCGGCGACGCGCCCAGTTCCGGCAACTACCGGCCGGCCCTCGAATTACTCACCCGCAGCCTGTTCACGACGTTTCCGCAACTGGAAGGACTGCGAATCGATCATGCCTGGGGTGGCACGATGGGCTTCACGATGGATTTCACGCCGTCGGTAGGCGTGATGGGAGATCACAAGAACATCTTCTATGGAGTCGCCTACAACGGCGAAGGCGTCGCATTCACGCAGACCGCGGGACGCATCATCTGCGACCTGATTGCGGGCGAACAAAGCGAATTCACCGAATTGTTCGTGGTGAATCACAAGATGCCCTATCTCGGCCCCGCCAGCCTTCGCATCGTGTTCGAAAGGCTTTACAGGTGGTACCTGATGCGCAACGCTGGCAGAACCGTGCGCTGAGCTTTCAAGAGTCGCCGTTGCGCCCGCACATCTGCGCGGCCGCTGGCTTGATTTGTGGTGGCGCTTGTCAACGATCGTGCGTCATCCACGGGAGCGCTTTGCGCAATGGAGGGCTTATGAACAAGGCGGAGTTCTATCGTGAGGCACGCACCGATCTTCCGGGGCCGCTTGCGGGCGTGCGCGTGTTGGAGGCGACCACCACCTGGGCCGGCCCGATGTGCGCAGTGGTGCTGGCTGATCTAGGCGCCAGCGTGATCAAGGTCGAGGTTCCGAGCGGCGAAGTGACCCGACGTCTAACGCCGCTGCTCCCCGGCACCAGCGTCAGCTTCACTCACGCCACCGTAAACCGCAACAAGCGCAGCCTGACGCTCGATATGCGGCACCCTGAGGGTCGCGATATTTTCCTGAAGCTCGCCGCTCAGTCGGACATCGTGGTCGAGAATTTCAAGGCCGGCACGATGGACAACTGGGGTGTCGGCTACCGGGCAGTACGGGCGGTGAAGCCCGACATCGTGTATGTCTCGATAACCGGATGGGGCCAGTTCGGGCCCTACCATGAGCGCCCTGGCTACGACCCGCTAGTCCAGGCCGCGTCGGGATTCGTCTCCTTGAACGGCTCGCCTGACGGGCCGCCCACCAAGGCGCCTACTTACCTGGGCGACGACCTGGGCGGGTTGCACGGAGCGATCGGCGCGATCGCGGCACTGAGCCATCGCGACCGCACCGGCGAGGGCCAGCAGGTGGATGTGGCAATGCTCGACGCGCTGCTGTTTCAGTCCGACGGCTACCCAACACTCGGGGCCATGGGTGTTGATCCTACCCGGATGGGTAACGAGTTTGGCTTCGCGGCTCCCGTCAATCTGTTCGACTGCAAGGACGGGCCGGTGATGGCCGGTGTCCTGCTCGACTCGCATTGGAAGGTCCTGACTCGCACCATCGGGTGTCCGGAACTTGCCGACGATCCGAACTTCGCCACGGCTGCGGGCCGCACCGCCAATCGAGACGCCTGCAATGCGCTGCTCGGAGGATGGTTGGCTAAGCGCACTCGTGCCGAAGCGATCCAAGTCTTTGATCGCGGCGGAATACCGATCGCGCCTGTCAACACTTACGCCGAGGCAGCCCGCGATATTCACGTGCGGGAGCGCGACATGCTGCAGCCAACCCGCCTCGAGGACAGGTCGACCGCGCCGATCACAGGTCCGGCGGCGAAGTTCTCGCGCACGCCGACGCGCGTTCGCACCGGCGCGCCGGCCCTGGGGGAACACAACGACGAGATCCTCGCCGAGCTTGGCTTCACCACCGATGCGCGCAGGCGGCTGAAGGAGTCAGGAGTAATATGACCGGGTGTTGCAGACCCCCAAGAATCGAAATCGCCTCGACGTTTCTGCGGGCTGCGGGCACCGGATATGAAAGGAGGACAATCAGGCTCGACAGCCACTCCGTCAGGGCGATAAGCCTGTGAAAATTGAACCAGCTGAAGGAGACGAAGATGGACTATGAAACGATCCGATACTCGGTCGAGGACCAGGTAGCCCTTCTCACCTACGACCGGCCCGATCAGCGCAACGCGATCAACCGCCAGATGAACTCGGAGCTCCAGCACGCCTGGCAGCGCTTTCGGGACGACGACGATGCGTTCGTACTCGTTATGACGGGCGCCGGAGAGGCCTTCTGCGCTGGCTGGGATCTCGCTGATGCCGCCGAGTGGCCGCGCGAGGATTGGGATACTTACCGCAGGAACCTTCACAACCTCGCCGGCATCTGTGGCTATACGCGCAAGGTGGACGTCTTCAAGCCCGTCATCGCCGCGGTGAACGGATACGCGGTTGCGGCGGGCCTCGAGACCGCGCTCCTCGCCGACATTCGGATCGTTTCGGAGACCGCCGTCTTCGGCGCCTTTGAGCGCCGCTGGAACATCGTTGCAGGAGACGGCCTGACCGTGCGCCTGCCTCTGGTCGTCGGGTTCGGGCGCGCCATGGAACTCATCATCACGGGCCGGGCGGTCGGCGCCGAGGACGCGCTGCGCATCGGTCTGGCCAACGAGGTCGTGCCGCGGGATCAGGTCCTCGCCCGCGCCCTTGAGCTCGCGCGCGAGATCGCGAGGCTGCCTCAAGGAGCTATTCGCACTGACAAGGAAACGGTCATGCGCAATGTCGGCCGCACGCTCGAGGAGCAGCTCCGCAACGAGGCCGAGGCCGTTCTCTCCATGTGGCTGCGCAGGGACTCCCATGCGATCGGAGCCCGCTCGTTCAAGGAGCGGCGAAAGCCCCAGTGGCCGAACCGCGGCCTCTGACTTCAGTCGGTCTGCTGACCGGGCAGAAAATGAAGAGAGTGGTAACAGGATATGTAACCAACAAATTTGAGATATTCTGACTGGCTGGTCTCGCGACCGCGTACCAACCCGAAGGGGTTCGGGAATTTCTGACATGCACCGTTCGTAACCGGTATTGAATCACGTTCTGAGCAGTATAACAGGCAATTTTGGGTTCTCCAGCTAGGAACAGAGCGAGTTTTTTGCGTACCAGAGTTACGTTGGGTTACTTCATGAAAGCTGAGAGTGAGCACTCAGTGGGCACTCGCGACAATCGGATCGATGTTGTCAACCGCGTAGGATGACCACTACTTCATCCGAGCGTATGAGATCACGTCGCCCCCGGCACCGGAGACCGTAAGATAGCCAGATCCGGGACTGCACTGGACGGCATTGGCCGTCGTCGTGTCGGTGCACATCACGACGTTATCGGGGCCCGTGAAGCACGGGTTACTAACCGAAGCGCGTCCGGCGTTGAGCGTCGCATGACCGGCGCAAGTCGAGCCGGACGACAGCGTAAAGCCTCCAGCGGGTCCCCAGGAACTCATTGTCGTTGCCGGCAGGGGCGGTTGCGGCTGTACCTGTAAACATCCGGCCATCGTCGCTCCAATCAGAGCAAGCATCACCACAATCCTGCGCATCCGAATCTCCATCCCATTCGGTTTTGAATCTCCGGTTCCAGCTCCCGTTTAGATCAGACGGGCTACCTCTGCAAGGTCGAGGCGGGTTTTTGGTCCACGGTCTTTGCCAGCACTCGTTCAGGCCTTTTCCGGACCGTCGCCGCTACGGCGAGCGAATATACCTCCTGAGCTCCTCCGCCTCGGACTGGACCTCTTCGAGACGCTGCTTCACGACATCACCGATGCTGACGATTCCCTGAAGTGCTCCATTCTGAACGACTGGCAAATGCCGGATACGCTGCAGTGTCATCACCTGCATGATCTCGACGAGTTGGTCCTCGGACGAGCAAGTCCTAACGTCGCGGGTCATCAGATGCTCGGCCGGAAGTGTCAGCACCGCGTCCGCATGTTCCGACATCCCGCGGATGATGTCGCGCTCGGAGATGATCCCTATGAGTTGACCTTCCTCATTTATCACCGGCACGGCTCCGATCCAGTTTTGAGCGAGCACCTTGACGACCGCGGCGACGGTCTGTTGCGGCGCGACAGTCACGACGTCATAACCTTTGTGTTTCAGGACCGACGAAACCTTTGTTCCCATGTTTCGATCTCCTGGCTTCAGATCTGAGGCCCTTGCAAACTCCTCAACCCTTTTCTTTAAACCACGGTACCAGCGGCAATTGCAGGAATATGAGTTTGCGCAAGGAAACTCTGCAATTGATCGCGATAGACGATCAATTGGCGTTTATCGCGCGAAATCAGATGCTTTCGCTCGAGCAAACTCAAATATTCGGTAATTCGGGGCCGCGTGGCGCCGACTAGTTCAGCCAGGTCCTGGTGCCGGGCCGGCAACGTTAGCCGCACCGCTTTTCCATCGGGGACGCCGAAATTTTCACTCAATTCCAGCAGAATCAGAGCCAAGCGCTCTTCCAAAGTGCAGCTCATGAAATTTGCGCAGCGCAATTGAACCAAATCCCAGCGGCCCATGTAGCTCGCTGCCAACCGTTTGAAGTCTGCCGCAGCAATTCCCAGCGATATTTCGACGAACGACTCGAGGTCAATCGTCCCTATCTTACAAGGGGTGACCGCTTCGCAGCGAAAATTGTAACTGATGCCGGGTACCGGCGGCGGGAAGCCGGGGATCAAGCCCGGCGCGACCATAGTCACCAATATACGCTGACCCTTGCGATTGCGGCACGTGATTCGTGCCACTCCTCTCAGTAAGATATATGCGAACTCGGGTGAATATTTCTCGTCGAAAATGATCGCGCGTTTTTCCATCGTGCTGACCGTCAGCGCGTTGGAGAGCTTTTCGAGCTGGTGCGCCGTGAGCCAGGAGATGTTCTTAAGGCCTTGCAGGTTTCGGATGCCGGATGTTCGAACAGGGCGCATGGCCTCAATGTAGCAGACGCATTGGTGCGTGAGCAGGCTGACTCGCGCGACAAATATTCATTCGACGGGTCAGGTTATCCACGTAACCGATGCGTCGCAGCGATGACGAAACCATTTGGAATACTCAGCGGCGCTGGTCGGGACCATATCGACGCGGATATTGCTGTCGGGGAGAAACACGCGCTCGATGATCTGTCTATGGAATCCCACACCGTTGTGCTTCGTTTCGCTTTTTGCTTTTCCGGATAAATTATGGGCGAATGTACGCTCGATGCGAAGCCGGTCAGGGGCAAGATGCCCCGGAGGTGCCGTCATGTCAGGTGAAGTATTGCGAGAGCTCATTCTTAAACTTACCGAACCCGATCGGCTTGAGATCATCCGCGAGGCAGAGATAAGTGACGACAGGCCGTCGTTTTTACGCGGAGACGCAGAGGAAGGACTTCTGGAAGAGGCCGATTCTTGGGTAACTCAAAATGGCGCCAAGATACTCCCGTACCTCTTACGAAGAATCGATCCTTCAGACGACGATATGGTCCAGCTCGTTCAAAGCGGAATGTTGCCTTTTGACCGCAGTTTGCTAGAGCCGCGCGAATTTCTTATTCGATTTAGCCACCCGGCGATGCATGCTGCCCTCGATGGTGGGCTGCCACTTTCCGAAGTCGCAGCCACCTCACTAGCGCTGACCGAACTCACTACATCGCTTTTGGCGGCAAATCGCTCCTTTGGCGCGGATGCCGTGATGCCGACTGTACGGGTTGGCGCAGGCTCGATGGACTTTCTCGCAACGGGTCCTGGTTTGATCGTCGGTGGGTTGAGTTTACTCGCTACGTGCGGGGTCGGTGTGATTTCTGCTCCTGTCATAGAAGGAACGGCTGTCCACACGTGTATCGATTTGACGCTGAATTGGCAGAAGCGAAGTTCCGAAAAGGGAAGAAGCGACGCCGAGAGGGCAAGGGCCGATGCCGAGAGGGCAAGAGCCGATGCCGAGAGGGCAAGAGCCGACGCCAAAAAGATCGAAGCAGAGACAATAGGCCAAGAACTGGAAAATGAGATGAAGCGCGCCCGCCTGGGCAACTTGCCGGCTCAGGTGGAAACCTATCCGGCGGAGAAGCCTGAAACGCCTCCAGCATCATTCTTTGTACCTTTTGCGCTGATTGAGCGAAGCTCCCGAGAAAATGGTTTGGCGGCAGCGCACGGTGTTCATCTAATCAATCGAGGATTGCCGTCGCTATTCGCAATTCTGCGAGTGATGCCTGGACTGCTGATTACCGTTGAGAATATAGCTAGGCAATAGTTAGCAGCGGCCGACTGGTGCATATTCCCTGATCCTGGTCCGATCAGAGAATTTTCTTCCCAGGATCAGAATCGCAGATAGAACTCTGCGAGCCCATTCTAATCGCTGGTCAATGCTGGCCTGGGACGGTTGTGGATCCCGTCCTTTAGGCGCCGCGAACTCGGTCCGAGTCAAGGCGCCGAGGGTGCTGTGCGGTCGCATGTGATTGTACTCATGACGCCATGCCTCGATCGTTTCGCGCGCCTAAGACATACCCGGCGCTCTGGTTGAGCCGGTTGCCCGGAATGTATGATTCGCCGATGAATCAGAAGACGGCACCGTGCAGGGACCGGCTCAAGAGCATTGCGCGACAAGCGATGCTGCAAAGGGGCCTGCTGCCGGATTTCTCGGTCGCGGCGGTGGCAGAGAGCAATGCCATCGCCGGAGCAGCGACCGCCGCTGGCCCTTCTTTCCGCGACCTTCGTAGCCTGCTCTGGGCATCGATCGACAACGACGATTCGCGCGATCTCGACCAACTCTCGGTCGCGGTGCCAGCCGAGGGCGGCGCGGTCAAGGTTCTCGTCGCGGTGGCCGACGTCGACGCGGTCGTCAAGAAAGGTTCCGCGATTGATGGTCACGCGCGGGCCAACACCACGTCCGTTTACACGGCCGCCGAGATCTTTCCGATGCTTCCTGAGAAGCTTTCCACCGACCTCACGTCTCTCGCGGAAGGTCAGGAGCGGCTGGCGATCGTCGTCGAGATGGCAGTCGATGCCGACGGTGCAGTGGGCGAATCGGACGTCTATCAGGCGGTGGTAGTCAATCACGCCAAGCTCGCCTACAACAGCGTCGCCGCCTGGCTCGACGGAACGGGTCCGGCGCCGCCAGGGTTGTCGGCGGTGGCGGGAATTGACCAGCAGTTGCGTACCCAGGATCGGGTCGCACAAGCGATGAAGAAGCTGCGGCATCAACACGGCGCGTTGAGTCTGGAGACCATCGAGGCCCGGCCCGTCTTCGATGGCGATTCGCTGGCCGATCTGCGCGCGGACGAGAAGACTCGAGCCCATGAGCTGATCGAAGACTTCATGATCGCGGCCAACGGCGTGACTGCGAGATATCTCGATCGACGAGGCTTTCCATCGCTGCGACGGGTGTTACGCTCGCCCGAGCGATGGGAGCGGATCGTCGAGCTCGCCACGGGCCTCGGCGAGCGCCTCCCGTCAGAGCCGGACGCGGCCGCTCTGGAGGGATTTCTTGGCAAGCGCCGCCAGGCCGATCCTGCGCGCTTTCCGGACATCTCGCTCTCGGTGGTCAAGCTCCTGGGTCGGGGCGAGTACGTACTGGAGCTTTCCGGCCAACCCGCGGAGGACCATTTCGGCCTTGCCGTGAACGACTACACTCACTCGACTGCGCCCAACCGGCGCTTCCCGGATCTCATCACCCATCGCTTGCTGAAGGCTGCGCTTGCAGGACGACCAGCGCCCTACAGCAACGGCGAGCTCAGCGAACTTGCCCGGCACTGTACTGATCAGGAAGACGCCGCGAGCAAGGTGGAGCGGCAGGTGCGAAAGTCCGCGGCGGCACTTCTGCTGGAATCGCGGATCGGCGATCGGTTCGACGCTATTGTGACCGGCGCGGCAGACAAGGGGACCTGGGTCAGAATCGTTCAACCAGCCGCGGAAGGAAAGGTCGTGCACGGATACAAAGGTCTTGATGTGGGAGATCGCATCCGCGTCGAGCTGATCGATACCGACGTCGAGCGCGGCTTCGTCGATTTCGCGAAGGTCGAGGCATCATGAAACAGCCCAACACAACCCACCGCCCGCTCGCTTACAAAGACGAGCAGTTTCTCGACAGCGACGAGGCTCGCTCGCTGCGTATCTTGGCGGAGTACCTCGAACCGTTGCAGATCTTCTGCCGCGAACGTATTCACGACACGATTGTGTTTTTCGGATCGGCAAGGCTTACCCCCGACGGTCCACTTGGGCGCTATTACGAGGAGGCTCGCGAGCTGGCGCGGCTTATCACCGCATGGTCGAAAAGCCTTCCGTCGAGCGCGCACCGATACATCATCTGTTCGGGCGGAGGCGGAGGGATCATGGAGGCAGCCAATCGTGGCGCTTCAGAGGCTGGGGGAAGGACGATCGGCCTGAACATCGGATTGCCGCATGAGCAGCGGCCCAACCCATACATTACTCGCGAACTGTCGATCGAGTTTCACTACTTCTTCATGCGCAAACTCTGGTTCGCACATCTGGCGCGGGGACTCGTGGCATTTCCCGGAGGCTTCGGCACGCTGGACGAGATGTTCGAGATTTTGACTCTGGAGCAGACCCGGAAGTTGGATCGTTCGATTCCGGTCGTGCTCTACGGTTCCAGTTACTGGAAAGAGATCATCAACTTCGAGGCGATGGTACGCCACGGGACGATCAGCCGCGAAGATCTCGACCTTTTCCAGTTTGCGGACGATCCGGCGACGGCGCTTCGGATGTTGCAGCAGCGCCTCACGGCAGCGCCTGAAGAAGGCACGCCGGCCTTTGCCCACTCGCGGACCTGCCGCCAGGAACACGGCTGAAATATCCTCAGCCGAGCAAGTGCTCGCGAGTTACAAGCCGGTGTACTTTTGTAGTGCGAGAAAAGGATCGCGGCTTGCCTTCGCCGCGAGATTCGCTTAGTTCGAAGGGCGCGGGGCAGGGGGCGCTCGCGATCACCAGCAACGACCCGCGTCATATGAGCGCGAGCATTATGCTCAAGGGCACGGAAGAGTAACCGCGATAGCGCGGCCCAAACAACGACCGACTCTACTTATGATCTGACGGGCATCGGGGGGCAGGCCAACGCCTTTACTTTCTCGCGCGCACTTTTAAGAATCGTTCTCGCATGGTCATCACGATCTGCCCTCGCGTCACGGATGCGATCGCACAAAATCGATCACGAGCGGATTGAACAGCTCCGGAAATTCGGTGAAGAACAGATGTCCGCCCGGCAGCTCCTTGAGAATCGCTCCGGGAATTTTCTCCGCCAGCATTTTCGCATTCGCCGGCGGCACCAGCAGGTCATCGCGTCCCGCCATCACCATGGTGGGAGTCTTGATCGCGCCCAGTCGCGCTCCGGTGTCGTGTCCGGTGATCGCCTGCATTTGGCGCATGAATGCGAATGGCGGAATCGGATAGAGCGCGCGCATCTCTTCGTCCCGCGCGAGGAACTCGGCTCTGCCTTCGATCGTAGCTTCCGAGAACGACGCGCGTAGTTGCAGGCGCCGCTGCGCGGGAGTCGGGTCAGCCCCGGCCATCACCGCCGAGATGATTTCGGGCTCGGCCTGCACCACAGTGGGTCCGCCGAAATTCGTACAGCCGAGAATCAGCGCGCTCAGCCGCTCCGGATAGTTCAGCGCGAACTCCTGCGCGATCATCCCGCCCATCGAGATTCCCAGCAGCGCCGCACGATCAATCGCGAGCGCGTCCATCAGCCCGGTCGTGTCCGCCGCCATCTGCCGCATCGAGTACGGCGCGTCAGGCTTGTCGGTGCGTCCCGCTCCGCGATTGTCGAAAACCACGGTGCGAAAATGACCCGCGAGCACCGGGGTCTGCTCGTACCACGCGCACAGATTCGAGCCGAGGCCGCGGACCATCACCAGCGTCTGCGGCCCGTCGCCGTGGACTTCATAATAGATGTCGATATCGCCGACCCGCTGCTTTGGCATAGTCAGCAAACTAGCGCCGCCGCCGCGCCCTGCCAATGCCGCCACGCGATCAGATTGGCGCGAGCTCGACCAGTGGAATCTCGCGCGCGGTCTTCTTCTGATAGTCGGCGTAGGACGGATAAATCGCGAGCAGCTTCGGCCACACCGCGCGTTTCTCCTCCGCAGACAGCGTGCGCGCGTGATACTTTCTGCGCGCGCTTCCAATCTGCGCCTCGACCTCGGGATTCGCGCTGAGGTTTAGGTACCACGCCGGCGGAGTATCGCTGCCGCCGTAGGAAGCGACCAGGTAGGCCTTGCCGTCTTCCTGGTAATACAACAGCGGCTTGTCGATCGCGCGTCCCGACTTGCGGCCGCGCGTGGTGAGGATCAGGGTATTGCGGTTGAGCCGGCCGATCCCGCCGAACAGCCGGTACGTCGCCACGTGCATCGTACTTACGAACCGAATCATCTGATGAGTGAATGGGTCTACTTTCATTTGATGATAATCCTCCTGCGCACGCGGATGGCCGGCCGACGGCGATCATACTCCTGTCCTGGCGTTATGTCCGTCCCGGCCTTACTTGCGTCCCGGGTGCGTTAGCGCGGCGTCGCGACAGTCGAAAAGTAATTCTTGAAGAATGGCCGCGTATGATGCTCGAGTGATTCGCGTCGCAACCGCACGGGTCACACGAGGAGAGCGTCCGTCGTTATGGCGAATCGGAAATGACGATTGAACGAGCACAACAGGCCCCCTCCGATCAAGGTTGAAGCGCTACACTTTGCCCGATAGAGCTGGTGAATCCGCACGTTTTGCAACCACACTCGCGCTGGTGTGGCTAGCGCCAATCGCTGCGGTCGAATATCTCGAAGCCGCGCGCCCGCTCGCGGACAATCACGGCCTCGGCATGGCGATCGCAGAGCTCGATTTGACGAACCGGACGGCCTGCCGGGTGCTGTCTTAATTTGAGGCCGAGTGTCTGAATTTGAAATCGCGCGTGTCTTAATTTCCTGATGGACGCTCGCACGGCAATTTGGTAAAAGGGGGCGCTGGCTGGCGTTCTCCCCCCTCCAAGTCAGCATCGGGCTGGCGCGCAGATGGTTCCTCCGCGCTGGCCCGATTTTTTGGTACTGGCGTCAGTTGCCGGGACGACGCGGGGTTCGGTAGTGGCGCGTCACTCCCGCGATGGCTGCGGGCCTGACGAATCCGGGAGCATATACTTTACGCAATTTGGACGGACCAGCCGGGACGAGGCGGGACCAGAGCGAAATAAACCGAGGTCGGCAGTCAGCCCTTTGCTTGTCGGTTGGTCATCAACCCTTCGATTGCATTCCTGTCAAAACGGTAGTCGCAGCCGACCTTGAAAGCGGGAATGTGACCCCGGCGAATCAGTTTGTAGAGCGTGCCTTGATTAACCCGTAAATAGTGGGCTACTTCGGTACTCTTCATAATCAGGCCGGGCGTGGCATTGCTGTGAGACTTCATGCTCCGTCTCCATGTTTACGTTTGCTCTTTGCTGTTTAGTTCCCGAACTTTCGTGTACACCGCTCGTTAACGCAAGTCAACTAGCAGATATAGACAATTACAATGTGAATTGACACAAGGGTGGCGCTGATTGGCTTATTCCCCTTTACCAGTCAGCGGGCGGGCTGGCGTCCCTATGCGCTGGCCCGTTCTTTTTTCAGTCTGGAATGAATTTCCGATACCGTTCGATCAATGAACCGCTCGGTGACCGCTTGCCGTTCTCCAAATAGGCGACGTGCGCCGCACTAATCTTGAGGCGTTTGGCCATCTCGCGCTGATTCAACCCGGCATTCAGCCGCCACCGCCGAAGTTCTCTCGGCGTGGGAACAATTCTCGCTCCGCAGTTGGGGCAATGCGTCAGTCCGATAGCAGGGCCGGGCTTCATACTCACGCTTCTAACGCACGAAATCTGAAAGCGAAAGGCCAACCCTCCCTGATCTGGCCATCGGCAGAATTGGCGACATGCCCTAATTTCCCGCCCTCGGTGTCTTAATTCAGTCAGTCCCCTTTTTCGAGCGAGTTTCCCGGCGCTATTCGAGCCGACGATTAGAAATCTCAAGGCTGCGGGCGCGCGCTCTCTCGATAACGATATCGCCGTGCCGCGTGCACAATTCGATTTGCCGAACGTGGCGGACCGTCGCCGAGTTTCTACTCTGTAGGGTTGCGTCGCTTTCGATGCGTGCTCGCTCCGATCTCGCCGGAATGCTCGCCGAATCGAAGCCGCCAAGCTTAGACCGGTAGCGATTCGATCCGATTCGCGCTAGATAATCCGCTTCGTTTAAGCTGTGAATGAGCACCGGAGGTGTCCTTGAGCAATCGTCGTGCGCCGATTCACCGGATGAAGTGGGCGCGGTTTGTCGCGGCAGGGTTGACTTCGCTTGCGGCGACAATCGCAGGTTGCGGCGCTTCGAGCGGTTCTTTGTAGACCGGGACGACACCCGTTCAACCTACATTGGTATTCGCAAAGATTGCAGGCCCCGCTGCTGACATTTCTCCAATCATGAAACCGTTGCTACATAGCGGCGACGTTTGGGTCGATAGAGTCCAAGGCACCGACCGTGACTTCCGCATCGAAGCCGTCCACGATGGTACGATGGACGTGAGCTTCTGGGGCGCCGAGGAGACCACGGACTCGGCCCTCAACGTAATCGTATATCGCTCGCTCACGGAATCGTCGTCGGAGCCGACAAAATCGAACAAGCCTGGAATGTGGTTCGCGTTCCCTCTTTATCCGGGAAAAACCTGGAAGAACAGCTATGATTGGGAGATCGGGGGCGCAGCTCCCTACAAGGGCAAGGCTGAAGACAACGGGACGGTGTTAGGCTGGGAGGAAGTACAGGTGCCGGCCGGCACTTTTCACGCTCTGAAAGTTCGGGTCAATACCCGCGTGTACGGCACTGGCGGGATGGCGGATGACGAGACCCTGGTCTACTGGTACTCGCCGCAGGTCAATCGCTTCGTCAAATTCGACTATCGCTCCGCCTACGAGGGTGGGTTGCTCGCGGAACTAGTCAGGTACAAACCCAACCCGTAAGAACAATAATTCACCAGCACGCTCGCACCAGGGTGGCGCGACGTCATTCTATTTTTCCTTGAGGCGCGGATCGTCGGTCGCGATACATTCCGCCCGCTGCCAAGCTTCTGCAACTGCTACGATGTTGCCGTTCCGGTCCTGATCAGGATGTTCATGAGCAAACTTGATGCGCAGAGGCGCCTCATTCCGAATGCGGTCTTTCTCTTTCTCGCAAGTTGTATTGGATTCGAACGATGCCCAGATGTCCCATTTGTTGAGTGAAGCGTTCAGATCATTGAACGCGCGAGGATGGCCTCCCATCGCGCTAAAGACCGGCGGAATCAAGAGATACCAGCCCACAAGCGCGAGCGCGGCGGCGTGGCGGGGGTTCATTGCGAAAACGATTTAGCAGACTGCCGCTCGACCGACAAATGGCGCACAGCCTCTTTCCGCATGATGCCGCGACAATTGTGACCGGACTCGACCGCGCCTCGCAGCGCGCTACTTCGCGTCGCCGGGGTAAACGATTCCCTTCGGATTGCGCAGCGCTCGCGCCCTTCGCGCCGTGATGCGCGCTACGGCCCTTCGCCTCGTGAATCGGGAAGCTAGGCCATGTGATGAGGCGGTGGGAGGCTTATAGCAAGGACGTTGGCGCCGGGGGTTGGCTGACGCGCGCGATCATATGAGTTCCGGCAGCCGGCTTGCGCCAGATCAGGAAATATCGAAACAAGAGTAGTCGCCTGATCGCCGCTCCCGGCAACAGAGCCTCGGAGGCGTCCCGGATCTCGCGCAGAGTTTCCCGTGGGCTTTGCTTGCGCGTCGATGGATCTGAATAACCGTGTACGGCTCGCAATATCCAACTCGTCGGGAAGGCCACCGCGTCCAAGGCAAAATCCGCGACTGTACGATGCCGGTAAAGCCCGATCACCGCGAGGACGCCGCCCGGCCTCAGGAGAGCACGGAAGCGCGCAAGGGCTGGTCGCAGAGGGAACTGGTGCAAGGTCGCTACAGCCGTGATGAAGTCGAAGCTATCCGCCGAGAACGGATGCTTCATCACGTCGCCCTCGACAAACTGAATGCGTGAATCAAGGTCTGGAAAAGTCCTGGCCTGCGACAACATCTCGAGATTAACGTCGATGCCGACCACTCTTTCACTCCAGTACGCGAGTCTTCGAGCTAGGAAACCGGTGCCGCATCCCACGTCAAGTGCGCGCTGGCAGACGGGAGGAACTGAGCGCAGGACGATATCGTAGTAGTGGATGTTGTGATTCCACGGGCGGCGCGGCATCACTTCTCGTGGCTTGCTTGCGCTCATCGCTTCGCGCAGATGATCCGATGAATCCATCTCCACGGCAATATCAAACGGCCCTGTCAGCGCATATGGCGCCGACAGCGGTGAGTCTTCTCTTGTCATGAGATACCAGCCCACAAGCGCGAGCGCACCGGCGTGGCGGGATTCATTCGACGCAGAGTAATCTCAGAACATTCTACTGGCGGCTCAGAACGGTCTACTCGAATCACAGGAGGCGGTCGCGAACCCGCTCAAGTGGGCGAAACCGGCTTTCTTTTGTGTGTCACGGCCTTCACTCTTCCCATCGAAACGCGGGACAGCACGATCTCGAAACCGGCATCGAGGAGCTTTCGGTCCAATTCGTCGGGCGTAAGAACTTCCATTCCGCGGTGTCCGCGCGGCGGCTTGCCGGGGCGCCGAGCCGGATCGATCAGCGCGAACGTTCCCGTTGGCTTAAGCACGCGCGCGATCTCTCGCAGCGCTTCAGAATAGCCGCGAAAGTGATGGAGCCCGTACAAGCAAAGCACCAAGTCGAAGGAAGCGTCGCGAAACGGCAGACGCTTGCCGTCGGCGCCACAGAGCCCGGAGTTCTCGGCCGCTCCATGCTCGCGCAAGTATTCACGCGTGCGCGGCAGAATCGTCCCGTCATAATCGAGCGCCACGATCCGCACGGACGGATCGAGCCGGACAAGGCCCGCTGTCGCCCATCCGAGGCCCGCTGCGATATCGAGGCATTTCGCCCCGCGCGGGATCCGTACTCCACGGAGCAGGCTCGGCAACTCCACCGCCAATCCCAACCACGCGCGCGGACGACTGTATACCAGCCGGCGCGCAAGTCCACGCATCAGAATGCCGTGATTGTTTTCCTGTTCCATTTCGTTCGCCGATCCATACCTTGGAAAACGGATATCCGGGTTAAGAACACTTCCTCAACGTTTGTAGATTCATCGACCTTGAGTTAGCAGACCGACGCGCGACCGACAAATGGCTGACGGAAACAGCGACCGCGAGCATGCCGACTCGCGCTCCGCTTTCACGGCGCCGGTCGATGTCGTTAGCGCCAATCGCGGCGGTCGAATATCTCGAAGCCGCGTGCCCGTTCGCGAGCGATCACGGCTTCGGCATGGCGATCGCACAGCTCGATTTGACGAGCCGGACGCCCCGCTGCATCGATCTTCCGGAGAACTATCGTCGCACCGTTCGCGATGCATCGCTCCCTCGCGGAGCGCATCCCGCCGCAACACAAAGAGTTCGTTCGCGAGCTTCTGACGAAGGATGCAATCGAGCCTCGCAAAGCGACTAAAGAGCGGGAATGTTCAGAATGGTTCCTCTCGTAACCCACCGCCTGTGGCCTTGACGGGTATAGTCTACTAAGAAATCGAAAAATCGAAGGCCCGTTTGGCCGCGCCGTTTCCGCGAGACAGGGGAGGGAATTGCACCATGAAGCGTATGTGGGCATTAGCGCTATTGGTGTCGATTGGCGTGTGCGTAGCCGCGTGGGCAGGCACGGCGGCGGCAGAGTCCGAAGAGGCCGGGGTGGAATTGCAGAATTATTTCAGCAACGCCAACACCACTGGCGGACAGGCCTCCGTCAATATCACGGCTCCCCTCGAGGTAGATACGACCGGCGCCACCGCCGCCGAGCGAGAGGGCGAAACCTGTGCGATGATCTACGTCTTCAATACCGAGCAATCGATGCAGGCCTGCTGCGGATGCCCGGTGACCGCGGATGGTCTCTTGACCCTCAGCGTCACAAACCAATTGGCGAACTCCCCGGTAGCGTTAGGGACTCTCCTCCACGACGGCTCGATCCGTATTCTGTCGACGTACCCAAATGCCGTTCCACCTCCAGACACGATTCCCCCGCCAACCCCAGCCAACTATATAGGGTGCGACACCACTACCGGCGTATGCTGCGATCCAACCGCGGAGTCCACCGGCTTCGTTCTGAGTCCGGGAAGCGAACTGGTAGCTTGGGCAAGTCACATCCAGAATACCCAGATCACCGAAGACGAGTTCCAGGCCGATGTTCCAGACGCGGAGGAACTCCATAACGGGCTGCCGGAAGCGTGCAAGGGCATCACAACATTAGGTAGCGGTCAGGGCGTCTGCGGTTGCGTCCCCCCGACCCCGACCCCCAGCGCGACCCCGACGCCGACGCCGACTCCGATCCCGACATGTACTGCTGGTGTCAGCGTGTCGCCGGTCAGCCTCTACTTACCCAGCTTCGGCGTTGGGGACGTAACCGTGACCAATACAAGCGCGGTGAATGTGTCGATACTCTCGATAACTGGCCCCGCCCTCCTCGGCGGTTGCTTCGCTATTAGCGATGGCAATTATCCCCCGAGCTGTTTCACTGGAGTCGCAACTCCGATTCCGTCTAACGGTACGTATGCTACGCTCCCACCAGGAACTAGCTGCACGCAAGGAATCGACTACCTTTTTCCGTATTGCCCACCAAATCAGAACGGGCCTGGGCAGATATACATTAATACCACCTGCGGCGAACTAGTGGTCTTCGTGCACGGGGCCACCCCCACCCCGACCGCCACCGCGACAGCGACTGCTACCGCAACCGCCACCGCTACGGCGACCGCAACAGCGACCGCCACCCCAACAGCGACCGCGACCGCGACGCCGACGGCGACTGCTACCCTTTGACCGCACGCGGGTGACGTGCTGGTCGCAGGCGGCGACGTCAGCGGGACGCTTCCCGGTGTCGGTATCTTTCTCCCAACGCACGCGCACGCGAGACTGTCCGGATTGCGCGGCACCTCTACGCGCGCGGAACCTGACCACCACCTTGACTACCAAGGGGACGGATTCCAGCCTTCCGCGCGGCTCTCTGCGGACTGACTAATGTGCGATATTACTCATGATGAACACCGGTGGACGGTATTCCGTCGAACTTGAAAACCGGCAGGGATGAAAATCCCTCGTGGGTTCGACTCCACCCTCTTTCGCGGCCCAAGTTCAGCCCAAATCAGTAAATTGCTTTTTATTCATTGTCGAATTCCGCACGCCGTAAACTGTAGATCCGGTGCGTTGGTACCTCAGATACGCGTCGCCGGAACAGATTGGTTAGTTCGAAGCGGCGCCGGCTTATGGCGTGGCCGCATCGGTGTCACCGTAGGCCGCAACGAAACTCCGATGCAGTTCCACGATCTGAGCTCGATCTCCCAGTTCCGCAAGATCCAGTCCGAGGCAAACCTCAATGTCCTTCTGGGACATATAGTTGCCATGGATCAGCACTTCTCGAATCTGGTCGGCGGCGTCGGGGTATTCGCGCTCCTCGGGATCGTGGTTCTGGAGCAGGAACTCGCGATAAGCGTGTCCGATGACGGGCTTTGAGTGGGTTTGAATTTCGTCCACCACGCGCAGGACCTCGGTGATCTTGGCGTCGAGCGCGGCCGCAGTACTGTAGAAAATGTTGCCGTTGGGATGGGCGGTATCATTGCGGTCGTCCACCAACTTGGCGTAGGTGCCGATTTTGCCGTTGTCGCAGGCGATCAACTTTAGGAAGCGCAGGATGGTGCGCTCCGGCACGACGCTGAACGCGTATGGCGAGGTCGCGGCCAGCAGGGCACTTTCATCTCTGGCAAAACCGATCAAGCCCATTTCGAAGTCCTCTGGCCGGGTCTGCTTGATCTGCCAGATGTTGAAATAGATGAAGCTCATCGTGAGCATGTGGTAGGCGAGGAAGTCGAACTGGTAATTGCCGTTGGTGTAGTTGGTCTCGAAGGCATTCCACAAGAAAGCGATGTACTCCTGTTCGCTGCGGGTCTTGAAGGAGAGCGGCAGGTAGTTCTCGAGTTCGGCGGCTTCTTCCATGGCTCAAGCCTCCGGGGCGGCGGGTTCGTCTTCGCCCCAGACGCGGGTGAGGGTGGCCTGGACCTTTTGCTCGAAGCGGGCGATCAGCTCGCGGTTGGCGGCGACCAGCGCTTGCTCGGCTTCAATCTCGGCGACTATGGCTTGCTGCGTGGCGAGGGGCGGGAGTGGAAGCTTGAAGTTCAGAACATCGGTCTTCGTGATGTTTGGGTCCTTTCGAGTGCTGTTTGCGACTGTCTTCCAGTAGTCCTTCGACGCCACAAGAATGGCGTTCAGAAAGTAGGGACTGACTCTCGGCGTAGGGAGCAGCGCGGTCATCGCTTGGTTGTGTGTTGCTTCGATCTCAAGCACACCAGTTCGTCCAATCTGATTAAAGCCTCCATACATCGCAATGAGGACGGTTCCCACAGGCAGGATGCTGAGGTGGGTGTCGTCCAACGCTTGTGGCGTTATCTTTTCGTCGGTCGATCTGATTGGGCCGTCTGTAAGGTCGAGTGTCTTTACCCACGGGATTGTTCCCTCCTTGAAATAATCAGTGCGACTGCGAGACGGGGTAGTCCCCGATTTTGTGTCAAAGAGAGCTGCAAGCGGCTCCATCGGCCAGTCGGGGTGGATGGGGATGTGGGGGCGGTAGTGGTCGAGGACGGCACGAGCACCGTTGATGACTTTCTGGTAGCCCTCGATCTCGGCCACGATTTCCTTCTGCACCTCCAGCGGCGGCAGGGGGATTTGGAGTTCGGCGAAAGACGACCAACCGATGCGCGGAAGCTGCGCGCCTTTGAGTTGCCCCATGACGGCGTCATTGAATCGTCCGCTTCGGAACAGGTAAGCGTAGAGGGCAGGGTCTACCATCCCCTCGAGAGCCTCGATCACAAAGATGTCGGTCGAGCAAATGCCTTTGCGATCTGCGAGCCAAACCTTGTTTAGATTTGGCCGCAGCTTCCCGTAGAGGATGTCGCGCGGTTTGAAGATATTCTTCAGGCTCTTGATGTCACCGGGTTTCTCCGTGACGACGTTCCCCTCTATCTCGCCGATATTTTGCGTGATGTTTTCGAGCCCGAGATAGGTGACCGGACCGTCGAGCGACTCTGGAAGAACGGTGTGCTCTGACTTTCGGAAGACATCGCCAACCGGAACAGATGGCCAAGTTGAGATTGTGCTACTGCCTTCCCGATACCGCTCCCCGGTGAGGTTGTAGTCGCCGTTTGCGGCGATTTTTTCTTTCGGCACGATCTGCCCGTACGTCGGCTGAAGGTCGGCGGTGGGTTGCCGGCTACGGAGGGCTTGGAGGTAGGCGTTGAGTTCGGCTTTGACCGGCGGCAGGTCGTTCTTCACGATCTCGCGGCGCTGCGCCCCCAGGCCGAAGCCGTCATTCTCCACCTTGAAAAACGCAATGCTGTCGGTCTGTCGCGCCAGCGACTTGTCGAGGATCAAGATCGAGGTCTTGACCCCCGAATAGGGATTGAACACGCCCGCCGGGAGGGAGACGACGGCGACGAGGAACTCTTCGACCAGCATCTTTCGCAGTTGTGTATAAGCGGTTTGGCTCTGGAAGATGATGCCCTCGGGGACGATGACGCCGGTGCGGCCGGCGGGAGTGAGGTGCTCGGCCATGTAGTCCACGAAGAGGACTTCGCTGCGCTTAGCCTGGATGGAGAAGCGGCGGTGGGGCTTGATACCGCCTTTCGGGGACATGAAGGGCGGGTTGGCGAGAATGACGTCGGCATATTCGTTCCAACGTTCCTCGGAGGTGAGGGTGTCGTATTCGTAGATGTGCGGATCGGTGAAACCGTGGAGATACATGTTCACCAGCGAGAGGCGCACCATGTCGGGCGAGATGTCGTAGCCCTTGAGATTCGCTGCCAGCCGTCCCCTTTCGTCCGGCGTGAGGGTGCTGTGGCCCTTGGCGTCCATATTGGACTTTAGAATGTGTTTGTAGGACGAGATCAAAAATCCAGCCGTGCCGCAGGCGGGGTCAAGCACCTTCTCGTTTTTCTTTGGATCGACGATGGCGACGATGAAGTCGATGATGTGGCGCGGCGTTCGGAACTGACCGGCATCGCCCTGCGAGCCAAGCACAGAGAGCAGATACTCGAAGGCGTCGCCAAGCCGTTCTGAGTGGTCGTAGGTGAATTCGTCAATGATTTTGAGGAAGGCGCGCAGGGTCTCGGGGTCGCGGTAGGGCAGGTAGGCGTTTTTGAAGATGTCGCGGAAGAGCGGCGGGATGCCGGGGTTCTCCGGCATCTTGGTGACGCCCTCGGCGTAGAGGCCGAGCATCTCGTGGCCGCCCAACCCTGGAGTCATGAGCTTGGCCCAGCCGTACCGAGCGAACTCGCCAGTAAAGAATTTGCGCTTGCCGCCGAGTTCCTCGGACTCGGCGTCCATGTCATCCATGAACTTGTAGATGAGCGCGATGGTGATCTGCTCCACCTGGGATTTGGGATCGGGGACCTTGCCGACGAGAATGTCGCGGGCGGTGTCGATGCGGCGTTTGGTATCCGTGTCGAGCAAGAGATCTCCTTCAGGCGGCGAACTGGTTCAAGGGGACGTAGTCTTTGATGTATTCGGGGACGAGCACGCGATATTTCTCCGGCACAGCTCGGAAGTCACGGGTGGAGAACTCCGGATTCGTCGCCAGATCGGTGAACTGCCTGCTGTCGATGATGTCGCGGACTCGGCCGCTGGTGACGTAGGCCTTGAAGTAGGTTTTGATGGTCGGGATGGCGGTGGCCTCTTCGGGCTTGTAGTCGGCGACGAACTTGGCGAACTCCTCTTCTAGCAGCTCATCCTTGGACTTGAAGCGAGGGATGAGGCCGAAGACCTTCTCGAGGATCTCGCGCAGCGTCAGGCGGCGGTCCGCGGCGGCAGCTTTGCGCAGTTTGTCCAGGGTGTAGTACTCCTCAGGTTTATCGAAGACTTCACGGTTTACGTAGTCGATCACGCGGTCCCACTGTCCGGCCTCGACGGCCTTCGCGATAGTCTCGTTATCGCGCACCGTTTCCTCGAATTTCTCGAAGAACATCCGGTCGATCTTCATTCCCTCGAAGCCGATGACCTCTTCCTTGATCGAGGCGAGGATGTCCGCCCCCATATGCTCGTAAGCGCCGCCAACCACAACCTCGCCTTTGTCGTCTCCGTCATCACGTCTCTTGCTTTGCGGCGCGGGTAACTTCAGCACTTCGTCATAGTTGAATTCGGTCTCGAAGTATTCGCAGTTGGCAAAAAAGTCGAAGAGCTTGAAGGCCATTTTCGACGGGTTCCGCACGCTGTCCCTGAGGCTGTCGTCGAAGAGCTGGTCCAGGAAGTTGTGGGTGCGGGTGCCGCGTCCCTTGATCTGAATAAAGTCTGTGGGTGAAAAGATCGGACGGAAGAGACCGAGGTTGAGGATGTCGGTGCAGTCGTAGCCGGTGGTCATCATGCCGACCGTTACGCAGACGCGCGCCTTGCTGGTCTTGTAGGCAGGCAGGAAGTTGCCCGAGCCGAGCAGATTGTTATTGCTGAAGTTGATGGTGAACTGCTGGGCGTCGGTTACCTCTGAGGTGACCTGCACGGCAAAATCAGACTGGTACTTGCCAGGGAACATGCGGTCGGCCATCTTATTGAGAACCTGCGCCAGCTTGGCGGCATGGTTCTGGCTGACGGCAAAGATGATCGACTTGCCGATTTCTCCGCTGACCGGGTCGCGCAGGGCGTTCTCCAGGAAAGTCTTGCAGAAGAGCTGGTTGGTGGCGTCAGCAAAGAAGCGCTTCTCGAATTCGCTTTGCTTGAAGGCCTGCTGCTGATCCTCGCCGCTGTCGTCCGTGAACGAGACGACGAAGCCCTCTTCGGAAAGGAGCTCGGTAGTGATCTCGGTGCGAGCATCCACCACCGTCGGACTGATGAGGTAGCCCTCCTTCACGCCGTCCAGCAAGGAGTAGCGGAAGGTCGGCTGGCTGTTCTCGCAGCCGAAAGTGCGGTAGGTGTCCAGCAGCAAGCGACGCTCGGCCTCGCGCGGATCGCGGGTGCCCGGCTTCGAACTGTCAAATCTGCGGAGGTAGTCGCGCGGCGTAGCGGTGAGGCCGAGCTTGTAGCCGACGAAGTAGTCGAACACGGCGCGGGCGTTGCCACCGATGGAGCGGTGCGCTTCGTCGGAGATGACGAGATCGAAGTCGGTCGGCGAGAAGAGCTTCTGGTACTTGTTATTGAAGAGCAGGGACTGCACGGTGGTAACAACGATCTCCGCGCGTCGCCAGTCGTCGCGGTTTTCCTTGTAAATTACCGTCTTAAAGTCGTTGGATAGGAGAAGGGTGAGGGCCTTCTTGGCCTGATCCTCTAGTTCCAACCGGTCCACGAGGAACAGCACGCGACGGGTATTGCCGGAACGCAGGAACAGCTTGATGACGGCGGCGGCGGTCAGGGTCTTTCCGGTGCCGGTGGCCATCTCGAAGAGAAATCGGTCCTTGCCGTCCCTGACCGCCCGTTGCAGGGATTCGATGGCTTTCAACTGATACGGTCGCAAAAAGCGCAACTTGTTCGTTTTGATGTAACCGGGGCGCTCGGCGTCGTTCTTCCAAGCCGCTTCGGACGCATAGTTGGGCCGCTGGGTTAGAACGATGTAGTCGTCGCGGATCTGCTCTTCGATAAGGCGCTGCGGGTTGGGTGTGACTTTCTGATAACCGATCACGGAATCCGGCGTCGGAAACGAGGTGATGACATAGGGATTGCCGCGTTCGAGATCCCAGAAGTAGTGCAGGTTGCCGTTCGAGAGGATGACGAAGCGGCAATTCTGCGAGCGGGCGTATTTTCGGGCCTGCTCTTTACCGACCAGTGGATTCTTGTCCTCCGCCTTTGCTTCGAGGACGATAAAAGGGAAACCCCTCGCGTCCAAAAGCAGGAAGTCGATGTAGCCCTTGGAGGTCTTCTCGAAGTTGTCACCTAGCGCGTCGAGATCGGCTGTCTTGATCGTGACACTGGGTTCAAGGCAGATGTTGGCAGGCGCGCTTCCGTCTGCAAAAAATCGCCAGCCCGCTGATTCCAGCAATTTGTTGATCTTGATGCGGGCTGTAGCTTCCTTCATCTCGAGGACTCAAATTCGCGAAATGAGGCTCAGATCTGTCAAATCAAGACCCGCTTCACCGCTCAAATTCGTCGAGCAAAAGTATCATCAACGCGGGGACCCGCCAAATCCTCAAAAACAGGGGACGCCAGCCGGCCACTCCGCGTGAACTCGTAGTGGAGCCGAACTGGGGTAAACTTCGAAACGCTACTGGTTTCGACGGGGTTCTATCTTTGATCGGCGGCATAAAAGAAGCCCAAATCTGTTAGGATTAGAGGTCTTCGCGGATCGTCGCGTACCGGGCGGCGAAAACTCAAAATCCTCTGAGGCCCATGCGTCCCCGCTCCTCGCCCGCGTCTGGATGCCACCGGTTGGGCAAACCGGTGAGGTCATGGAGACCGCGCTATACGCTCAGTTTCAGGTCCAGTGCCCACGTCCAAGCCTCTCGTCCGAGGAGCTGCGACCAAGGCACGAACCGCAATCTGCCTGCGGCGCGGGTTCTCCTTCGGTTTTGCTTTTGCGGCAATTTCGTACTCGGGCTGTACTTCTCTACGCAAGACGAGTGACTGTTTTTTAGCGTATCGGAGCTGTGGGAAAAAGGCTCGGCCATAGTTGAAAGGGCCCTAGCGCGCGGATAGTTTTTATTCCGTCTAAAATGCCCTGCATCGGACTATTAGGTAACGGTCGCATCGCGCAGCTGCTCGACTACCAAGAGCTTCTCGGGACGATGATGTTCCCGTCTGATTCGAGGAAGCGCGACGACATTGTGCTGCAACTTGTGGAAGCAATCAGAAAAACGCCACCAGAAGCAAAGATCGCGCGCCAAAAGTGGGACTCACAGATGTCACGTTTTAGTGAGTCCGGAATTTCGCTTTCGGAGCTTGACCACATTCTCTTTGAATCACTTCCTCCTCACCTCAACAGGGCGAAACCCCTGGCCAAAGAGGCACTGGCGAACTTCGGTAAAGGCCTAATAGCCGGACAGATCTTGACGATCTTAATCCGCCTTGAAGATATTGCTGCGGCAGATGCGACGCTGAACAGAGCTCGATACTTCGCAATCGCAAAACTACGAAAGCATGTTTTAACGCCCAACGGAGAACCAAGGTTCGATGCACCGTTGTCGCTACGATCGATCGAGGACGCGTGGGCCCAGTTCAGAACGGTTTGCCACTTGTATGCAGCGTTCGTCGCACTGAGAGACCAGCACGCTCGCGACTCCAGGTCGGGTGAATTGAGCCGACAGACTATGCTTGGACTGCTTGCACTCGCTGAAGCATACAGGCACCGCGGGCAGGAACATCGAAGCCGCGGGTCCTTGGAACCAACGTTAAACGAAATTGAGATGTGGACAGTTCCCACTCATATCGATTTGAAAGACATCGCAGTTACCTTTCCTCGTGTCCAGATCAGCAAAGCTGATTTGGACGAGCTCAAGAACTACAAACACGACTGAGCATTTAGTCTAGTTTTTTCAGGCGTCTAGCTCGCCGGGGGGGTGCAAAGTTGTACTGCCCCCGGTGACAAGGCGCTGCTCTCTGCCTATACGTGAGCTGCATGGAGCAAGCGGCTTCAATACAGAGCGGCACTGGTCGTCCCGCGATCAGAAATCACCGATCGAAGCGAATTTTCGCATCGTCTTGGCGCGAGAGCTTCGGGGAAGGGGTCTATTGATCACGTGAGAACATTTGCCCAAGTGAGGCCTGGCTTCTGGTACGGTACCACCGGCAGGCAGATCCGTCGGCTGGGACCCGAGTGCCAAGTGCTCGCGCTGTACCTGATCTCGGGCCCCGGCGCTCACGCGCTGGGGCTCTACTATTTGCCACTGCCGACCGTAGCTCACGAAACAGGCATGCCTATCGAACAGGTCCGAATCGGCATCGCGAAACTATGCGAAATCGGGTTTTGCCTTTACGACGACGAGAGCGAAGTCGTCTTCGTGATGAACATGGCGCGGTTTCAGATCGGCGAGCGGCTCGAGAAGAAGGACAACAACGTAACTTGGGTCTGGCGCGAAATGGAAAAATTGCGCGGTCTCCCATTTTTCGACCTGCTGATTGAGATGTACGGCGAGCGCTATCAAGTCGCAGACTACTTTAAGTCCGAGGGGTGTTCGGAGCCCCTTCGAAGCATAGAGACTGAGACTGGAGATCTGGAGACCGAAAGAAATACTGAAACTCAAAATGGAAATGGACACACAAACGGAGAGGGAGTCACGAGGGGGAACCCAGTCCGGAAGGGAAAGACAACCTTGCAGGTCGTTGAACAACAAGTTCCATCGCCCGATTCGGAGGCTTTGAAAGCACAGCGCGTCTTGGAGGACCGAAGAGCCATGAGCAGGAAGCTGTCATGAGGAATGGGATGGTAAATGGGAGGCATGAATAAAGTGCATTCATTGGAGCTGATGCAATCGCACTTTAATTTTGTGGTAACCGCGTCGGCTCGTTCCGACAGGAGAGGCGCTGGGCGACTCAAAATTTGTGGTGATTGTTGGAACGGTCGCGGAGGACCGGATAGGGGGGTCGAATCACTAGGGATCGCGCGCTGTTGACCGTTGCGCACCTCAGCGTAAATCGGCGCGTTGGAGATAGGGGTGGGGGGTGTGGGCGAGGGGTGGTTCTGAAATGGAGGAGGTTGCATGAGAGGGAAAACGCCAACGCCGACGACGCTTAAAATCCTGCGAGGAAATCCAGGGCGCCGTCGGCTAAATTCAGAGGAGCCGTCAAGTCCGCTGCTTAAGCGGATGCCGCCAGCGCCGGGGTTCCTCAACGACGAGGGCAAGCGCGTCTGGTCTGCCGAGGGACGCCGCTTCATCAAGGCTGGCCTTTTGACTGCGCTCGACCTGACCATGTTCGGCACCTGGTGCCTTTGGTATTCGGTGCGCGACCAAGCCTCGCGCGCGGTCAATCAAAGCGGCCTCGTGGTGAAAGCCAACGGCGTTGGCAACCCTTACATTAACCCATACGTGAACGCGATCTCGATGTCCTCGAAGGCGATGCATCAGATCGAGATCGAATTTGGCCTAAGCCCCGCTTCGCGCACGAAGGTCAAGTCGCTCAATCCGGCGCAGAGAAGTTTGTTCGACAGCCTGCTCGACGACGACGAGGAGGACGCCGGCTCGTGATGGAGATTGAACTTTGGCCGATCGACCGGCCGCTTCCATACGCCAAGAACCCGCGGAAGATTCCGCAGTCCGCGATCGACAAGGTCGCCGCGAGCATCAAGCAATTCGGCTGGCGCCAGCCGATCGTTGTCGATGATGCCGGCGTTGTCGTGGTCGGCCACACGCGATTGCTCGCCGCACAGAAGCTCGGCCTGCTCGAGGTCCCGGTACACGTCGCCGCCGATTTGACGGAGGCCCAATGCCGCGCCTACCGCATCGCTGATAACCGCGCCGGCGAAGAAGCCCGCTGGGACGATAAATTACTAAAGCTCGAAATCAGTGAATTAGGTGTTCTCGCAGAGCTGACCGGGCTCGACCCCAAAGAAATGGGGCGCCTCGGCTTGGCCGAGGACGCCGCACAGGACCCCATTCCCGCGCCACCGGCTAGCCCTGTGGCGCGTTTGGGCCAAATCTGGCAGTTGGGTAAGCATCGGCTCTTGTGCGGCGATTCTACGCGCCCGGAATACGTGTCACGCCTGATGGGCGATGAAAGGGCGATTCTGTTCGCGACCGACCCGCCCTATGCAATCGGTTATGCTGGCGGCTCCCATCCGGCCACCAGGGCGAACCGGGCCAAAGCCAACCGCGATAAGGACTGGTCGAGGGTCTACCACGAAGCTGGCCGAACCGCGTTCGACAACGAGGACGGCGGCGGCGATGGCGGGCGATCGTTCTATCTCGCCTTTTACAAAGTCGCGATCGAACGCGCGATCGCACCCAACGCAGCCTGGTATTGCTGGCACGCGTCCACCAGGCAAGCCGTGGTCGAAAATGTCTGGAACGAGTGCGGCACGTTCCATCATCAGCAGATCATCTGGTTCAAAAGCAGGCCCGTCCTGACCTACTCGGTTTATATGTGGGCTCACGAGCCGTGCCTCTTCGGCTGGGTTAAGGGCCAAAAGCCGCTCGTCGATCACAGCTATGGCAACCCAGGCACGGTCTGGCAGGTTCCGAACGCCGAGGTGGAGAGTAGCGATCATCCCACGAGTAAGCCTAACCGCCTTTTTGCCATACCGATGGAACTCCACACGCGCCCGGGCGACCTCTGCTACGAGCCATTCAGCGGCAGCGGCTCGCAGCTCATCGCCGCCGAGCAGCTTGGGCGCCGCTGCTATGCGATCGAACTTGAACCCCGCTTCGTCGACGTCGCGATCTCGCGGTGGGAAAAATTGACGGGCCAAAAAGCGACCGTGGTTGATCTTATCGAGCCAGACCAGGAGGAGGCCAAGGCACTTGGCTGAGCACGTCGAACAGCTCGATCCAGCCACCCGGGCAATCGACGCCCTCGACCCTGTTGAAATACCGCGCGCCGCGATTCCCGCAGTATTGGTTCGACTCGCGGCTCTGCAGACCGCGCTTGCAGCTAGGCTCGCGGCCGAGCCAGCCCCGGTAGCCGCCCCGGCGCCAGCGGCCTTACTCACCCCCAAGGCGGCCGCCGCCCATCTGGGCGTGCCTGAAACGTGGCTCCGCGATAAGGCTCGCGCGGGCGCCGTCAAGTCCGTGAAACTTGGCCTATACGTGCGCTTCCGGCTCGAAGACCTCGACGTTCTGGCCCGTCAAGGTAGCCCTTGAATGGACTTGCTTCAGGGCCTAGTCAGAGCAATGTGTGCGACCATGGATAAGAAATCCATGGTCAGGCGCGCCCGGGCAAAACTCGGGCTAACACAAACTCAGTTAGCGGCCAAACTTGGCGTGGTATCTACCACGATCAGCCGCTGGGAGACGAGCGGCGCGGTTCCAGCGGAACCGACCTTCAGGTTGCTGACGACGCTGGTCGAGGCGCTGGAGAAGGAGAAACGCTCATGATCATTAAACGGTCGAACGGCACATATTTAGTTCGGCCTGCCGATGGCCACGGCGGTCGACTACGGGGTCAAACCTTCAAGACCAAGCGCGCGGCCGATGCCTACAAAGACGAGATGAAGCAGCAGATCCGCAGGGGCGAATACATCGCGCCCGAACGCATCCCGATCTTTGTCGAGAAGGCAGAGGAGTGGTTTTTAACGACGGGCAACTGCCGCCCGGGAACCGCAGCCAACTATCGTGTCATCCTTGACAACTGGCTGCTGCCAAAATTCCGAACTGAGCGTCTCGATCGCATCGACGTTCAGACCTGCGAGAAGTTTCGCGCCGAGCTTTTCGGGAAAACCGGCCAATGCAACACGAACGCAATCATTGCGGTCCTCGGGCGCGTTCTTGAGATGGCTCGTCGGCACAAGCAAATCCGCGAAAACCCGACGGACGATCTTCCTCCAGTTGCCGCAAAGGCCAAGGAGATACTGGCTGGCGACGATGAGAGCGACAGCGGGACAGTTGATCCGGCCAAGGTGCTGAACGCCGATGAAGTTGCGTTGCTACTCAGCCATGCGGCAGCGGGATTCGACCGTGCGTTCCTGACGACAGTCGCGCTGACCGGGATGCGCCAGGGCGAGGCGCTGTCGTTGCGGTGGAGCGAAGTCGATCTGGTCGGCAGCAAGATTGAAGTCGGGCGAACGGCGACATGGGCGCGCGTATTATCCGCGAAGGCCGAGGATGGCACGCGCGAGAAGCCCGGGCCGATGAGCGCAAGATACTTTCCGACGAAGACCAAAACGTCGAAGCGCACAATCCCGATCCCGGCTGCGCTGGTTTCGATCCTGCGCGCTTGGAAACTGCAATGCCCGCCGAGCAGCGCCGACTTGGTTTTCCCAGCGCCCGACGGCACGGCGCTGCACCGTTCTCGAACGCTGAAGGGCTGCCTGCGGCCCACGTTGCGCCGCGCCAAACTGCGGCAGGTCAATGTGCATTCCCTGCGGCACAGTTTCGCGAGCGTACTGATCATGGCCGGATCGCCCGTGACCGAGGTTCAGCATTTACTCGGGCATTCGTCGGCGGCGATCACGTTGAAAGTTTACAGCCACTATTTCTCAAAGACACCGACCGACTCGATCAAGAAACTGGCTGGCGCGATTTTAGGAACCGGCCCAGCCAGACACAAAAAAGACACTTTCACGGTTGATGGCAACGTTGCGAATGCTCCGAAAAGTGCGTAACTATGCGATTGCGCGCGGATATTTCCATTGCGGAGAGGTGGCCGAGTGGTCGAAGGCACCAGATTGCTAATCTGGCGTACTGGGTAACCGGTACCGAGGGTTCGAATCCCTCCCTCTCCGCCATACAGTCTGTACTGTTTACCTACAATCTGGAGATGGCGGCAAATCCGCGCGGGACGCGGCGCTTTTGCGCTCAATGCGAACCGGAGAAAGCTATCTCGCTGCAGATTGGACGAATTCCACGGGTGTTTTCTCCACGCGAAGAAAAAACGGGTCGCTTCAGGGTTCGAACGCTTTCCGGTCGGCCTTCGCCCAAACATCGCCTCTCCGAAACCGGCGGCCCGGAGACCTTAGTCGATCCCGAGCGCGTTTAGCTGCGCCGACCATTCGAGCGGCAGATCGATCCGGTTGAGCAGCGTCTCGGCATTTAGTTCAGCGGGCTGACGTCCCTGGCAGATCGCCTCGACGATTCGGGGCGCGGCAAACGCAAGGCGCGAGAGACGCTCAACATAGCGCTGGGCGATTCCCTCCCGCCGCGCGATGTCCGCCAGCGAGCGCACCCGGCCGGAAGCAAGCTCTTCAAACCACGCCCTGGAACGCGCCACGGCCTTGAGTAGTGCCGGGTCTACCTTCCGAGGCGGATCCTCGCCCTCCGCCATGATGATTCGCGTTTCCACACCGCGCCGTTTCATCTTCAGAGGCACGAAGCGGGATAGATTGAGGATGCTGGTGGTCCGCACCCCTGCGCACGAGCAGGGAACCTTAATTCTGAGTGTTACCGATATGCCGTCATCGCACACTTCGGCCCTTTCGATGCTCTCGACAAGGTACGCGGCGGCATCAGCGTCACTCTGCAGCCGCCGGAAGAGATTCGATACCAATTCGAGGGTCGCTCTCACGTCAGGCGAATCGATCCCGGACTTCTCAAGCGTTTCCAGCAGGCCTGCGCGATCGTTCAGGATGTGCCGCGCGGCAATCGTCACCGCCCGCTCAATCTCCGGCGCCGCCAAGCGCCATCCTTTCCCGTTGTCACCCGCGGACCCATTGACGAGGCACTTGGAGACGTAATAGCGGTAGCGCCGTCTGGCCTTGGTCGCTCCCTGCACGTACAGCGGTTGACCATCTGCGTCGAAGAGCTTTCCCGCCAAGGGACTCGAAATCGACCTGTTTGAGGTTCCGCGGCCGCGCGCCGCATTCTCACGGAGCCGCTGCTGCACTCTCTCCCAAACCTCACGCGGCAAAATCGCTTCGTGCTGCCCGGGATGGCGCTCCTCCTTGT
>Ga0208565_1000437_pt1 | contig 31154 bp, 27 predicted proteins | sample Sb_taG_7_FD_187706 | JGI IMG/M metagenome (GOLD analysis project Ga0208565, IMG submission 187706) | Peat soil microbial communities from Weissenstadt, Germany - Sb_50d_2_FS metaG (SPAdes) (version 2) | ecosystem: Environmental > Terrestrial > Soil > Wetlands > Peat | place: Germany...
CTTCTTTGAGCGGTTTCTTGGTGAGTGGCTCGAGTGAGAAACCATAGGTCTTCGAGAAGAGCTGGCGCAGGAAACGGCGAATCCGCTCGGCGCGGCCCTGGGGGTCGGGAATATCGGCGAGCGTTTCCTGGACCTCGGCGATCGGGCTGACGCGGACCTCGTTCCAGTCGAAGAACTGGTCCTTGAACCGCGAGAGCGCCTGGTTGGCCTCTTCGCGGGTGGCATCCTCGTGGCAGATCCCGTAAACAACGGCTTCCAGCACGCTGAGCCGGCCCGCGGACCGATCGGGCTTGGGCTTGTAACGGCGCTTGAGCTGGGCATGGACGTCGGTGAGGAACTGAGACTTGCTTTGTGTCGCCATGAGACTCATCGTCGCAAAATGCCATGTGTGCGGACAAGAAAAGGAGGAAACAACGATACTCACCTGGCCCTGGAGGTCTGGCGAGGCTTCGTTCTCGAACGTCTTCAGGAAGGGACGGGGGGCACGTCGCCGTCTGGGTCCGCGTCCGGGGAAAGGTCCGCGTCGCTTGCCGGGCTGGGCTCGCCCGCGGCGCGGTCGGGCTTGAGATCGGAAGCAACAGCCTCGGCGATCAGGCGGCTCATCTCGACCGATTTCTTCACGCTGTCATCGAGCTTGAACGTGAGCACCGGCGTGAAACGAGTTTGCAGGCGAGCCGCAACCTTGGACTGAAAGAAGCCCGCGGCATGCTTCAGTCCGCGCAGGGCGAGACTCTGCTCCGCCTCGTTTCCCATCACCGTGACGTGGACCGTCGCCTGGCGTAGGTCCGCGGAGACCTCGACCCGCAGGACGGTGACCGAGCGGATCCGCGGGTCGGCGGTCTCGAAGAGGATGGCCGAAGCCACAACTTCGCGGATCGCCTGGGCCACGCGCAGGTTGCGGTGAGAGGACATTGATCCACCTCGCGAACAGCGGACGGCCGAAGGCAACGCAGTCGTCATTTCCCGACCGCCTCATCGTCTCCCGGCGTGCGGCGTCCGATCGACATTGATGCCCAGGCATGCCGCCTTTGCCGGGCCAAGGGAAAACCCGCGCAGGCGGCTCACGCGTGGTACACAGTCAGGTCAAGAGGGCCTTTGCTACAAGGTGCGGCGAATCACGTCGACCCGGTAAGCTTCGATGACGTCGTCGGGCTTGATGTCGTCGAAGTTGCCGATCTTGATGCCGCACTCGAAGTTCTGAGGAACCTCTTTGACATCGTCCTTGAACCGCTTGAGAGCCTCGAGCGAGCCCTTGTAAATCTCGCGGCCCTCGCGAATCAAGCGAACCTTGGCGCCGCGTTCGATGACACCCTGGGTGACGAAGCAGCCGGCCACGGCGCCAACCTTGGAGATCTTGAAGACCTGGCGGACGACGGCACGACCGAGGTGGACTTCCTTGATCTCGGGGACCAGCAGTCCTTCGACGGCCTTCTTGATGTCGTCGGTGACCTGGTAGATGATGTCGTAGCGGCGGATCTCGATATCCTTCTCCTCGGCCTGGATGATCGCCCGGTCCTCGGGGGCGACACGGAAGCCGATCACGATGGCCTGCGAGGCCTCGGCCAGCAGGATGTCGCTATCGGTGATGCCGCCAACGCCCTTGAGCAGGATGCGGATCGGGACCTCGCTGTTCTCGAGTTTCTCCAGCTCCTTGGTCAGGGCCTCGATCGAGCCCTGAACGTCGGCCTTGATGATCAGGTTGAGGTTCTTGACCTTCTGCTCGGCCATCTTGCTGTAGAGGTTTTCCAGGGTGACGGCCTGGCGCTCGGCCTGTGCGGCATCGCGAGCGCGCAGCCGGCGGGCCTCGGCGATCGCGCGGGCGCGGGCAATGTCGTCGATCACCGCGAAGGTTTCGCCAGCGGTGGGAACGACATCGACCCCGGAGATCTCGACCGGGGCGGATGGTCCGGCCTTCTCGATCGACCGGCCCCGATCGTCGAAGAGGGCGCGAACCCGCCCATAGCCGTCGCCGCAGACGAGGACGTCACCGACGCGGAGGGTTCCGTCCTGGATCAAGACCGTCGCGACGACACCACGGCCCTCGGAGAGCGATGCCTCCAGGCAGGTTCCGCTCGCGGGCCGGCTGGGGTCGGCCTTGAGCTCGTGCAGGTCGGCAATCGCCTCGAGCGTGGCCAGCATGTCGGAGAGTCCCTGACCGGTCACCGTCGACGTCTTGACGACCTCGACATCGCCGCCCCACTCGACGGGATGAAGGCCCTGTTGCGAGAGCTCGCCGTAAATCTTGTTGATATTGGCCGGAGTGTCGGCGTTGGGCAGATCGATCTTGTTCAGGGCGACCACGATCGGGACCTCGGCCGCCTTGGCATGGGCGATGGCCTCGACGGTCTGGGGCATGACTCCGTCATCGGCGGCCACGACCAGGACCACGATGTCCGTCACGTTGGCTCCCCGAGCCCGCATGGCCGTGAAGGCTTCGTGGCCCGGGGTGTCGACGAACGTGATCGGCTTGCCGTTGTACTCGACCTGGTAAGCGCCGATGTGCTGGGTGATGCCGCCGCTCTCACTCTGGACGACATTGGACTTGCGGATGCGGTCCAGGAGCGATGTCTTGCCATGGTCGACGTGGCCCAGGATCGTGATGACCGGGGGCCGGGGTTCGAGGTTTTCCGATGCGTCCCCGGGGGCGAGTGAGTCGAGCAATTCATCCTCCGCGGTACGTGGGTGAACGACCTCCAGCTCGACGCCGAATTCCATGGAGAGCATGAGCGCCATATCGTCGTCCAGACTGGCGTTGATGGTCGCCATCTGGCCCATCGCCATCAGCTTGCGCAACAGGTCATTGGCCTTGATGCCGATCGCCTCGGAGAGGTTGCGGACGGAGATGGGAGGCTCGATCTGGGCGTGGTTCTTCCGGGTCGGGGCGAGGGCGAAGCGCTGGCCGCCCCCCTTCTGGCCCCTCTTGGACGACGCACGCACGCGGCGGACTTCCTCTTCCTCGGTCAGCAGCGTCGCCGCCGGCAAGGGCGAGGTGACCCGGCGCTCGACCGCGCGCTCGTTGCGGCGGGCGCGGCGGCCGGCTCGATCGGCTGAGGAGCCGACCCTTCCCTTGGCCTTACGCTCTTCCTCCTCGTCGAAGGCCGGCGGCGGAGCCGCTGGAGTGGCAGGGCCGACGTAGGGTGGGGCTCCCGGGGCGGTGGTGTGACTGCGGCGACCCGGCATCCCGGGCATGAGTCCGGTGCCCGGACCAGCACGCTCACCACGCGGGGAGGCGCCGGGAACTGGCCCGCGTGGCGGCTGACCGCCCCGCAAACCGCTCGGCGGGCTTCCGGGGGCTGGCTGGTTGCCAAGTTGTCCGGACCGCATCAGGTTGAGTACTTCCTCCCGGGTCATCCGCTTCTCGGGACGCTGAGTCTTGCCTTCGGCGGCATGACTCGCAGGCCGCGGGGCGCTACCCGGTCGGTGCTGCGCAGGCGCCTGGGGCGCAGCCACGGGAGGCAAGGGACGACGAGGAACACTGGGTTGCTCGCGACGCGCTCCCTCGGTGAGGGCATCGTCGCCAGGGCGGCGGGCCGGCGCCGCGGGTGGGGACGACGCCGGCGTGGTGCGCTGCACGGGTGGGCGGATTCCCGCCGAAGACATGTAGTCGCTCCGCTTCAAGGGTTGGAAACTCGCAGTCCCCGGGGCGCCTTCCTGACCGCCTGGAACCGCCGGTGATGAGCCCTGTGTTCTGGAGGGGCGTGACTCGGCCGCAGGAGTGAGGGCCGGGCCTCCGCCGCCGGGGCGGATCCCGGTTCCGCGGTGAGGCGTGTGCGCCGCGAGGGGTCCACCCCCAAGACGCGATGCGAGACTTCCCCCGGATCGTGCCAGCGGGGGCGAGCTCAAGGGGATGGAGCGGGCCGGGCTTGCGCCCGGGGTTGTCTCCTGCGGTGACCCTGGTCCGTTGCCGGAGGCCGGCGCCGCTGCTGAAGCGGAAGTCGGGGCAGCGGGTTGGGAAGGGGCAGGGGTGCTTGCCGCGGTGGCGACGGATGGCCGCCTGGCTGCGGCAGGAGGGACGACGGCTGCAACCGGCCTGGGTTGCGCAGTCGTGGTACCTGACGCCGCACCGGCGCCCCGGCCCGCCGCGCTTGCCGGTCCGGCCGGCCGGGCGATCAAGGAGGAGCCCTGGGCCGGGGCCGAGGATGATGCGGCCGGGGCCGATGAGAGCGGGACCGATGCCACCGGTCGAGGCGTCGATCTCACGGTCGGCGCGGAGGGGTTAGGCGATGAAGGCGCAGGTCTGGCGTGCTGAGCGTCCCTCCCGGTCGCCGGCTGTCTCATCAGCTCTCTGATCCGCTCCACGGTCGACGGGTCGAGGCTGGCCAAGGCACTGACCTTGACTTCAAGCCCCCAATTCTGGATCCGCTCGAGCAACTCCTGGCTCTTCAGTCCCAGCTCTTTCGCCAACTCGTGAACACGCGTGGACAAAGGCAACTCCTCCCGGAGCTTACTCCGGATGGTCGTGGAAAAACACGACCTGGGGCATGAATCCGTGGTTGATGAGTGCTTCCCGCGGGACCGGCTCGTTCACGCTCAACGGTCCGCGACGTGAAGGCGACTCGATTCCAGATCTCCCCGGAGGACACGGCCGAACCACTTGGCTCAGGAGGCCAGTTTCCGGGGCTCCGATGTACTTGGCGAGGGTGACATGTGCCGTCCGCCGGAGCGGCAAACCTGCCTGGTCCGGGAGGGCGGCACGGGATGGCTACGACTGGTCGCCGTCTTGCGGCTCCTGTTCAGGGGATCCACGTTTTTCGGAAGTGCCCGGCAAGGTGGGCTGGACCGGCCGAGCCGGACCGGCTGGCTCGCCGGCTGGGGCGGTAGCTGGACTGGACGGACCCGCGGGCCCGCCCAGCTCGACCGCATCGGTCACGATCCTGATGGCCGCACCCTGATCGTCGTCATGGGGTTGCGAAGTCACTTCGTGACCCTGTGGCGATCGACCGGAAGTCTCTACCGCCAAGGCCAAGTCGTGGATCTCGTCGTCGCTCGCCTCGTCTCCCTCCGAATCGGGGCTTTCGTCCGAAGCTAATTCGTTCCCGACCACATCGTCCTGTTCGGGAGGCAAGGCCGAACGGTGAATGCCGGTCGAGTCACTGGGGATGGCTGATGTGTGGGTCTGGGTGTCGGTCTGGACATGATCGGCGGAATCGTCCGGGCCAGTCCCGTTTGCCGCCGTGAGCTCGACCGACCGTGTCTCCTCTGCTGGGGAATCGTCGTTTCCGCTCGGGGCTGTCTCGGCGTTGCTTGGAGGTGCTTCGAGCAGGGCGGCGGCGGCCCGGCCTCCCTTGCGACGAGGCAGCTCTTCGGAGAGTTCCTCCGCCAGAACCTCCGCTCGTGCGACGATTTCCGTCGCCTGTTCTTGGCTCAATCCCTCGATGGTGTTCACCAGATCGGTGATTTCCATCACCGACAGATCGTCGTAGCTGAGAATTCCCTGCTCGACGAGCCGTTCGGCCAGCTCCGTCTCCACTCCGTCGATTTTCTCGAAGGCTTTGACCGCCTTGTCGATGACCTCGTCAAGTTCCTCGGCGGTCATGATCTCGATGTCCCAGCCAACCAGCTTGGAAGCCAGCCGCACATTCTGGCCCCGGCGGCCAATGGCCAGGGAAAGCTGGTCATCGCGCACCAGGACGATGGCACGGCCCAGCAGGTGGCAGAGCATCACTTCGTCGATCTCGGCAGGTTGCAGGGCGTTGGGGATCAAGACCTGGAGCGACTCATTCCAGCGCACGATGTCGATCCGCTCGCCCCCGAGCTCATCCACGATATTCTTGATGCGCGTGCCGCGGACCCCGACGCACGCGCCGACGGCGTCGATCTTGGTGTCGATCGAAGTGACGGCGACCTTGGACCGGTATCCCGCCTCGCGCGCCAGCGCCCGGATGGCGATGATCTGGTCGGCGATCTCGGGGATCTCCAGCTCGAAGAGACGACGCACGAAGTCGGGATGAGTGCGGCTGAGGATGATCTTCACGCGCTGACCGACCTTGCGCACGTCCAGGATGACGGCGCGGATCCGCTCGTTGGGGTGGTAGCTTTCCCCGGGAATCTGCTCGCCGCGGGGCAGGATGCCGTCGGTCTTGCCCAGGTTGACGATGACCGCGCCACCCTCGAACCGCTGCACCGTCCCGGTGACGAGGTCGGCACGCTGGTCCTCGAATTCGTCGAAGAGGCTGTCGCGCTCGGCCTCGCGGATCTTCTGGATGATCACTTGCTTGGCTGTCTGCGCCGAGATTCGCCCCAGCTCCGAGGGGTCCATCTTGACCCCGTCCTTGGTGGCGTCGATGGCACCGGTCTCGCGATCGATGTGAACCTCGATGTCGCCGGCCTCGGGATAGTGCTTGCGGGCCGCGGTCGTGAGCGCCGATTGAATCCCGTCGAACAAGATATCCTTGGGGATATTCTTGTCTCGGTGAATACTGTCCACGATCCGGACCAGATCAACGCTCATTCAATCCCTCCGAGGCGTGCTCTGTGACTTGCTCGATGCTCACCTGTCGTGTCGCGGTCAGACCGATGCAAAAGCACCCGAAAACAACGCCGAGCCGCGCCCGGTCGAGCAGGCGGGGCTCGGTCTTCTTATCCGCGATGCCATCGAGCAGAGCAACGCCTCCTGGACCCTTCCCCGGCAGAATCGGCCGCACGGCCCGATCGAGCGCAGGGACCGAACCAAGCCCCATTCCAGCCGGGACCGATAAAGCAAACCGGCAACCCCAGCTAATATCCTAATTTATCAAGTAGTTGACAGGGCTGTCAAGCGTCCGAACAATAGCTAGGTCATTCCCGCCAAGCGACCGCAACGGTGGCCAGGCGACCCCTGACTCACCCCGGGCGGTTTGATATCGAAAGGAACTTGCCGCTTTGATGGCTCTCGCTCCGCTCGATCACGATGCGCTCAGAGCGGCTTTCGAGGCCGCCGGCTTGCGGTGCACCCCACAGCGGCTCGCGGTCTACGACCAGCTCAGCCGGGAGCTGCGCCATCCTACTGCCGAGGATGTGTTTCATGCGGTCCGCTTGACTATCCCAAAAATAAGCCTGGCAACTGTTTACAAGGCGCTCGAGGCCCTTGTCGAGATTGGCGCAGCAACCAAGCTGACGGCGGCGGACGGGACCGGCTCCGCCAGGTACGATGCCCGCAGCGAAGAGCATTACCACTTTCGCTGCCTGAGTACCGGTAGCGTGTACGACCTGCCGACCCGCTTCGATCCCACCCTGGTCTCCAAGCTCGATCCCCATCTCGAGGAAGATCTCGAACGCCAGGGTTTTCGAGTCACCGGTTATCGCCTGGAATTGATTGGTTACCGGGATCCATCGAGCCTGGCAGCCCATCCCGGACTTCCGGCCGAAGCATCCAGTGGTCCGGGGATCAGGCCCTTCCGGTCCAAGGCGAATGAGAACCAGGGATGATGCCACCGACTCCCAGCTTCGGGGCACTCGTCGATACTCACGCCCACCTCGAGGATCGTCGTCTTCAAGAGGATTTCGATGGCGTGATCGAGCGGGCACGCGCGGCCGGATTGGTCCAGATCATCGCAATCGGCACCACGGCCGCCGACAGTGCAGCCGTGAGCGAGATCGCAAGCAACCATCGTGGCATTTTCGCCGCTGTGGGAGTTCAGCCCAACCACGTCGCCGGGGCGGAAACCGGTGATTGGTCCCGCATCGTCGAGCTGGCGGCCGGGCCCCGGGTCGTCGCGCTCGGTGAAACCGGGCTGGATCGATACTGGGATCGCGCTCCATTTCCCGAGCAGCAGGCATGGTTCGACCGCCACTTGACCCTGGCCCATGACCGCGGGCTCCCCCTGGTCATTCACTGCCGCAACTGCGAGGCCGACGTCATCGAGCAGCTCGGCCGACTGCGACGTCCGGTCCAGGGAGTCCTTCACTCCTTCACCGGAACCGCCGAGCACGCGGCGGCTTTTCTCGAGCTTGGGCTGCACATCTCGTTCGCCGGCATGGTCACCTTTTCAAACAAGACCCTCGATCCGCTTCGCGCCGCCGCCTCCAAGATCCCCCTGGAACGGCTCCTCGTCGAAACCGACAGCCCTTACCTCAGCCCTCAGCCCGTAAGAGGACGTCCCAATCAGCCTTCCCATCTTGCCTGGACCGCCCAGCACCTAGCTCAGATTCTGGGGCTGTCTCCCGTTGAGCTCGCCAAGATCACTACGGCGAATGCTCAGCGTTTGTTCAGGTTACCAGAGGACGACACGCTCTGATCGGCAATCCGAATTTCAGGCATAAGTTGCATGGCTGTTAGATTTTATCTAACGCATACAGTTTGACGATCTGAACGAGCAGACCCCGACAGGAATCGTGATTTTTCCCCTCGACGCCCTTTATCATCTAGTCTTTAATCCGAATACTACGAGAGTCTGGATCGAGTCTCCGGAAGAGAATTTTGCGTTGATCGCGTCGCCCGGAAGGTGGTCCGCGCTCGTTCCGGCACTCCACTTCCATGTCCATGTCCGAGGGTCCGACCCAAGATGAGTCCGGATAAGGTGTTTGAAGGATTCTTGATCATCGTCCCGATCCTCTTTCTGCTGGCGGTGGGCGCAATCATCGCCTTGCGCAGCGGCGTTGGTGAGCCGCAGACGGGCCGAGACTATCTGCAGATCGCCGGCAATCTCTCACAGATGATCCTCCGGGTGGTCGGCTACGTCGCCATTCTGCTCGCGGTCCAGTACCTGATCGGCCTGCGGCCGAGCCTCGGCTGGTAGTGTGGAGTGTTCTCGGGCCTCAGTCCGCGCCGGATCGCGAAGGATCGGACACGAGCGTGGAACCTGCCTCGGCGGGCAGCGGGGCTGCGAAGCCCAGGTGGTGGGCGCAGTGAATGCAATGGAACTGGCTCCATTCCTCTTTACTCAGCGCACCCAGCAAAGGATGACCGGGAAACGGCCCGGCTGCTGATGTGAACAGTGCAATCGCTTCTTGGAGTGCCTCCGTCTGAACGTGGACATCGGCGTCGGCGGGTGGAATCAGCCTCGGATGTGGTGCTGCAAGACCCTCGGGAAAGCGCCGGGAACGAAAGAAACGCCGCCGAAACGCCTCGGAACCTTGCCCAGGCGTCGAACCGGCACGCCCCAGGCTCGTCAGCCGTATTGACGTCGCAAGGTGATGGAGAATCTGTGCGAGCGTCCACTGGCCGGCAGTCGAATGACCCTCGAGAAGGCGTTCGACATCGGGCATGATCTCGTCCATACTGGCGAAGTCGAGTATGCGTCTTTCGGGCATCGCACCATGTCCTCATGAATGTCACCAGTTCTCGCTTCGCAAGCATCCGATCGCCTGCGCACTCGCCTCAGGATAACGTCTTCTCTCCAACCAGGGCTAGCCTGACGATCCTGGCCGAGATACGATGGGAGTGGAGATAGACATGACCATTATCACACTTCCGCCTGAAATCGAGGGCCCACTTCGAGAAGAAGCTCGTCGGCGGGGAACGAGCTCCGAGCTTCTGGCTCTTGATGCCCTGCGCGACCGATTTGCTCCGCCGGTCACCTCCTCCCCGGATCAACGCCCTGAGCCCGCACTTGCCGATTTTCTCAACGGGTAGGTGGGCATTGTGGAGGGCACCACCGAGGCCCTCTCGGAGCGTTGCGGTGAGCGTTTTGCGGAGGCCCGCGCCAAGCAAGATGCCGAAACACGAAACGAGTGAGAAGACAGGATTGGCATCCTGTCCCACGAATCAAACTCCCCGGGCCTTGGGATCCCAGAGGATCTTGTGCTGCTGGAGCTGGAGGCGGACGGGGAGATGCGATTCGAGGATCCACGCGGCGAGGTCGGTGGGGTTGACCTGGCCGAAAGCGACAGAGAACAGAACAGGGCAGCGGTCGGTCAGGCGATGCTCACCGACCACGTTCGCAGCCCAGTCGAAATCGGCGCGGTCACAGAGGACGAACTTGAGCTCGTCGGTGGGCCGGAGCCGTTCGAGGTTGCTCCAGACGTTCGCCTCCACCTCGCCCGAGCCGGGCGTCTTGAGGTCGAGGATGACGCGGACGCGGGGATCGACCGCGCTGGTATCGATTGCGCCGCTGGTCTCGAGCAAGACGGTCTTGCCGGCGTCGGCCAGGCGGCTCATCAGAGGATAGACCTCGAGCTGGAGCAAGGGCTCTCCGCCGGTGATCTCGACGAGGTCGTCGCCCAGCGCGAGTGACCGCGCGACGACATCGTCCACGCTCATCGTCTCCCCCTGGTTGAAGGCGTGGGGCGTGTCGCAGTAGACGCACCGAAGGTGACACGCCGTCAAGCGGACGAAGACGCAGGGCAGCCCCGCGAACGTACTCTCCCCCTGGAGGCTGCGATAGATCTCATGGATCACCAGCGTCCCCGCCGCCTTCCCCTGAAGCGGCCTCAGCCGCTGCGCGTGCGATCCGGAATCCACCGTCGCCCAGTCCTCCCCCGTCCTCGGAAATCTTAACTTATCCGTGTTCATCTCTGGCTAATTTCACTCTCATCTGTCTACCGCCTGTGCGTTCCGTGGCTATTTTCTCTTGAGCAGCCCATTCACCCGCGAGGACGATCGCCTCGATCGAGCTCAAGGATACGCGCAGCAACAGATCTCCCGTGATTCACTCGAGGGGATGCTGGTTCGGGTGAGAGGAAGGCAAGACCGCTGCTGCGTCGAGGCGCGGCCGCTTCATGCTCCGTATTGTGACCGGAAGGGGGAGCGGAAGGCCAGTCATTTCTGCAAGGCGGAGAGGCTGAGGCGTCCAGGGGACGAAGCGCGCCAAAGCCGGACCGCGCCGTCGTGGTCCACGGAGGCCAGCGTGCCGCCATCGGGGCTGAATGCCACTCCATTGACCCGGGCCTTGTGGCCGGTCAGGCAGAGCATCTCCTGACCGCTTGCCGTGTCCCAGATCCGCACCGTCTGGTCCATTCCGGCGGTCGCCAGAGTGAGGCCGTCGGGAGAGAAGGCGACGCGGTTGACGCCTCCATGGTGGCCCAGAAGGATCGCTTGCGTCTGCCCGGTGGCGACGTCATAGAGCTGAGTGGGACCGTTGTGATGCGACGCGGCGAGCGCCTTCCCATCCGGCGCGAAGGCCAGCGACGAGACCTGCGGCCCGGTCGCGAAAGCCCGGCTCGTGCGGGTCGGAAGGTCCCACCAGAGGATCCGGCCGTCCCATCCGCCCGTGGCCAGTCTCCGCCCATCGGGACTGAACGCCACTGCGCTGACCGCTTCGGTGTGCCCGGAAAGTTCGCAGACCTGATCCCCCAGGCCTGTGTCCCAGAGCCGGATGGTGCGATCGTCGCTCCCAGACGCCAGCACCCGGCCATCAGGGCTGAACGCCACCGCACGCACTTTCCCGGCGTGGCCGTTCAGGAGGGTGCTCGTCCCGGTAGCCACCCGCCAGAGACAGACACGTCGATTCTTGTCCATACTGCCGCTGGCGAGAGTCGTACCATCGGGAGACCAGGCGATCGAAGTGACCAGCGACCCGTGACCTCGAGCGGGGGCAAGCTCGGCTCCGGTGTCCGGGTCCCAGAACCGGATCAGATGGTCGTCGCCCGCGGTGGCCAGGATGCGCGCGTCAGGACTGAAGGCGACCGCCCAGGCCTCGAACGGGGCATGGCCGCGCGGAACAGTCGGATCGCGCAGCGGATCCAGGTGCCACAGGCGGATCCGATGGTCCGGTGACGTGAAGGCCACGGTCCGGCCGTCGGGCAAGTAGTGGATCGAGGAAACCTGGACCGGCGGCACCGGGCAGGATGTCGCTGTTTCTCGCCAGGTCAACGAATCGACAAGGTAGGGCCCAGGCCGGCCTGGCATCCACAGGGCGACCTCCTGGTTTCTGGGTGAGAACGCGTAGCAATCTTCGCTCACGCGATTGACCGCCAGGCCTGACTGGCGTCCCGGCCGCTGCTTGCCCAGAGATACAAGCAGATCGACGTGCGTCTGGAACCGCTTTTCCACCGAGTGATGATAAAAGATCTGGACTCCTCCCGTGGGGCGCAGCCAGCCCACGCCCAGCGGCGGGCCTCCTTGAGCGGATAGCAACTGGAACCTTCCTCCGCCCGAGCCCACGACGGCAAGCGCGCCATCGCGGGTAAAGGCCAGCCCACGCGGTCCCGGGTCACTCCAGGCGTGCGCGAGGTCGGCAGATGAGTCCTTGCCGTCCAGGAGGTCGGCGACGGCCTGGAGCCGATGGTCAAACAGTCCGAGCTCACGAACTTTTTCCGGATCCGGGACCAGAGGTTCCGTGTCGGGATTGGCGATTGCCCAGCTCAGAAGCCGATGCGGGTGGTTGAACGGGGCGTGATTGAGTGCCAGGATTCTCGCTCCATCGGGCGTGAACCACGCGCCGTAGATCGTGGGCCCCACGTGCTTGACGCGCCCCTTGAACGTCCCCGTCCGAACGTCCCAGAGGTAAACTTCGCCTGGCACGGTCAAAGCCGTTGAAGCCAGGGAGCGGCCGTCGGTGCTGAAGCTGAGGTAGTGGACAGCTCCCTGGTGGAGGGGTTGGAGGACGCGCGAACCACGCGTGTTCAGGTCCCAGAGACGCACGGCTCCGCCATTGTCACCCGAGGCCAGAGTACGACCGTCGGGGGATACCTCCACGTAGCGCACGGGCGCCTCATGACCTTCCAGCACCTCGAGACGATCCTTCAACTGGCGATGAAGGTAGTTCCAGGCGAAGCCCCGGGCGCCCGCCGAACCCAGGTCGGGTCCGGCCAGTCCGAGCAGGTCCTGGGCCACCTCGAGGTTGCTCGCCGAGACCGCCTGCTGGGCCTGGCGAACCCGGTAGGTCGCAACCAGCCGCCGAGCCTGCATGAGCGCCTCGCCAAGCTGTTCATTCATCCTGGCCAGAACCAAGAGCCCAAAAAGACCGGCGAAAACGGTGAGGATCGACAGCACCGCAAGTGATGCCAGCGTGGGGCGGCGGCGGCCCCACTTCCAGGCGCGCTCCCAGGCGGGCGCAGGACGCGCCTGAATCGGCCGGCCTTCGAGGAACCGCTCCAGGTCGTCAGCCAGGGCCGCGGCCGTTGAATAGCGGCGTACGGGCTTTTTCGCCAGGCATTTCAGGCAGATCGTTTCGAGGTCGCGAGTGACGCCCGGCCGCAACTGGCGGGGCGGGATCGGCTCTTCGGCCACAACCTGCCGCAAGGTCTCCAGGCTGGTCTTGCCGCGAAACGGGGGACGGCCGGCGAGCAGCTCATAGAAGATCGCCCCCAGCCCGTAGACGTCCGTCGCCGGACCGATCTCTTCTTTCCGACCCTCGGCCTGCTCGGGCGCCATGTACGAGGGCGACCCGGCCACCACGAGCGACCGCGTATCCTCCGCCTCCATGTCCAGCAGCTTGGCCAGACCGAAATCGCAGATCCGGGGCACAAAGGTCAAGGCCTCGCCATCACGGGCAGAGGATGCCGGCTCCCCGGTTCCCGACTCTTGCAAGAGGACGTTGGCTGGCTTGAGATCGCGGTGCAGGATCCCGCGCTGGTGGACGTGATCCATCGCCCGGGCCAGTGTCACGATCAGGCGCGCTGCACGCGGGAGGGGCATTCGCTCTTGCTGCCGCGCCAGCCAGGCCTCCAGGCTGAGTCCCTCGACATAGACCGAGGCGATGTAGCCCACGGCACCGATCTCGCCGGTCTCGAGCAGGGGCACCAGGTTGGGATGGTCGAGCCGTGACGCCGCCATGGCCTCGCGGAGAAACTGCCGCCACGCATCACCACGAGAGAGGACCTCCACGCGCGGCACCTTGAGCGCAAGTTTTCGGCCAAGCACGGGATCCTCGGCCAGGAAAACGACTCCGAAGCCGCCGCGCCCCAGCTCCCTCAGAATCCGGAACCGACCGAGCGTGTCGGGGACCGGATTCGGAGGCGGGGGAAGAGCGTCTTCGCGGGGCCAGACGCGGTCGAGAAGCTGGATACAGGACCGGATGTCGCTCAGAGTCGAAGAATCGGCCGCGACATCGGGCGCGGTGGCAAGGCTCGCGCAAAATGTCAGGCCGACGCTCGCCCCATGCGATTCCCTTGGTTGCGCCGCGGGAGCGGACCCGGCTTGATCAGACTCAGGAGACTCCATGGCTTGCTCCCAGCTCCTTCCGCAGGGCTCTCAGGGCGCGCTCCCAGCACTTGCGGGCGGCCTCGGCCGAGACCCCCAGCCGCCGGCCCACCTCCTCGAAAGGCAGCCGATCCCGGTGGCGCCAGAGGACCACGTTGCGGTGATTCTCGGCCAGACAGTCCAGGGCCGACATGAGCGCGGACTCGGTCTCCTGCGCAGCCAGGTTGGTGCTGGGCGACGGACTGCTCGCAGGCCAATCGCATCGTGGTGTCGTCGCCAGCGGCACTTCGCGATCGACCCGCCGCTTGCTGGTCGATCGGTACTGGCGCCGATGGTTGGCCAGGAGATGAACCAGGATGCCCCGGAGCCAGAGCCGCCACTCCATCTCGGACTGGCCTCGAAACGAAGCGAGATCTCGCTGGGCCCCCAGGAACGTCTCCTGGACCAGGTCCGACCCGCCCAGCTTGGCCCTCAGATCGGGCTCGAGCTCCTTGTTGGCAACCAGGAGCAGGTAATCGCGGAAAAGCTCCAGGACCCGTCCCAGGGCCTCCGGATCTCCGTCCCTGGCCGCCTCGATCAAGGCGCCCCATCGATCCGTGAGCGGAGATACGGCTTCGCTGCCGAAAGTCATGGTCAGTTCCATCTTCGATCCGGATCCTGAGATTTGCAGCAAGGCAGGATTATGGATACCAAGCCCCAGGGCTGTCAACCACTTCCGGCCGGAATCCCACTCCACCAGGGCGCCGCGCCAGGCCGCCCCTGGCATGGAATTGAGGGTTTGCCCAGATCGGCAAGAATTCCCGAAAAAAACGCGTCCGGTCGGGAAAGCGTTCGTTCCTGGTGAGGATGGGGAGCGGTCCAGGACGGATCCAGAACCCGGTTGTGAATGCCTGGACGGTTGTCACCCCACAAGGATCGGAAACGCTTCGAGAAGGAGCATCGAGTCCATGACTATGCACGGACGATCACGGATCACGAGACACCTTGCCTGGATTGTCGTCCTCGCCCTCACGACGCTGGGCACATCGCTTCAGGCGGGCGATATCACGGGAATTGTGGCCTTCGGCGACAGCCTGTCGGACACGGGAAACACCTACCTCGCGATCGGCTACCCGCCGTCCCCTCCGTATTACCAGGGGCACTACTCCAACGGACCGATCTGGCTGGAGTACCTGGCCGGCCAGCTCGGGGTCGCGGCGCCCACGCCGAGCCTGGCGGGGGGAACGGACAACGCCTGGGGGGGTGCAGAGACCGGTAACGGGACCTCCTTCATGGGCACGCCCAATATCGGCTCTCAGATCAGCACGTACCTCACCTCCAACACGCTGAGCAGCACCCAGCTCGTCACGATCTGGGGCGGGGCGAACGATTTTCTGAACGGCGGACAGACCGACCCCACGGTTCCCGTCGCCAACCTCGCCACCGAGATCACGACCCTGGCCGCGGCGGGGGGCAAGCTGTTCATGGTGCCCAATCTCCCCTTGCTCGGGGACATTCCCGCCACCAACACCATGCCGCAGCCGGTGCGTGACGGGCTGAACGCCCTCTCCCTGGGCTTCGACATGCTGCTGCACAACGAGCTCAACACGTTGCAGCAGAGTCTTGGGATCACCATCTATCAGCCCAACATCGAGGCCTTGTTCGAGAACGTCATAGCGAACCCGACGGCGTACGGATTCACCAACGTAACGGACGCTCTTCTTTACAGCAGCGACCCGACTGCCCCGGGCTACCTGTTCTGGGACACGGTCCATCCCACGACGGCCGCCGGTCAGATCATTGGTGAGGTTGCCTTCGCCAGCATGGTTCCCGAACCCTCCTCGATGACCCTCCTCCTGATCGCGGCGCCGCTCGCGCTGCTGGCCTGGCGCCGGCGGGCCGCGAGTCACATCACCCGGTCCTCGGCCCAGGGATGACGGCGGCCGAGGTTGAACTCCTTGTACTCCGCTTCGATCGGCAGGTGAATGGTGCGCGGGTCGTAGGCGGCGTTGATATCCGTGAAAACGGGGATGATGTCGGGGTCGGCATAACCCAGGCCGACGATCTCGAAGACGTCGCGATTGACGTCGCAGACGTGAAGCCGATCCTTCCACACGTACGCCCGCCGGAGCTGGCGAAGCTCCGAGCGGGTGCGCTTGAGGAATTCCAGAGTCTGGCTCAGGCCGCCAGGCTCATGGACGTGCGTGGCCAGGATCGTGCCGGTGCCGGCTTTCATGCGTCGCTCGACCCTCACCTCAGTCCTGCTAGCTCCTGGAGGAGATGCCAGTTCTCGAGACGGTCCTCCTTCGCTCGCAAGAGCGTCTCGGAAGGGTTGCCGTCGCGGTCGAAGTGCTTGGAGAACCGGCCTTCGCTGCGGGCGAAGTCGATGAAGGTGACGGGCTCTTTGGTCTTGGGATTGACGTACCAGTCGTCCTTGGCCGACGGGTTGCCTTGCAGGGAGAGACGTTCCTTGATGGTGTTTCCCTTGCGGGGATCGTAGACCAGGAGCGGGAACGCCCGGCTGTCCACGGCGAGCCGCGCTTGCTCGGCGGCCATGTTGTCGCCCACCCCATGCTCGGGCTGGCAGGTCGTGTAGCAGACGACGATGGCGGGACCATCGAACTCGAGCGCGCCCAGCACCGAGCGATAGAAGTGGTTCGTGTGCGCACACGTCGTCTGAGCCACGTAGGTCCGCGGGTGCATCATGGCGATCTGCGCGATCTCCTTGCGCCGCTCTTGCTTGCCGCCCAGTACCTTGCCGTGCACGCTCATCTTGGTATTCTGCCCGGTGAAGCTGCTCGTCGAGGCCTGGCCGCCGGTGTTGGAATAAACCTGGGTGTCGAGTACGAACACCTTGATGTTCATGCCGCTGGCAAGCAACCGGGAGAGCGCCTGGAAGCCGATGTCGAACATGGCGCCGTCGCCGCCCAGGCACCAGAGGGGGCGGTCCTGCCAGCCCATCTGGTCCCATCGCATTCGCACGCCGATCGCGTAGGCCGGCGCATTCTCGAAAAGCGAGTTGGTCCAGGGAACGAGGTACGGATTGTAGGGGTAGGTCGAGGTGTACACTGTATTGCACCCAGTGGCGGCGACGATTCCCCACTGGTCGCCGTACTTCGATCCGGTCGCCGCGCACATCATCCGCAAGGCCGTGCCCTCGCCGCACCCCGCGCACGAGCCGGCGCCACCTGTGTAAAGGTGGGTCTGCTCCTTGAGCATCATGTCGATGAGCAAGTTGTCGCTGACATATTGCTGATTGCTCGGGCCGAAGTTCTTGAAATAGCGGTGGCTCTTCCGCGCGGTGGTCATGACCTCGTCGGTCTTGTCGGCCATCTTCAGGGCGTTGTCATCGCAAATTGTGACGCACTCGGCGCACCCTTTGCACTTGCTGGGGTCGATGATGATGTTGAACATCCCCCCGGGCAGCCCCTTCTTTTGGGGTGCGTCGAAGTACTTCTTGGTTCGAGACCACTGAGTGCGGAACATCTCGCGGTCAGCCGGTTCGGTGATCGTCGCCAGCCGCTCCTCGAGCTCGGTCTCGGAGAGCACTTTGCCGAGGATCGCCGTGTCAGGGCACTGGGTCACGCAGTCCATGCAGCCGGTGCAGTTCTCGGGAATATACAGAGGGATCTCGGGGGCGATGTTACTGAAGTCGCGGAGGGTCGCCGTGCCGGCGGGAACCAGCGAGCGGGCCAGCGAGAGATCGGCGGGCAGCCCTTTCTCGGCCGAGCCGTCCTCGTAACCGCGGATGATCCGTTCGTTGAAGTCCAGGACATCGAGGACCGGCAGGCTGACAAGCTTGTAGGGGGCGTCGACCAGGGTGCCGTAGCTGCTGTTGTTGAACGGGTCCTGGTCGTGCGGCTCGTTCATCGAGGGTTTGGAAGTCGTCTGGAGCATCGATCTCTCCTCGAGATGAGTTGTGTCCAGGGATGAGATCTGGCCGGAAATGTGAGGAACGCCGGATTTGCCGGGCTGTCCCCGAAAGGAGATCAGGCATTGATGACTTCGAGGGGGATTTCCTGGATCTCACCATACCCGCGCTTGACGCAGGTGAGGTTGTCTTGAACGACGCGGTCGCCCCGCTTGCCGAAATACTTGCGCAGAGCCTTTTCCACGCCCACGTAGACCTGCTCGTCGTTCATCTGGCTGAGCGCCGCGTAGGGCGTGAGCTTGAGAAACGCCCCGAGCAGAACGATGCCTTGCATGCGCATCTGGAGGTCGGCCACCGACGCCACCTCGCGGGCGATCTTGACCATGTCGGCGAAATAGACGTGCAGCCTCTTGGTACGGATCGTGCGGCGGTTATGCTCGGGAATCCGTTTCCAGACCTCGCGTGGGTCGTCGTGGGGCGACTGCATGAAGATGGCACCCCCCGGAACCAGCCCCTTGAGCGGGCCGGGGCTGAGCATCGCTGTCGGGTCGTTGATGCAGACCAGGTCGACCTGCTCGAGCTCGCAGTGGGTAAAGATGTGACTAGCGGCGATCGTCAGGTAGTAGGTAGTCGGCAGGCCCTTTTTCTCCGAGCCGTACTTGGGATAGGCTTGCACGTCCATGCCGAAGACGTCGCCGGCGATGGTGGCGATGACCTTGTTGGTGGTGACCGAGCCGAAGCCGCCGACCGAGTGCCCGCGCATCGAGTAGCCCCCCCGGGGCCGGAGGTCGGGGTCCACGGCGGGCTTCAGCGCCAGGGGATGGTCGATGCCGATGCTGAAGTATTCGGGACCATCGTGAATCATGTTCTCGAACGCGGCGATGATGTCGCCCGGCCGCACGTCGCGGCTCCCCAGGCCGGCCGAGCCGCTGTAAACCTTGGGGATGCGCTCGATCCGATCGTGCCCGTTCTGACCCGTCATCGCATCGCAGAAAGCCGCCTTGATCTCGCGCGTCAGGTGATTGCCCGTGGTCGAGAGCGGGTCGTCCATCCGCTCGAACACCGTGATCGCCCGGCAGTTCTTCAGTGCCTCGGCGATTCTCGCGGCGGGGAAGGGGCGGAATACGAACACGGTCAGACATCCCGCGGCGATCCCTTTCACGTCCCGAAGGTAATCGACGGCCGCCTTGACGGTTTCCATGTAGCAGCCCATGCCGATCAGGATGTACTCGGCGTCCTTACAGCGATGCGGCTCGAGAAATCCGTAGCGCCGGCCTGTCTGCCGGTAAAACTCGTCGAAGGCGTCAGCCAGCAAGGGTTCAATACGATCGTAATACCACCGCTGGGCGATCTTGCCCTTCATGTAAGAATCCTGGTTCTGCACGACACCGGACATGAGCGGGCTGGCGGGATCCATCAGGTTGAAGAGCTTCTCGCGCGGATCGCCAATGAACGCTTTCATGAAATCAGGTTCGGGCAGCCGCACTCGTTCGACCGTGTGGGTGGTCAGGAAGCCGTCTTGCACGTTGAAGAATGGGGTTTGCGAAGCTTCCGCGGCGCGGCGGGCGATCAGGCAGAAATCGCCGGCTTCCTGGGCGTTGCGGCCGAAGATCATGCCCCAGCCGCAATCGGCCACCGACATCATGTCGTCATGGCCGGCATGGACGTTCAGTCCCTGGCTGGTCAATGCCCGCGCACCGATGTTCATCACCACCGGCAGCCGCTTGCCCGAGATCGTGTAGAGCACCTCCTTCATGAGCACAAGGCCCTGTCCCGACGTGAAGTTGGTGACCCGGCCGCCGGCAACGGCAAACCCCTCGCAGACGCTGGCCGCCGAATGCTCACTTTCGGGCTCGAAGAAGAGGAGCGGGTCGCCCCAGAGGTTCCGGGCCCCGTTCATCACCGCGGCGTTGAAGCCGCCTCCCATCGTGGTCGAGCTGGTGATGGGATAGGCGCCGGCGGCCTGGCTGATCTGGGTCTCGACGTGGACGACCGCCTCGGCGCCGTCACACGTCATCGGCACTCCGGGAAAGGGAAAATGGCGGCCGTTCGATCCATCCAGGTGAGGGGACAACGCTGGGAGCTGCTCGATCCGCGCAATGGTGCTCATACCGACCTCGCTGGCGGGATTTCCCCCGGAGTGCTTCCCGGAACAGGCTGCCGCACGATCCGAGGGCTAGCGGACGATGGACACGTGGAACTGAACCCCATCGTCTCCCAGGTTTTCTCAATAGTCAAGATATCTTGATCAAATTGTTACCATTGTACATATTACTCGGCAAGGAAGGTTTCCGCGGCCTCGTCCGCAGGGCAGAGTCGCGGACCAGCCTGGAAAAGCAATGCCCGCCACGGTAAGGTGGTATATTGGATAGGTTGCGAGCGAGATCATGAGTCGATGAGCCCGGGTGCGGGCATGATGGGCTCGACTTCAGCGCCAAGTCGGAGCCAGAGATGAATTGTCCTGTCGTGAGGATCAGTGTCTTGTGACAACCATGACGCGGACTTCTGAAATTCGGAAAATCGCCTTCATCGGCGACTATCTGCCGCGCAAGTGCGGAATTGCCACGTTCACGCATGACGTCTGCACGTCAGTGGCCACGCAGTTTCCTGGTTCGGACTGCTTCGTGGTACCGGTCAACGATCTCCCCCAGGGGTACGACTACCCGCGGGAAGTCCGGTTCGAGATCGAGGAGCAGGAGCTTGACAGTTACTTGCGCGCGGCGGACTACCTGAACTTCGCCAACGCCGACATCGTCTGTCTCCAGCATGAGTACGGCATCTTCGGCGGCCCGTCCGGCAGCCACCTCATTCGCTTGCTGCGGAATCTGCGGATGCCGGTTGCCACCACCCTGCACACGGTGCTCCATGAGCCCAGCGACGACCAGCGACGGGTGCTCGACCAAGTCATCGATCTCTCGGCCCGGGTGATCGTGATGACCGAGAAGGCGCGCGCGCTTCTCAGGAAAGTTTACGACGTTCCGGAGGCCAAGATCGACCTGATCGCTCACGGCATTCCGGATATGGCCTTCATCGATCCCGCCTTCTACAAGGATCAGTTCGGCGTCGAGGGGAAGTTTGTCGCCTTGACGTTTGGCCTGCTCTCGCCGAACAAGGGCATCGAGCACATGCTCCGCGCGATGCCAACCATCCTCAAGGAGTATCCCAACTTCGTTTATATCGTGCTCGGGGCGACCCATCCCAACCTGATTCGCGAGCAGGGCGAGCGCTACCGGATCAGCCTGGAGCGGCTGGCCAAGAGCCTGGGCATCAAGCAGAACGTGAGCTTCTACAACCGCTTCGTCGAGATCGACGAACTGCTCGAATTCATTGGCGTGGCCGACATCTACGTCACGCCTTACCTCAACCCCGCGCAGATCACCTCAGGCACGCTGGCTTATGCGTTTGGCTGCGGCAAGGCGGTCGTTTCCACGCCCTACTGGCACGCCGAGGAACTGCTCTCGGACGGACGGGGAGTACTGGTCCCGTTCGGCGATTCCGCCTCGCTTGCCCGAGAAATCTGTGAGCTTTGCCGCGATGAGACCCGCCGCCATGCCCTGCGCAAGAAGGCCTATCTGCTGGGCCGGGAGATGATCTGGAGCCACATTGCCCACGATTACATGGACTCGTTCCAGCGGGCGCGGCGGAGCCGGCTCGATGTGCCGATCAAGCTGCAGGCGGTGCGGACGCTGGCCGAAGAGCCCATGGACCTGCCCGGCTGGAGGCTCGATCACCTGATCCGGATGACGGATTCGGCGGGAATTCTTCAGCATGCCACCTACACGATTCCCAATCTGGAGGAGGGCTATTGCACCGACGACAATGCCCGGGCGCTGCTGCTGACGCTCTTGCTCGAGCAACTGGGCGTCAGCTCGGTGCAGATCCAGCGCCTCGCGGCCTCGTACTCGGCGTTCCTGAATTACGCCTTCGACCGCAACCTCTGCCGGTTCCGGAACTTCATGAGCTACAACCGGTCCTGGCTCGAGCCGGCCGGCTCGGAAGACTGTCAGGGACGGGCCCTCTGGGCGCTGGGGGCCTGCGTGCACCGATCGAAGCGGCGCGACCTCCAGTTCTGGGCTTCCGAGCTGTTTGACCTGGCACTGCCGGCCCTGCTCGCGACGACCTCGCCCCGAACCTGGGCATCTGGCCTGCTCGGCGTGTGCCATTATCTCGACCGGCTCAGCGGTGCGCGCCAGGCGAGCCAGATCCTCGACACGTTAACCGATCGGCTGATCGCGTCGTTCGAGCGATACGCGACCGATGAGTGGTGCTGGTTCGAGGAGTATCTCACTTACGACAACGCCAGGCTTTGCCAGGGTCTGATCGCCAGCGGACAGTCAGGTGGGCATGCCCAGGCGCTGGATATCGGGCTCAAGACCCTGAGCTGGCTGGTCGGCCAGCAAAAGGCACCCGCCGGGCACTTCCGTCCCATCGGCTCTGAGGGCTTTTACCATCGGGGGCGTGAACGCGCCCAGTTCGACCAGCAGCCGCTGGAGGCCTGTGCCACCGTCTCGGCCTGCCTCAGCGCCTTCCAGGCCACCGAGGACACAGTCTGGTTGAAGGAGGCGCGACTTGCCTTCGAGTGGTTCCTGGGCAGCAATGACCTGGGCCTGGAACTCTACGATGCCAAGACCGGCGGCTGCTGCGACGGCTTGCAGGAAGACCGCGTCAACCAGAACCAGGGAGCCGAGTCCACTCTGTCATTCCTGCTCGCACTGGGTGAGATGAAGCTTCTTGAGAGCATCCTGGCGCCGTTCCGCCAGGTCCAGGTCACCTAGAGCGTGCGGTGTATCCAAACATCAGCTAGAGCGGGGCTGGTGCCAAGCCAGTATGATAGGAACCCGGCAGGAGCCCGCAATCCCTGATGTGGGTCCTGCCCGCCGGTCCCGAAGCACCTTGAAAGCAATCCCCGGAGTTTCTCTGCATGGACCGTGACAGCTCGACGCTGACTCTCGAAGCGGGCAGCCATCCCGGCATGATCAGACTCGTCAATGGCAAGGCCAACGCACCTTGCCAGCTCAACGTGAAGCGGACGGGAATCGTCATCCGGCCAAACAACAACCGGGTTGTCATCCGACCTTTCGAGCCGGACAGCGAGAACCGGATCGAGCGGATCCTGGGGCGGGTCGCGGCGCTCTCCGAGGCGGAGATCGATCTCCTCCTGGATGACGTGTTGCGCGAATTCCGGAACCGGCATCAGAAGACCCGTCAGTTCTTCCTCAGGCGATTTGAACAGATCAAGAGCCATCTCCTGACCGATCAGCCGCTGAGCGAGAACCGGAAGCTGCTCATGGGCGCCTATTTCACGCAGGAATACTCTCTGGAGTCCGCGGCCCTCTTCAATCCGTCGATGATCTGGCATCCCGACCAGTCCGGCCTGCCCGAAGGATCGCGCAGGTTCATCCTGAGCCTGCGGGCCACCGGCGAAGGGCACATCTCGTCGATCACGTTCCGGAGTGGGGTCATCGATGGCCAGAACCAGATCCGCATCGAAGAGCCGACGCGCTTCGTCACCGCGCCCGAGCAGGTCCCCAACACCCTGTTCGACAAGACGCTCTTCGCGCGCAGCCTCGTCGAGCTGGGCATCGACAGCCCGTTCGCCGACCAGGTACTGACGACTCTCGGCGACCAGTTCACTCATGATGATATCCAGCGCTCGATCCACCGCGCGCTGCAGCAGAATCGGCCCAGACACCGCGGCGAATTGCAACCGGTCGCGCAGAATATGCTTACCCTGGTCCAGGCCAATTACGAAATCTGCTTCAGCCCCGAGCTCAACCTCTCGGAACGAATCATCTTCCCCTCCTCGCCCACCGAAACCAACGGCATCGAGGACGCCCGTTTCGTCGAGTTCCACGATGACGACGGCTCGGTCCGCTACTACGCCACCTACACGGCCTTTGACGGCAAGGTGATCCTACCCCAGATTCTCGAGACGGAAGACTTCTTGCGGTTCAAGGCCAGCACCCTCAACGGCCCCGAGGTGCGGAACAAGGGCCTGGCGCTCTTCCCGCGCAGGGTCAACGGCCTTTATGCCATGCTGTCGCGGCAGGACAACGAGAATATTTACCTGATGTATTCCGACATGCTCCATTTCTGGTACACCAAGGAGCAGATCGCCAAGCCGACTTACGGCTGGGAATTCGTGCAGCTTGGCAATTGCGGCTCGCCGCTGGAGACCGAGGCTGGCTGGTTGGTCCTGACCCACGGTGTCGGCCCCATGCGCAGGTACGCCATGGGGGCCTTCCTGCTCGATCTGAACGACCCTTCCCGGTTGATCGGCCGCCTCGAGAAACCCCTGCTGGAACCCAACGCCAACGAGCGTGAGGGCTACGTACCCAACGTCGTTTACAGTTGCGGCGGAGTGATCCATAACGGCGAGCTGATCATCCCCTACGCCATGTCCGACTATGCCAGCACCTTCGCCACGATTCCGATCGATACCATCCTCGGGGCGATGGTGCGGGGCTAAAGTCACTCCTGATGTCATCGTGCTCTTCCGAACCTGCGGATGCGACCTTGCTCCCCCAAAACCATGAAATATGATAGAAAGGTCGAGTCGGCCGTCCCGAGCGAGGCGGGAGAATCATGGCCAAGTCTGGCTCGCAGGAGCGTCTTCCTGATCGGCCAAGGCGCACGCACATCATCTCCCGCAAAAAGCTGCGGGAGTTCAGCGCGGATCACCCCGACGCACAGGAACCGCTGAACCACTGGTACAACGTCGCCCGTAAGGCCCGATGGTGTAACTTCTCCGACCTCCGGGCCACATTCGGCAGCGCTGATCAGGTCGGCAAGTTCATCGTGTTTAACATCGGAGGTAACAAGTACCGTTTGATCGTTCAGATCTATTACACCGACGCTGTAATTCTGATCCGTCATATACTGTCTCACGAGGAATACGACCAGGGTGGGTGGGGCGGCCAGTCGAAGAGATGAGACACTCGTTTTCTCGTCCGGACGCGGATGTGACACCGACCGGCCTCTGATTCTGTGGAAACCAAATGAGGAAAACGAGCAATGACAACTAAAGCAATCGGGATCGAAAAGCCCGCGGGTGATGGTTACCTGGCTTTGGTCCGGAAGTTTCCCCTACGACCGATTCGCACCGAGGCCGAACTTGATGGTGCCATTGCGATGGTTGACACCTTGAGTGACCGCAAAAACCTCGCCGACGACGAGCACGACTACCTGCTCGTTCTTTCCAGCCTGATCGAAAAGTACGAGGACGACCACTACCCGATCCCGGAAGTCTCCGGGCTTCCGATGCTGAGATCCCTGCTTGAGTTCAAGGGCGTTACCCAAGCACAGGTTGCAGCCCAGACAGGAATCGCGGAATCAACGCTCTCCGAGATTCTCACTGGCAAGCGAAACATGGCAACCAAGCACATCGCGATCCTGGCCAAGTATTTCGGAGTGGACCCCGGGCTATTACTTCCCGACTGAGTTGAACGGCTTCGACAACCCGCGGCCGGAGTCAACCTGAGGAGATCCGTCGCTCAACACAAGCCTGGTGTCGAGTCTCTCGTGGGACAAGATTGGCATCTTGTCCCACGATGTTCGTTATTCACAGGCTCCATCAGACGGCGACGAGCGTCGCCAACAGCTCTTCGCGAGAGAACTCGACGACGGCCGTGCAGGTGTCGGCGGCTCCATAATAGACGAGGAATGTGTCCTCGGTCTCGACGATCCCGGTGGGAAAGACGACGTCCGGCACGAAACCCGAGCGCTCGAACTCGGCGGTCGGCTCGAAGATCGAATCGGGCGTGCGGCGGAGGATCCGCGCGGGGCTCTCCGGGTGCAGCAGCAGGGCGCCGGTGGAGTACTTGCCGACCGCGCCCGGCGTGATCGTGTGGCGGCTGCCGTGATAGATCTCCAGCCAGCCCCCCGGAACCCGGATCGGCGGCGTGCCGGCGCCGACGCGTCCGGCCTCCCAGTCCGCGCCGCCGCCATGGAGAACGCCGTGATGGCCCCAGTGGATGATGTCCTGAGACCAGGCGATCCACATCTCGGGACGGCAGAACGGCGTGGCCGGGTTGGGCCGGTGCAGGGCCGCATGCGCACCGCCGATCCAGTCCGGGAACAGGACAACATCCTTGTTCTCACAGCAGAAGATCGCGCCTTGACGCGAGAAGTCGCGGAAATCGGGCGTCGAGGCGAGGGCCGTGGCCGCCCCATGGCGAGAAACCGCGACATAGGTGAAGTAATAACGGCCGTACAGATGTGTGATCCGCGGGTCTTCGACGCCGTATTCTTCCAGCTCCGAACCGGGCAGAAAGCGGACGTCGGTGATCTCCTCGACGGAGCGTCCATCGCCGCAGCGGACCACACGCAAGTGCGACGTGAACGTGAGTCGGACCAGTCCGTCGGCCTTGCGCTTCACCACCCGCGGATCGACGGGCTCCAGCTCCTCGTTGGAGACCCAGTCCACCGCGAGGTTGCCGTGGTTGCTCCAGCGGGGCAGGGCGGTGTACCCGGGGCGCTCTATGCGAGGCCGCTCCGCGACCCGCACCAGCAGCATCACTTCATCCTTGACCCGAACGGCCCCCGGATTGAAAACGCCGACCACCTCGAAGTCGTCGCGTGAGGGCTCGAGGTCGGCAGGGCGCAGCAGGACCCTCTCGAACAGTCGTTTCAGTGGCATTGATCTGGCTCCTCGTAAGGATCAATCAGGCCCGGGCCATCTGGTCGGCCGCGCAGGCGACGGCCAGGGAATCACGGCCGTTCTTCTCGGTGATTCTTCGGCGGTGCGAATGATCGCGGACCCAGGCGAGCTGGTCGGCCAGGAGCGCACGGAGCAACTCGCCGTAGAGTTGCGACTTGTTTGTCCCCTCGCCCCAGGAGAGCTCCAGCATCTGGTAGACGTCGAGGACCTTGTGACGGCCCTCGCAGGCTCGGTCCTTCGGTCCGTAGGTCACCGTGGCATCGAGCCTGGCGCCGGGGAAGAGCTCGCAGAGGGCTCGAGTCTGGGCCTCGTCGGCGATCGCATGGACTCGCACCCTGGTCGGAACCCAGTCGTACAGTGTCACATCGCCCCGCTCGAAGACCAGGCGCAGCTCCTGGCGATCCATCCGGCCGGGCTGGTGAAAGCCATGGTAGAAGCTGACGAGCATCGATTGGCCGTATCGCACCGTGCAATGAACGTGCTCCTCGATCGGCGGCGAGGCGCCCGGCCGCAACCCCAGCTCCGCCGACACAACCCGGCCGGGTCCCAGCCAGCCGGCAAGAAGATCGAAGAAATGCACGCCATGCTCGATGAAGATCCCTCCGCTCCTGGACAGGTCCCAGAACCAGTGACCGGGCCCCAGGTTCTCGTCGGAGGCATAATTCTCAAAGGTGCCGTGCAAGAACTCTCCCAGCACCCCGGATTGCACCAGGCGCCCGACCGAGTCGCTGACGGGGTTGTAGCGCTGCATCAGGTTGGCCACAAGCAGCCGGTCGCGCTGGTGTGCCTCGGCGATCATCTCGTCCGCCTGAGCCACCGTCATCGCCAGGGGTTTCTCGCAGATCACGTGCTTGCCGGCTCGTAGTGCCTGCATTGCCTGGGGATGATGCAAGAAGGGGGGCGTGGCGATGTACACCAGGTCGATATCATCACGCTCCAGCATCTTGCCGACATCCTCGATGTCGGGAATCCCGAACCGCAGTGCCGCCGCATGGGCCGCTGGCCGGTGTGTGCCCGCCATGCCGGCAAGCTTCACACCCGGCACCTGGGCAAACTGCTGAAGCGCGTAGAGTCCGAACCCACCACAGCCAATCACGCCCAGCCGGATTTCGCCTTGGCTCATCAGTCATCCTTTCCTCAAAGCCTGCCATCGCACTCAATTCATCGAAGTTCCCCTCATCTTCCCCGGTTTCCGATCGAGGGTCAATTCCGCACGCAGGATGAGGTACAATGCATTAGCTATCGATTCGAGAGGTTCGCGCACCGCCGCAAGACGAGGTCCATCATGTCCCAGGCACCGACGAAGACAAAAACCCGCCGACTTCGCATCGGGCCCCGATCGGCCGGGGTGCTCCTGACCACCGAGGAATTCGACCGCGCTCGATTCGTGGAAGGCTGGCGGTACGAGCTGATCAACGAGGTACTCGTCGTGTCCCCAATTCCCTCCCGTAACGTACGTGATCCGAACGAAGGGTTGGGGCATTCCCTCCGGAATTACCAGGAGTGGCATCCGCAGGGTTCGGCGCTCGACGTCACGATCGGCGACCAGACCATCGAGACGAAGAAGAACCGTCGCCTGGCCAACCGCGTGATCTGGGCGGGCCTGGGGCGTCTGCCGGGTCCGAACGAAACACCCACCATCATCATCGAGCTGGTCTCGAAGGGAAAAATCAACCGGGAGCGGGATTACGTCGCCAAGCGGGCCGAGTACCGGGAAATCGGCGTGAAAGAGTACTGGATCATCGACCGCTTCTCAAAAACGATGACCGTCTGCCTCTTCGCCGCCGACCGCGACCAGGAGCTCGTCATCGCCGCCAACCAGACCTACGCCACAACCTTGCTGCCGGGCTACGAGCTTCCCCTCCGCCGGTTGCTGGAACTGGCTGAGCGATGGGGGAAGAAGCAAAAGTGAAAGTCCCATGATAGTGTTCACCAGGGTAGACTCCATGTCCAACTCAACGCCTTCATCGACTCCTTCGGTCCAGGCCTTGTTCATCGGTCCCACGGCGAAGCAACCGTTGCAGCCGGTCGACCGGGTCGTCGCGGTGGTCGGTCACGGCCTGGAAGGGGATCGCAAGTATCGCCGCGAGCGCAAGCCGCCGAGCAAGAACAGTCCGGACCGGGAGATCACCCTCATCGAGGCCGAGGCGATCAATGCGAGGTTGTCGTGGTCATGACGCCTGAGGTTTCCCGATCGCCCCTGGTGGGGGTGGTCATGGGCAGCAAGTCGGACTGGGAGACCATGCGGCACGCCGCGGAGGTCCTCACCGAGCTGGGCGTACCCGTCGAGAGCAAGGTCGTCTCGGCGCACAGGACGCCGGAGCGACTCTTCCAGTACGGGCGAGACGCTGAAGGCCGGGGCCTGGAAGTGATCATCGCCGGCGCCGGAGGAGCGGCCCACTTGCCCGGCATGCTGGCGGCGATCTCGATCCTGCCGGTGCTGGGCGTGCCGGTCGAGAGCAAGTCGCTCAAGGGGGTCGATTCGCTACTCTCCATCGTCCAGATGCCGCGCGGGGTGCCGGTGGGGACGCTGGCCATCGGCACGTCGGGGGCCGTCAACGCGGGGCTGCTGGCCGCGGCCATCCTGGCGCGCAAGTACCCGGCCGTCCGCGCGGCGCTGGCGCGCTTCCGCCAGACTCAGACCGAGGCTGTGGGAGAGTCGCCGGTATGAGCTCGAGCCCCGGCGCCAGCGCGAGTCCGGCCGTCGATCATCCCGAACGCGGGCGGGCTCGTCCGGTCCTCAATCCACCGGCATCGCTGGGTGTCATCGGCAGCGGGCAACTGGGACGGATGTTCGTCCAGGCCGCGCAGCGGATGGGCTACCGGGCAGGCGTTCTGAGCACCACCGACGACGCACCCGCCGCCCAGGTGGCCCACTGGACGGTGATCGGCGCTCCCGATCATCTTCCGGCGCTGCGCGCCGTCGTCGCCGCGGCCGAGGCGGTTACCGTCGAGTTCGAGAATGTCTCGGCCCCGGCCCTGCGCTGGCTGGCGCGGCGGCGCATCGTCCGGCCGGGATGGCGAACCGTCTGGACCAGCCAGAACCGGCTGCGCGAGAAGAGCTTTCTGGCCAGCAACGCCATTCCGCACGCCCCCTGGCGGCCAGTCCGGACCGAGGTCGAGATCGAGCCGGCGGTGCAGACTCTCGGTCTTCCCTTGATCCTGAAGACCGCCAGCTCGGGCTACGATGGCAAGGGGCAGGTGCTGGTCACGCAGGCGGCCGAGGCAGCGCCCGCATGGGCCAGCCTGGGCCGGGTTGCCTGCGTGGCCGAGGGCTGGGTCGAGTTCGCCGCCGAGGTCTCGGTGGTCGTGGCTCGCGGGCAGGACGGCAACGCGGTGGCCTATCCGGTCGGCTTGAACCACCACGAGCGGCACATCCTGGACACGACGATGATGCCGGCCCCCGTGGGACCGATCGTCGCTCTCGAGGCCCGCACGCTGGCCCTGGCCGTGGCCCAGGCGCTGGGGACCGTCGGGGTCCTTTGTGTCGAGTTCTTCCTGACGCCCGAGGGCCGCTTGCTGGTCAACGAGATCGCTCCCCGGCCGCACAACTCGGGGCACCTGACCCTCGAGGCTGCCACGGTTTGCCAGTTCGAGCAGCAGGTCCGCGCACTCTGCGGTTTGCCCCTGGGACGTAGCGACCTGATCATGCCCGCCGCCATGGTCAATCTCCTGGGCGATCTCTGGGCCAGTGGCGAGCCCCGGTGGGGGTCCGCCTTGCGCCTTGACCCGGCGGTGAAGATTCACCTGTACGGCAAGCGCGCGCCCGCCCCGGGCCGCAAGATGGGCCACCTGACCGTGCTCGACCCCGATCCCCAGAGCGCCCTGGCCCGGGCGCTCGCCGCGCGCCAGGCGCTCCAGGGTGGCCACCGCTAGTCCAAACCAAACCATGGGGTTAAGGGCGATACCGTTGAATTAGCAATAACACACTTGGCCGAAGGAACTTCGGGCTCCCTCTCCCCTCGCGGGAGAGGGTTGGGGTGAGGGGGGTTGGGCACGACCAATCGCCTTGTCCGAAGGGTCAAGCTGACTGGTGCGACCCCTCTCCCTATTCTCTCCCGCAAGGGGAGAGGGCGAAATAACCAACTGCTTGCCATGACTTTACGGTTAGTACAACGGTATTGGGGTCAAGGGCCGTTATTCTCGGTGCATTTCATGCAATTCGCCCATCCCGGCTGGCTCTTACTTCTGGTCCTGGTTCCCGTGCCTTTGATGCTCGAACGGGCCCGTCCGCGAATCCTGTGGCCCAGCTTCGCCGAGCTGCCGCCGGGTCAGCGGCGGCGCTCGGGGCGGTTGTTGCTGCGTTTCTTGCCCGCAATCCTCCGCGGGCTGGCGCTGGGTGCCCTGGCCTTGGCGCTGGCGCGGCCCCAGACGGTCGGCGGGGTGATCCGGATCGCGGGGCAGGGGTTGGCCATCGTCGTCGCACTGGATCAGAGCTCGAGCATGAACACGGCCGACTTCCCCGTCGACCAGGCCACGCGCCGGATCAGCCGGCTCGAGGCGGCCAAGGCCACGCTCACCAGCTTTGTCGAGGGTCGGCCCGACGACCTGATTGGCCTGGTCGTGTTCGCCAATTATCCCGACCTGAGCTGTCCTCCCACCCTCGACCATCGCTTCCTGGTCGAGAGTGTCGCGGCGATTCG
>Ga0208565_1000438_pt1 | contig 31129 bp, 31 predicted proteins | sample Sb_taG_7_FD_187706 | JGI IMG/M metagenome (GOLD analysis project Ga0208565, IMG submission 187706) | Peat soil microbial communities from Weissenstadt, Germany - Sb_50d_2_FS metaG (SPAdes) (version 2) | ecosystem: Environmental > Terrestrial > Soil > Wetlands > Peat | place: Germany...
CGCTGCCGCGGCACGCGGTCACCGACCTGATCGCCCGCGGCCCGGGTACCGGGCTGCCCGTGCTCGCGGCCACCACATCGGCGCCGGTTGCGGCCGATCTCGCGGATCTGGTCAACGTCGTGGTGGCTTACCGGATGAATGACGTCGCCGCGGCGCGGCGGCTGTCCGAGGTCACGGGCGCCTCGGCTCTGGCCGGCCCGGGGCAACCGGACGTGAGCGCCAGTCCTGGCGCGAAGGCCGGCCTGGGCCCGGCGGCGGACGCCGTCGACCTGTCCGCGCTGCGCGGCGGCGAATTCCTCCTGGCGGGGAAGAACCCGGGGCGGCTCGTCCCGCACGGGCTGCTGGTGGGAGCCCGGGTACCTCACTTCGCCCGCGACGCCGGGCCCGCCGCCGCGCCCCCGCAGGCATGGGAGGGTGCATGACATCTTCCCCTGTCGGCCGGCTGTGCGTGGGCTGGCAGTACGCGACGCCATTTCCGGCGCCCGGGCCGGCGCCGCGCCGGCCCACCCCGCCGGAGCAAGAACGGCTCAACCCGGACTGGGCGGCGGCCCAGCGTCGTGAGGAGAGCCTGCTCAACCGGCCGCTCAAGGCGGCGTTCGCCGTCGCCGCGGTCATCGGCCTGGCGGCGATCACGCTGGGCGCCGTCGGCTGGCTCGACGTTCTCGTGGCCGGACTAGGGGCGATCTGCTGCGCGCTGATCGCGGCGGTCAGCGGATACGCCATCTGGCAAGGTCGGCGCGCGCTGCGTGCCAGGCTGGCCGATGAGCGGTCGAGGGTCGGCAAGATGCGGGCGGCCCAGGAGAGCCGGCTTTTCGCCTGGCAGGCCGAGCACGCCGCCCGGGTCCGGGAATGGGAGGCCCTCCGGTTCGCCCATGAGCATCAGAAACGCTGGTACGCGGTTTGCGTGCCAGACGGGGTGCACCGCGTGGACGTGGCCGGCGGCACGCTTTCCGGCTGGTCCGCGATGCTCACCACGGCCGGCGCCAACCGGCTGGCCGCGGGCGGCGAGATCACCGTGCTTGACCTGACCGAGGGCTCAGTCGCGCTCGACCTGATCGGCTTGGCGCGCGCATCCGGCATCGACCCGCTGGTCTGGGTGCTGCCCGAAGACCTGCCCAGGCTCGACCTGGGCACCGGGCTCGCCAGGGAGGCCCTGGCCGACCTGCTCTCCCAGGTGACCAGTGTGACCGACGAGCAGGGTTCGGCCCGTGACCTCTCGCTCGAGGCCGCCATACTCGAGCGGGTCATCGACATACTCGGCGGCCAGGCCACGGTGGCCGGCGTCGCCGCCGGGCTGCGGGCGCTGGCCCAGGTCGGCGATCCGCGCGACGACGTGGCCGCCGGGCTGATCACGTCCGGGCAGGCGGACAGGCTCACCGCCATGTTCGGCCGCGGCGCCACCGACCGCGTGGTCCTCGAGCGGGCCTGGATCCTGGAGGCCCAGCTGCGCAAGCTCGCGGCCGTAGGTACCGCGCTGGTCCCGCTGCCGCGCAGCGTGCTGCGCGTGGTCGCGCTGGGCCAGCGCGCGGGCGCGGTCGGGAGCAAGGTGCTCGGCACCTACCTGACGGTCGCGCTGACCCACCTGCTGCGCGAAACGCAGCCGGGGCGCCCGGGGCAGCACACGCTGTTCGTACTCGGCGCGGACAAGCTGCGCGGCGATACGCTCGACCGGCTCAGCGACGTGTGCGAGCGGTCCGCGACCGGGCTGGTGCTGGCCTATCGCAGCATCCCGCCGCACGTCAGGCAGCGGCTGGGCCGGGGGAACGCCGCCGTCGCCTTCATGCGGCTGGGAAACGCCGAGGACGCCAAGGCCGCGAGCGAGCAGCTCGGCACCGAGCACCGCTTCGTGCTCTCCCAGCTCACCGAGACGATAGGCGTTTCCGTCACGGACACCACCAGCAGCGCGTACACCAGCACCACCGGGTCGGTGAGCTCAACCGCCACCTCGTGGTCGCAAAGCGACGGGCTCTCCCGCAGCACCGGGCACGGCCACAGTGACGGCAGCCTGCTGCTGCCCTCCCGGGCGAGCTTCTCGCGCAACGTCCAGACCAGCGATTCGCGGAGCGTCAGCGAGAGCGAGTCGGTCAGCACGGGAGTCAGCACGAGTACCGCGTGGGGCGTGACGACATCCAAGGCGACGGGCGACAGCGAATCGCTCGCGCTGGCCTTGCAGCGTTCCCGCGAATTCCTGGTCGAGCAGCACGAACTCCAGCAGCTCCCGGCCAGCGCGATGATCATTACCTACGCGGGCCCGGCCGGCCGGCAGGTGGTCATGGCCGACGCCAATCCGGGCATCGGCGGGCTCAGCGCCGCCACCCAGCTGACGCTCGAGGAGTTCCGCAGCGCGCCCACCGCCCGGCCGGGGGCGGTACAGGCCCCGACGGGTGACGGCGACGCAGCGCCGCGCCCGGTGAGCTGGCGTTCTGGTAACGAACGGCCGCCGCCCAACCTCGGCCCGCCGCCACAGCGCCTGGACTGGCGCAAGCGGCGATCGTAGGCCGCGGCCCGACCGGATAGGCTCTGGCCCGAGATGAGCACTAGCAGCCCGCCGTCCCGGCGGTTCAGCCTTCCCCTGCGCGCCCGCCTGGCCACCACCGTCGGCGGGGCGGCCGGCCGGGCTTCCCGGCTGGCCGGCCGCGGCGACGGATCAGTCATCGGCGGGGTCATCGGGCTGCGGCTCAAACCCGATCTGCTCTCGCTGCTCGCGCGCGGGCGGCAGGTCGTCCTGGTAACCGGCACGAACGGGAAGACCACCACGACCAGGCTGGTCACGGCCGCCCTCGGCAGCCTGGGACAGCAGATCGCGTCCAACGCGTTCGGCGCCAACATGGAGGCTGGCCTGGTCTCCGCGCTCGCCAAGGCCCCGGACGCCACCCTGGCCGTGCTCGAGGTGGACGAGAAGTTCATGCCGGCGATGCTGGAGAAGACGGGCGCCCGGGTCGTGGTGCTGCTGAACCTGAGCCGGGATCAGATGGACCGCGCGGCGGAGATCTGGATGCTCGCGCGCCGCTGGCGGGCGGCCCTGGCCGCCGCTCCGGGCTGCCGGGTCATCGCGAACGCCGACGATCCGCTGGTGGCGTGGGCGGCCGGCCAAGCTCGCCAGGTCACCTGGGTGGCCGCGGGCCAGCGCTGGCACGACGACTCCTGGTGCTGCCCCAACTGCGGATCGCACCTGCGCCGCGACGGCGAAGACTGGTACTGCGGCGAATGCCCGAACCGGCGGCCCCCGGTCCGCTGGGTACTCGCGGGCGAGGAGGTGATCGACCCCGGCGGCCGGTCCCGGGCGCTCGACCTGGCCCTGCCCGGCCGGGCCAACCGGTCCAACGCCGTGATCGCGTTCGCCGTGGCGGAAGTATTCGGCATCAGCGCCACGCAGGCGCTGGGCGCGGTCCGGCAGGTACGGTCGGTCGCGGGCCGCTACACGCAGGTCGAGCGGAACGGCTGCACGCTCCGGCTGCTGCTGGCCAAGAACCCGGCCGGGTGGCTGGAGGCGCTCGACATCCTCGTGCCGCCGCCGGTGCCCGTCCTGCTCGCGGTGAACGCCCAGACACCGGACGGAAAGGACACCTCCTGGCTCTGGGATGTGGATTACCGCAGGCTGCGTGGCCGTCAGGTGTTCGTGACCGGAGAGCGCAAACTCGACCTCGCGGTCAGGCTGGAAGCCGATGAGGTGGCCTTCCGCATGGTGGGCAGCCTCGACGAGGCGGTCGACGTGGCCCGCAGCAAGTCCATGGAAGTGATCGCCAACTACACGGCGTTCCAGCAGATCCGCGCGACACTCGGGCGCGTCGGCTGAGGAGGACGATGGACCAGGATCTAGGCCGGTACCGGCCCCAGGGGCCGTCAGCGGTCCGGCTGGTCTGGGTTTTCCCCGACCTGCTCAGCACCTACGGCGACCGGGGCAACCTGCTCGTACTCGCCCGCCGGGCCCGGCTGCGCGGCCTGCCGGTCGAGATCGCCGAGGTCAATTCGGATCAGCGGGTGCCCGTGGACGGCGACATCTACCTGCTCGGCGGCGGCGAGGACCTGCCGCAGATTCTCGCCGCGCGCCGCCTGGCGGCGGACGGCGGGCTGGCCGCGGCCGCGCGCCGCGGCGCGGTGATCTTCGCGGTCTGCGCCGGCTACCAGATCATCGGGACGGAGTTCGGCGGCGTGGAAGGCGAGCCAGTGCCCGGACTCGGGCTGCTCGACATCCGCAGCGGCCGGGGTGAGCGGCGCGGGGTCGGGGAGATAACCGCGGACGTCGATCCGGCGCTCGGCGTCGAGCGGCTCACCGGTTTCGAGAACCATCAGGGCGTGACCCGGCGCGGCCCGGCGGCGAAGCCGCTGGCCACCGTGGTCACCGGCGTCGGCAACGGGGACGGGACCGAAGGCGCTTACTCCGGCCGGGTGGTCGGCACCTACCTGCACGGGCCTGCGCTTGTCCGCAATCCGGGCCTGGCCGACATGCTGCTCGGCTGGGTGGCCGGCACGCTGCCGCCGGTGGACCCCCGGCAGGAGGATCTCGTGCTGAAGCTGCGCGCCGACCGGCTGGCCGCCCAGAGCGTGCCAGGCTAGTCCTCTGGTCCGGGAGGCCTGGCGGGGTCCTCAGTAGACCAGCGCCTGGGCGCCCTCGGTCATCGCCTCGGCTATGAACGTGGCCGCCCCGGCGATCCTGATGCCGTCGATCAGATCATCGGCCCCGATATTCCGGCGGGCCGCGCACTGGGTGCACACCGTCACCGAACCCGCGGCCAGGACCCCGGCCAGCAAGTCGGCCAGTGGCGCGGCATGCGGGAGCGAGAAGTCCCCGGCCCGCCCCGGGAGGCCGAACCAGGCGGACTCGCCGGTGAGCCACAGCGAGACGGGAACGCCGCTGGCGGCCGCGGTCGCGGCGACCGTGAAGGCCTGGTTGCAGCGCTCCGGGTCGTCCTTGCCTGCCGTGACCTTGATGACAAGAGAGCGCTCGGGCATGGCAGAAACTCTAACCCCGCGCAGGCCCGGGCAGGCCGCCGGCGCCGGATACGGCGCGGCGCGGGACCGCGCGGGTGCCTCGCCCGTACACTTGCGGGCTATGCATGGCATGCTGAGCGCCGCGATCCTTATCGGCGTGCTCGCCGTGATGGCCGTGGCGTGCCTGTACGTGGCCATTCGGGTATACGCGGCCGGAGGACGCCGTGGCGATCCATCCTGACCTCGAGCCGCTGAGTTTCCTGCTCGGGCGGTGGGAAGGCGCCGGAATCGGCGGGTACCCGACCATCGAGTCGTTCAGGTTCGGGCAGGAGATCAGCTTCAGCCATAACGGCAAGCCGTTCCTGATCTACACCAGCCGGACCTGGCGGCTCGACGAGGAAGGACGAATCGGAGATCCCCTCGGCACCGAGTCCGGGTACTGGCGCCCGCGGCCGGACAGCCAGATCGAGGTGATGCTCGCGCATCCCACCGGGATCGTCGAGATCTACCTGGGCGAGATTTCGGGCACCCGCATCGAGATGGCCACCGACGTGGTCGCCCGCACCGCCACCGCCAAGGAGGTGACCGCGGGCCACCGCCTCTACGGGCTCGCGGGGCTTGATCTCGCCTACGCCTACGACATGGCCGCGATGGGCCAGGGGCTCAAGCCGCACCTGTCGGCCCAGCTCAAGCGGGTGAGTTCAGCCGAGTGAGCGGCTGAGCAGAAAATGAGCAAATAAATAGTCCCCGGGCGACTCCGGTACCGCGCTCTAGCGCCGTACCGGGGACGACTGGACTGGGTCGGCCAGCCCGGGGACCCGGTGTCTGCCAGGTTTTAGCCGGCCGCCGCCTCGCTGGACGTCATGCCGGCGGGTAGGCGGCTAGCTGACAGCCACCTCACGAGTCCGTTGTCTATGCATGCTGTTGGACCACCTCCTTTCCCGCGTACCTCGCACGTTATCCGTGAGACGGGCGGGCAGGCAAGAGGATTTCGCCGTGCACCCGATCACACTGGCCGAACTAGTATGAGCCCATGGACCGGGAGGTACCGTCCCCAAGTCTGGTCGTGCGCGGCTGGGATGAGCAGCTGCGAGCCCGCGGCTACCGGGTGACGCCGCAGCGCCAGCTCGTCCTGGAGGCGGTGGCGCGGCTCGATCACGCGACCCCGGAGGAGATCGGCGCCCAGGTCCAGCAGACCGCGCGCGGCGTCAACATCTCCACCATCTACCGCACGCTCGAACTGCTCGAGCAGATCGGCATGGTCACCCACACCCACCTGCACCACGGGGCGCCCACCTACCACCTGGCCACCGACGCCGACCACGTGCACCTGGTCTGCCGTGACTGCGGCCGGGTCACCGAGATCGGCCCGGACGCGATCCGCCCCCTGATCACCGCCCTCGACGAACGCCACGGCTTCGAGACCGACGTAGGACACCTCACCGTCTTCGGCCGCTGCAAAGACTGCCGGGCGGCCCAGTGAGCGAGCGTGCGGTAACCGCCGAACCGGGAGAGGGTGAGCCCATGAGCGAGCCGAAGGGCCTGATGAGACTTCCGGGCGCGGTGGAGGCCGGCTGGCCAGACGAGGGCGTCGCGGCGCACTACGGCGACCCGATGCGCGAGCAGCGCGCGGCCGAGCAGTCCGCGGCAATCGTCGACCGGTCCAACCGGGGCGTGCTGCGGATCACCGGCCAGGACCGGCTGAGCTGGCTGCACAGCCTGACCACGCAGCACCTGGAGGGGCTGGCGGCCGGCCAGGCCGCTCAGGCCCTCATCCTCAGCCCGACCGGCCATGTGGAACATCACCTGACGCTGGCCGATGACGGCACCGCGATGTGGGTGCACGTGGAGCCGGGAACCGCCGGGGCTCTCGCGGAGTTCCTCGAGTCCATGCGGTTCATGCTGCGGGTCGAGGTGGCCGACGTCAGCCAGGACTACGCCGTGCTCACCGTGCTCGGCCCGGCGGGTGACGATCTCGCCGCAGGGCTCGACGCGGTGGCGGCCCAGGTGAGCCCAGGCCCGTTCGGCAGCATTGATCTGATCGTGGCCCGGGACCTGCTGCCCGAGGTGGCCGGGGACCTGCTGCGGCGCGGGGCCGCGGCCGCGGGCATGTGGGCGTTCGAGGCCCTGCGGATCGCTGCGCGGGTACCCCGGCTCGGCCTGGACACCGATCACCGGACGATCCCGCACGAGGTCGGCTGGATCGAGACCGCCGTGCACCTGAACAAGGGCTGCTACCGGGGCCAGGAGACGGTGGCCCGGGTGCACAACCTCGGCCATCCGCCGCGGCGGCTCGTCTTCCTGCACCTGGACGGTAGCGCCGACCGGCTGCCTGCGCACGGCGACCCGGTCGAGCTCGCCGGTGACGTGGTCGGCTTCACCGGGTCGGCGGCCCGGCATTACGAGCTCGGCCCGATCGGGCTGGCCCTGGTCAAGCGCACCGTGCCGGTGGACGCGACGCTGCTGGCCGGAGGCGTCGCCGCCGCGCAGGAGGTCGTCGTGCCGCCGGACGCCGGCGGGAACGTGCAGGTGACGCTGCGCCGGCGCCAGTTCCTGTGACAACCCCGAGGATGGGAGGTTAGCCCGCCGTGCTGCGCAGGGCTCTGCTCGCGGCGTCAGCCAGTTCCCGGCTGCGCCAGCTCATCACGACCGCGCCGGCCACGCGCGCGATCGTCGAGAAGTACGTGGCGGGCGAGACCGCCGACGACGCCGTGCGGGTGACCCGGACGCTGCGGGCCGCCGGGCTCCTCGTCACCCTGGACTACCTGGGCGAGGACACCAAGGACCCGGTGCAGGCCGCGGCCGTCACCGACGAGTACATCCAGCTGGTCGGCAAGCTCGGCGCGGAGGGACTGACCCAGGGCGGGGCCGCGGAGGTCTCGGTGAAGCCGACCGCGGTCGGGCTGTTCCTCGGCACCAGGACCGCGAGTGCGAACATCAGCCGGATCTGCGCGGCCGCGCGGGACGCGGGGACCACGGTGACGCTGGACGCCGAGGAGTTCGCGGCGATCGAGCCGACGCTGCGGATCGCGGCCCAGCTGCGGGCGGAGTACGGCGACCTCGGCTGCGTGGTGCAGTCGTCCCTGCGGCGCAGCGAGGCGGACTGCCGCGCGCTGTCCGCGTACGGGACGAGGGTCAGGCTCTGCAAGGGCGCCTACAGCGAGCCGGAAAGCGTCTCCTTCACCTCGCGCCGCGAGGTGGACTCGTCGTACGCGCGCTGCCTGCGGGCGCTGATGAACGGGCCGGGTTACCCGATGCTGGCCACCCACGATCCGCGGCTGATCGAGATCATCGGGTCGCTGGCCCTGCTGACCGGCCGCGGCCCGGACAGTTTCGAGTACCAGATGCTCTACGGCATCCGCCCGGCCGAGCAGCGGCGGCTGGCCAACACCGGCGCGCGGATGCGCGTCTACCTCCCCTACGGCGGTGACTGGTACGCCTACCTGGTGCGCAGGCTCGCGGAACGGCCGGCCAACCTCGCGTTCTTCCTCCGCTCACTGCGGTCGGAAGGGTAGGCATGAGCGAGCTGGAGACGGAGTTCATGATCGCGATCCTGGGTACCGGCAAGATGGGCGAGGCGCTGCTTTCCGGCTTGCTGCGTGCGGGCCGGCCGCCGTCGGCAGTGGTGGCCGCGGCCCGGCGCGAGGAACGGGCGGCCGAGCTGCGCGAGCGTTACGGGGTCCAGGCGGCGGACGCCATCTCGGCCGCGAAGATGGCGGACACCCTGGTCCTGGCGGTCAAGCCGCAGGACATGGGCAGGCTGCTGGACGAGATAGCGCCCGTGGTGCCCGCAGGCACCCTGGTGATCTCGGTCGCGGCCGGGATCACCACGGAGTTCATCGGCCAGCGGCTGCCCGGCCAGCTTCCCGTCGTCCGGGTGATGTCGAACACGCCGGTCCTCGTCGACGAGGCGATGAGCGTGATCTCCGCCGGGGCGCACGCCGGCGAGGAGCACCTGCGCCGGGCGGAGGAACTGCTCAGCCCGGTCGGCAAGGTGCTGCGCATTCCCGAGTCGCAGCAAGACGCCGCCACCGCGTTGTCGGGCAGCGGTCCGGCGTATGTGTACTACCTGGTCGAGTCGATGGTGGATGCCGGCATCCTGCTCGGCATGGCGCGCGGCACCGCGCTGGAGATGGTGACCCAGGCCGTCTACGGCGCGGCCACCATGCTCCGGGAATCGGGTGAGCATCCGGTGATCCTGCGCGAGGCCGTGACCTCCCCCGGCGGAACCACGATCTCGGCGATCAGGGAACTGGAGAAGCACGGGGTGCGGGCCGCGTTCCTGGCGGCGATCGAGGCGGCCCGGGACCGCGGCAGGGAACTCGGCGCCAATCTTGGGCAGCAGAGTCTTGGGCAGCAGAGTCTTCGGCCGCAGGGCCTCGGCAAATAGGAGGCAGCAGTGGCGGGCTCACTCACACTGGTCTGGGATGAGGCTCTGACCAAGTACGACTTCGGTCCTGGTCATCCGCTGGCACCGGTGCGGGTCGAGCTGACGATCGCGCTGGCCCGCGAGTTCGGGGTGCTGGCCCGGCCGGAGGTGGCGGTGCTGACTCCGGTCGCCGCCCAGATGACCGAGCTCGAGCTGGTGCACGACGCGGACTACATCGACGCGGTACGCCAGGCCGGCCTGGACGGCCGGGGCAACGGCAGGTACGGGCTCGGCACCCCGGACAACCCGGTTTTCGCGGGTATGCACGAGGCTTCCGCGCTCGTGGCCGGGGCCACGCTCGCCGCGGCCCGCGCGGTCTGGCACGGCGATACCGGGCACGCGGCGAACATCGCGGGCGGCCTGCACCACGCGATGCGCCGGTCGGCCAGCGGCTTCTGCGTCTACAACGACCCGGCCATCGCGATCAGGTGGATGCTGGCCGAGGGCGCGGAGCGGATCGCTTACGTGGACCTCGACGTGCACCACGGGGACGGGGTACAGGCGGCCTTCTACGACGATCCCCGGGTCCTGACCATCAGCCTGCACGAGCACCCGGCCACCCTGTTCCCCGGCACCGGGCTGGCGTCGGAGATCGGTTCGGGCGACGGCCGGGGGTACGCGGTCAACGTGGCGCTGCCCGCGGGCACCGGTGACGCGGGCTGGCTGCGGGCGCTCGACGCGGTGGTGCCGCCGCTGCTGCGCGCGTTCGCGCCCGAGGTGCTGGTCAGCCAGCATGGCTGCGACAGCCACCGGCTCGACCCGCTGGCCAACCTCGAGCTCAGCGTCGACGCGCAGCGGAAGGCCCAGCTGATGATGCACGACCTGGCCCACGAGATCACCGGCGGCAAGTGGCTGCTCACCGGAGGCGGCGGGTACGAGCTGGTGCAAGTCGTGCCGCGATCGTGGACTCACCTGCTCGCCGTGGCCGCGGGTGAGCCGATCGATCCCAGCCTGCCGGTGCCGGACGCCTGGCGGGCGCTGGCCCTCGAGCGGACCGGTGAGAACGCGCCTACCCTGATGACGGACGGGGCGGCCGCGGAGTTCATTCCGGTCACCGCGGGGATGGATCCCGCCGATCGCGTGGACGCCGCGATCATGAACACGTGCCGTGCCGTATTTGCCCGGCACGGGCTGGTCGCGCCGATGTGAGGGTGATCCAAATGCCCGGGCGGGCGGGTCACCCGGGGTGGTTTTTTACTCAATGTCGTTCTCGTTGCGACAGATGTCAACTGATAACAGGTGAAAGAAGCGCCCGAAACGCGCAGCTCAGCGAGGGGGAGCGAAGATTTCGCCGCGGCGGGCGCGATGTATGCGGCCAAACAGTAACAACAATGAAGCTATGGACGGGGTTGCTCTTTTCTGTGCGGGACTTACCCTGGAGACGTACGTGACTGGTGCGCCGAATCCCGTCAAGTGCTCGGCTTCGTACGGAAGAGGCAACTCGATGGCAAGCGAAACCCCCCTAAGCGACGTCAGATTTCTCACCGTTGCTGAAGTGGCCTTGATCATGCGCGTGTCGAAGATGACCGTGTATCGCCTGGTGCACTCCGGCGAACTAGAAGCGATCCGTGTCGGACGCTCCTTCCGGGTCCCGGAGGCGGCAGTCAACCAGTATCTGAGAGCCGCCTTCGTCGGTACTGGTTGAGCCGGCCCGAGTTCGGGCTGCTCTGGCTAAGCCGGATCCCCGTCGCACGGGGTCCAGCTGGCCTGCGGATGCGTGACGGAACTGACCGCTGTGCGGCCTGGCCGCCGGCGGACGTTCCCTCTCGCGGTCCCCGGTTCCCCGGGTCGGGGTATGGCCGGGATCGGCCGCCCTAGCACGCCGTTTCGGGGGTAACCTCTAACGTTGGGTGTGTGTCCAGCCGCCCTTACCGGGCGAGCGCGTTGGCGTGCCCGTCATCCGCAGTGCCTAGGAAGGGTGGTCTCGTGGGGTCTGTCATCAAGAAGCGCCGCAAGCGCATGGCCAAGAAGAAGCACCGCAAGCTGCTCAAGAAGACCCGCATCCAGCGCAGGAACAAGAAGTAACGACTCCCTTGGTCCGGGTCCCGGCGCGGCCGGGCATCGGGCACCATAGGGGTTAATGTCTCTTCCCGTCCTGATCGGCTTCGCGGGCGTGCTGGTCGCGGCCGTGGCGACTGGCATGCTCGCTGGGCGGTGCGTCCGCCAACCGCGGATCGTCTTCTTCGTGTGGACGGCCGCGACCCTCGGGCTGACCATCGCGCTCGCGGCGCAGAGCATGGGGTTCGCCAGCGGCTTCGGCTCGGCCACGTTCCGGGCTATCCAGCTGTTCGCGCTCCTGCTGGCGCCGCTGTGGCTCGCCTGGGGCCTGGTCGAGCTGGTCGCGGCGAACGAAGCCGCGCGGTTCGGCATGCGGCTGATTTCCAGCGCGCTGGCCGTGGTGGCTTCGGTCATCCTGGCCACCGACCCGCTCACCGCGCAGCCGTTCAGCAAGTCCTGGCCACTCACCGGCCCGCACTTCCAGCCGATCTCGCATTACGCGCTGGACGTGGTGCAGGCCGTCGCGGTCGTGGCCGTGCTGGTGACCGCGGGCCTGGCCGCGGCGCAGGCCAGGAGCGATCCGCGCTGGCGGTCGGCGATGACGGCGGTCATCCCGGTCGGTCTCGCCGTGTTCATGACGGCCGCGCTGCGCCTGTCGCTCCCGGCCAAGACCGCCTATCCGCTGCTCAGCATGGTGGCGGCGGCGCTCGTATGGTTCGGGGTCAGCAGGGTCTCAGAGCCGCCCTGGCGGGCGGCCGGGGGTGGCGACGTGCGAGGTGGGAGGCGAGACGGCGTGCGGGATGGCAGGGGCAGGTACCGTTCCGGTGACCGGCCCGATGACGACTACTGGCCCGATGACACCTACGGGCCCGCGGACGACTACGTTCCCGATGGCCAGTACGCGACCTATGGGCCGCGTGGTGGCCCGCCCGGGCCCGCACGCCCCCGGGGAACTGGCGACATTCCCGGCGCTGGTCCCGCCGCCAGGACCGCCAGCGGCCGTGACCAGGTTAACGGCCGTGACCAGGTTAACGGCCGTGACCAGGTTAACGGCCGTGACCAGGGCAGGCGCGTGAGCTCGGGGCCGCAGCCACCGATGCCGCAGTGGCAGGACCGGTATCGCGGATCCGGGCCCGGCGGCCCAGGAGCGGACGAGGCCGCCCTGGCCGGAGGCGAACCCGGCCCGCAGACCAGGACGGGCGCGGCGCCCGCGGCCGCACCCGCCCGGCCGTACGGCCGGATCCTGATCTTCACGCTGCTCGATGACCGGGTCGCCGACTTCGACCGGCTCGCCGAGCAAACGGCGGAGGAGGTCAGCATCGGCGAGCCCGACACCCTGGTGTACGTCATTCACCTGGTGCCGAACGCTCCGATGCAGCGGATCTTCTACGAGATCTACCGGGACCGGGCGGCGTTCGACAGCCACGAGGCCCAGCCGTATATGCAGCGCTTCGTGGCCGAGCGCAGATCGTGCGTGCTCGCGACCAACGTCATCGAGCTGCGGCTTAAATACGCCAAGGTCGCCCCGCTGCCCAACCCGCAGGCGTCCGCTCCGCCGCCAGCCGTGCCAGCTGTGTCGGCGCCGGCCGCGCGGGCGCAGTTGCCCCCCGGCGCGCCGCCACGGCCGCAGCCGTCGCCGGCCGGCCCGCCCGCCGGCGCACGGGGGCTTCCGGGGGCCTCGGGGCCGCAGGGAACCCAGCGACTTCAGCCCTTGCCCCCGGCCCGGCCGCAGCGCCCGGATCCGCAGCGCCCGGATCCGCAGCGCCCGGATCCGCAGCGCCCGGATCCGCAGCGCCCGGATCCGCAGCGCCCGGACCCGCGGTGGCCCGACCCGCAGCGCGCGGACCCGCAGCGGTCAGACCCGCAGCGGTCAGACCAGCAACGCCCCGATTCGCAACGCCCCGAGCGGCAGCGTCCTGACCAGCGGCAGGTGCCGTCGGCGGGCCGCCATTACCGGGGTTAGCCCGGATGCGGACCGGCGGAGCGGCCCCGCGCGGCGGGGAACGGATCACGTTGCTGGCGCGGCCGGGCTGTCACCTGTGTGACGACGCGCGGGCGGTGATCGAGCGGGTGGCCGCCGACCTCGGCGTCGGCTGGGAGGAACGCGATATCACCGCGTCGCCTGATGACATGAAGGAGTACTGGGACAAGATCCCCGTGACCTTGGTCGACGGGGTGCAGGTCGACTTCTGGCGGGTGAGCGAGGCCCGGCTCCGGGCGGCGCTCGCCTGACGCCAGGAGCCGGACAGCGCCACTTTGTGAATCGATGCACAAAAGCGTACCGTGGATCTACGACGTCGGCTGACGCGGGCTCTTACCGCCGCCTTGATCCCAACCCCGAGAGCCCAACCCCAGGAGCGCTGCCGCGATGCACACTAACGCTATGCCGTCAGAAGCCAGCGGCCATGCTGCGGGCAATGGCCGGACCGAGGCAAACGGCCTGGCAAACGCCAAGGCCAACGGCCAGGGCAGGGTCAACGGTCAGCCAAGAACAGAGGACCAGGCCGAGGTGAACGGGATACCCGAGGCCACGGTGGCGCGGCTGCCGGTATACCTGCGCGCGCTCTACGGCCTGGCCGAACGGGGTATCAGCACCGTGGCCAGCGAGGAACTCGCCGCCGCCGCGGGCGTCAACTCGGCCAAACTGCGCAAGGACCTGTCCCACCTCGGCTCCTACGGCATCCGGGGGGTCGGCTATGACGTCGACTATCTCGTCTACCAGGTGTCCCGGACGCTGGGCCTGACGCAGGACTGGCCGATGGTCATCGTGGGCGCCGGAAACCTCGGCCGCGCGCTGGCCAACTACGGCGGTTTCGTCTCCCGCGGCTTCACGATCTCCGCCATGCTCGATTCGGACCCGGCTATCGTGGGCAGCAGGATCGCGAGGCTGATCGTCCGGCACGTCGACGAACTCGAAGCCGTGGTGGCCAGGCACAAGGTCGCGATCGGCGTGCTCGCCACCCCGGCCGGGTCCGCGCAGGCCGTCTGCGACCGGCTCGTCGCGGCTGGCGTCACGAGCATTCTCAACTTCGCTCCGCTCGTGCTGAGCGTGCCGGAAGGGGTAGACGTGCGGAAGGTCGACCTGTCGATCGAGCTGCAGATCCTCGCCTTCCACGCCCAGCGCCGGTCCGCGGCCCGGCCGGAATCCCGGCCCGAGGCCACTCCGGGCACTCCGGGTAACCCGGGACATTCTGGCGGCGGGAACCCTAAGGCCGCCGACGGGCGTTCAAGACCTCGGGTAACCCCAGAACTCGCGGCCAAAGGCTAGGCGGTAGACAGGTGAGTGTGCTCGTGGTCGGCCTCAGCCACAAGAGCGCCCCGGTGGCGACCTTGGAGCGGGCCGCGGTAGGCGGTGACACGCTCACCAAGCTGCTCCGCGACGTGGTGCAGGCGGAACCCGTGGCCGAGTCCTTCGTCGTCTCGACCTGCAACCGGGTAGAGGTATACGCCGACGTGGACCGGTTCCACGCGGGCGTCACCGCGATCTGCGAACTGCTCGCGCGGCACTGCGGCGTGCCGCCGCACGAGCTCACCCAGTACCTGTACGTGCACTACGAGGACCGTGCGGTGAGCCATCTGCTCGCGGTGGCCGCCGGGCTTGACTCGATGGTGGTCGGCGAGGACCAGATCCTCGGCCAGGTCCGCTCGGCGGTCAAGCTGGCCGCGGAGCATGGCACGGCCGGCCGGGTGCTCGGCGAGCTTGGCCAGCTCGCGCTGCGCACCGGCAAGCGGGCCCGGGCCGAGACCGGGATCGGCCGGGCCGGCCTCAGCCTGCTGAGCGCGGCGGTCGAGCTGGCCGCGACCAGCCTGGGCCCCGTCGGCCCGGGACCCGATGCGCTCGCCGGACGCGACGTGCTCATCGTCGGAGCCGGCTCGATGAGCGCGCTCGCGGCGGCGACGGCGGCCAGGAGCGGCGCGGCGAGCATCGTCGTGGCCAACCGGACCCGCGAGCACGCCGAGCGGCTGGCCGCGAGCGTGAGCACGACCGTGACCAGGATCGCCGGGCTGGCGGACCTGCCCGTCGCCATGGCCGACGCGGATATCCTCATCTCCTGCACCGGGGCGGCCGGGCACGTCATCACGCACGACATGGTGTCCGCCGCGCTCACCGCGAGGAAGGCGGCGGCCCCGCTCGTGATCATGGACCTGGCCATGCCGCGCGACGTGGAACCCGCCGCGGCCAGCCTGCCGGGCGTGGTGCTCATCGGCATGGACCAGCTCAGCGAGCACGCCACCGCGATCAGGGACGACGACGTCGCCGCCGTGCGTGCCATCCTCGAGGCCGAACTCGCCGGGTACCAGTCGGCCATGGACGCCGCCCGGGTCGCCCCGACGGTGGTCGCCCTGCGGGCCAAGGCGGCCAAGGTGGTCGACGCCGAGCTGGCCAGGCTGGCTGGCCGGCTGAGCGCCGACGGCCTGTCCGGGCACGCCCTTGATGAAATAGCCCAGACCGTGCGGCGAGTGGTAGACAAGCTATTGCACGCGCCGACAGTACGAGTGAAGGAGCTCGCGGGCTCCCCTGGGGGCGAGGAGTATGCCGCGGCGCTGCGAGTTCTTTTCGATCTCGATCCACGCGCAGTCGAGGCGGTCACCCGGGCCGCCCCGGAGCAGGAGGTGCGCTCGTGAGCGGTAGTCCACGCGGGCACGGCCGTGCGGTGAGGAGGATGCGCGGGTGAAAGAGCAGCTACGGCTCGGCACCCGCCGGAGCCCGATGGCCATCGCGCAGTCCCGCCAGGTGGCCGGCATGATCACCGAGCGGACCGGCCGCCAGGTCGAGATCGTCGGGCTGACGACGCTCGGCGACGTCAGCCGGGCGCAGCTGACCCAGATCGGCGGCACTGGCGTGTTCGTCAGCGCGCTGCGCGAGGCGCTGCTCGGCGGCGACGTGGACCTGGCTGTGCACTCGCTGAAGGACCTGCCGACCGGGCCCGCGGCGGGCGTCGTGCTGGCCGCGGTGCCGTCCCGTGATGACCCGAGGGACGCGCTCGTCGCGCGGGACGGCGCCAAGCTCGCCGATCTCCCCTCCGGCGCCAGGATCGGCACCGGCTCGCCGCGGCGGGCCGCGCAGCTGCTCGGGCTCCGCGCCGACCTGCGCTGCGTCCCGATCCGCGGCAACGCAGGCACCAGGCTGGGCAAGGTGGGCGATGGCGAGCTCGACGGGGTGGTGCTGGCCTACGCCGGCCTGGCCAGGATCGGCTACGCCAACACCGTCACGCAGGTTTTCGAGCCGGACGAGATGCTCCCGGCTCCCGGTCAGGGAGCCCTCGCCGTGGAATGCCGGGACGGTGAGCCCGAGCTGGCGGCACTGCTCGCGGCGGTGACCGACCAGGCGAGCCTGGCCGCGGTGACCGCCGAGCGCAGCCTGCTCGAGGCGCTCGAGGCCGGCTGCAGCGCCCCCATCGGGGCGTACGCGGCGGTGGCCCCCGCGGGGGGGTCTGGGGCCACCGGGGTCTGGGGTGTCCCCAGGGGGCAGAGTGTCCCCCCGGGCCAGCATGTGCAGCTGCGGATGCGGGCCGCCGTCATGAGTACCGACGGAAGCCGCGTGCTGCGCGCGCACGGCAGCGCGCCAGGCGCCGACGCCCGGCAACTCGGCCGCGATCTCGCGGCAGAGCTGCTGCGGTCCGGGGCTTCAGATCTCATCGCGGTGCCGCAGGCACCGATCGGCCGGGAATTGGAACAGCAGGAATGATGCGCAGTGAGCGTTAACCAGCGCTCACCAGGGCAGGGAGCAATCATGCACGGAGCAACCGAAGCCGAGGAGCAGCCGCCGGCCGGATGGGTCGCGCTGGCCGGGGCGGGCCCCGGCGACGAAGGGCTGCTGACGGTGCGGGCGGCCGAGCTGCTCCGCCAGGCCGGCCTGGTCGTCGCCGGAGCCGACCTGGAGCCGGTCGCGCGACGCTACATGAGCCAGGACGCCGCGCTGACCGATCCCGCGGACGGGGCGGGATCCGCCCGCACTCTGGTGCAGACGGCGAAGAACGGCCAGCTCGCGGTGCGGCTGTTCAACGGCGATCCGCTGCTGAGCGGCGCGATCGGTGACGCCGAGGCATGCGCCAAGGCGGGCGTCAGGTTCGAGATCGTGCCCGGCGTGCCCGCGGCTACCGCGGTCCCGGCCTACGCGGGCATCCCGCTGGCCAGCGAGCGTAACGGCGAGGTGCGCATCATCCACGCCGCCGAGGCCAGCCAGCTGGCGTACAGCCCGGCCACGCTGGTCGTACTGGGCGCGGACGCGGCCCCGGCCGACCTGGGCAAGATGCTGATCGCGGCGGGCTGGCCGGAAGGCACCCGGATCGCCATCACCTGGGACGGCACGACCAGCGCGCAGCAGACGGTGGTCTCCACCCTCGGCCGCGTCGGGCCCGACCTGAAGGCGGCCGGGGTGTCCCTGGCCAACACCAGGGGCTCAGCCATCGCCGTGGTGGGTGAGGCGGTGGCGGCCAGGGACCGGCTGTCATGGTTCGAGACCAAGCCGTTGTTCGGCTGGCGGGTCCTGGTGCCGCGGACCAAGGAGCAGGCCGCCGTGGTGTCGCAGCGCCTGCGCGAGTACGGCGCCGTCCCGGAAGAGGTGCCGACGATCGCGGTCGAGCCGCCGCGGACGCCGCAGCAGATGGAGCGCGCGGTCAAGGGGCTGGTCACCGGCCGGTACCAGTGGGTGGCCTTCACCTCGGCGAACGCGGTTCGCGCGGTGCGGGAGCGGTTCGAGGAGTACGGCCTGGACGCCCGGGCGTTCGCCGGCGTGAAGGTCGCCGCCGTCGGCGAGCAGACGGCGGCGTCGCTGCTCGAGTTCGGCATCCGGCCGGACCTGGTGCCCGATTCAGACCAGTCGGCCGAAGGCCTGGCCGCGGTCTGGCCGCCGTACGACGACCTGCTCGACCCGATCAACCGGGTGCTGCTGCCACGCGCGGACATCGCGACCGAGACGCTGCTGGCGCGGCTGATCGACCTCGGCTGGGAGGTCGAGGACGTGACCGCGTACCGCACGGTGCGCGCGGCGCCGCCGCCCGCGCCGGTCCGCGAGGCGATCAAGGGCGGCGGATTCGACGCCGTGCTGTTCACCTCGTCCTCCACCGTGCGGAACCTGGTCGGCATCGCGGGCAAGCCGCACGCGGTCACGGTGATCGGGGTGATCGGCCCGCAGACCGCCAAGACCGCGGCCGAGTTCGGGCTGCGCGTCGACGTGACCGCGCCCAAGCCGTCGATGGCGGCGCTGGTCGACGCCCTGGCCGAGTACGGCGCTGGCCTGCGGGACGCGGCCCAGCAGGCGGGGGAACCCCTCCGGCGGCCGAGCGAGCGCCGCCGCGGCGCCCGCCGCCGGCTGCGCTGAAAACGGCCCGAAGATACCGGGAGATACGGCAAGGTACGGAGATATGAACGCTGGATTCCCCCTGGCACGTCCCCGGCGGCTGCGCCGGACGCCTGCCCTGCGCAGGCTCGTGGCCGAGACCTCGCTGCGCCCGGGCGACCTGGTGCTGCCCGTATTCATCAAGGAAGGCATCACCGAGCCGCAGCCGATCGGCTCGATGCCCGGCGTCGTCCAGCACACCAGGGACAGCCTGCGCAAGGCGGCCGCGGAGGCGGCGGCCGCGGGCGTGGGCGGGCTGATCGTGTTCGGCGTCCCCGCGGTCAAGGACGGCCGGGGCTCGGCCGCCGACGACCCGGCCGGCATCTCCCAGCTCGCGCTGGCCGACCTGCGCGACGAGGTCGGCGACGCCTGCGTGATCATGGCCGACCTGTGCATGTGCGAGTACACCGACCACGGCCACTGCGGCCTGCTCACGCCGGACGGTGACGTCAGCAACGACGCCACCCTCGAGCGCTACGCCGCGATCGCCGTCGCCCAGGCGGACGCGGGCGCGCACCTGGTCGCGCCGAGCGGGATGATGGACGGCCAGGTGGCGGCGATCAGGGCGGCGCTCGACGGCGCGGGGCACGGCGACGTCGGAGTCTGCGCCTATTCGGCCAAGTACGCGTCCGGCTTCTACGGCCCGTTCCGCGAGGCCGCGGAGGGCGCGCCGGCGTTCGGTGACCGGGCTAGCCACCAGCAGGATCCGGCCAACGCGGTCGAGGCGCTCCGTGAGGTGGCGCTGGACATCGGCGAGGGCGCCGACATGGTGATGATCAAGCCGGCCCTCGCCTACCTGGACATCATCAGGCGGGTCGCCGATTCGGTGACCGTGCCGGTGGCGGCGTACCAGGTCAGCGGCGAGTTCGCGATGGTCGAGGCGGCGGCCGCCCGCGGCTGGCTGGACCGGGACCGGATCATTTCCGAAACGCTCACCGCGATCCGCCGGGCCGGCGCGAGCGTCATCCTGACCTACTGGGCGGCCGAGGTAGCCCGTCGGCTGGGCAGCTGACCGCGCTGGTTCCCACCTAGCAAACTGTGACCATATCGGGGTCATACCTAGGTCAATGGGCCGAACGGCCCGTGGCTCGTGCCCTACGATAGGTAACAGGGATAATCAGGTAGTGATACCCAGTCTCGTTCGGTATCTGCTGTATCTCGCGCGCAGGCCAGAGCCGGTCCGTACGGTCCGCTAGCCGCGCGCGGCAGCCAGCGGCAGCCAGCCAGCGGCAGCCAGCCAGCGGCAGCCAGCTAACGACAGGAGCACAGGGGCCTATGGTCGACGTGGTGCGGCGCCGAGGGGCAAGGGGCCGCGGCCGGGCGGCGGAACGTTTCCAGCCGCTCGGCGACGTGGCGGCACAGTACGCGTCCATGGGCTGGCCGGTGTGCCTCGGGGCCCATCCCGACCAACGCAAGCGCGTCGCGAGGGAACCGGGCCGCGCCTGCTCGTGCGACCGGGTGGGGTGCCCCGCGCCGGGCGCGCATCCGGTGTCCGCCGCCTGGCAGATGCAGGCGACCGTAGACCTGAACGTAATCCAGAGCTGGTGGGAAACCCGGCCGGAGGCGAACGTGATCCTCGTCACCGGCCGGGTTTTTGACGTTTTGGACGTGCCCGCGGCGGCCGGTTTCTCGGCCCTCGGCCAGCTGGAGGCGGCCGGGGTGGCCGTCGGCCCGGTCGCCGTGCTCGGCCAGGACCGGATGCTGTTCTTCGTGGTGACGAGGGGCTCGCCCACCGACGAAGACGAGTGGTGGTCATGCGGGCTTGACTGCGAGCCAGAAAAAAGTGTCGTGGCAGGCCTGCGCTGGCACTGCCGGGACAGCTACGTGCTGGCCCCGCCGTCTCCCTACGCGGGCGGCCTGGCCGCGCGCTGGCTGCGCCCGCCGCAGGAGCATCCGCTGCCGGACGCGCTGCGGCTGCTTGAGTACATCGTCGACGCGTGCGAGGCCTAGCTTGTCCGAGAGCAGTGAGTCGCTGTTCGCCCGCGCGCGTCAGGTGATCCCCGGCGGGGTGAACTCCCCGGTGCGCGCGTTCGGTTCGGTCGGCGGCGTGCCCCGGTTCATGGTCCGCGGCTCCGGGCCCTACCTGACCGACGTGGACGGGCGCGAGTACGTCGACCTGGTGTGCTCGTGGGGCCCGATGATCCTCGGGCACGCGCATCCGGCGGTGGTGTCCGCCATCTCCGCGGCGCTGGCGGACGGTACCTCCTTCGGGACGGCCACGCCGGGCGAGGTGCTGCTGGCCGAGGAGATCGTCGCACGCGCCCCGGTGGAGCAGGTCCGGCTGGTCAATTCGGGCACCGAGGCGACGATGTCCGCCGTCCGGCTGGCCCGCGGGTTCACCGGCCGTTCCCTGGTCGTCAAGTTCGCCGGGTGCTACCACGGGCACGTGGACGCGCTGCTCGCGGCCGCGGGTTCCGGCGTGGCGACATTCGGGCTGCCCGACTCGCCCGGCGTCACCGGGGCCGCCGCCGGGGACACCATCGTGCTGCCCTACAACGACGTCGACGCCGTGTCCGCGGTGTTCGCCGAGCGCGGCTCGTTGATCGCCTGCGTCATCACTGAGGCGTGCCCCGCGAACATGGGGATCGTGCCGCCCGCGCCCGGGTTCAACGCGTTGCTGGCGTCTTTGTGCCGCTCGGCCGGGGCCCTGCTGATCATGGACGAGGTGCTGACCGGGTTCCGGGTGTCCGCGTCGGGCTGGTACGGCGTCGACGGCGTAGCCGGCGACCTGGTGACGTTCGGCAAGGTGATGGGCGGCGGGCTGCCTTGCGCGGCCTTCGGCGGACGTGCCTCGATCATGTCACGGCTCGCGCCGGCCGGGCCGGTCTACCAGGCCGGCACGCTGTCCGGTAACCCGCTGGCCGTCGCGGCCGGGCTCGCTACCCTGCGGTCGTGCACCGCGGAGGTGTACGCGCGGGTGGACGCCGCTGCCGCCGCCATCGCGAAGCTGGCATCCTCGGCGCTCAGCGCCGTCGGTGTCCCGTTCTGGATTTCAGAAGCAGGGAGTCTGTTCTCGGTGTTCCTCGGCCGGACGGAGCCGGTTCGCTCGTTCGCCGACGCCAAGGAGCAGTCGCCCGCCGCCTACGCCGCGTTCTTCCACGCCATGCTCGACCGGGGCGTCTACCTGCCGCCGTCGCCGTATGAGGCATGGTTCGTCTCCGCCGCTCATGACGACGCGGCTTTGGGGCGCATCGCCGACGCCCTGCCTGCCGCGGCCGAGGCCGCCGCCGCGGCGCTTAGCGCCTAATTTCCCGCCGGCGCTAGGTAAGCTGGCCGGGCTATGTCCGACACAACCATCGTCCACCTGCTCAGGCACGGCGAGGTGGAAAACCCGGCCGGCATCATCTACGGCCGCCTGCCTGGATACCACCTGTCCGCGAACGGCCGCTCGATGGCCAGCGCCGCGGCGGATTATTTCGCCGAACGATCGGTGGTGGCACTTTTCTGCTCTCCGCTCGAGCGGGCCCAGGAGACGGCGCGCCCGGTGGCGGAGCGGCTCGGGCTCGACATCGTGACCGACGACCGGCTGATCGAGTCATGGAACCATTTCGAGGGCATGAAGTTCGGCGTGGGCGACGGGTCGCTGCGCCGCCCGGCGCACTGGCGGTACCTGATCAACCCGTTCCGGCCGTCCTGGGGCGAGCCATACCAGGACGTCGCGGCCAGGATGCTCGCCATGATGGCGACCGCGCGGAAAGCCGCGGCGGGCGCCGAAGCGGTGTGCGTCAGCCACCAGCTGCCGATCTGGGTGACCCGGCGGATGACCGAACGCAAACGGCTGTGGCATAACCCGACCACGCGGGAGTGCGCGCTGGGCAGCGTGACCAGCTTCACCTATTCGGGTGACCGGCTCACCGGGGTTTACTACACGGTGCCGGCCCGGAGACAGGTCACCCAGGGCGATGCGGCACAATAGTGCGGTACTACCCCCTGTAGGAGATCGCAAGGGTCACCCGTGCTGAGCCCCGTGTTGAGAGCCCCGTGGTTGAGAGCCAGGCGCCGCACGGTCGTGTTGGCGGCGGCCGTACTCGCCGGGGTGCTGCTGGCCGTGGCGCTGGTGGCCGGGTGGGCCGGCGGCGGCAGCAGCGGCGTGAGCTATGTCGGCGGCAACGACAGCGCGGTGCTGTACGCGGCCGGGCACCGCCCGTTGGCGCCGGACTTCTCTTCGACCACGCTGACCGGCACCCCGGTGCACTTCTCCTCCTACCGCGGCAAGGTGGTCGTCCTCAACTTCTGGGGATCGTGGTGCGATCCGTGCCGCGCGGAGGCCCCGACGCTGGCGCTGGTGGCCAAGCAGTACCAGCCGGCGGGCGTGGTCTTCCTCGGCGTGGACGAGCGTGATACGACGGCCAGCGCCGAGGCGTTCACCCGCAACTTCGGCATCACGTACCCGAGCCTGAGCGATCCCAGCCAGGAGATCGCCCTCGATTTCACCGCCGTGGTCCCGCTCGAGGGAACCCCGACCACGCTGGTGATCGACCGCACCGGGCATATCGCCGGCGCGGTCTTCGACTCGGCGACTTATCCGGAACTCACCGCGGTCATCACGAGCGTCACCGGGAAGGCGGGGGGATAGCGGTGGTGAGCCGATGACAGATGTGCGTGCGCCGGAGACGGATCCGTTCGACCCGGCGGCCGAAGCGGACGACCAGCCGGCCACGGGCCCGGCGTCGCCAGGCGGCAGTGCGTTCGGGCTCGCCGACTGGCTGAAATGGGTGTGGCGGCAGCTCACCTCGATGCGGATCGCGCTGGTCCTGCTGTTCCTGCTGGCCCTGGGCAGCGTGCCCGGGTCGATGCTGCCGCAGCAGGGCACCAACCCGGCCGGCGTGCAGCAGTACTACGCGTCCCATCCGGCCCTGGCGCCCTGGCTGAACCACCTCGGGCTCTTCAACGTCTTCGGCGCGCCCTGGTTCGCCGCCATCTACCTGCTGCTGTTCGCCTCCCTGGTCGGCTGCGTGGTGCCGCGCACCTTCCGGCTGGCCGGATCGGCGCGCACGCTGCCACCACGGGCGCCGCGCAACCTGGCCAGGCTGCCCAGGTCCGCCGAGTACGCCACCGCCCTGCCGCCCGCCGAGGCGGTCGAGGTGGCGGCCCGGGTGCTGTCCGGTCACGGATTCCGGCTCCGTCGTCCCGTTGAGCCCGCTGACCCGGCCGATGGCGGCCACTGGGTGTCGGCGGAGAAGGGCTACCTCAGGGAAGCCGGCAACCTGCTCTTCCACTTGGCGCTGCTCGGCGTGCTGGTGTCGGTCGCGCTCGGCGGCCTGTTCGGCTACAAGGCCGACCGGCTGCTGGTGCAGGGCGACACCTTCGCCGACACCGCGAGCGCGCTCGATGAGTTCTACCCGGGCCGGTTCGTCACCGCCGCCGATCTCGGCCCGTTCACGATCACGCTGAACACGTTCGACGCCAGCTACATCTCCTCCGGTTCGCAGCGCGGCCAGCCGTCCGCGTTCGACGCGCAGATCAGCTACACCGAGCAGCCGGGCGGGCCGACCCGGGCCGGCCAGCTGGAGGTCAACAGCCCGCTGTCGATCGACGGGGCGAAGGTGTACCTGATCGGTCACGGGTACGCGCCGGAGTTCCGGGTCACCGATGCCCGCGGGCAGGTGGTGTACAACGCGGCGACGCCCTTCATCTCCTCACCGTCAGGGAACTTCCTGTCCGAGGGCGTGGTGAAGGTACCCGACGCCCAGCCGGAACAGCTCGGCTTCACCGGCGTCTTCGTGCCGACCGCGGTGGACGTCGGCGGCACGCTCGAGTCGGTGTTCCCCGCCGCCGACAACCCGGTGGTGAGCCTGATCGCCTACGCCGGGAACCTGGGCATGAACACCGGGGTGCCGCAGTCGGTCTACCAGCTGGACACCAGCGGAATGCAGCGGCTCACGGCCAACCCGCAGGTGCTGCTGCCGGGCCAGTCGCTGAAGCTGCCCGGCGGCCGGGGCACGATCACGTTCACCGGCTACGTTCCGTGGGTGAGCCTGGCCATCACGCATGACCCGGGCCAGCTGCCCGCCCTGATCTGCGGCATCGCCGCCCTAGGCGGGCTGCTGCTCTCGTTCATGATCCGCCGCAGGCGGGTCTTCGTCCGGGCCCGCTCCGGTGGGCACGGCACCGTGGTGCAGGTCGGCGGCCTGGCCCGCACCGACGCCAGCGGCGGTTTCGAGGCCGAATTCGCCACCTTGGCCGCCGAGCTCAGATCGGCCCACGAACAAGCCGGTGCCCATCAGCCGGCCGCACACCATCAACAAGAGGGAGAGTGAGGGGCCATGCCCGTCAACGTTGCCCTGGGCCACGTCAGTAACGCCTTCCTGATCGCGGCGCTGGTCATCTACTCCCTGTCAGTGGTCGCGTTCGCCGGCGATTTCGCCTTCGGACGGCCGCGGCGGGCCGCGGTGGCTCGCGCGGAGCAGGCGCAGGACCGCGCCACCGCCCTGGCCGCGGTCGGCGCGGCCAGCAGCACGGCCCCGGCTCTTCCCGAAGCGGCTGAGCCGGCGCAGGCTCCCGGGGCGCCGGCGGACGGGCCCGCGGACGGCGCCGCGGGCGTGGCCGCGGGCGGCGCCGACTCAATGCCCGAGCTTGCGGTTCCCTTGCCGCGCGCCATCCGTGAGGCCGGCCGCTGGGTGCAGACGGCCCTGGCGCTCAGCCTGGCCGGGGTACTGGCTCATACCGCGGCTGTCATCACCCGCGGGCTGGCGGTGCACCGGGCGCCTTGGGGCAACATGTACGAGTTCGTCACCGCCCTGACCTGCGTCGCCGCGATCTTCTTCCTGTTCGTGATGATCCGCTACCGGGCCTGGACCCTCGGCGTTTTCGTCATGGGCGCGGTGGTGATCACGCTGGGGCTCGCCGAGACGCTCATCTACACCACGGCCGGGGAGCTCGTCCCGGCCCTGCAGTCGTACTGGCTGGATATCCACGTCACCGCGATGACCCTGGCGACCGGCATCTTCTTCGTCGCCGCGGTGCTCGGCTTCGTCTACCTGTGGGTGGACAGGTACACCAGGCGGGTGGCGGACGGCCGGGCCGCGCCGGGCAACGGGATCATCCGCAAGCTGCCCAGCATCGAGCAGCTCGACCGGCTCACCTACCGGACCGTCGTATTCGGGTTCCCGGTCTGGACGTTCGGCGTCATCGCGGGCGCGATCTGGGCCGACCAGGCCTGGGGCCGGTACTGGGGCTGGGACCCGGTGGAAACCTGGGCCTTCATCACCTGGGTGCTCTACGCCGCGTTCCTGCACGCCAGGGCCACCGCGGGCTGGCGCGGCCGCCGGGCGCACTACATCCAGCTGCTCGGCTTCACCAGCCTGATCTTCAACATCCTGGTCGTGCAGGTGTTCATCGCCGGATTGCACTCCTACGCCGGCGTGAGCTGAACCGGGTCGGCGGCGGGTGCCTCAGACCTCTTCGCCGGCCTGCGAATTACCCTGGATCGCGCGGTCAAGCGCGCGCAGGAACTCCGGGTCGTCGTCCGGCCCCTTGGGCGCGGCCCGGCCGGTGTCGGCCACCCTGGCCCGCCCGGCCGGATGACGTGCTACCGCGTCGTCCGCGTCGGTCCATCGGGCGGTTTGAAAGTAGTCGTCACCCAGGCTGTCCGGGTCCCAGCGCGGCATCGGCGCGAACGGAGCGGATGAGTTGCGGGCCGCCGGCCTGACGATGAGCCAGGCGATGGCCCCACCGATGAACGTCACGGTGATGACGACGATCCAGGTCGGCTTGGGCATGCCCTGGAACTCCGAGGCCGGGGTGAGTATGGCGTCTGTCAGGCAGTAAAGCCAGAAGCCTGTCATGAACAGGGTAAATAGGGCGACAGACAGCAACATGGCGGAAAGCCTAACCTCAGGCATCCAGGCCACGGGGCGAAATAGGTCAAGTTTATGCCGGTTCGTCACCACCAGGTATTGGGCGCATCAGGTGACGGGGCGGGCGAACTCGGCATACGCTGGCCGTCAGGGCAACAGGGCAGGAGAACGGGTACATGCGGCTAAGGCTGTTCGACCGCATCCGCCGACTCGCTCATTTCCGCAGGCCACCGGCTGATGCGGCGGGGGTTCCTGGTACGCAGGGCAGGCATCGCCGCGATCGGACCCGCGGGTCCGCAACGACTCCCGGCTCGCTGAGCTTTCCTGGCGGGCCCGATTATCCCGGCGGGGCTGACCCGGCTCGCGGCCGCGCCCCCGCGTCCGGGGAATGGCCTGCGCCCGGTGGCCCGCCCGGCGAGCTGGCGCATACCGCCTCACCCTGGCCGGGCAGTTCACCGGTACCAGGAGCACCGGTCGCGCCGGGTACTCCGGCGGGACCGGGCGATCCAGCCGGGTCGCGGGCCGATCCGCGGGTAAGCGGAACCCGCCGGGACGCCGGGGCGTCCGCGGTGCGCGCCGGGGCCGCCAGGGCGCGGATCCGTGCGGCGCCCCAGGATGCCGCCGCGGTCGGCATGGGCGAGGCCACGGGACCGGTGGCAGCGGCGCCCGGTACGAGGACGCGCCGGTACGAAGCGGCGGAGCCGAGCCTGGCGCAGTCGGCAGGAGCGAGCCTGTCGGATACCCGGGCGGCGGAGCTTGCCCGGGTCGCGACTGGCGTCCCGCGTCAGCCTGACGGCACCGGGCGATCGGCCCGGCGGCCCGGCGGGGCGGCCTCGCACGCCGGGCTGCCCTACGCACCCGCGCATCCCCGGGAACGGCAGCGGGCTCCGGACGGCCGCAGGCACTGCGGCTCGATCGAGGCCATCCTGTGGCGGCAATGGGACCCGGCGTCGCCGCCGCCCCGGGAGGTGGTGGCGGCCGTCGACCGGCTGGCCGAACTTCCCGAGCGAATCAAGGAAAGGCTGGCCGACGGCCTCGACGCGATCTTCATCGGGCCCGGCGGCGTGCCGGAACTCGACGACATGACCAGCCTGCGCGGCGTCCCGCTGCCTTCCGGGCGGGCCTCGTGGGATGCCTGCGCGGGTGCCTACGGCGAACGCAAGATCGTGGTCGGCTCCCGGCCGTCTCCGACTCCGGACGTGATGTGCCACGAGGTCGGGCACGCGCTTGATGATCTCGACGGCCCGCAAGGTAAATGGCAATCTGACTCAGCGGAGTTCCGCATGCTCTACGATCAGTGCCAGCCACATTTCGCCAGTGATTTCCACCGTCAGCCGGGTGGCCTCGGGCGCAAGGAGTTTTTCGCGGACGCGTTCGCCGCCATCGCGTCCAGGCAGCGGCCGGCCCTGGTGGACATGCTGAGCGGGGATACACGGACTGCACTGCGGGTCATGCTGTATTTCAACCGGCGCTATGGCATCTAAGGTGATCAGCGATGTTTGTCATACGACTGCCGAACGGGAACCTCATGGTCCCGCAGACCGCGACGGGAAACGACGGGCGTATCCTCGGCGACGTGTACGTGGAGATCGGGCCGCAGGACGCGGACTACTCCCGGCTAGCCGCCCAGGCGCTGACTCCCGAAGAAGCCGAGCAGCGCCGTGACCGGTGGCGACGCGACGACGAGGCCCTGCGCCAGGAGTTCCTTGAGTTCGCGAGGCTGAACGGCGAGCACACATGGCAGGACACCGCCGAAGGCGACGAGTCCTGAGGCCGCGAAACCGCACGCCATCTAGGGCACCGACGAGGCGCCCGAACATTTGAGGAACCCCCCACAGAGCCCCCTGGAACCCCACCCGAAGGAACCGCCCCGTAAACCGGAGAGACCGCGGGTGGTCTCATCCGCTCGGGGGTGGTCAGGCCGCCGGGTGGCCTTGCGGTTGCGGTGATGGTTCGCTGTCGCCCCGCAGCAGGGCCCGTACTTCAGACTCGCGGAACCTGCGGTGTCCACCCGGGGTTCGGATGCTCGTGATGCGCCCGGAGGCCGCCCAGCGGGTGACGGTCTTCGGATCCACCCGGAAAAGTGTGGCCACCTCTCCCGGCGTGAGGAGGCGCTCGTTGTTGCCGTCCACGTTCAGTCTCCTCCGACTGTCTCCCTTGAGCCTCTGGTCAGAATGTCCCTCTAGTTTGGCGCTGAACGAGTACTTTCTACCTAGATTTCTGGAAATTAGCTCGGCGTTTCGCGGACGACTTGGCAATTTATAGTAGTCACGGCATGACAATCGGTAATAAACGCACGAGTTAGCAGGTGTTACGCAAGGCTCTGCAGTCGCAGCCAGACCGCCGCCGCGGGCCAGATGACGCTGGCGCATGGGGGGCGGGAAGGCCGCGGGAACCAGCACGAGGGGTGGCGGGATGAGCGGTGGGCTGACCGGAGCCGGATCCGGGCTGGTCAGCCTGGCCGAGATACGAGACGCGGCCCGTCGGCTCGAGCGGGTGGCGGTCCGCACGCCGCTGATCCCGGTCGCCAGGCTCGAGCCGCCTCTCCTGGTCAAGCCCGAGTCGCTGCAGCCCACCGGGTCGTTCAAGCTGCGCGGCGCCTACGCCGCCATCACGGCCAGCGAGCAGGCCGCCAGGCAACACGGAGTCATCGCTCATTCCAGCGGCAACCACGGTCACGCGGTGGCCTACGCCGCGGCCCTGCTTGGCGTGCGGGCGGTCGTCGTGGTCCCGCGGACCGCGCCGAAGGTCAAGACCGATGCGATCGAGTACTACGGCGCGGAACTCGTGACGGTCGAGCCGACCTTGCCGGCCCGGGTAGCCGCCACCTCCGAACTCGTGGCCAGGCACGGGTACGTGCCGATCCCGCCCTTCGACGACCGGGCGGTCATCGCCGGCCAGGGCACGGTCGGCCTGGAGATCGCGGCCGACTGCCCGCAGGTCGGGCTGGTCCTGGTGCCGGTCAGCGGCGGTGGCCTGATCTCGGGCATCGCGGCGGCCGTGCGGGCCGTTTGTCCGGCCGCGGCCGTGGTGGGCGTCGAGCCGGAACTCGCCGCGGACGCGAGCGAGTCCTTCCGCCGCGGTGAGCGAGTCAGCTGGCCGCCGGCCGACGTCCAGCGGACGGTCGCGGACGCGCTCCGGGTGGAGCAGGTCGGCGCGCTGCCGTTCGCGCACATCCGCGAGCTGGTGGGCGGCATGGTCACGGTCACCGAGGACGAGATCCTCGCCGCGGTCAGGGTGCTCGCGAGCCACGCCCGGCTGGTGGCGGAACCGGGGGGCGCGGCCGCCGTCGCGGCGTGGCTCTACCACCGGGACGAGCTTCCCGAAGCCACGACGGCGGTAGCGGTGGTCTCGGGCGGCAACATCGATCCGGCACTGCTGGCGGCGACGCTCGCCGGGGAGTGATTATGCTGGGACCGTTATGCGTACCACACTCGCTTACACGTCAGCGCGGATCGTGCTGCTCGCCGTCTCGATGATGCTGCTGTACCTGGCGGGCGCCCGCGGCCTGCTGCTGCTCGCGCTCGCGCTCGTGGTGAGCGGGATAGCCAGCTTCGTCCTGCTCTCCAGGCAGCGGGACATCATGTCGGGAGCGCTGCTGACGCGCCTCAAGAACGGGCGGGCCCGGGCCACCAGCTTCCGCACCAGGCTCGAGGAAGGCGCACGCGCCGAAGACGAGGACTGAGCCGCGAGGTAGCCATCAACGATGCCGGCGGCCACCCCTGCCAGGCGGGCTGACTACAGCCGCCGGATGGCGGGGCCAAGCCTGAGCATCGACCCGGATGCACGGGGGGCCGCGGTGCCGCCGGGTTCGGCCGCCTCGTCGGGAGGGCTGGCGAGCCAGCCGCCCGTGGTCAGGAGCTTCAGCACGGCGTCGACGGCTTGCTGGCGGGTCATGACCGAGGTGTCGAGCACCAGGTCGGCGTCACGCGGTTCCTCGTAGGGATCAGACACTCCGGTGAAGCCTGTGATCAGCCCGGCGCGGGCCTTGGCGTACAGGCCCTTGCGGTCGCGCGCCGCGCAGACATCCACCGGGGTCGAGACGTAGACGAGCAGGAAGTCGCCGACCTCGGTGACCATCTGGCGGGCGGCCGCGCGCGCCGCGGCGTACGGCGCGATCGGCGCGCAGATCGCGATGCCGCCGTGCCGGGCGACCTCGGCCGCGACGTAACCGATGCGCGCGATGTTGAGGTCCCGGTCGGCCCGGGAGAAGGTGAGCCCGGCGGACAGCAGTTGCCGGACGTGGTCGCCGTCGAGCAGCGAGACCGTGCGGTCCCCCCGTTCGGTCAGCGCCTCGGCCAGCCCGCGGGCAACGGTGGACTTGCCGGACCCGGACAGGCCGGTAAAGAAGATCGCCAGGCCGCGTTCGGCCCGGGGCGGCCGGGCCCGGCGCAGCTGGTGGGCCACGCCCGGCGGAGCGAACCAGGCAGGAACCTCGGCACCGGAATCCAGCAACGCGCCGAGCTCGGAACCGGTCAGCTCGCCCTGCTCGGCTCCCGGTTCGATCAGCGCGAGCGGGCGCCACACTTCCGGGCGCGGGTCGTAGGCCCACTCGCCGGCGCTGATGACCGGGATCGGCACTCCGGGCAGCGTCAGCGTGCCGGGTTTCGTCCCGGCAGGCAAGCCCGT
>Ga0208565_1000441_pt1 | contig 31020 bp, 28 predicted proteins | sample Sb_taG_7_FD_187706 | JGI IMG/M metagenome (GOLD analysis project Ga0208565, IMG submission 187706) | Peat soil microbial communities from Weissenstadt, Germany - Sb_50d_2_FS metaG (SPAdes) (version 2) | ecosystem: Environmental > Terrestrial > Soil > Wetlands > Peat | place: Germany...
AGGCGGGCCTGCGGCCGGGCGACGCGGTGGCGCTGCTGACCGAGAACAACCTGCGTGCCTTCGAGGTGTACTGGGCCGCACTGCGATCCGGTTTGTATATCACCGCCGTCAACAACCGCCTCAAGCGGGACGAGGCCGCCTACATCGTCAGCGACAGCGGCGCGACCGCGCTGATCGTGTCGGCCGAGCAGGCCGTCACCGCCGAGGCGATCACCGGCCAGACCGCCGGCGTGAAGCTGCGGCTGGCCTACGGCGGCCCGGTCAAAGACCACGGTAGTTACGAGCAGACTATCGCCGCGGCGTCCGCGGTGCCGTTCGCCGACCAGCCGCACGGCGCCACCATGCTGTACTCCTCGGGTACCACCGGACGGCCGAAGGGGGTCCGCCCGACCCTGCCCGACCGCCAGGTGTCCGAGCCCGGCGAAGCCCTGGTGACCTTGGCTGGCCAGTTCTTCGGCGTCAGCCAGGACTCGGTCTACCTGTCGCCCGGCCCGATCTACCACGCGGCCCCGCTGCGGTGGTGCGGCGCCATCCAGGCCCTCGGCGGCACCGTGGTCATGATGAAGCGATTCGACGCGGAGCAGGCCCTGCACGTCATGGGAGACCGGCGCGTCACGCACGCGCAGTTCGTGCCGACCATGTTCGTCCGCATGCTGCAGCTACCGCAGGATATCCGCGACCGCTATGACATCTCGAGCTTGCGGGTCGCCATCCACGCCGCGGCACCGTGCCCGGTCGAGGTCAAGCAGAAGATGATCGACTGGTGGGGCCCGGTCCTGGTGGAGTATTACGCCGGCACCGAGGGCAACGGCATGACCGCCATCGACAGCGGTACCTGGCTCACCAAGCCGGGCACCGTCGGCCGGGCCGTCTACGGCACCGTAAGGATCTGCGCCGACGACGGAACCGAGCTCCCCCCGGGTCAGACCGGCGTCGTCTACTTCGAGAGCGACGAGATCCCGTTCGCCTACCACAACGACCCGGACAAGACCCGGGCCGCACAGCACCCGGCCCACCCGGCCTGGACCACCCTCGGCGACATCGGCTACCTCGACGAGGACGGCTTCCTGTTCCTCACCGACCGCAAGGCGTTCACGATCATCTCGGGCGGCGTCAACATCTACCCGCAGGAGACCGAGAACGTGCTCGCGCTGCACCCGGCCGTCTACGACGTCGCGGTCATCGGCGTCCCCGACCCGGAGATGGGCGAGTCGGTGGCGGCGTTCGTCCAGCCTGCGCCGGATGCCGTGCCGGGCCCCGAACTCGAGCAGGAGATCATCGCGTTCGTGAAGTCGAAGATCGCCAGCTTCAAGGCGCCCAGGACCGTCCGCTTCGTCGACGACCTGCCGCGGAGCGAGGCGGGCAAGCTGATGAAGTCGGAGCTCAGGGCCAGGTACGTCACCGGCTGAGCCAGTTGGGGCAATGAGCATCACATCGCACTGACACTCCATGGGAGGTGAAGCGGCGTTTCCTTCCCGGCCTGAAGGCCGGGGTCTCCACGCCGCGATCCTGATGAGCAGCCTGCAATACTCCGAGTCCATCGTGGTGGCCCGCTCGCCGGAAGCCCTTTACGACATGGTCTCCGACGTGACGCGGATGGGCGAGTGGAGCCCGGTCTGCAAGGCCTGCTGGTGGGACGAGGGTGAAGGCCCCCGGGCAGGGGCCTGGTTCACCGGCCGCAACGAGCTGCCCGAACGGACCTGGGAGACCCGCTCCCAGGTCGTGGCGGCGGACCGCGGCCGGGAGTTCGCCTTCGAGGTCAACAGCGGGTGGGTCCGGTGGGGCTATACGTTCACCGCCGTGGACTCCGGGACGCAGGTCACCGAGTCCTGGGAGTTCCTGCCCGCCGGCATCAGCGGGTTCCGCGACCGGTACGGCGACAACGCCCCGGCCCAGATCGCGAACCGCACCGAGGCCGCGCACCGGGGCATTCCGGTCACCCTCACCGCGATCAAGAAGGCCGCGGAGGCGGACTGACCTCAGGCTATGATCATCCGGTGCCTACATGGCTGGACTGGCGCGCCGGCGCGCCGGCGGGAAGAGCGGACATGACCTCGACGGATATCCCGGCCCTGCTGCGGCGTGGGGCTGTGGCCGTGGCGGCCGGGCGCGTGGCGCTGGGCCTGACCGCCCTGGCCTGGCCCTCGGTACCGGCTCGCCCGTGGGTTGGCGCGGCAGCGGATGACCTGGCTGCGCGGGTGTTCGGGCGGGCCCTGGGAGCGCGTGACGTCGCCCTGGGGCTGGGCGCGCTGACGGCCCTGCACAGCCCGGGCGCCGAGCCCGGATCCGCCAGCGCTTGGGTCGCCGCGGGCGCCCTGTCCGATGCCCTGGACGTGGCCGCCAGCCTGGCATCGTGGCGCGAGCTACCGCGACTGACCCGGTGGCTGGTCGCCGCGTCCGCCGGCGGCGCGGCGCTGACCGGTGCCGCCGCGGCGGTGACCTCGGCCACGTCGCGCCCCCCGTCGGCGTCGAGCTAGCCCTACGCTGGAGGTATGGCGGCAAGATCACGCCGGGCCCGGCTCGCGGACGTGCACGAGCTGGCCATGCGCATGCCGCACGTCACGGTCGTGCACGGATCGGGCGGCAACCCGATCTACCAGATCGGCGGTAAGTCCTTCGTCTTCTTCCGGAACCCGCGCCCCGATGCGGTCGATCCTGCCACTGGTGAGCGCTACCCGGACGTGATCGTGTTCTGGGTGGCGTCGGACTCGGACAAGCAGGCACTGATCCAGGATCAGGCCTCGCCGTTCTTCACGACCCCGCACTTTGACGGCCACCCGTCTGTGCTGGTGCGGGGGAGCCGCATCGGCGAGCTCACCGTGCAGGAACTGGCCGAGGTCGTCCAGGACGCCTGGCTCTCCCGTGCCTCGCCCGCCCGAGCCGCGGCCTGGCTCGACGCGCATTCCGGTCCGATATCGCCGCGGCCGGGGGTGTGATGGCTGGCGCGCGCCGTGGCGGGCCGCAGGCAGCCTGCGTCATCGCAGGTCGCCGGTGGCCTTGAGGTCGTCGAAGAGCAACTGGTCGACGGGGGGTATCCGGGGACGGTCGGCGTAGGAGAACCAGGCGAGCTCGTCGATCTCGCTGCTGGCGGCCAGCGTCCCGGCGTAGTCGCCGGTGTAGCAGCTCATCCGCACCACCGCGCCGTCCGGCTGGCCTGCCTCGTAGGTGCCGACGTGCGTCACCGTCTCGGGCAGGAGCGTGACCGTTAGTTCTTCGGCGATCTCGCGCAGCAGGGTCTGCAGATCGTTTTCCGCGCCTTCGCGCTTTCCCCCGGGAATGTAGAAGATGTCCTTCCCGCGTGGCCGCGCGCACAAGATCCTGCCGTTCTCCAGACGAACCCATGCCACCGTGTCGACGAACGCTGTCCCGGCGGTCTCTTCCGGGGCGCGCATCCGCCACGCGTCGGTCACCAGCTCGGCCAGGCGCTCGACGTCCACCTCGCCCAGCCGCAGCATCACCAGCGGCCAGCCGTCGTATCCGGGCGCGGTGAAGAAGGTGCCGGGCTCGCCGAGGAGCAGAGCCTGCTTCTCGCCCTCGTCGCCGACGAACAGCACCGCGATGTCGGTCCGGATCACCCGGGGCTTGCCCGGCCTGCGCTCGGGGTAGGACCAGACGAACCCCTTGCCGCCGACCCTGAAGTCGAAGCCGTCGCTGTCGATCTCCTCCACACCGGGCAGGGCCAGCGCGAGGCGGCGTACGTCGCCGGCGTCAGCCATCGAGGTTCCTCCGGATCGCCAGCACCGGGAACTCATCCGGGTCGTGGGCGGCCAGGAGGCCGCCCACATGTCGTAAAGCGCGACCTCAGGGCTGGGGGAGCCACGGATACCGCTGAGTGTCCTTGCCCGCGTAGTCGGGATCCAGGTAGATGAAGCAGCGCTGGATCTTCCAGTCGCGGATCTCGAAGACGTCACACCACCGGCCAGCCGCCCACTCGGGGATCCCGGCCCGCCAGGGGCCGTCACGGTGCTCTCCGTGACTGGTGCCCTCGCATACCACTACGTCGCCCGAGAACACCCAGTTGAAGTGGGAGTAGTGGTGGACTATCGAGGTGATGGTGCCGCCCACGTCGGCAAACAGCTGGCCGATGCTCTTCTTGCCGGTCGCCAGTCCCCACTTAGGGAAGTAGACCTGCGCGTCCTCGGCGAACAGATCCATGATGCTGCCGCCGGTCGAGGTGACACCACCGTTATCGAAGGCCTTCAGGTACTCCAGCGCAACTGACTTGCGCTGCTCATCGGTCATCGTCTGCGTCGTCAGTGCCATCGGGCTACCACCATCCTCACGCGTGGGAAACAGCTGCCCTCCTCAGCACCCTAGCGAGCGATGGTGCGCGATCCTAGATGGCGTGACCACTGGCTTGTCCTAAGGGGGGCGCCCGCCAACGCCGTCGCCATCAAGTAACGTCCCGCGGTGGCCGGGGCGGGTCACGCAGTCCGTTCGGCCTCAAAAGATCGCCGTCAGTAGCCCGCGAACAGGCTCATCTACATGACATTGCTGCGCACCCCAGCCCGTTCGGTAAATTCAAGATCATTAATCCGAACGTGCCGTGGTTAACGTCATAAAGAATGCTGCGCGGTATTCAGCGCAGCCGGCCTTGGGGTGAACCCGGTACGGACCCGGCGGCACGTTGGGGCCGGGGAACACGCGCCGTCGCGGTTGGCCGCGGGCTCTGCACGCCGCGCCCCGATCGTCGTATCCCCGAACTCGTGGATCGTCGGCATCCAGGCCCCATGGTGATAGTTATCTAGTTGAAATGTCAGGGTAGCCATCCGTCTCTGGACTGCGCGCTTTAGCAGTATAGATTGGATGATGCCGGGTTAAATGTTACGCCGCGTGCTAAGTGTGACTAGAGCGGCGTGAGGGGGGGATGTGAGAGGGCTGGAAGCGATCCGGAACTGTTATGCCGAGGGGTCGGCGGAGCATGAGTCAGCATGAGCCGGCGCGCGGCGGGAGACATCCAGGAATTTGAGTTCATCCTGCGAGCCATGCTCAACCGGGGCGTCCTGCCGGTTCCCCACGACCGCGTGAAAGTATCAAAGGACGACTGGCATGGAAGAACTCGTGAGCAGTTCAGCAAAATACCTCACGTAGATATGCTGTCAAGGATCTTCCGGATCATCTTAATACCGGACCTAGATAACCCGGAGGTGGTCAGGAAGATCACCGAGTGGGCAGGTCACGTACGGCCCGACGTGATCGGCGGCCTCCTCGCGGCGGCGAAGCGATCCGGCACCGACGCCTGGCAGTCGATGATGCAGATCCGGCAACCGAAACTCGCGCAGCTATGGACGGCCGACAATTACATGCAGGTGCTGTGGGACCCCAGCCTGGCGCCGCACCCGGCAGTGACTCCGGTCGCGGTCGCTCCAGATTCAGGAAAGAAGAGCTGGGTGCCTGCTGAATTGAGCCGTTTCCGGCGAGCGCCTGTGGCGGGTGATGACGTTGCCGTCCGGCTGCGCATCTAAGGAAGTATGCATGATCCGTATAGTGTTATTTCCGGCAAACCGGGTATAAGGTCCCCTGTACAGGGGAGGAGTACATTGCGCTATGGCTGAATTGGCCAGATTTACCGTGCGCGAGCATGAGTCAGTTGTCTTCGAGATTGATGACATCGGTGACGGAATCAGGCAGGTCGGCCTTGGCCGTAAGGGCAAGGTCGTGGACGTGCAGCAGTCGTTCGAAGGCAAGCTTTCGAACATCCGCGATGCAGCGTCAGCAGCCTTGTCGGTACTGAAGGAAGATCTCCGTCCGGACGCGGTGACATTGAGATTCGGCATCAAGATGACCGTCGAGGCGGGAGCGGTCATCGCCCGCACCGTTGTCGAGGGGAACATGGAAGTGGAAATGTCCTGGCACCGCGACGCGGCCGCCGCGGCTACCGCAGCCGAAGCCACCGAGGCGACCGCTCAGAAGAGCTCTGGATGACGCTGCCAGAGACGTCGTGGCGGCTGCGCCTTCGGGAAGCAGGCGACGACGGTGAGCCCGGACGCGTTCTCGGCACAGGTTTCGCCGTCACTGATCATGCGGCGCTGACCTGCGCTCACGTGGTTGAGAACGCGACCGAGTGCTGGGCGGAACCACTTGATGGCAGCGTTAAGGCGCAACGCTGCAGGATCCAAGCTGATCCGTCAGCGATTGACATGACCGACGGCTCGTCTGACGTCGCGGTGATCGGCTTCCCCAATTCCGTGCCCCCCGCGCCGCTCGGACCTTATGAGCCGCCCGTCTCCGGTACTGAAATCGAGGTTGTCGGCTATATCGAAAGGTACCTCGACTGGGGGCGGACGCAGGTCACTCGTGGGCATATCCTGGGCGGCCCCGTCAAGGGGCTTATTCAAGTTGGCATCCTTGACGGACATCCCCCCATCGTGGAGGGCTACAGCGGTGGCGCCGCCGTGGATGCCTACTCCAGCCGGGTTGTCGGCATGGTGGCGCAGGCCGAACCCGATCACCGGATCGCCTGGATAATACCGCTGGCCGCGATCGCTGACCGGTGGCCGCCGTTGGCTGAGTATTTGCCGAGGGGACTACTGGGGGACCCGGAGTTCAGGCGCGCCAGCAACGAGCTCAGATACGGCCATCACGCGGATGCGCTGCGCAGATTCAGCGAGCTGTCAAAGTCTTATCCGCACGAGGCTGATGTTCACTATTACCGGGTCTTGGCCGCGCTTAACGGTCAGCGCCCCGGGGGCCATCAGGGGACGGTGATCGAGAAGATGGAGCAGCTCCTCGACTATGCGCTGCAGCTGAGGCCGGATGCGCCTCATATCCAGGCCCTGCTCAAGCTTGTCCAAGAGGATTACTATCGCCTCCGCGGCCTCAGGCCGAAGATAAACCGCGTTTTTCCCGATATCAAAGAAATTTCACCAGCGCATGCCTGGGAGATTGTCACCAATGTCGCAGCGAGAGAGTGCGCCACGTGGCAGTACCTAAATCAGCATACTGACAGGAGGTCATCGTGACTTCAGAAGAACGCGCAAAGCGCGTCCGTAACTATTTCGCCACGCCGCCCAAGGCGCCGGTCAGGGACTACGTCAAGGCGGGCTTGGGCCTCATCCTCATAATCGCGGGCGCTCAGGTCACGTTCCTGCTCCTGGTAGGGCTCGCGATCCTGGTGTGGGGAGGCATCGGGATCGCCCGGTACGCGATGAAGGTCACATCTATGCGACCCAAGGCCACCGGCGCGGAGATGGACGCGTGGTTGGAGGAGGCGCTTATTCCCACGGCCGTGAAGGGAGTCGAGCGCCTGAACGTGCACCCGACGGAACTCACCGGATCGATGGAGGACAGTCGGCTGGTATTCGTCGGGTTCCCGAACATACCAGGTGTGCAGATCGCCAGAGGCGACGACCAGAAGGTGCGTTATTCCCACTATGAGATACTCGTGCTATTCCTGTCGAACTGGCGGCTGCCCGTGTACCAGGTCAACTACGACATGGAGAACGGTGTCACCGCACTCGAGAATACCAAGGAATATAACCTCGGCCAGGTAGACGGGATCGAGACGTCCAACGACCGGATCAACGTCCTGGCCGCCGAGAGCGAAAACACGAAAGACGGCAAGCAGGTCACGAAGGGTTCCACCAGCGTGATCGGGCACGTCACCACCGCCCAGATGCTCACTCTCATGGTCTCAGGAAACCGGGCCGTCACCCTGATCACCGGCGTCACCGGTGCCGAGTCGGTGAAGATCGAGAACGTCGACGACGACCCGTCAAGGATCGACAGCGGGATCTCCAGGCTCCGCGAGCACCTGCGGGCACGGCACCAGGGAGCGTACCCGGCGGGCGCGGGCCTGCCGGGGGCTGGCACCCCCGCCGGCCTTGGCGTCCCCGGGGACCTGGGACTCGACCTGCCGCCGCAGGCGGCTTCCCGGCCTGAGGCTCTCGGGCAAGGTCCCGAGCCGCCCGCTCTGGGATCTAGCTTGTAGACCCCTGGCCGGGAGCGCGCGTAGTAAGCGGCACCCCGCGAGCCACTACGAAGCTGTACCATCACGGCCATGAATCCACTGTCGGGCGTTCTCGACGAAGCATGGCGGATGTACAAGGCCCACGCCAGGCACCTGCTTGCGATCGCATTCGTCATCTACCTGGTCGCCGCGGTCATCGCCGCGCTCCTCGCGCTGGCCGGCACCTTCGGCTCGCTGCTCGGTGGCCTGGTGGCGATTATCGCCGCCTTCCTGCTGCAGGCAGCGCTGGTCAAGGCCGTGCAGGACGTGCGCGACGGTCGTGTCGACCTGTCCATAGGCGAGACCGTGTCCGCGGCCACCCCGTACCTCGGGTCCGTTGTGCTGGCCTCCTTCCTGGCCGGCATCGCGATCGCGATCGGGCTGGTCCTGGTCATCGTTCCCGGCCTGTACCTGATGACGATCTGGGCCGTGATCGTGCCGGTCATCGTCATCGAGGGATCCGGGGCGCTCGCGTCGTTCGGGCGCAGCCAGCAGCTCGTGCGCGGCCGCGGCTGGCACGTGTTCGCCACGCTGGTCCTGGTGTACGTGATCCTGCTGGTGGTGAACCTGGTGCTCGGCCTGATCTTCTCGGCGCTGCCGCACGTGCTGGGCAGCGGGCTGAGCTCGATCATCTCGGGCACGCTGATCGCCCCGTTCCTCGCCCTGGTCGTGACGCTGGTCTACTACCGGCTCTCCGGTGACGAACAGGTGCCAACGCCGCCAGGCGAGGGCTACGGCGGGTACCAGCAGACGCGGTGACAAGGCACCCTAGGCGGCCGGTCACGCCCGGACCGCGGCGGCCGCGGCCCGGCCGGCCTGCCGGCCGCTGAACAGGCAGCCGCCGAGGAAGGAACCCTCCAGCGACCGGTAGCCGTGCATCCCCCCGCCGCCGAACCCGGCCACCTCGCCCGCCGCGAACAGCCCGGGTACGGGGCTGGCCCCGCCGAGCACCCGGCCCGACAGGTCGGTCTGCAGGCCGCCCAGCGTCTTACGGGTCAGGATGTTGAGCCGCACGGCGATCAGCGGGCCCGCCTTGGGGTCCAGGATCTTGTGCGGTGCCGCGGTGCGGGCCAGCCGCTCGCCGCGCGAGCGGCGGGCGTTGCGGATCGCCATGACCTGCAGGTCCTTGGTGAACGGATTGTCGATCTCGCGATCGCGCGCGACGATCTGCCGCTCCAGTTCGGCCAGGTCGACCAGAGGTGACGCGGTCAGCTTGTTCATGCCCTCGACCAGCTCGGGCAGCGTGCTGGCCACGACGAAGTCGGCCCCGTGCCGCTTGAACGCCTCTACGGGCGCGGGCGCGCCCGGGCGGACCCGGGACAGCGTGAGCTTGATGTCCTTGCCGGTCAGGTCGGGGTTCTGCTCCGAGCCGGACAGCGCGAACTCCTTCTCGATGATCTTCTGGGTGAGCACGAACCACGAGTAGTCAAAACCGGTGGCCCGGATGGCCGCCAGCGTGCCGAGGGTGTCGAAGCCGGGGAAGTGCGGCGGCGGGAACCGCTGGCCGCGCGCGTCGAACCACAGCGAGGAGGGCCCAGGCAGGATCCTGATGCCGTGCCGGGCCCAGATCGGGTCCCAGTTCTGGATGCCCTCGGTGTAGTGCCACATCCGGTCCCGGTTGACCACCCGGCCGCCGGTCCGTTCGGCGATGGCCAGCATCCGTCCGTCGACGTGCTCGGGCACCCCGCAGATCATCCGTTCCGGCGCGGGGCCGAGCCGGTCCGGCCAGTTCTCGCGGACCAGGTCCAGGTTGCCGCCGATTCCGCCGGACGTCACGATCACCACCGGGGCGTGCAGCTGGAACTCGCCGACCTCGGCGCGGGAACTGCGGGTCCCGCGCGCGGCCTGGCTGGGCTCGAGGATCGCCCCGCGGACCCCGTCGACCGCACCGCCGGTCACGGTGAGCCCGTCCACCCGGTGCCGGAACCTCAGCCCGACCAAACCCGTGCCTGCCGCGTCCCTGACCTGCCGCTCGAAGGGCGCCACCAGGGCAGGCCCGGTGCCCCAGGTCACGTGGAAGCGGGGCACCGAGTTGCCGTGCCCGTCGGCCAGGTAGCCGCCCCGCTCGGCCCAGCCGACCAGCGGGAACCAGCGCACCCCCATCGCGTGCAGCCAGGATCGTTTCTCCCCGGCGGCGAAGTCGACGTAAGCCTGCGCCCACCGGTACGCCCAGTAGTCCTCGCCCGCCGGGTCGTCGATGCCGCGGTCGAAGAACGCGCTGCCCAGCCAGTCCTGCCAGGCCAGCTCATGGCAGTCCCTGATGCCCATCCGGCGCTGCTCCCGCGTGCCGACCAGGAACAGGCCGCCGAACGACCAGAATGCCTGGCCGCCCATATTCGACTCGGGTTCCTGGTCAAGCAGGAGCACCCGCCGTCCGGCTCGCGCCAGCTCCGCGGTGGCGGCGAGTCCCGCCAGCCCCGCGCCTATCACGATCGCGTCCGCGTCCATCTGGTCATCAAACCAGGTCGTCGATTCGCATTCATCTGGCGGTCAGCGCCTCGGATACGATCGGCTAATGCCTGACCGCAAGTTTCCCGCCGCTGAGTTCGACGCGTCGCGGCCTCATGTCGCGCGGGTCTATGACTATCTGCTCGGCGGGAAGGACAACTTCGCCGCTGACCGGGCGGTTGGCGACCAGATGATCGCGTCGCTGCCGGCGGTCCAGGTGGGCGTGCGCGCCCAGCGTGACGTCCTCGGCCGGGTGGTCCGCTACCTGGTCGGCGAGGTCGGTATCAGGCAATTGCTGGATATCGGCTCGGGACTGCCCACCGCGGAGAACGTGCACGAGATCGCCCAGCAGATCGAGCCGGCCACCCGCGTGGTCTACCTCGATAACGACCCGGTGGTGCTCTTGCACGCCGCGGCCCTGCTCGCCGACGAGAAGGCGACGTTCGTCGCCGACGGCGATCTGCGTGAGCCCGCGCGCATCCTGCGCGATCCCGTGGTGCTTGATCACCTGGACTGGGACGAGCCGCTCGGCCTGCTGATGTGCGGCATCTTGCATTACGTCCTGGACGAGGAGAACCCGGCGGAGCTAGTCAGGACGCTGTACCGGGCGCTGCCGCGCGGAAGTTACGTCATGATCCATCATCTGCTGGACATGGAGGACCCTGCCGCGGCCACCCTGCAGGCCCAGATGCGCGGGGGGGTCGGGCGGGCGCAGTTCCGCACGCACGCCCAGATCATGGACCTGTTCGACGGGCTTGAGCTGGTCGAGCCCGGGCTGGTGCCGGTACCGGAGTGGCGTCCCGATCCCGGCACCCCGGGCGTGGGTGACCATCCTGTCTTGCAGATGGCCTGCGTGGGCGTGGCCCGAAAGCCTTAGTGCCCGATGGCCATCTGGACGAGGCGGACGATGACCAGGACCATGGCGATGGCAAGGTAGCTGCGCAAGATGGTCAGGCCGATCTTGCGGGGGGTGGACATGACCGGCTTGGACAGCATGTTGAGCGGCGGCATCCGCCAGGTCTCCCGGTCACGGCGGTCCATCTCGACCGAACTGTGCGCCCGGAACGACCGGATCAGGGTCCAGCCGCCGCCGGCCACCGCGACCGCCACGCAGCCCAGGACGATGCCCAGGATCTGCCGGTCGGTGATGCTGGGGTCCAGCACCGAGGCGGTCAGCACGACCGACAGCGCCACCAGCACGGTGATCACCGCCGAGGTGAAGATGTTGGTGCCGCGGTTGTTGACCCAGGGCCCGAGGACCGCGCGGTCGTTGCACAGCAGCAGCAGGAATACTGCGGCGGCCGGGAGCAGCACGCCGGCCAGCGCCTGCACGCCCTCGATGATCAGGCCGAGCGGGGCGTGGGGGATGAGCACGATGGCCGCGGCCACGGCGATCAGCCCGGCGTAGATCGCGTAGAAGCCCTTGGCCTGCCGGAATCCGCGGTGCAGCGAGTGCTTGAGGCCGAGCGTGTCGCCGACCGCGTACGCCGTTGACAGCGAGACCGCGAACGCCCCGATGATGGCCGCGTCGAGCAGGGCCACCGCGAACACCGCGCCCGCGATCCGGCCCGCGTGGGCCGCGATGCCGTGCGCCAGCCCGGCGGCGTCGGTGAAGTTACCCGCGCCCTTCGTCCCGGCGAAGGCGGCGGCGGTCGCGCCCATCAGCGCGCCCGCGCCGAGCACGACGATCACGATGCCGATCCACAGGTCGACCTTCTCGTAGCGGATGAACCGTGGGGTGATCCGCTTGTCGACCACGTAGGACTGCTGGAAGAACAGCTGCCATGGCGCCACCGTGGTGCCGACGATGCCGATGATCAGCAGCATGACGGTGGCCATCTGGCCGGAGCCGCCGGGCAGGCTAGGGGTGGTGAAGCCGTGCGCCATCTGCGCGCCGGACGGGTGGCTGACCAGGTACAGCGGGATAAGCAGCAGCGACCCGGCGCAGAACGCCACCGCGATCCGCTCGAACCTGCGGAAGCTGCCGGTGGACGCCGCGGCCAGGATCACGCCGGCGGCCAGGATCACCGCGACGAGCTTGGGCACGCCGAGGTACCCGGCGGCCAGGGTGATCCCGATGAACTCGGTGACCAGGGTGAGCGCGTTCAGGATGAACAGGTCGATGACCTCGAGCGCGCCCCAGAACTTCCCGAACCTCTCGATGATCAGCCGGGCGTGGCCGACCCCGGTGACCGCGCCGAGCCTGAGCACCATCTCCTGGTTCACGTACAGCACGGGGATCAGCAGCAGCAGCGTCCACAGCAGCCGGGTGCCGTAATTCTGCCCGGCCTGGCCGTAGGTGGAGAACGCGCCGGCGTCGTTGTCGCCGCACATCACGATCAGCCCGGGGCCCACGATGGCCAGCAGCGTCTTGAGCTTGGCGGACAGACCGGCCCGCGGAGCGAAGTCATCGGCGGAGATCGTGCCGAGCGCGCCGCGGATGTCGCCGACGTGCGCCTCGTCCAATACGGCAGTACGAGTAATGGTGGCCATGGTGAACACCCCTTTCACGTCACGAAACGGACGGAACGGGGGCACACGCCGAACAGCCCCTGAGCAGGGGCGCAAGGCTAATTTAAGGACGTGCGGATTGGTGCTACCGGCGTGTGCCCGGAACAGAATGGGAGAGCAGCGAGAGGGGCCAACTTCGGCCCGGACTATCAGAGTCCATCGCATGCCTCCCTTCTGTCGCGACGCACGGGGGCGCCAGGTCGCACTCACCGCGTGACACCTGAGGAAACACACGCCAGGGGCTAGGAAATCCCTGGCCGGCACCTCTCTCGTAAGAGCTTTGGCACTCCACGGCGTATTGCGACCGCCGGCGCTTGACCGGTATCTCGATCGCCAGCCACTTGGCCTCACCCCTTAGGCCGGGGAGAGGTGTCCTGATCCGGAGCGTCTCTCGACGGTTGGGATCAGTGGCCTATGTCCGTGAAGACGCCTCACCGAACGAGGTGTCCCGTTTTTCAACTTCATCCAGCATGCCCGTGAGAGCGCTGAGTGTCAATTCAGGATTGACCGTGGCGTCATGATGTGTCGAGGGTCACGGTGGGTCGGTGGCACCCTGCGTACCTTCTTAGGTACCCGGTGGGACACCGGCTCCGTTCTGCGGAACGCCGAGGCCGGGCAGCACCTGGGCGGCCGGAAGCGCAGCGAGCAGGCGGCCGGGCAGCCTCAGCTTGGAGCCGCGGATGCCGGATCCGATCACCACCGACCCGGTCTTGGCCACGGCCTCGTCGACCAGGACCGGCCAGCCCTCGGGCAGGCCTACCGGCGTGATCCCGCCGTACTCCATGCCGGTGGCGGCGGTCACCACCTCCACCGGCGCGAAGGACGCCTTCCGCACGTCCAGGTGCCTGCGCACCAGGCCGTTGACGTCCGCCCGGGTGGTCGCGGCCACCATGCAGGCGGCGTAGCTGGTCTCCCCGCCGCGCCTGGCCGCGATGACCACGCAGTTCGCCGACTCCGCGGGCGAGACACCGTAGCGCTCGCAGAACGCCGCGGTATCCGCCAGCGCCGGGTCGATCTCGGCTACCTCGACCTCCGGCAGGTCGCGCAGCGCCGCCGCCACGGGCGCGGCAAGCAGGTCCGGCCGGGACAAAGCGGGAGCGAAGGTGAGCTGAAGACTCATGCCCCCATCCAACCAGCCCACCGGCGTGGCAGGGTGTTCCTCGTGGTGATCGACGCGCATCTGCACCGGTGGAACACCGAGCGGCTGCACTACCTCTCCCCGGCCGGGCGGGACGCCGTCCGTGGCGGTACCGCCACCCGCTTCTACGCGCTGGGCTCCTAGGGCGATAATGGGCTCCCGGCGGGCACTCACCATAGTCAACAGGAGGCCACGATGCCGCTGTTCGGAAATCAGCAGAACCAGGCGACGGCGGTATGGGAGCCGAAGGCGGCCGACGGCCGGCTCGCTCAGACGGCCGGCGCCAACCCGGCCGGCGTCTTCACCTCCGACCTGTCGGTGTCGGAGTACGTGCTGCTCGGCGAGGCGGGATTCGAGCCCCTCGGCTTCGTCGTCGGCTCCTCGATCTACCACGTGGGCCTGCAGGTCGGCCGGTGGAACCAGAACACCGAGCTGCAGGTCCTCACGCAGGCCATGTACAACGCCCGGGAACTGGCCATGGCCAGGATGCGCGCCGAGGCCGACCACCTGGCCGCCGACGGCATCGTCGGCGTGAACCTGCGGATGCAGATGTACGCCTGGGGCCAGAGCTGCCTGGAGTTCGTGGCGACCGGCACCGCGGTCCGCCACCTGGCCGGCCAGGGCGCGCACCGCGCGCCCGACGGCCGCGCGTTCACCTCCGACCTGTCGGCGCAGGACTTCTTCCGGCTCCTGGCGGCCGGCGCGGTGCCGGTCGCCTTCGTGCTCGGCACCTGCGTGTATCACATCGCGCACCAGGGCGTGATGCAGTCGCTGCGCCAGACCGGCCAGAACCAGGAGATGCTGCAGTTCACCCAGGGCGTCTACGAGGCCCGCGAGCTGGCGCTGGCGCGGATGCAGGCCGAGGCGGCGCAGGCCCAATCGTCCGGCATCGTCGGCGTCAGCGTGGAGGTCGCCAACCACGTCTGGGGCGAGCACGCGACCGAGTTCCTGGCCACCGGCACCGCGGTCCGGCGGCTCGCCGAGGAGCACCGGATGCCGGACACCTCCCCCCGGCCGACGTTCACCCTCGGCCTGGACCAGTAGCCCCTGGCGGCCGGTAACCCCTGGCGGAAGGCTACGGGGCGGAAATCTGTTATGCGGTGGGGACCAGTCTGATCTATTCTTCCCGCCGGTATGGAGTCGAGTCCTGTGACGTCTTCGCCCGCCCGGCCGCGGGCCGGGCGTTCCGGGCGCTCCAGGCCGCCGGCCGGGCGCGCCGCCGCGCGCGCTGCCCGCCGCGCGGCCATGCCGCCGATCTCGTATCCGGCTGAGCTGCCCGTCAGCCAGCGCAAGGACGAGATCCTGGCGGCCATCCGCGACCACCAGGTGGTGATCATCGCGGGGGAGACCGGCTCGGGCAAGACGACCCAGATTCCCAAGATCTGCCTTGAGCTGGGCCGCGGCGTCGACGGGCAGATCGGCCACACCCAGCCGCGGCGGCTGGCGGCCCGGACGGTCGCGGAGCGGATAGCCGAGGAACTGGGCAGCCCGCTGGGCGAGACGGTCGGCTACAAGGTCCGGTTCACCGACGTGTCCGCCGACGACACGCTGGTCAAGCTGATGACCGACGGCATCTTGCTGAACGAGCTCGCCCGCGACCGGCAGCTGCGCCGGTATGACACGCTCATCCTCGACGAGGCGCACGAGCGCAGCCTGAACATCGACTTCATCCTCGGCTACCTCAGGCAGCTGCTGCCCCAGCGCCCGGACCTGAAGGTGATCATCACCTCCGCGACCATCGACCCGGAGCGGTTCGCGGCGGCCTTCTCCGGCGCGCCGATCGTCGAGGTATCCGGCCGGACCTACCCGGTGGAAGTCCGGTACCGGCCGCTCCAAGGCGAGGAGGCCGACCTCGGGCAGGCCATCAGCGACGCGGTGGACGAGCTTTCCGCCGAGGGCCCCGGCGACATCCTGGTATTCCTCAGCGGCGAGCGCGAGATCCGGGACACCGCGGACCTGCTGGCCGGCCGGGAACGCCTCGAGGTGCTCCCGCTGTACTCGCGGCTGTCGGCCGCCGAGCAGCACAGGGTCTTCGAGCGCCGCCCCGCGTCCAGTTACACCCGCCGCGTGGTGCTGGCGACCAACGTCGCCGAGACCTCGCTCACCGTGCCCGGTATCAAGTACGTCATCGACCCGGGCACCGCGCGCATCTCCCGGTACAGCTACCGGACCAAGGTTCAGCGGCTGCCGATCGAGCCGATCTCGCAGGCGTCGGCCAACCAGCGCAAGGGCCGCAGCGGGCGCACCTCCGACGGCATCTGCATCCGGCTGTATTCCGAAGAGGATTTCGAGTCGCGCCTGGAGTTCACCGATCCTGAGATCCTGCGCACCAACCTGGCCTCGGTGATCTTGCAGATGGCGGCCGTCGGCCTCGGCGACGTCCCCGCCTTCCCGTTCATCGACCCGCCCGACGCCCGCAACATCGCCGACGGACTGACTCTCCTCACCGAGTTGAACGCGTTCAAAGGTGGCGGCATCACCGGCCTGGGGCGCAAGCTGGCCCGGCTTCCCGTGGACCCGCGTATCGGCCGGATGATCCTCGAAGCCGAACCGAACGGCTGCGTCCGCGAGGTGCTGATCATCGCGTCGGCGCTGTCCATCCAGGATCCGCGCGAGCGGCCCGCCGACGCGCAGCAGCAGGCCGACGACAAGCACCGCCGGTTCGCCGACCCGGACTCGGACTTCATCGCCTACCTGAACCTGTGGGAGTACCTGGCCGAGCGGCAGCGCGAGCTCTCCTCCTCGGCCTTCCGCCGCATGTGCCGTGCCGACTTCCTGAACTACCTGCGCGTCCGTGAGTGGCAGGACCTCCAGGGGCAGTTGCAAAGGCTGGCCGGCGATCTCGGGGTGACGGTCAGTTCTTCTTCGGCCGAACGATCCCGGGTGCACGTTTCCCTGCTGGCTGGACTGCTATCGCAGATCGGCATGAAGACCGAACCCGTCAGGGCGGCCGCCTCGGCGCCCACCGGGTCTGCGGGTCGGCGGGCGCGGGCCGAGTACCTCGGCGCGCGCAACGCGCGGTTCGCCATCTTCCCCGGATCCAGCCTGTCCAGGAAGGCGCCGGACTGGATCGTGGCGGCCGAGCTGGTGGAGACGTCCCGGCTGTGGGCGCGCACCGTGGCGCGCATCGAGCCCGAGTGGGTGGAGCCGCTGGCCAGGCACCTGGTCAGGCACAGCTACAGCGAGCCGCACTGGGAGAAGAAGCGGGGCGGGGCGGTCGCGCTGGAGAAGGTGACCCTGTACGGGGTGCCGCTGGTGGTGGACCGCAAGGTCAGCTACGGGCGCATCGATCCGGTGGCGGCGCGGGAGTTGTTCATCAGGCATGCGCTGGTGGAGGGCGACTGGCAGACCAGCCACCGGTTCTTCGCCGAGAACAGACGGCTGCTCGCCGAGGCCGAGGAGGTCGAGCACCGGGCCCGCCGCCGCGGCCTGGTGGCCGGCGAGGACGAGCTGTTCGCGTTCTACGACGCGCGGATCCCGGCGGACGTGGTCTCGGCCCAGCACTTCGATACCTGGTGGAAGCAGGCCCGCCGGGCCGATCCCGGGCTGCTCACGCATCTGGCCAGCGACCTGCTCCGAGCCGAGGTCAGCACCGACGCCTACCCCGACGTCTGGACCTCGGAGTCCGCCGGGATGCCGCCGGTGCCGCTTTCCTATGCCTTCGAGCCGGGCAGCGAAACGGACGGCGTGACCGTGGACATCCCGCTGAGCAGGCTCAACCAGGTGAACGCGGCCGAGTTCTCTTGGCAGGTGCCCGGGCTGCGCGCTGAGCTGGTCACCGAGATGATCCGGTCGCTGCCCAAGGCCCTGCGGCGTGACCTGGTGCCCGCGCCGGACGTCGCGCGGGAGGTCGTCGCCCGCCTCGGGGAGCCGTCCGGGGACCTGCGTGACGCCGTGGCCCAGCAGTTGCGGTCGCTGCGCGGGGTGACCGTCCCGCGCGACGCCTGGGACCTGGCCAAACTGCCGCGGCACCTGCGGATCACTGTCCGGGTGACCGACTCCGGCCGCGTCCTGGCCGAAGGCAAGGACGTCGCTGAGCTGCAGCGCGAGCTCAGGCCGCGGCTGCGGGCGGTGCTGTCCCAGGCCGCGGCGGGCATCACCCGCACCGGGCTGACGTCGTGGAACTTCGACGCGCTGCCCCGGGTGTTCCGTGAGGGCACCGTGGTGGCCTACCCTGCCCTGTTCGATGCGGGCGACAAGGTAGACGTGCGCCTGTTCGAGACCGAGGCCGCGGCGCGCACGGCGATGTGGGCCGGCACGCGGCGGCTGATCCTGCTCGGCGCGCCGTCGCCGGTCAAGTCGATCGCAGGCGGCCTGTCCACCCGGGCCAAGCTGGCGCTCAGCCACAACCCGCACGGCGGCGTCGCGGCGATGTTCGCCGACTGCGTCAGTTGCGCCGCGGACTACCTGATGGCCGGGGCGGGCGGGCCGGCCTGGGACCGCGAGGGCTTCGAGCGGCTGTCCGCCGCGGTGCGGTCCCGCCTGCACGAGGTGACCGCCGACGTGGTGACGCAGGTGGAGTCGGCCCTGCGCCTGGCGCACGGGGGCGAGGCCCGGCTCCAGGACGTCCGTGCCGACGCCGTGCCGCCAGCCGTGAGTGACATGCGCGCTCAGCTGTCCGGGCTCATCTACCCGGGGTTCGTGACCGCCACCGGGTACCGCCGGCTGCCGCACCTGACCCGCTACCTGCGGGGGATCGAGCGGCGGCTGGACAAGCTGCCGGAAAACCCGGCCCGCGACGCGGCCAACATGGCCGTTGCCCACCGGGTGGAACAGGCCTACCAGCAGGCGCTGGCCGGCCTGCCCGCCGCGCGCCGTAACGACGCCGACGTGACCGAGGTGCGCTGGATGCTCGAGGAACTCCGGGTCAGCCTGTTCGCCCAGACACTCGGGACCCAGGTCCCGGTCTCGGAGAACCGCATCCTCGGCGCACTCGGCCGCCTGCGGCCCTAACCGACCCCGTCTGGCGTGTCGTTACCCTTCGTGGACTACATCAAGTGCTACGTTCTTCTGTAAATAACCCCTTACGCGGCAGAAGGCCGCGGAAAGGCAGGAATCGTGAGCGGAGAGCCCCCCGTGCGGCGCCGCCTCGTCGGAGGCGCGCTGCGCCGGTACCGGGACAATGCGGGCTACACGCTGGAAGACGCGGCCCGCGTGCTGGAGTGCGACCGGTCGAAGATCAGCAGGATCGAGACCGGCCAGCGTGGCATCAGGCCCAAGGAACTGCGCGAGCTGCTGGCCGAGTACGGCGTGCCGGACCGCGAGCAGGCCGCCCTGGTGGCCATCGCGAGCCGCGGCGGCCAGCGCGGCTGGTGGCACCCGTACGCGGACGTCTTGCCCGGCGCGTACCTGGACTACGTCATCATGGAGTCCGCCGCTTCCGAGATCATGACCTACGAGGCGCAGGTCATCCCCGGTCTGCTGCAAACCGACGACTACGCCCGCGCGATCGCCGCCGTCGAGCCCGGGTACGCGACGGATCAGCAGCTCCAGGACGTGGTGGCGGCCAAGGCCATGCGGCGCCAGGTCGTCCTGGACCCAAGATCCTCGGGTCGGCGCCTGTCGGTGATCCTCGGCGAGGGTGCCCTGCGCCAGGCGGTGGGAGGCCCCGGGGTGATGGCGGGGCAAATCAGCCATCTCGTTCGGCTGATCGATGACTTTCCCAGCCTCACCGTCCAGGTGCTGCCGTTCTCGGCCGGCGCGCACGCCGCCGCGGGCAGCGCCTCGCTGGCCATCTTGAGGTTTCCCGACGCGCCCAGCCTGGGCGTCGTCTACCTGGAGGCCCTATCGGGCGGCGTCTACCTGGAGAGCCAGGAGGACGTCGCCCGCTATATCCGGGCGTTCGCGCTGCTGCGCGCCGCCGCGCTCAGCGCGACAGACAGCCTGCGGCTGCTGAGTTGCCTCAGTGCCTAATTCACCAGTGCCTAATTCACCAGCGTCTAGTTCGACAGCGTCTAGTTCGACAGCGTCTAGCTCGACGGGCCTGCCACGCTCCCCGGGCGGCGCAACTGCTGGGTCACGGCCGCGAGCTTGTCGATGAGGTCCTGGATGTCCTGGAGGGGTTTCTGGGTTCTCGGCGATCGCGTCGGCCCGTCAGCGGTAGCACCCAAGCCGTTGGCTTCATCCGGCCCTGGCCGGGTGGCGTCCTGCACGCTGTCGCCGGGGTTCATGCTGTGGTGTCTCCTGGAGGTCATACCTGGCTAGCGGGGAAGGCGGACCGGCGGGATGTGCGGTAATTTCCCGTCGGGGAACGGCGCGTTAAGCGCAGGGACTATGTTAAGGCGTTTTCGCCGATATGTCACGCATCGGCGTACGTCGCCTGGCGTGCTTATTTCCACGCGCGGCCGATTGTTCTCGCTGGACCCCGGGTGGGACGCCTAGCTGCGGTGACACGGTGCCGTAGGCTACCGTCGCGGTAAATCCAAGCGATGACGCAGAGGTACTGCTAACGATTGCAGAATTTGATTCGTTAACGCCTTGTACATGCACTTGCAAATGCAAATCGAGCTTGCTCTCAGCGGTGTTGCGGGGCGGCCTGCCGCATGCTCTTCTCCATCTCCTCGGGCAGCATCGCGGCCACCGGAAGCGGGGTGACGCCCTGGCGCCCGGGCCGCAGGCCGTCGAGGATCAGGGTCAGGTACCGGCGCCAGATCCCGGGGCAGGCGCTGTGCGTGAGCTGGGTGGCCTCGGCTAGCAGGAAGACGATGAACGGGATGTCGGTCGGCCGCAGGTCGCTCCTGAGCTGCCCGGCCGCCTGGGTCCGCTCGACCAGTCGCTGCACCAGCGGCGCGTTCCGCTGCCGCGCGTACGCCACCCGGTCCTGGCCGTAGGTGGCGAACATGAGCATCTGCCGCAGGCCGAGGTCGCCGGCCAGCATCTCCGTCATCTGCTCCATGAAGGACACCAGGCCGGACCAGGGGTCGGGCGCCTGGAGGGCTTCCTCCGCGATGGCCGCGATCGAGTCGATGCGGTCCACGAACAGCGCCTCGACCAGTTCCTCCTTGGTCCGGAACCGCCGGTAGACGGTGCCGACCCCGACCCCGGCGTATCGCGCGATCTCGTCGAGGCTGACGTCGAGCCCGCGCTCGTTGAATACCTCCGAGGCCGCCTTCAGGATCCGCTGCCGGTTGCGCTCCGCGTCCCGCCGCAGCGGCCGCATCCCGACGACTGCGTCGTGCGGGCCTGACCCTGCCGAGTTCTCGGGCACCTCGGATACCTCCAGAAAAAAGTGGAGACAACTTCTCCGCTTCATGCTACCGTGTAGTTAAGTGGAGAAAGTACCTCCAGATTGGTGAAGCTCATGTCTGATGTCAACCCCATCAGCCGTGCCGAGGATCCGCGGCGCTGGCTCATCCTCGGCGTGATCGGCATCGCGCAGCTCATGGTGGTTCTCGATGTCACGGTGATGAACATCGCGCTGCCGTCCGCGCAGCGCGCGCTGGACTTCTCCACGGTGGACAGGCAGTGGGTGGTCACGGCATACACCCTGTCGTTCGGCAGCCTGCTCCTGCTCGGCGGGAGGCTGGGCGACCTGTTCGGCCGGAAGGTGACGTTCCTGACCGGCCTGCTCGGCTTCGCCGGCGTCTCGGCCATCGGCGGCGCCTCGGTCAATTTCGCCATGCTGGTGACCGCGCGGGCCTGCCAGGGCGCGTTCGCCGCGATCCTGGTGCCGTCGGCGCTGTCCCTGCTGACGACCACGTTCAGCGATCCGAAGGACCGCGGCAAGGCGTTCGGCGTCTACGGCGCGATCGCCGCGGCCGGCAGCGCCGTCGGCCTGCTGCTCGGTGGCGCGCTGACCGAGTACCTGTCGTGGCGGTGGACGCTCTACATCAACCTGGTCTTCGCGGGCGCGGCCTTCATCGGCGGAGCGGTGCTGCTGCAGCGGCATCCGTCCCGGGTCAAGCCAAAGCTGGACATCCCGGGCGTCGTCCTGGTGTCCGCTGCCTTGTTCTGCCTCGTCTACGGGTTCTCGAACGCGGCCACGCACAACTGGCACACGCCGTCCACGTACGGCTTCCTCATCGCAGGCGTGGCGCTGCTCATCGCATTCGCGTTCTGGCAGGGCCGGGCCGCCAACCCTCTGCTGCCGCCCCGCGTAGTGCTCGACCGCAACCGTGGCGGCGCGTACCTGTCGATGCTGATCGCCTTCGCGGGCATGTTCGGGGTTTTCTTGTTCCTGACCTACTACCTGCAGCAGACGCTGGGTTACTCGCCGGTCGTGACCGGCTTCGCGTTCCTGCCGATCGCCGGCGGCATCGCGGTCGCGGCCAATCTATCCACCATCGTGCTGATGCCGAGGGTGGGGCCCAAGCCGCTCGTCGCGGTCGGGATGCTGGCCGCGGCGGGTGCCATGACATGGCTGGCTCAGCTGGGGGTGCACACCAGCTATGTCGCGGGCGTGCTCGGCCCGCTCATCCTGGCCGGAGTCGGCGTCGGCATGGTGATTGCGCCGTCCATCAACACCGGCACGTTCGGGGTGGCCCCGCGGGATGCGGGGGTCGCATCGGCGACCGTCACTGTGGGCCAGCAACTCGGCGGCTCCATCGGCGTCTCCCTGCTGAACACCATCTTCGCAAGCGCCGTGGCGTCGTACATCACCGTGCACGCCGCGTCGGCCAGGCTCATCGGCCGCCCGGCGCTGACCGGGCTGGCACTGGCGCACGGCTATGACACCGCGTTCTGGTGGTCAGCCGCCATATTCGCGAGCGGCGCGCTCATCGGCGGCGCCCTGCTCCGCAGCGGACCGCTGTACCGGAAGGACAGCCAAGACCGGCAGGACGCCGGGGTCGTGACGGCTGAAGCTGGCCCCGCCCTCCCCGCGTGACGCGGCAGCCCCTGCTGTGATCCGCCCCGGCGCCAGGCCCGGGGCCTATCATCATGCGGACCAGAACCGATGCATTCGCTGCTTAATCAGGAGCGATGAAATTCGGGCTTGCCTTTTCCTGTGCCGTGAATGCTGAAACTCCTGAGGCTGAAGTGGCAGCAGGTAAAACCGGCACAATAGTGCCAGAACGACGGAATGACGTGTCCGAATAGCAACCTATGCCGCGTGCCGGCATTCGCGGGCGCCGTCTTAAGATGTTTTTGTCCGTATGACGTCAAAAGGGGCCTTTGTGACGTTAGGTGGCGTATGACGTGGTCGGGGGCTTGAAACCGGGGGATCCGCAGGTGATTGGCCCGTACCGGCTGGTCGGGCAACTCGGCAGCGGCGGCATGGGCCGGGTGTTCCTGGGCCTGTCCGCGGGCGGCCGGCCGGTCGCGGTGAAGGTGATCCGCGCCGAGCTAGCCGAGGATCAGGAGTTCCGGGTGCGGTTCGGCCGAGAGGTCGCCGCGGCCCGCCGGGTGAGCGGCCTGTTCACCGCCCTGGTGGTGGACGCCGATGTCGACGGGCCGGTGCCGTGGCTGGCGACGGCCTACGTGGCCGGGCCTCCGCTGTCCGAGGCGGTGACCGGTTGCGGGCCGATGTCGGTTCAGTCAACGCTGGCCCTCGCGGCGGGACTGGCCGAGGGCCTGAGCGCCATTCACGCCGCGGGCGTGGTGCACTGCGACCTGAAGCCCTCGAACGTGCTGCTGTCCCAGGACGGGCCGCGGGTGATCGATTTCGGCATCTCCCGCGCCGCCGAGATGGTATCGGTGACTGGCGTCGGCCTGGTGGTCGGCTCGCCCGGGTTCATGTCCCCCGAGCAGGCCACGGGCGGGAAGATCGGACCGCCGAGCGACATCTTCAGCCTGGGTGCCGTCCTGACCTTCGCCGCCACGGGCGGGGGACCTTTCGGTAAGGGGTCGAGGCCCGAGCTTGCCTACCGCCTCGTCTACAGCCCGCCGAGCCTGGACCGGCTGCCCGCCCAACTGCGCCCACTGGTCGAGCGCTGCCTGGCTAAGGACCCCCGCGAGCGGCCGACGGCCGACGAGGTGCTGGCCCAAGCGGGTGCCGTCCGGCTCGCGGCCGGCTGGCCCCTGTGTGTGTTCGCCCAGTACATCTCGCCGAATCCGGCAGTCACGACCGCCTCGGGTGAAGCCCGCCCGTCCGGCCGGGTCTCGTCGCGCCGCCGGTGGCGGCCGCTGGCGGCGGCGGGAGCCACGGCGAGTGTCCTGGCGGCGTCTGTGGTATTCAGCCTCGCCGCGGGCGGCGCGGCCCGGCACTCATCTGCGATGCAGGCTGCGCCCAGGGCCGCGGCGACGCGACCCGTGGTCTCCGGTACGAGGTCGGCCGCATCCGGCTCTGCCGAAGCGCCTGCCTCGCCCGGGCCGGAACCGGCACCCGCCATCGTCCCCGTGGTGGTAACGGTCACCTCGCCCGCTACATCCGTCGGCCGCACCCCGTCCGCGACGGCCACTGCGACGAAGTCGCCGGCTACGCCGGCGTCCCCGACGGCCTCCCCGTCGCCGAGCCCGTCTCCGTCGACCTCACCCCTGTCATCCCCCTCGCCGGACCCGCCGCAGATTACGAGTGCGGGAACATACCGGCACGGCATATGGGTCTACTTCGGCGTTCACTACGCTGCTCCGGGCCAAGGCGTCCAGGGCTTCGGTTTCATGGGCGTCAATGGCTCTCGCCGGGTGGAGGAGACCTATCCCTTCTCCAGCCCCCACCGCGGCATCGTCGGGCCGGACAGCGTCGCCTATCCGCTCAACCTGGAATGCGGCACCGCTCGGCAGCACACAGCCGAGGTCGAGGCCTGGATCTACGACACGGTGGCGGCCCGCAGCCAGCCCGTGGTGATCCATCTCGCCTGTTAGCCCGCGGGGCCGCCCGGCCCGGGAACACCGCTGAACGGCATGGCGTTTTATCGTAAGGCGATGGAACGCGCCGTCATGTGCTTTGGACGAAAGAAGGTTAATGGCGCAGTGCATAACATGCGGGAGCGAGCTGCATCCCGACCGGGCCAAGAAATACGACTACTGCATGGCGCCCGCATGCCAGGAAAAAAATCTCAAGGGCCTGACCATGGTGGCCGTCGGGGTGAACAAGGCGGCAGAGGCGTACCTGCTGCTTGACGAGCGCACCCGGGACGAATTGGCCGGTGGCAAGTTCCGCGATCAGCGGCGAGGTTCGTTCGGTACCTCGCTGCCTTCATCCGGCCCCGTCACGGGGCCCGACTTGGCCAGGGTTACCGCCGGTCGCTCGGACGGCGCTCCGCCCGCTCAGCGCCGCCCGTCCCCGCGCCCGGCGCCGCGCCGCCCGTGGAGCAAGTCGCAAGAGAAACTGACGCTTCTCTACAACGAGCAAGGACTGCGGCCAAAGGAGATAGCCGACAAACTCGGCTTGACCCCTTATATCGTGGCTCAGATCATCCTGACCTCGCGAAACCAGGGAAAGCTCTGAGCGAAGCCCCGACCTGGTAATTTTGGACACCATGACCGTGCCGGGCTGGGACGAGGCGTACACGGCGAGCGTGCCCGCGCCGTGGGACATCGGCCGGCCGCAGCCGGCCTTCGTGCGGCTCGCGGAGCAGGGCCTGCTGTCCGGGCGGGTGCTCGACTCTGGCTGCGGCACAGGGGAACAGGCCCTGCTGGCCGCCGACCACGGTGCCGACGCGACGGGCGTCGACGTCTCCGGGCGCGCCATCCAGCGGGCCGTCCAGAAGGCGGCCGAACGAGGCCTGCGCGCCCGCTTCGAGGTCGCCGACGCGCTTCACCTGGGCGACCTCGGCCTGACGTTCGACACGATCATCGACTGCGGGGTATTCCACGTCTTCGATGACGCGAACCGTGCCAGGTACGTGACCAGCCTGGCATCGGTGCTGCGCCCGGGCGGCTACTGCTACCTGATCTGCTTCAGCGACCGCCAGCCCGGGAACTTCGGGCCTCGCCGGGTGAGCCAGGACGAACTACGGGCCGCTTTCCGCCACGGGTGGACCATCGCCAGCATCGAGGCGGCGGCCTTCGAGCTCAACCAGGCCGCGCTCGGCATCGTGTCCGCTCAGGCCTGGCTCGCGGCCATCGAGCGGATCAGTCAGGACTGACGGACAGCCGGGCCGCGTCGCTTTCCGCATGGCCAGCACCACGGCGGTGGCCCAGGCGCCGACGATGATGTACCGCAGGCCGAAGAATGCGTAGCCGGAGGCCCGGAGCTGCTCGTCAGCTCCGGGCCTTTCCCCTCTATGAGGACAGGGGCTCGGTGAGGTTGTAGATGGTCTCCCCTCCGACGGTCTGCTTCTTGAAGTGGGCCGCCACCCAGGCCGCGATAGACGAGGATCCCTGGCCGCCGCCGAAGCTCTGGCTGCCCTGACCCACGTAGTAGTGGATCTCGTGGTTGGCCACCAGCTGCTTGAAGACGGCCAGCGTGGGCCACGGGTCGGTCCCGTTGAACCCGCCGATGGACATCACCGCGTCACCGGTCGCCAGCTCCAGGGGCGCTGCGGCCTCCGAGCCCTCGGTCGCGGCTATCCACTTGTAACTGGACGCATCCTGCTCGAGCAGCTTCGTTAGGGCACTGCTTACTGTGGTGCTGCCCCCTAGCCCGCCGCCGCCGAATCCGCCTCTGCCAGTTCCGCGACCGCTGAAGGCACCAGCCCGCCCCGGGATGCCCCCGGCCGGACCAGTCCCGCTAGGGACCCCGGTTCCGGTCCCGGCGTTTCCGGGCGCGCCGGTGGCACCGCCTGTGCTCGTGCTGCCGCCTGTGCCGGTGGCACCGCCCGCCCCAGTGCTGCCGCCTGTGCCGGTGGCACCGCCTGTGCCGGTGCTGCTACCCGGAGCGCGCCCGAACTGGCCAGCCTGCCCGCCGGGGAATCCGCCCCGGCCGCCGACCCCGCCTCCGGGCCCGCCGCCGAATCCGGCCCCCTGCGGCCCGGCGCTCGGGATCGCGCCGGTGTGCGCGGCGTTGACCGTGTCCAGCGCGTACGCCGTCGGCCCGGCGAGCCCGGCGACCAGCGCGAGCCCTAGCGGCACCGCCGCGAGCGCCAGCCGTCCGCGGCGCGACCACGCCAGGCCCGCCAGCCGGGGACCCGCCAGGACCAGGACCGCGGCGGCCACGCCCGCGACCACCACCACCCAGCGCAGCCACGGCAGCCAGGCCGGCGTCCGGTTGAGCAGGATGTAAGCCCAGCCGGCGCTGACGGCAATACCCAGGGTGGTCACGATCCGCCCGGCTAGCCCCAGTCGCGCCTGCCACAGGGCCATCGCGCCGATGCCGACCAGGGCGGCGATACCGGGCGCGAGGGCGACCATGTAGTAGGGGTGGATGATGCCGTTCATGTAGCTGAACACCACGCCCGTCACCAGCACCCAGCCGCCCCACAACAGGGCCGCGGCCCGGGTCCGGTCGGTCCGTACGGCCCGGCGCGACACCCACAGCATGGCGGCCAGCGAGATCAGCGCCGCAGGCAGCAGCCAGCTGATCTGGCCGCCGAACTCGGAATGGAACAACCGCAAGATCCCGGTAGCACCGCCGAACGACGTGCCCCCACCGCCGCCACCGCCCCCGCCGATGGAACCGGTTTCGTCGCCGGTAAGCCGGCCCAGGCCGTTGTACCCGATGGCCAGCTGCAGGATGTTGTTGTTGGTAGAGCCGCCGAAGTAAGGCCGGTCGGCGGCCGACGTGAACTCCGCGGCCAGGATCCACCAGCCCGCGCCCACGATGATGCCGACGCCCATCAGCACCGTCTGCCAGATCCGCCTGCCGAGCCTGGGCGGCCCGGCCCACAGGTAGGCGACCGCGAAGCCCGGCACCACCAGGAACGCCTGCAGCATCTTGGCCAGGAACGCGAACCCCAGCAGCAGCCCGGTGAACATCAGCCACTTGGTCCGCCCGTTCTCGATCGCCCGGACCAGCGTGTACGCGGCCGCGGTCATCAGCAGCACGAGCAGCGCATCGGGGTTGTTGAACCGGAACATCAGCGCGGCCACCGGGGTGAGCGCGAGCACCAGCCCGGCGATGAGCCCCGCCGGAGGCCCGAACCAGCGCTTGACCGCGGCGTAAAGCAGCAGGACCGAACCCACGCCCTCCAGCGCCTGCGGTGCCAGCATCGACCACTGGCTGAAGCCGAAAATCCGCCCGGATATCTCCATAACCCACAGCGAGGCGGGCGTCTTGTCCACGGTGATGAAGTTGGACTGGTCGAACGAGCCGAAGAAGAATGCCTTCCAGCTCTTGGTGCCGGCCTGGACCGCGGCCGCGTAGAAGTCATTCGCCCAGCCATTCCTGTCCAGGTCCCACAAGTAGAGGATGGCGGTCAGCGTGAGCAGCCCGAACAACGCTGGGCGAGCCCACCCGGGATCTGTTTCCGGCCCGTGCAGCAGGCGCCGGACCCGGTTCCCCCGCGGGCGGCCGCCCGCCGCGTGCCGCGGAATAGGAATAGAGGTGGTCGCGCTCAATTGGTTCGCTCTCCCTGCGTAGCCATTTCATTTGCGTGGACGGTGCTGATTACCTGGCCCTGGTGATGCCAGGCGTCAGGCGCACGCTTGGGCCTGCCGAACACCCAGTGCCGGTACAGCAGGAACCTGATGACGGTGGCCACCAGGTTGGCGGCGATCAGCACCGAGACCTCGGCTAGCCGGCCAGGATGGGTCGGCGCCAGGGCGGCCAGCGCGCCCGAGGTCAGGACCAGCCCGATGCCGAACGCGATCAGGCCCTTGACCTGATGCCTGGCCGCGTTCGACCGCCCGCTGATGCCGAACGTCAGCCGCCGGTTCGCGGCGGTGTTGGCCACCGCGGTGACCAGCAGGCTGACCACGTTCGCCACCTGGGCCGACATGATCGTGCGGAGCAGCAGGAACAGCACCACGTAGGCGATCGTGCTGGCCACCCCGATGACCGTGAACCGGGCGATCTGCAACGGAAGGTCCCTGCCGCCGGCCCGGACCGGGCCGCGCAGCTGGGGGACCTGGATGGACCCGCGCGCGAAACCGACACCGAGCCGGGACATTCCGCGCAGGTCGGCCAGGGCCGTGGCGATGATGTCGACGCGCGAGTCGAGGTCGTCGACCCAGTCGACGGGAATCTCATGGATGCGCAGCCCGGCACGTTCGGCCAGCACGAGCAGCTCGGTGTCGAAGAACCAGCCCGTGTCCTGGGTGAGCGGCAGCAGCGCCCGCGCCTGATCGCGCCTGATGGCCTTGAAGCCGCATTGCGCGTCCGAGAAGCGAGCCCCCATGAGGGTTCGCAGCAGCAGGTTGTAGCTTCGCGAGATGAGCTCCCGCTTAGGCCCGCGGATGACCCGCGATCCCCGGGCGAGCCGGGTGCCGATGGCCAGGTCGCTGTGCCCGGACAAGAGCGGGGCTACCAGCGGCAGCAAGGCGTTCAAGTCAGTCGACAGATCGACATCCATATAGGCGAGGACCTCGGCGTCGCTCTCCGACCAGATGGCCCGCAGGGCCCGGCCGCGTCCCGGCAGGTCCATGTGGATGGCCCGCACCTCGGGCAGCTCGCGAGCCAGACGGGAGGCGATCGCCCAGGTGGCATCGGTACTTCCGTTATCTGCGATCGTGACCCGGGCGCTAAACGGAAAGCATTCACGCAGATAGCTGACCAGACGCCGAACGCTCGGTGCGAGATCGCGTTCCTCATTGCGAACAGGCACCACTATGTCAACCTGCAGAACTGTCATGGCACTCAGGATCGGCGGCCACGCTTCGCCGAGCCTGAAGCAAGGTTATGAGCACGCTATGAGCAAAGCCGCTCCCTGGGAGCGAGCGACGCTAGACGGAGCAAGCCACACGTAGCCTGGCTCGTCCGCACCCGGCCGCTCTGATATCAGCCGGTCAGCGGAACCGGCAGGTCACCGCTCCGAGGTCGCCGAAGTCTGCGTGGATCACGTCGCCCTCGCTGACGAAGACCGGCCGGGTGAACGAGCCGGACAAGATCACCTGCCCGGCCGGCAGGAACTCGCCGTGCGGTGCGAGCTTGTTCGCCAGCCAGGCCACGCCGTTGGCGGGATGACCGAGGACCCCGGCCGCCACGCCGGTCTCCTCGATCGTCTCGTTCACGTAGAGCACGGCCGCGACCCAGCGCAGGTCGCAGGCGTCCGGGCGGATGGCGCGCCCGCCGGTCACGATGCCGGCGTCGGCGGCGTTGTCGGCGATCGTGTCGACGATGGTGCGCAGGTGGCCGGTTTCCGGGTCGCTCATCTGCACCCGCGCGTCGAGGATCTCCAGCGCCGGGGTGACCCACCGGGTTGCGTCGAGGACGTCGAGCGCGGTCACTCCCGGGCCCTTCAGCGGCTGGTCCAGGACGAACGCCAGCTCGACCTCGACGCGCGGGCGGATGAGCCGGCCGAACGGCACGACTCCGCCGTCGGCGAAGACCATGTCGTCGAAGATGACGCCGTAGTCGGGTTCAGTGATGGACACTGCCTGCTGCATGGCCCGCGAGGTGAGGCCGATCTTTCGCGCCCTGACGGTCCGGCCCTCCGCGATCTTGGCCGCGACCAGCGCCCGCTGCACGCGGTAGGCGTCCTCGACCGTCATGTCCGGATACTGCAGGGACAGCTGGCGGATCGGCTGGCGCGAGCGTTCGGCGGCGAGCAGCCGCCGGGCCGCGTCGGTGACCGTGTCGTCGTCGAGCACGCTCAGTACCTCCGAGTTCGCTCCCGGACAGAAGGTTACGCGCGCCCGCGTTCCGGCCACGCTGTTAACCGCCTCGCACCTGCTCGCGTGAGCACCACCAGGTGGACCGGCCGCCGACCGTTCCGTGCCGCATCTCGGCGCCGCGGTCCGCCGCCCTCGACCGCCTGACCATCCTTGGACGTGACCACGATCCGGCCGCTCATGCCCAGGTGGATGCCGAGGTCGGGACCTGGCGAGTCGCCCACCCCCGAGGTCTCCAGCCACATGGCCTTGCCACGCCGGTGCGCCGCGGTGAGCGTGCGCCCGGTCAGCGCGTCGCGCACCTCACCGGGGGAGTGCGGTCGGCACACGAACGTGTCGCTGTCGTCGACATCCACGATCAGGCGGTCCAGTGCCTGATCGGCGATCAGGCAGCGAGCGGTCTCGACCTCGGGAAGTTCCGGCATCCCTTCGTTTTACTCTCCCCGCT